>Ga0209498_1000831_pt1 | contig 19102 bp, 17 predicted proteins | sample WalLakDeSediment_FD_184131 | JGI IMG/M metagenome (GOLD analysis project Ga0209498, IMG submission 184131) | Lake sediment microbial communities from Walker lake, Nevada to study Microbial Dark Matter (Phase II) - Walker Lake 11/02/13 Deep... | ecosystem: Environmental > Aquatic > Freshwater >... | reverse complement strand
CCCCCGGAGGCTTGTGGGCCAGTCGGTCACGTCTCGCCGAGGCCGTAGCGGGCGATCTTCCGGTACAGGGTGGAGGGATCGATCCCCAGGATTTCGGCGGCCCGGCTCTTGTTGCCCCCCTCTGCCCGCATCACCCACTCGATGTAGGCCCGCTCGATGACCTCCATGGGCGGGTTCGCCGGCGGCGCCTCGGTCACGAGCCGCTCCCGGGGCTCCTCGCGCACCCGGTCCGGCAGGGTGTCGGCCTGGATCATGGCGCGGTTCCCCGAGAGGACGGCGGCCCGCTCCAGCGCGTTTTCCAGCTCCCGCACGTTTCCGGGCCAGCTGTGGCGGTTCAGTGCGTCCATGGCCTCGTCGGAGAGCAGCTTGGGCTCACCACCCGGCCCGGCCATCTTCTGCAGGAAGTGCTGGGCCAGCACCGGGATGTCGTCCCGCCGCTCACGAAGTGGGGGGAGATGCACGGCAATGACGTTCAGCCGGTAGTAGAGGTCGCTCCGGAAGTCGCCCTTCCGGATCTGCTCCTCCAGGTCGCGGTTGGTGGCGGCAATGATTCGCACGTTCACCGGCACGGTGGCGGTGGCGCCCACCGGGATCACCTCCCGCTCCTGCAGGGCCCGGAGGAGCTTGACCTGGGTCTGGGGCGACATCTCGCCCACCTCGTCCAGGAAGAAGGTCCCCCCCTCGGCGGCCACCAGGAGGCCGTCCCGGTCCTTCACGGCCCCGGTAAAGGAGCCCTTCACGTGGCCGAAGAGCTCGCTCTCGAGAAGGCTCTCGGGGAGCGCGCCGCAGTTGATGGAGAGAAAAGGCCCGTCCACCCGGTCCGAGAGCTGATGCATGTACTTGGCCAGGACCTCCTTCCCGGTCCCGCTCTCGCCGGTGATGAGCACGGTGGAGTCGGTGGGGGCCACGGTCCGGGCCAGCTTGAGGGCATCGGAGAAGCTCCGGGCCTTCCCGATGGGGATCCCGGCGGAAGCGCCCTCCCGCTTCTTCAGCTCCTTCTTCAGGATGGTGTTCTCCACCTTGAGCTCACGGCTCTCGCCGGCCCGGGCGCAGATGGCCAGGAGCTCGTCGTTGGAGAAGGGCTTCTGGATGTAGTAGAAGGCCCCCTCGTTCACGGCCCGCACCGCCGACTGGAGGGAGGCCTGGGCCGTCATGAGGATCACCGGGAGCTCCGGGTCCGTCTGCCGGATATGCTCGAGGAGCTCGAGCCCGGTTACGCCCGGCATCCGGATGTCGGAGACCACCACGTCGGGCTTGACGCGCCCCACGGCCTCGAGGCCGGCGCGCCCCCCCAGGGCCGTCTCCACCTCGTAGCCGGCCCCCCGGAAGAGGACCTCCAGGGATTCAACGATGCCGAGTTCGTCATCCACCACCAGGACCTTCATGAAGCAACCTCTTCCGGCTGATGTAGTGCGGGCTGATGCATTGCGGTCTGATGCATTGCGGTCTGAGGCAATGCGGTCTGAGGCAATGCGGTCTGAGGCAATGCGGGCTGGTGCATCGCGGGTGTGCTCGCTACGGGCTGATGGACTGCCACCGAACCGGCTGCCGTCACGGCTTCTCCGCCACTCGACAGGGACCAGGGAGCGCCTGGAGGCGACCGGTCCGGGAGGGTCGGAAGGAAGATCTGGAACTCGGCACCGCCCCCGTCGGCGTTGTCGGCCAGGATCACCCCCTGGTGGACCTCCACCATGCGGTAGACCACCGCGAGGCCCAGTCCCGACCCGCCGTCGCGGGTGGAATAGAACGGGTCGAAGATCCGCTCCAGCGCCTCCGGCGGGACCCCGGGACCGTGATCCCGGATGCGGATGCGGACGGGCCGCTCCACGTGGAGGCCGGCGGGGATGCGGTCGGGGCGGTCCAGGGTCACCTCGAGGGTCCCGCCCTCGGGCGAGAACTGCGCCGCGTTCAGGAGCAGGTTGAGGAGGGCCCGGTGCACCAGGTCGCCGGCGGCGAGCACCGTGGCGTCGCCGATGCGGGCATCCATGCGCAGACCGTATTCCTCGAAGCGCGGATGCTGCCGGACCACCGCCACGGCGTCCCGCAGGGTGTCGGCCAGGTCCACGGGCTCCTTCCGTTCCACCTCGGTCCGGGAGAAGTCCAGGAAGTCGGTAAGAAGGCGGCTCAGGCGGTCCGACTCCCTGACCACCATCCGGGTCAGGGCCTTCCGGTCCCGGTCCTCCAGGCGCGGAAGGGTGAACTGCTCCACCGCGCTCCGGATGGAGGCCAGGGGGTTCTTGATCTCGTGGGCCAGCGAGGCCGAGAGCTCCGCCACCGCCTCGAGCCGCTCGGCGCGCCGGTTCAGGACCGCCATGCGCTCCAGGTCGGTGATGTCCTGGAAGATGGCCGTTACGGCCAGGGCCTCCCCGTCTTCATCCCGCACGAAGGTGGAGACGCCGAGCACCATGGATTCCCCCCCCCGGATCCCCTCGGAGCGGAGCCGGGAGGAGGGGGTCCGGCTCTCCAGCGCGTCCTGGAGGATCAGGGCCAGCTGCGGGGCCACCCGGGCAATTCCGTCCAGGGCGGGTCCGCCTGTCAGGGTCAGCGCATCCCGGTCCAGCCCCAGGAGGGCCTCGGCCGCCGGGTTCAGGTAGAGGAGGCGACCCCGGGCATCCACCGTGAGCACCCCGGTGCTGATGGAGGAGAGGATCTCGGCGGTGTCCAGGCGGAGGCGCCTGAGCTCCGACTCCATCTCGCCGAGCTGGGCCCCGGCCCGGCGGAAACGGTCGCCCAGGAGGCCGGTGGCCGCCGCCACCCCGGCAAAGACCATGACCTGGAGCCACACCCCCCCGGTGAGGGTCTGGCCGTGCCCCCAGACGATGTCGGCGAAGTAGAGGAACGAGGCCAGCGCCGCCAGTAGGAGTCCCCCTGACAGGGGAACCAGTAGCGCACCCTCGGAGATCACGAGGATGTAGAGCCAGGCGAAGGTGCTCTCGCCCCCTCCGGTGACGTGCACGACCCCGGTGACCAGGAGGGCATCCAGGGCCACCTGGGCGACAAGGAAGCTGCGGGTGGGGGTGAGCTGGGCCAGTTCCGTCCACCAGAGGCTCACGCCCACACTGGCGAGCCCCACCAGGAACATGATGGTGGCGAGGAGCGTCTGCTCGGGGCGTGCATCGCCCCAGACGAGGAAGGCCCCCATGAGAATCCCCAGCACCAGGGCCACCCGGCCCAGGTAGATCCACCGGAGGAGACTCCGGGGCGCGAGCCTCAGTGGGGAAGGCGCCACTTGGCCAGTTCTCCCGTCAGGTCGCGCAGACGCCGGAGCTGCGTCTCGATGACCTCGAGGCCGGCCTCGTTCGAGTCCATGCGCATGAGCTGGACCTCCGAGAGGGCCGCCGTGAGCGGGTTGTTCAGGTCATGCCGGATGCGGGCAATGGCGTGGGTGGCATGACGGAGGGAAAAGACCCCAGGAGCCTCCTCCAGACGTTCGGCCACGAAATCGGAGGGTACCGGGTTCCCCACGGAGATGGGCGCGAGCCGAAGCGTGTCGCCTCTTCCCTCAAGTGCGAGGAAGAGGGCCCAGCGCATGGGGTGCCGCACCACGGCCCGGAGTAGAGTCACCAGGGTGTCGCACGAGATCTCCTCCGCCACCACGATCCACCCTTCCTCCCCCCCGGGGAGCTTTCCGTCCTCCAGCGGGAGAGCGAGGGGAGTCGACGGCATTCCCAGCAGGGCCGCGCGCTCCGGTTCGAGCCCCACCGTGTGGATCATCGGCTCACCGGCACCTCGAGCACCTGCCCGGGCTGGATCCGGCTCCCGCGAATGCCGTTGGTCCGGGTCAGTTCGTCCACCGTGACGCCGTGGCGCCGGGCAATGACCCAGAGAGACTCGCCGCGGCGCACCGTGTGCTGGACGGGGTCCAGGTCGGGGGTGGACCCCACCTCGGGGCCGCCGTCCAGGGCGGCGTCGGCGGTCTGGACGGTCGCCGAGCCGGCGGTCGCCACGGAGGCCCGGGCTCCGGAGGCCTGGGCCACAACCGTGGTCTGTACCTCGCGGTAGACCGGAACACGCAGATCCTGCCCTGCCAGGATCCGGTCGCCCCGCAGGTTGTTGTCGGCGCGGATGCGGCTCACCGCAACACCGTAGCGGTCTGCGATCCGGATCAGCGACTCGCCTCGGGCCACCCGGTGGGTCACGTAGTTCAGCTCGACCCGGGGTGCGTCCCCGGCCATCTGCGCCACCGCCCGGTCATTCCCGGTCAAGCGCGCCACGTGCTGGGCGTAGGGGCGAGGATAGACCGCCACGTGGTAATGGGGCGGGCTCCGCTCGTAGATGGCTTCCACGAGCCCCTGCCCTTCCAGCGAGAGAAGCGTGCCCTCGAGCCAGGTCCGGCAGGCCGCCCGCTGGCTCCGGCGCAGGTCCAGCGCCATCCCGGTGGGATGCACCGAGCGGGACGAGGCGTTCCTGGGCTGGTTGGACTGGGGTCGGGTCAGGCTCGTGACCACGAGCTTTTCTCCACACGCCGCCCGGTACTGGGAGGCCAGGCGCTCGATGAAGAGCCGGACCTCGGGCCGCGCGTAGGGGAAGGAGACCTGGTGAAGATCGAAGTCCGCGTTCGGGACCACCGGGACCAGGTAGCCTGATTCCACGTAGCGGCGCACGTCCTGCGGGGTGGCCAGGTAGGTGAAGTTGTGAGCCTGGGCCTGGTCGTTCTGCCGATCCAGCGAGGCCGCGCCACCGCGAAGCGACTGGGCCCGAGCTTCCGGAGTCAGGGCACCCAGAAGAATCAGGCCGGTGGCAACCAGCATCGTGGAGGGCCGGAACAGGGCCCGCGGAAAGGCGGCGAGGCGGCACATGTCACCATGAGTAAACATTTGATTCCGGAACCGCAAGTTGGCGGGACGCCCCGGAAGGCGATGGAGGTCGGCGGCCGCGCTCGGCAGCCGCCGTCAGCGGCGTGTGTCGCCCAGGAACCTCAGCGACGAATCTCGAAGGTACGCTCCACCGGAAGGTACGGCGACTCCACCGGTTCGCCCAGCGAGTCGAAGACGGACATGGACATGGTGTGCTCTCCGGCGGGGAGCCCCACCAGCAGGTAGGGCTGCCAGGTGGTGATGCGGAAGGTCTGCTCCTCGTTCAGCGTGAAGAGGACCTGGTAGGCATCATCGCCAAGCTCGATGCCGTGCATGTAGAAGTCCAGAAGAACCGAATCGGCCTGGGCCCCCTCGTACACCCCCTGGGGGCGGGAGTAGACCACGGTGGGCCCGATGAAGGTGTCCACCTCGCCGTCTCCCACCACCACGACCACCTGGTCGAAGGCGCCCTCGGTCTTCACCGATTCGTGCCAGTCCCGCCCCGGGAAGGCCCGGATCACGTGGGTGCCGGCAGGGAGATCCTCGATCATCACGGGCTCATCGATGTCATAGATGGCCCGGTACGACCGGTCGTTCACGATCAGGTGAATGTGCTGGCCGTCGGGGGCCCGGGCGAGGCCCCGGTCGTCGCCGGTGGGGGTGGGAACCCGGAGCGCGTACCCTGCCAGGTCGAAGCGGACGGCCACGGCCTCGCCCTCGGCAAAGCGGTCCCCGTCGGCAGGGCTCGTGATGCGGAGCCGGGCCAGGGGCGCGTCGGGGGCCGTCTGGGGGGAGACGAGGAGCTGGGCCCCGGTGGGGACGGGGGCGTCGGAGTCCACGGAGCTGGCGGCATCCGGATCACCGCCGCAGGCCGCAAGGGTCCCAAGGACCAGGAGGGCCGAGAGGGCAAAGGCGGAGCGCGGGGCGGCGGGCGGGCGACCGACGAGGCCGGGAGCCGCGGAATGTGAGGTGGTGGGGGCGCGGAAGTCAGGCATGAAGAGCAGGGGGTTCAGGGCAGGTGATGCGAAGCGTTCGGATGAGCCCGGGGGTCAGAAGAGCTCGGCGGTGGCGAGACCGTCCAGCACGAACTGGACGCCGATCACCATCACCAGGAGCCCCATGATCCGGGTCATCACGTTGAGCCCGGTCTGGCCGAACCGGGCCAGGAGGAGGGGCGCCAGCATGAGCGCGCCCCCCGTGACCAGGAGCACGGCGGCAATGGCCCCATAGACGGCGAGGCTCTGGCTCAGGTTGTCGGACTGGCCCATGAGCACGATCACCGTGGTGATGGCCCCGGGGCCGGCAATGGTCGGGAGCCCCAGCGGGATGATCCCGATTTCGTCCTTGTTCACGCCCTCCAGCTCCTCCTCCTCGGTGGCCTTGACCCGGGACCGCCTGGCCTGGAGCATGTCCCAGCCGATTCCGAAGAAGATGATGCCGCCTGCGATCTTGAAGGCGTGGGTGGTGATCCCGAAGAACCCCAGGATCGCTCCCCCGGCCGCCGCGAATACCACGAGCACCGCGGCCGCGGTCACGAGTCCCAGGGCCACGGAGCGGCGCCGCTCGCCCGGGGCCTGGCTGGCCGAGAGGGCAAGGAAGATGGTCGCCGCGGAGAGCGGGTTCACGATGGCCACCAGCGAGGAGAACGCCAGCAGCGCGAAGGAGAGGTCCGTGGCCATGGGGCGGGAGTCTACCGCACTCCCGCCCCGATGGCGACCCCTCGAACCGGGGACCGGCGGTGGATCGGGCTCAGATCCAGCCGTCCTCGGCCAGGAGGAACTTCTCGCCGACCACGTCCCAGTTCACCACTTTCCAGAAGGCGGCCAGGTAGTCCGGACGCCGGTTCTGGTAGTTCAGGTAGTAGGCGTGCTCCCACACGTCCACGCCCAGGATCGGGGTGGAGCCGTCGATGAGGGGAGAATCCTGGTTGGCGGTGGCCGTCACGCGGAGATGGCCGAAGGGATCCACCACGAGCCAGCCCCAGCCCGAGCCGAACTGGCCGGCGGCGGCAGTGGAGAATTCCTTCCTGAAGGCATCGAAGGACCCGAAGGCCTTGTCGATGGCCTCGGCGAGCTTGCCCGCCGGGGCCTCGCTTCCGCCGGGGGCCAGCGTCTCCCAGAAGAGCGCGTGGTTGTGGTACCCGCCGCCGTTGTTCCGCACCGCCCCGCGGATGGAATCCGGAAGCGCCAGGAGACCCCGCAGAAGCTGCTCCGCGGAGTAGCCCTGGAAGTCCGGAGCGGATTCGAGAGCGGCGTTCAGCTTGTCGGTGTAGCCGTTGTGATGCTTTGTATGATGGATCTCCATCGTGCGAGCATCGATATGTGGCTCCAGAGCGTCGTACGCGTACCCGAGCTCGGGGAGCTTGTGCGGGTAGGCCATGGGCATTCCTCCAGTAACGGAAAGGTGATCGAGTTGCCTCTCGAAAGACCCCTCATCCCCTCCGGGCGTTCCATTCTCCTGCTGGACTGCGACGCCTTCTTTGTCCAGGTGGCAAGGCTGGAGGACCCGGAGGGCGTGGGCCGGGTGGAGCGGCTCCTGGTAGGGGGACGCTCGGGCCGGGGGGTGGTGACATCGGCCTCCTACGCGGTCCGCGCCTTCGGCGTCCGGTCGGGGATGCCGGTGGCCGAGGCGCTTCGGCGGTGCCCCGATGCCATGGTGGTCCCGGTGCCCCGGGAGGCGTGTGCAGCCCGGAGCCGGGCGATCCGCGCGGAACTCGAGACGCTGGCGCCGGTGGTGCAGGCCGCCTCCATCGACGAGTTCTTTCTGGACCTCACGGGGACCGAGCGCCTCTTCGGGGGAGCGTCGCTGGCCGAGACCGCGGCCCGGATCCGGGACCAGGTACGAGAGGCCACGGGGATCACCGTGTCGGTCGGGGGCGGCACCAACCGGCTCGTGGCCAAGCTTGCCGCCGGGCGGGCCAAGCCCCACCGGGGCGGCGAAGAGCCACCCTACCCCGGCGTCTTCATCGTTCCTCCCGGGGGTGAGGCCGCTTTCATGGCCGAGCTGGACGTCCGGGCCATCCCCGGCGTGGGACCCGCGATGGCGGGGGAGCTCGAGGCCCGGGGCGTGGTCAGCGTTCCCGAACTCCTGGCGGTGGAGCCGGCCTGGCTGGCCCGCTGGGTCGGAGAGGGCCGGGCCGCCTGGCTTCAGGCCCGGGCCCGGGGGGAAGATGACGCCCCCGTGACACCGGGCGAGGACCGGAAGTCCATTTCCGCCGAGCGCACCTACGGCGAAGACGTCCCGCCAGGGGCGGACGGCGATGCCGCCCTGGAGCGAAAGCTGCTGGAGCTGGCCGGGTCGGTGGGCTCCACCCTCCGGAGCAAGGGCTTCCGGGCCCGCACCGTCACCGTGAAACTGAGGGACGGGGACTTCAGCACCCGGCAGCGCTCTCGCACCCTGCCGGAGCCGGTGGAATCGGACCGGGCGATTTACGAGGTAGGGCGCGCCATGCTGCGGGAACTCCGGTCCAGGAGACGCCCCACCCGACTCCTGGGGATCGGGGTGGCGGGGCTCGAGGACGAGGACGGGGTGGAGCAGCTCGACCTCCTGAGCCTTCTGGGTCCGGAGGCGCCGGGCGCCCCGGTCCGCCCCGAGTCGGAGCGGGACCGCACGCTGTCGAGAATGGCTGATGAGGTGCGCGCCCGCTTCGGGAACGACGCCCTCCGGCCCGGACGCATCATGGAGGACAGGGACGAATGACGAGTGGACGTGACACCGGCCGCCTCGAAGGCCGTTCGGAAGACCGCGCCCAGGACCGCGTCCAGGGGCGGGGCGAGGGCCGACAGGGCCACCTCGTGGGCATGGTCCACCTCCTCCCCCTCCCCGGCTCTCCCCGCTGGGGCGGATCCATGGACGCCGTCCTGGTCCGGGCCCGCGCCGATGCCCGGGCGCTGGTCACGGGCGGAGGACCCGGCGGGAGAACCGGCGGGGTGGCGGGGGGGACGACGGGCGGCATGGACGCCGTGCTGGTGGAGAACTTCGGCGATTTGCCCTTCCTCCCGGGCCGCGTGGCGCCCGAGACCTGCGCCGCCCTCTCGCTGGCGGTGGCCGCGGTCCTGGAGGAGGTGGCCGAAGCAGGCGCACCCCGCCGGATCCCGGTGGGGGTCAACGTGCTTCGGAACGATGCCGCCACCGCGCTGGCCGTGGCGGCCGTGACGGGAGCGAGCTTCATCCGGGTGAACGTCCACACCGGGTCCATGTTCACCGACCAGGGGCTCCTGGAAGGCGAAGCCCACGCCACCCTCCGCCGCCGGGCCACCCTGGCCCCCGGGGTCGGGATCTGCGCCGATGTCCACGTGAAGCATGCCACCCCGCCGGCCGGGGCCTCGCTGGAGGAAGCGGCGCTTGACACCCTGGAGCGGGGACTCGCCGACGTCCTCATCGTGAGTGGAAGCGGAACGGGTCGCCCCGTGGATGTGGAGCGCCTCCGCCGGGTCCGAGCCGTGGCCCCGGGGGCGCATCTGTGGGTGGGAAGCGGTGTCACTCCCGCCTCGGTCCGGAGCCTCCTGGAGGTGGCCGACGGGGTGATCGTGGGAAGCGCGCTGGAGGAGGGGGGGCGGGCCGGGGCCCCGGTGGACCCGACCCGGGTTCGGGCCTTCCTGAACGCAGCACGCCCCGGCTACCCGGTCACGGAGACCGAATAGCCGGGGCGTGGGGACCCGGCGTCGCCAGGGAGCCCTGCGGCGCCAGGTAGCCCGACGTCGTCGAGCCGCCCAACGGCGCCGGAGCGTCGAACGTCAGCGGGTCTGTCGCGTCACCCGCATGGGAACGGCCGGCGCCTGGTGAAGCCGGTAGATGGGGACGAAGGCGTTCTCGCCCCCGCTGGTGGGGATCGAGTGGTCCAGGAAGTTCCAGCGGAGCACCGAGTCCTCGGCATCCGGCTCCAGGAGGAGCGGAATGAGCCGCCCCGTGACCTGCCGGAGGCGCACCACGTAGGTCCCTGCCGGGAAGGTCATCTCGCCCGGGACGAGCTCCACCTGCGCCTGGGCCAGGAGGTGATTCTGGTAGGGGGTGGAGGCCCAGGAGATCTCCTCGATCCGGAAGCGATCCACCGGAAGGGTGGTCTCGGCCTGGAGCTGCTCCACCTGGATGCCGTGGCGGCGCAGCAGGTGGGCCACGTCGTCCAGGCGACCGTCGAAGGCGTACCCCCACCCGGGCATGGAACGGGTGTTCTCCGGCACCCAGAGGGTTCGGTTCTCGCCCATCACGGTGAAGAACTCACCCCAGGAACCGTCCGCATTCCGCTCCCGTACCTGGAACTCCTCGAGCTCGGGGTAGACCCCCTCCTGCGTGGTGAGGATGATCTCCGCTGCGGGCTCCTCCACCGTGCGGCGCCGGGCCTCGGTGACGATGCGCCGGGTCTCTTCGGCATTGTCGGCCACGAACTGGATCAGCCCCAGCATGGACTCCCGGGCTGCGTCGGCCTGGACGTCGAGCGAATGCCCCCCCGGCACCTCGTAGAGGAGGGTGATGATGTTGTGGATCCCGCCATAGGAATGCTGCTTCCGGACCCAGGGCACCGTGGTGCGCCAGAACCAGGTGTCCGTCGCCTCGTCGTAGCCCGGGCCGGAGTACCAGTACATGAGCATTCCCTGGGATGCGAGCCGGGCCTTGATGGACTCGTACATGGGGCCCCGGGCGAAGGCCACCAGGTCCGCATCCGCGGTGGGGTCCAGCGTGGCCTGGTAGGTCATGTGGTACGGCAGCGACCCGCCGTTGTGGGCGTCCACCCAGACGTCGGGCTGGAAGCGGAGGAGGATGTCCTCGACGACCGCCGTCACCTCCGGGGTCTCCATGACGACCCAGTCCCGGTTCATGTCATAGCCCAGCGAGTTGGTGCGGCGCCCGTTCCCGCCGGCGTCGCCCCCGTCGGGGTTCATGTTGGGCACGATGATGACGTTCACCTTCTCCAGCAGGTGCTGGTGGTCACCCACGGTGAGTTCCCGGATCATCTGCTGTCCGCCCTCGCGCCCCGACCGCTCGCCGCCATGGATGGAGCTCAGGATGAAGACGGTGGGCTTCCCCGACAGGAGGGAGGCGCCGGGGTCGGCATGAGGCGGGTCGCCCAGGTAGGCCACCACGAAGGGGCGCCCCTCGTTCGTCGTGGTGAGCTGCTCCACGAGAATCCTGTCGGAGCGTTCCTGGATCTCGGCCAGGAAGTCCAGAACCTCCTGGTGCTGGGAGGCCCGGGCCCAGTTCGCCCGCTCGGCGCCGGTGCGGGGAAGCTGCTGGGCATCGACGGAGACCGGCGCGAGCACCGGCGAAAGGATCAGGGTAGCCGCCGCGAAGGCGACCGAGAGGGTTCGCATCATACAGGAGATCCCATGGGAAAAGGGGACGGCACGGAACAGGACAGCACTGAACAGGAAAGCACGGAACAGGACGGCACGGAACAGGACAGCACGGAACCGGACAGCACGGAACCGGACAGCACGGAACCGGACAGCACGGAACCGGACGGCACGAAACCAGACAGCAGGAAACGGTGCGCCGCGCACGACGACCGGGTGCGGTGGCCAGGGCGGGGGATCACTTCCCCTTGCTCCGACGCTTCTCTTCCACGACCCGCTTGTGCACCTCGGCGTTGTCGATCCAGGGCCTGCGCTCGAAGTACGACTTCGACGCCTCGATGACCTTGGGCGTGAGGAAGACCAGGGCGATGAGGTTGGGGATGATGACGAGCCCCAGGAAGACGTCGCCCAGGGTCCAGGCCACCGCAAGCGGCACCACCGCCCCCACGAAGTGCATCATGACGAAGACGATCTTGTACGGGAGTACCGCCTTGGCGCCGAAAAGGTAGTAGGCGCAGCGGTCTCCGTAGTAGCTCCACGCAATGGCCGTGGAGATCCCGAAGAGGAGCACCGTGAGGAGCACGATGTAGCGCCCCCAGTCGCCCGGGAGCCCCCGCTGGAAGGCCGCCATGGTCAGCGGGGCACCGGTCTGGGCGCCGTTTCCGTAAAGAATCGGTACGGCGTTGCCCGCCTGGTCCCGGATCTCCCGGGCCACGGCGGCAATCGTGCCCGTGAAGGGCCGGGTCTGGGCCTCGTCCAGGAAGAGGCGGTCCACCGGCGCGTTGTTGAAGGCCAGCTGGCGGACGCCGGCCCCGGTCTCGGGGAGGCCGTCGACGACACGGATCTCTTCAGGGGCGGCCACCATGCGGCGGAAGCCTCCGTCGTCCATCTCCTCCACGTACGAAACCCGGTTGTCGGTGAGGGAGATGGAGGTGGCGAAGCGGTCGTCCCAGCTCGCCGTCATGATGATGACGAGGGCCGTCATGGTGCAGATGACGATGGTGTCGATGAAGGGCTCGAGGAGCGCCACCACACCCTCGGAGACCGGCTCGTCGGTCTTGGCCGCCGCGTGGGCGATGGGGGCCGACCCCTGCCCGGCCTCGTTCGAGAAGAGTCCGCGCCGCACGCCCCACATCATGGTGACCAGGAAGGCGCCGACCCCGGCTCCGGCCACGCCGGCAGTGGGGTTGAAGGCCTCGCTGAAGATGAGGCCGAAAGCGGGGAGGATCTGGTCCCAGTTGAGCGCGATGATGACGAGGGCCGCCGTCACGTAGAGCCCGGCCATGGCCGGAGCCAGGATGCCGGTGACCTTCCCGATCCGGCTGATCCCGCCCAGGATCACCGCGCCCACGATGGAGGCGGTGATGAGGCCCGTGATCCACGGCTCGATCCCGAAGGAGTCGCGCATGGTGTCGGCCACGGTGTTGGCCTGCACCCCGTTCCCGGAAAGGAAGGCCGTGATGGCCAGCAGGAGGGCGAAGAAGATGGCCATGGGCTTCCAGGCCGCGCCGAGCCCCTTCTCGATGTAGTACATGGGCCCACCGGAGACCGTGCCCTCCCACGCGGCACTGTCGGGGGTGATCTTCTTCACCTCGCGGTAGTACTGGGCCAGCGTCACCTCGGCGAACTTGGTGGCCATCCCCAGGAAGGCCGTGATCCACATCCAGAAGAGGGCGCCAGGGCCCCCGAAGTGGATGGCAATGGCCACGCCGGCAATGTTCCCGATCCCCACCGTGGCAGAGAGCGCCGTGGAGAGGGCCTGGAAGTGCGAGACGTCGCCGGGTTCATCGGGGTCGTCGTAGCGCCCGGTGGCCACCGCGAAGCCGTGGCCCAGCGCCCGGACCTGGATGAAGCCCAGCCGGAGCGTGAAGTAGAAGCCCGCTCCCAGGAGCAGGATCACGACAAAGGGGATGGTCTCGCCGGCCACGGGAATGCCCGACGACCATACCAGGCCTTCCATCCAGTTCACGAACGAAGTGATGGACTCCATGCGCCCTTCCGTTTCGGGGATTGCGGGTTGAAGACCCGAAAGAATGGACCCGAGCCCCGTGCGGTGCAAGGTTTCAGCTGAAACCGGCGAGCCCCCGGGCACGTAGGAGGCCCTCAGGGGACCCATGTGGGCCCCCTCATGGACTGCCGAAGGGACTGCCGAAGGGACCGCCGAAGGACCCCTGGAAGACCCCTGGAAGACCCCTGAAGAACCCTCGAAGAACCCACGGGACCACCCCGTGGGTGACCGTTCACCTTCCCCTCGGGAACCCCGCTTCATGGATGCGACACCCCCGCCCCGCCGGCCGCTCCTCTCCCTCGCGCCGCTCGTCGCTGCCCTCCTCCTGGCCCCGCTCTTCGGGGTGGCGCTCCCCCAGGGGGCATCGGCCCAGGCACCGTCACCCTGTCCCTCGGGAGGTGTGCTCCTGGGCGTCGGCAACACCGGGCTGGGACTCGGGCACGTGCCCCGGGTCAACGGCGTGCGCCTCAACCTCCGGGACCGCTGCCTCGACGAGGTGAACGGCCTGGCCCTGACCCTGTGGACTCCCCACACCCGGACGGCTTCGGGGATCCGGGAGGCGGCGGTGGGGGGACGGATCCGTGGGGCCGCCGTGGGACTGATCCCCGTGGCGGGGACGATGCAGGGGGTGGGCGCCGGGCTCGTGGGGCTCGTGACCGACGAGGCCATGCGGGGGGTCTACGCCGGAGGGATTGGGCTCGTGAGCGGCAACCGCCTGACCGGCGTTCAGGCCGCGGGGCTCGGCCTTGTCAGCGGCGGCGAGATGAAGGGGGTCCAGGCCGCCGGCCTGGGGCTCGTGGGCACCGGGGGGATCCGGGGCGTCCAGGCCGCCGGGCTCGGGCTGGTCTCGGGGCGCACCCTGCACGGCGTCCAGGCCGGGGGGCTGGGGCTCGTGGCCGAGGGAGGGATCACCGGTGTCCAGGCCGCCGGCCTGGGGCTCGTGTCCCAGGGTGACATTACCGGTGTCCAGGCCGCCGGGCTGGGGCTCGTGTCCCAGGGTGACATTACCGGGATCCAGGCCGCCGGCCTGGGGCTCGTGGGCACCGGCGACATCCGGGGCGTTCAGGCCGCCGGGCTCGGCCTCGTCTCCGACGGGAGCGTGGCGGGTCTCCAGGTGGCGGGGCTTGGCCTCGTGGCCTCCCGGAACATGACGGGCGTGCAGGTGGCCGGGCTCGGGCTGGTGGCCGGCGACGACATGGTGGGGATCAAGGTCGCCGGCTGGCGCCTGTCGGCCGGCGCCCGGATCGACGGTGTGGCCGTGGCGGGGTACCGGACCACCGCGCCGTACCAGCGAGGCGTCAGCGTGGCAGGGTGGAACGACCTGGGCGTGCAGCACGGGCTCGCCATCGGCCTCTACAACCGGGCGGAAGAGCTCCGGGGGGTGCAGCTTGGGCTCCTGAACCGGGCGGAGAACAATCGCGGCGCCTTCCGGGTCCTACCCCTGGTCAACGCGAGCTTCTGAGCTTTCACCGGGAGGACACGGATGCAGGACCCCACCGACACGGCACCCCTGGACGTTCCATCCCTCGAGCTTTCCATCTACCTGGCCGGCGAAATCCACTCCGACTGGCGCGACCGGTTTCGGGACCTGCTGGCCGGCCGGGGTATCGAGGCCACCTTCCTGGGACCCCAGGAGGACCACGGGCTCTCGGATGACATCGGCGAGAAGATCCTGGGCACGCAGCCAGGTCCCCGCTACCGGGACCTGGAGGGAGCGCGGGTGAACACCCTGCGCACCCGGGTGCACCTCCGCTACGCTGACCTTGTCGTGGCCTGCTTCACCGACAGGTACAGGCAGTGGAACACGGCGGCCGACGCAGGGCAGGCGGTGGCGGCGGGGATCCCGCTGGTCCTGGTGCGGGCGGAAGAGCACGTCCACGCCCTGAAGGAGCTGGACGCGCTGGCGGACCTGACGGTCGAGACGCTGGAACAGGCCGCGGAGGCGGTGGCGTACATCACCCGGCGCTGAGCGCCAGTCCGGAGGCAACGCTGCGCCGGGGGAGGCCGGGGGCAGAACGGGAGGAAGGGGTGCGACGGGGATGGCGTCGACCGGGGGCGTCACGTTGGCCCGAGGTGACGTGGACCGGGCGTTACTTGTACCGGTAGGTGATCCGGCCCCGGCTCAGGTCGTAGGGCGACATCTCGCACTTCACCCGGTCGCCTTCCAGCACACGGATGTAGAACTTGCGCATCTTCCCCGACAGGTACGCGAGGATCACGTGCCCGTTTTCGAGCTCCACCCTGAAATTCGCGTTGGGAAGCACCTCCTGCACGGTGCCTTCGACCTCGATTGCGTCGTTCGCCACAAACCACTCCGGTTGTTCGATCCAAGGGCCCCGGTGACCGTCGCCAGCGGCGAAGACCCGGGGAGTTCAGTCTTTGAAGTTACTTGAACCCCCGATACCTTGACAACGTGCCGTGGATCCGCGGCCCCCTACCCCTTTGGCTCCCCTTGCCATGAAGCCCCTTCAGATCTTCGGAATCCTCGCCGTGATGGTCGCCTTCATGGCCATCGTTGTCTGGTCCACCGTCTCCGACGTCGAGACCGAGTGCGAGGTCTGCCTCACCTTCGGCACGGAGCAGGTCTGCCGGACCGGGCGAGGCGCCAACGAGGTGGCGGCCCTCCAGGCCGCTCAGGAGAGCGTCTGCGGCGGGAACACTTCGGGGATGGCCGAGATCATCCTCTGCCGGAACGCGACCCCCGACCGCGCCACCTGCTGGGCGCTGTAGCCCGGGCCACCCCCCCGGCGGCCGGAAACCCGGCGGCCCCTGGGCCGGCGAACGCGGAAGAGGTGGGACGTCAGAAGAGGGGCGCGCCCACCCGGATCTCGTCGCCCGGAAGGACATCCGGATGGAAGGGCGGAGGGGCCTCACCCTCGGGTCCGGGCGCGAAGAGCAGAACGACGGTGGAGCCCAGGTGGAAGGCGGCGAGTTCGGCCCCTGGCCCCACCTCCAGGTCGTAGCGCCGGGTCTCGGGCCCGGGACGCTCCCGCCGGGGTCGGTTCGTGACCCACCCCGGGTCGAACGCCGCCGAAATCCGGCCCACGTTGAAGGCCCCGACCGCCACGAGGGCCACGGCCACCCCGGGTGCCGCAGCCTCCTCCCCGGCCGACGCCGCGCTCCCGGGCTCCGGAGGGCGGCCCTCCCCCGGGTAGCCTTGCCTCCGGCGGCGCTCCATCTGGACCACCAGGCGCTCGTTGGTCGGAAAGAGCTCGGGGATGGACCGGACCGCGGCCAGGTTCACCGGGAGGAGACGCCCGGGGAGCACCCGGGCCAGCCTGATCCTCCCGGCCACCGGGGTGTGGATGCGGTGGTAATGCCGGGGACTCAGGTAGATGGTCAGGAAGCACCCACCTTCGAAGAGGTACGCCTCCTCCGCATCTCCGAGCAGCTCCCCCGCGGCGTAGTCCATTCCCTTGGCCTGGACGAGGCGACCGGCGTGGAGCGAACCCATGGCTCCCACCACGCCGTCCACCGGGCTCACCACCGCATCCTCGTCTGCCGGCCAGGCGCGAACCCCCGACCGGAGACGGCGGGCGAAGAAGGCACCCACCGACGGGTAGGCCTCCGGGGGCGACTCGGCCTCGGCGGTGTCGATCCCCGCCACCCGGGCGAACCCGCCAATGACGGGCCCGCGCAGGAAGCCGGGAAGCCGGAGGTCGGCGACCCACCCGGTGGCCCGGCTCAGGAGGCCCTGGGGGAGGCGCTTCAGGAGGGCCAGCAGAAGAGACCAGGTCACAGTGCCGGGTACTCCATGTAGCGCGCCGTCGCCGCCCGCGCTTCGTCGCCCCGGAGTCGCCCCACCAGGTGGAGCGCCGCGTCGATCCCCGCCGATACCCCGGCCGCCGTGACGATGCGGCCGTTGTCCACCCAGCGCACGCCCTCCACGACCCGGGTCCGGGGAGCCGCCACCCGGAGCCGGTCCATGGCGCCGTGCCAGGTGGTGGCCTCCAGCCCGTCGAGGAGCCCTGCCGCCGCCAGCACCAGGGCCCCGGTGCACACGGAGAAGACCAGGCGGGCCTCCGACGCCGCGGTGCGCACGCCTTCCACGAGCACGGGGTCGGCCACCGCCCGCTCCGTGCTGCCGCCCGGAACGACCAGGAGATCCGGCGCCGGCCCGGCTCCCAGCACGCCGTCCGGCTCAACCCGGAGGAAACCCTGGCTCACGATGGAACCGGGGCGGGCCGCCACGGTCCGGACCTGGAACCCCGCGGTGGCCAGCACCTGGCCGGGACCGGCGAAATCCAGGAGCTCCACGCCGTCCCAGAGGACGATCTCCACGCGGCGAATGGGGTCGGAGCTGGCCGCGCCGGGCCGCTCGGACTGCTCGGTGCCCGGGAGGCCGGGATCACGGGGTGCACGACGGGGTTCCTTCATGGGGTACAATCTGTCACGGGCACGACCGCGGGGGTACCCATCCCCCTCCCGACGTCCTTCGATCCTGCTCTCCCATGATGCCCTTCTCCGCACGTCGCCTCTCCGCCTTCGCCCTGCGTCCCGCCCTCCTGGCCGGGCTCCTGCTTGCCGCGGCGGGATGCGCCACGGTCCCCGAGGCCGTGGAGTCCGGCGTGCCCGCGCCCTCGGAGCCGCTTCGCATCCAGGTTCTCCACACCAACGACTTCCACGGGCGATTCCTCACCGAGGAGGTGGGCGGGGACTCCATTGGCGGGTCGGCGGTGCTGGCGGCCTGGTTCGATTCGGCCCGGGTGCGGTTCGATGGCCCCACCGTTCTCCTCTCGGGGGGGGACATGCTCCAGGGCACGGCGCTCTCGAACCTGAGCTGGGGGCGGGCCGCCATCGACCTCAACAACCGCAAGAGGGTGGATGCCGCGGCCCTGGGCAACCACGAGTTCGACTGGGGCATCGACACGCTTCGCGCCCGGGTCGCGGAGAGCGCGTTCCCCTGGCTCGGCGCCAATGTGTTCGACGAAGCCAGCGGCGACCACCCGGCCTGGATTCGTCCGTGGACGATCCTCGAGCGGGAGGGTGTGCGCGTGGGGGTGGTGGGAATCGCCCTGGCCGAGACTCCGCGCATCGTGATGGCCGGCCGCACCGAGGGCCTTCGCTTCGAGGACGAGGCGCCGGCCATTGACCGGGCCGTGCGGGAGGTCCGTGCGGCGGGCGTGGACTTCGTGGTCGTCACGGCACATGTGGGGGCGGTCTGTGCCGAGCCCGGCGACGCCGACGGAACCGACCCGGCCGCCCGCTCCCGGGGATGCGAGGGCCACCTGGTGGACGTTCTCCAGGCCGTGACCGAGCCGGTGGACCTGGTGGTGGGGGGACACACCCATCTGCGGAACAACTTCGATGTGAACGGGACCCCGGTGCTGCAGGCGCCGGCCTACTCCCGGGGCGTCACGGTCACCCACCTGGAGCAGGGGGCGGACGGACGGGCTCGCGCCACCTACCGGGCCATTCTTCCGCCCCGGCGCGCCGAGGTGGATCCCGACACGGCCGTGGCCCGGGTGGTGGAGGCATGGTACCGCGAGATCCGGCCCATGCTGGAGCGGACGGTGGCCGTCCTCGCCGAGCCCCTCTCCAATGCCCAGCGGCAGCCGGTGGAGAACCCGGCGGGGAATCTCCTGGCCGACGCCCAGCGATGGGGAACCGAAGCCGATGTCGGGTTCGTGAACAACGGCTCCCTCCGCCGCAGCCTCCCCCAGGGTCCGGTGGACTACGCCACCCTCTACGAGTTCCAGCCCTTCCAGAACGAGCTGGTCCGGCTCCACATGGACGGCGCCCTCCTCCGGGAGGTGCTGGAGCACGGCCTCACCGACGACGGCCGGCCCTGGACCCACGTGGCCGGGATCCGGGTGGAAGTGGACCCCACCCGCCCCCGGGGGGAACGGGTCCGACGCATCCTCCGGAGCGACCTGGCCGATGTGGGCGTCGAGGTGGAGATCGCGCCCAACGATCCGGTAACCGTCGGAACCACGGAGTTCCTGGCACTCGGCGGCGACGGCTTTGCCATGTTCGCCCGGGCGCGGATGGAGCGGATCGGCCGGGTC
>Ga0209498_1000830_pt1 | contig 19108 bp, 19 predicted proteins | sample WalLakDeSediment_FD_184131 | JGI IMG/M metagenome (GOLD analysis project Ga0209498, IMG submission 184131) | Lake sediment microbial communities from Walker lake, Nevada to study Microbial Dark Matter (Phase II) - Walker Lake 11/02/13 Deep... | ecosystem: Environmental > Aquatic > Freshwater >... | reverse complement strand
ATAAGAAGAATATGATCTAAGGGAGGCAGCATAAATGACAGCGGTCACTTTAATCGGTGGATTAATTGGCATCTGGCTTGTGGTAATTTTAATCAGGGCAGCTCTTTACAGGCCTATTTTGACGGACACGCCTTTAAAAACCCCCCAGCCCGGCCGTTTTGATCTTGATCAGGCCGCGCAGCACCTGGCTGAAATGGTGCGCTGCCGGACGGTTGCTCCTGAAAATGATCGCAGTAATAGTAAAAATGGCGGCGGCTTCGAACAGTTTGAGAAGTTCCGCCGTCTGCTGATGGAGTTTTACCCCCTGACTCACAGCAGGCTCGAATTTGAACTTATTGACGATCATGCGTTGCTTTATCGCTGGGTTGGCAAGAGCAGTGAAAAACCACTTTTGCTTACTGCTCACTACGATGTGGTTCCCGCTGAAGATGAACAATGGCAGCATCCCCCCTTCGACGGAGTGATTAAAGATGGGGTGATCTGGGGGCGGGGCACTATTGATACCAAATGTACCCTCTGCGGAATTTTTGAATCAGTAGAAGCTTATCTAAGCGAAGGGTTTATGCCTGAACAGGATATTTACCTTGCTTTCGGCCATGATGAAGAGACCACTGGTTCAGGTGCTCATGCTATCGCACAGATTCTAAAAAGCAGGGGTGTACATCCCGAAATGGTTTACGACGAAGGCGGGGCAATTGTGTTGAATGCTTTTCCCGGGGTCAGTAAGCCGGTTGCCTATGTCGGAACATCCGAAAGAGGTCTTGCTAATCTTGAATTTATTCTTGACTGTAAAGGGGGGCACTCAAACTCTCCGGGACATCATACTCCCTTTAGTGTAATGAGTAAAATTATTTTAAGTATTGAACAAAACCTCTTCCGGCCGCATATGTCAGCTGAGATTAGGGAGATGTTTGATCTGCTTGGCCGCCACACCCCTTTTTTTTACAGGATTATCTTTGCCAACCTTTGGTGTTTCAAGCCTTTACTTATAAGCCTGATTGCCCGTGTCAGCCGTGAAATGAACGCTACTTTACGCAGCACCTGTGTTTTCACCATGGCTGAGGGCAGCAGCGCACCTAATGTAATGCCGGAACGGGTCCGCGCGGTGGCCAACTTGAGACTATCCGCACGTGACCCCATTGAAAAAGCTTTCCAGCAGATCAAAGCAAAGGCATTGGCTGTTTCAAAGAGCGCGCGACAGGCCAAAGATCCTTTTGTGCTTGAGGTCAACCTTTTGGAAGGGCGAAGCGCTTCGCCTTCTTCGAGCTCTGGATCGAAAGCATTCAACATATTGAAACAGACTATTAATGAATCTTTCCAGGATATTATTGTCACGCCTTTCATTTCAATGGGAGCATCTGACTCCCGGCACTATTGTGCCATCAGTGAAAATGTTTTTCGGTTCATACCGGTTGTATTGGATAAGGAGGAATTGCGCAGCATGCATGGCCTTAACGAGAAAATAACAGTTGAAAAGCTGGGTCTGATAATAGATTTTTATCTTAACCTGATTGGCAGATACCAATCACAGATCTGAATAAAGGCAGGATAAAATAACTTTTTGCGGAACTATTATTAGATATTGTTAGATTAAGCAGGTGGGAGAGTGGCAATCCGGGCTATGAATAAACTGAGCAACGCCGAACGGTTTCTAAACGCCTATTCAGCTATTGAACATGAAATGGAAAGAATTCTTAACCTTAAAGAGCACCGCCGTTTCTTCGAGCTCATTGAGAAGAGCGCCCGGATTAATCCTGTAATAGAGCGTTATCGCTTTGATTTAAAAGAGTACAGCGAACTGCGCAATGCTATTGTGCATGACCGGGCCGGTGGAGAGATTATTGCTGAACCGGTCGATGAAGTTGTGGTCCATATTGAACGAATTGCAGAACTGCTGCTTGAGCCGCCTAAAGTGGCTCCTCTTTTCCTAAAAGAAGTACTTACGCTTTCGATCAGCCATCCCGTTTCGCGGGCAATCAGGGATTTTAGCCGGATGTCCTATACCCAGGCGCCGCTTCTTGACGATGATACTATGGTTGGACTTTTAACATCAAACATGATTGTTAAATGGATGGGTATAAGCCTGGCCAATAATTCTTTTGACATCGAAAATACCACGCTTTGCGATGTATTGAAAATAGTAGGGCATGAAGGGAATTATGAGGTTGTCTCTGTTAATAAATCGCTTTTTGAGATTCCCAATCTTTTTTATTGCTGGCAGCAGGAAGGGAAAAAGCTTGAAGCTGTTCTGATTACGCAGCATGGAGAAGTCTCTGAGCCGCTGCTTGGTATAATCACCAACCGCGATCTACCGCTGGTTCACCGAGAACTGGAACAAAACAGTAAACCTCAGAAAAGCTCATCATGAATTATTTTTATTCCGGTTATTGATTTTGAAGTCCGTCAGGACGACAATTAGATTTCAGGAGTTATGAAGTTATGCAAAAAAGAAATTTATTTATTTATTTATTTTTGGTTATCAGTCTCTTGCTGCCTTTAGTTCTTTATTATTCAGTTGATCAGAGCACTGCACCTGATTTTGCTGAAGATCTTAATGAAAAAGGTCAGTTTGGTGATGCCGCTCCCGGTAACGAGATTAATTATTACGACCTGATCTATTCACAAAAAAAGGATCCGGCTGTTGGTCTCGAGGGAAAAGCCAGGTTTATTGCTGAGTCTCAACCTGAACCGGAACCAGAACCTACACCCCAACCAGGCACTGATTCCGGTCAGCAAAAAGCGCCTGTCGGCAGCGCTTCTTCAAGCAGCCAGAAAGAACAGCAAATGATCAATTATATTAATGAAGCCAGGAGAAATGCCGGCCTTCCGGCGCTGCAGGTCAGCAGCCAGCTGATAAATGCAGCCAGGGCAAAAAGTAAGGATATGGCTGATAATAACTATTTTGGTCATAGTTCACCAGTTTATGGTAATTTTCCCGGGATATTAAGCAGGTTTGGAGTTAGTTACCGCTCGGCAGGTGAGAATATTGCCATGAATTCAAACGGCAGTGTTTATGATGCCCATATAATGCTGATGAATTCCTCCGGCCACAAGGCAAATATATTAGGCTCAAGTTACAGTAGCGTGGGCGTAGGTATACATGTTAGAAACGACGGAAGCCATTACTATACGCAGCTGTTTGTTGGCTACTAGGATTGAATTGTTATTTAAAAGGAAACAAAGTCCGGTTGATCCACCAGGCGATGGGAGGCGGTATTAATGCGAAAAGCAATATTCTTGGTTTTTTTGATTATTATAGCGCTTGCGGTAACTACCGGCGCTTTAGCTCAGGAAGCAGATAGCAGTCAGGAACATTTCTATCGTGGACGGGTTTTGTCAATACAAGAAACCGAGGAACAGCAGCATGAATACTTCACTGTTATTGAGCAGGAAGTTGTGGTTCGCCTGACCAGTGGCTCTTACAAGGGTGAAATGATCACGATAATCAATACTTTTTTTGCCGGCGATCCGGTCTATGATTTTTTCCTTACAGAAGGGCAGGAAGTTATTGTGGTCACAATTGGTGAAGAAGGTTCCTTCGAACAGGCTTATGTTCAGGATTTAGCCCGGGACCGGGGAGTCTACTATCTTGTTGGTATTTTTATGCTGGTGCTGCTTCTAGTCGGGCGAATGAAAGGCCTGAAAACAATTATTACCCTGGCCGTGACAATCCTGCTGATATTTAAATTTCTTTTACCCCTGCTGTTGGAAGGTTACAGTCCGATTTTACTGGCTATTGCCACAGCCAGTGTGGCGATAACCTTTACCCTTTTTGTTATCGGTGGTATCAACCGTAAGGCTGTGGTAGCGATCCTGGGAACGATTACCGGTGTCATAGTCGCCGGTTTAATGGCTTTCTGGGCCGGTAGTATTGCCAACCTGACCGGTTTTGGCACTCATGAAGCCCAGATGCTTTATTTTATGGATCACACTATTGATTTCAGAGGCCTGCTTTTTGCCGGTATTATTATCGGCTCACTGGGAGCGATTACAGATATCGGTATGTCCGTATCATCCGCGGCGGCGGAAATCAAACAGGCCCGTCCGGATATTCATTTTAGTGAGCTGACAGTTGGAGCCTTAAATGTTGGCCGCGATGTAATGGGCACTATGGCTAACACGCTGATCCTTGCTTATGTCGGCGCAGCCACACCGATGCTCCTGCTTGTTATGGGGTATCAGATCGACTGGCTAAAAGTGATTAATATGGATATGATCGCTACTGAATTTGTGCGCGGGACAGCCGGTAGTATCGGGTTGGTAGTGGCTGTTCCGGTTACCGCGGTCCTGGCCGGTTACCTTATGGCGAAGAAAAGCTAATGGGAATTTCGCCAAGCTCCCTCCTCTTTAACCGGAGAGAGGCGGGGTAAGGTGTGCATCTTCTTTCAGGAGATTTAAAACGGATGGAATGTGCTGATGATCACAGCTATAAATATTAAAAAAGGCTTATTGGTCTTTGCAGGGTCGATATCCCTTGTCCTGGGAGTGATCGGCGCTTTCTTACCGGTGCTGCCCACCACGCCTTTTTTACTGCTTTCTGCTTATTGCTATATCCGCAGTTCCAAGCGCCTGTATCATTGGTTGATCAATCATCGGATTTTTGGAGCCTATATCTATAATTATCTTACTTACCGCGCCGTAAAGCGCAGCACTAAAATAGTGACCCTTATCTTTTTATGGGCAACCCTTATAATCTCGGCAACCGTATCAGACAGTCTACATCTGAGATTATTTCTTCTCGCCGTAGGGATTGGTGTGAGCATTCACTTATTTGCCTTAAAGACGATGGTTGGCGACGGCAAGATCAGGAAGTCAGAATTAAATTATTTCCTTGCCTGTAGAGAGGGAACAAACAACCACAAGACCGATTAACCAAAAAGTGATATTGAAGCCTACAGCAGGGGCTAACCAAAAAAAGTTTTAACAAACTTGCCGATTACATCTGCACCGCCGATAATTGTACCAACGGTGCTCCCGAGGTTGGCCAATACAACCACCAACAAAATATGGGTTACTTTGTTTTTCCAAAATCCTTTTATAGAATGAACGTCTTCTGCCAGGCTTTCAAAATCTTCCACACTCGGTTTTCTGATCAGGGCTTCAGCCAAACCGGCAAACCAGCCAGCGGCCAAGAGTGGGCTCAGTGAACTGATCGGCGCTGCCACGAAAGCAGTCAGGATGGCCAGGGGATGGGCACAGGCAATCAATGCTCCTAAAACGCTCAAAGATCCGTTCCAGAGGATCCAGCTGGCCATTTGATCGATACCGGTAGCCCTGTCAACAGAAAATGTTAAGGCAATCACTGCAATGATGATGACAGGAATACTCCAGGCAGTGATTTTAGCAAAACGGGATGCCGGTGAAACTTTGGCAAGAGCCGACAGGTCGTGGTCATTTGCCAGCTCTTCTTTAATACCGGGGATGTGGCCGGCGCCCAGTACGGCAACTATTTTATTTCCCGGTGCAGTTTTAATTTTTTGGGCCAGGTATTTGTCCCTTTCATCAATTACTATTGTTTTTAGCTGAGGAAAAGAGTGGGAAAGCTCATCGAGAGCAGCGCTCAACATATCCTTGCTTTTCATCTTTTCCATCTCTTCTTCGCTGATTTCTTCATCCATGAACATGTTAAGCATCAGCTGAAAGAATAATGTAAGCTTGCCCCAGAGGCCTATACTTCTCCACAACCTGAGCATTGTGACCTGGATATCACGATCAGCCAGGCAAAGATCGGCGCCAATCTCTTCAGCCGATCTGATGGCCTGAATCATCTCCTGTCCCGGCACAACCCCAAATTTTCTTGCCAGCTTTTTCTGATAAGAAGATATGATTAAATTAGAGAGGAGCAGCAGCGCTTTGCCTTCTTTAATTATTTTGACGATATCGGTATTTTTCCACCTGTCAGTATCGGTTATTGAATTATATCGGGCCTGGCATAATTCAACGCATACAGTGTCCGGCTTTTCAGCCTCGATAACTTCTTTAACTTCATCAACACTTAACTTCGAGACATGGGCAGTACCGATTAAGATTATTTGGCGATCATCTAAACTAATTCTATGAACATTCTCGCTGGCCAATTGATCATTCCTTATCATTTTTTCTTCACAACAAGTGTAATAATACCACATTGAGCTATATTATGTAGGTTGGATGTAATTTCAAAAGGAAACCGTCCCCTGCTTTGCTATCACCCCGATTTTAATCTATCGGCATTCCAGCAATACGATCATTTCGACGTGACTGGTATGTGGAAACATATCCACCGGCTGGAGTTTCTGAACGGTGAAGCCTGATAACTGCAGAAGGCCCAGGTCGCGAGCCAGGGTAGCCGGATTGCAGGATATGTAGACGATCCTCTCCGGTTTGGCGGAGGCAGCCGCTTTGAGAAGAGTTGAGGAGCAGCCGGCCCGGGGAGGGTTTAGAAAAATGGTTTTTGGATGAGCACCTTTAAGCAGAATATCCGGAATTTCTTCGGCCCGGGCATTGATAAAGTTAACATTGTTGATATTATTTAAGCGGGCGTTAATTCTGGCATCAGCAATGGCGGAACCAGATGAATCAACACCGATTACCTGTTCTGATGACCTGCTTAAGTAGAGGGCAAAGTTACCGGTGCCGCAGTAGAGATCATAGGCGGTGGCCGGTCGACCGGACAGGGAAACCGCCTGTTCATAGAGCACCCTGGCTTGTCCGGGATTAACCTGAAAGAATGACTGCTGGGAGATGCGGTATCGGAATGGAGCTATTTCTTCTTCTAAATGTGATTTTCCGATTTCTGTTTTAAAAGCGGCGCTTTCTTTAGAAATTTGCTTTAAGGCTATGCCGGCCAAAGGCATTTCAGTTTCGTTGTAGATATTTTTGGCCAGTTTTTTTAATAATGATAAATTATTGTTACCGGCAGCGCTGATAAGAGTGACCAGGCATTCACCTGTGGCAAATGAAGCGCGGATCTGTGCTTCACTGATAAACAGTTTGCCGTCTTTTATTTCACTGTTATTGTCTAAAAACATCTGTACTGCCTGGCGGATTTTATTGATCATTTGAACATTTCTTGGATGCTGAACCAGGCAGTCGGCAATATCAATGATCCGGTGACTCGATTTCTCGAAAAAGCCGGCACTGACCCGATTCCCGGACAATTCCAAATGTATGTTTGCCTTGTTGCGATAGCGCCAGGGATTCTTCATGCCGAGGATTCTCAGCACAGGGGTTTCAATGCCACTGATGCGCCGCAAAGTTTCGGTTATCAGGTTTTGTTTCCAGGCAAGCTGTTTTTCGTAAGATAAGTGTTGGAGTTGACAGCCGCCACAGCGATGAAAGTAGGGACATGGAGGGGGTATGCGGTATGCAGAAGACTTACTGATGGCCTGAAGTAAAGCTTCGGCATATTTTTTATGAACGGTTGTAACTTCAACCGTAACCGTTTCGTCAGGAAGAGCTCCGGGAATGAAGAGGGTAAAGCCATCTGCCTTACCAACCCCTTCACCCCGGTGATTGAGATCTTTTACTTCCAGGCTGATAACCTGCCCTTTGCTATAAGGCACTATGTTTTAATAATCCTGCCGACGACGATGTTGCCGATCAAGCCGAAACCTTTACCTTTCATTACCTTTCCGGCCAGCCAGCCGGCAATCGCCCCTACAATTATCCAGGTTATAATACCCACAATTGATCACCTCTCATGAGAATCTGTTTCCTGATGTGAAAATTGTATCATGGACAAAAAATGTTCACAACCCCGGACCATTTAAATTCAAAGCTTGGATCTTCTCCGATGAACAGGGCGTAGAGCTATCATGAAGGAAAACAAAGGTCAGTGCCGAAAACAAATTTATATTATGCTTTCCTTTAAAATGCATATTTCCATTTTTGTTCATCACATAGTGAAGCCAGGTTTAACAGGTGTCTAAATTTTTTAAGATCTACAACTATTTTGTAATGAATCATATTGAAAAACATAATAACACCGGATCCGATGCTTTTGAGGAAGATTGCCTGGAAAAGCGGGGCAATTAATAGTAAAGAAAAAAAATCTTGGCTTAAGCGGGAGCGATGAAAATGAAGAAAGTTGTGGTTATTGGAGGCAATGCTGCCGGAATGAGCGCTGCCAGTCAGGTTAAAAGGCAGAAGCCGGATTGGGATGTGGTTGTTTTCGAAAAGGGCTCTTTTATTTCCTACGCTGCCTGTGGAATTCCATACTATGTCCAGGGTTTGGTTCCCCAACTTGAAAAGCTAATCACAGTTACTCCGGAAGAAGCGGTAAGTAAACGGAAGCTTAATTTGAAATTAAACCACAAGGTTATAGCTATTGAACCAGAGGAAAAAAGGGTTATCGTGGATGAACCGAACGGTACTGTTACCGCAACCTTCGACTACTTAGTTATTGCGACCGGTGCCCGCCCGTTAAAAGCAGGGATTGAATATGCCCCTTCTAAGCGTATCTTTACGGCAAACGATTTGAACGACGCAGATGGCTTGCGCAAGTTTATTGAGGTGGAGCGGCCTGGAAAATGCGCTGTAATCGGCGGCGGCTATATTGCCCTTGAAATGCTCGAAGCCCTAAAAGAAAGAGGTTTGGAAACCCATTTAATCCACCGCCGCGAAGATCTGTCCCGGAATTTTGAAATAGAGATCTCTGATCTTGCCAAATCAGAGATGGTTAGGGAAGGGATTGTCTTAAATCTGAGTCAGCCTGTATTTCGGGCCTTTGAGAAAGATGAGACGGTTGAGGTTCATACTCAACGGGAAATACTTAACTATGATCTGGTTATTGTGGCTACAGGGGTAGAAGCGAACAGTGATTTGGCCGACAATTGCGGCATTAAAACAGGTATTAAAGGTGCCATCAGGGTTAATGAATACATGCAGACTGACTACCAGCATATATTTGCCGCCGGAGATTGTGTGGAAACAAGGAATCTTATCACCGGTAAACCGGTATTTGTGCCTCTGGCCCTCAAAGCGAATAAAGAAGGCGTTGTCGCCGGTATCAATGTTAGCGGAGGACAGGAAGTTTTTCCCGGTATTTTGGGTACTGCCATTACGAAATTTTGTAATATCGGTCTGGCCCGAACCGGGATAACCCTGGCCGAAGCTGAAGAAAATGGCTTTGATGCGATTAAGTATTCGGTAAAATCAGGAAGCAGGGCTCATTACTATCCGGGAGGCGGTTCTATTGAAGCGGTATTAATTGCCGATAAAAAGACGGGGCGCCTTTTGGGAGCTCAACTGGCAGGCCCTGTTGACAGCGTAAAAAGGATTGATGTTTACGCCACGGCTATCATGGCAGAAATGACTTTAAACCAAATTTTTCAGCTCGATCTTTCTTATGCTCCTCCATTCTCTCCGGTTTATGATCCGGTTATTTTGGCTGGCAGGATAGGCCGCAAGATGATCACAGCGGGCACCTGAGCAGGAAGGGTGATTATTACTTAGAAGCAGCAAGTAACTTTTGCTTGTTTAAAAAGAAATATTCCTGATGTCTTTTTATTAACCAGAGGGCCAAAACAAACGAGAAGAGGTCTGCTAAAGGAAAAGCCAACCAGATCCCGGTTAAATCAAAAAATTTTGGCAGTATAATCAGCAGGGGAATTAAAAATAGAACCTGCCGGGCCATTGAAATAACAAAGGCAGCCCTGGCTTTACCCAGGGCCTGGAAAACACCCCCTGTAACCATCTGCAAGCCGACTGTTACAGAGAGGGCAAACATAATTCTCAGGGCGTTTTGTCCCATCGCAATCGCTTCCGGATCAGCGGTAAAGATCATCATCAGGGGCCTGGGAACCGCCATCACCAGTAAAAAAGCACAGAGAGCAATCGCTGTTGAGACTTTTATTGCCAAAGTGATCGATTCATTGACCCGTAGTTTCTGTTTTGCCCCATAATTAAAGCCAACCAGTGGCAGCATCCCCTGGACAACCCCTAAAATTGGCATCAGGGTAAACATCATGACACGGTGTATGATTCCAAGAACGGCAATAGCTAAATCACCACCATAATAGACAAGCAGATTATTGGCGACAATTAGCATTACACTGGCCGAGCCCTGCCTTACAAAGGCTGAAGAGCCCACAGCTAGTATTTCGCCAATTAGAGCGGGTTGAGGTTTTAAATAGCGCATCCGGATCGAAAGGGAGCTTTTTCCGGTGACGAAATAAAGATAAAGGTAGACAGCAGTAATGCCCTGGGCCAAAACGGTGCCGTAAGCTGCTCCTTTCATACCCATGTCAAAGCCGAACATAAAGATTGGCGTAAAAATAATATTAAGCACTGAAGACATGATCATAGTCATCATCGCAACGCGGGCGTTGCCTTCGGCTCGAACAATATTATTAACGGCAAATCCAAAAGCAAAGAAAATAGTGCCGTAAAGAATAATGCCCAGATAATCGCAGGCATAAGGCATAATCGTTAAACTGGCTCCGAAAAGGTGAAGCATCTGGCTTAAGTAGGTCAGGCCGATGAAAGCACCAATGATACTGACAGAAAGGATCAGGCTGATAATGTTGCCGAAAGCCTGGTTGGCTTTTTCCAAGTTATAAGCACCTAAGGCTCTTGAGACAACTGAACCGCCGCCAATGCCCATGGCACCGCTTAAGGCCATGATGATCATGTGAAGAGGAAAAGAGATCGCCACAGCTGCAACACCGACTGTACCGACTCCCCTGGCAATATAAATCGTATCAATAACGCTGTGCAGGGCCATCACCAGCATGCCGACAGTAGCCGGAAGGGCAAGGCTCGTCAGCAGCTTTGGAATTGGATCTGAACCCAATCGTTCACTCTGTTTTTTCAAATTATCCAGCCTCTCATAAGCGATGTGTTGACATTGGTTTTTATTATACCCCAAAAGATTTAAAAGTGGGTTATTAAACTGTCTCCCTTGATTTAATGAAGATATATGATAAAATGACAAAGTCAAGATGAACAGGTTTTACTTATGTTGAAACTAATTAACTAAGAGTTAAGCTTAACGGAGGTTGGTTATGACTAAGAAAATACTACTGCTATTAATCTGTACTTGCTTTCTTTTTATAGTGCTTGGCTGTGGAAACAGTGAACCGGCTCCAGGTGATGAAAATACTATTTCTATTGAAGTGGCTAACAATACTTCAGGAATTTTTATCTCGTATGCGCTGTTCTATGGCAATAATCTCGACGAGTGGGGTGAAGATTTACTTGGTGATGAAGTGATTGAACCGGGCGAAGTTTTTACTTTTGTTTTGCCGGTAGGAAACTACACCTTTATCCCCCTGACATATGAGTATTACATATTACCCGGCGCCAGGGATATTAACCAAGATATCAGGATTGATATTGGTGGAAACGGCCTGGTGCCTGTATTGATACGAAATCATACGGAATCAGATATTGCCTTTTTATTTTTACTGGATGATATAAATGAGGATTTAGAAAAAGAATTAGAAGAGGATTTGGAAGAGAGTATGGAAGAGGGCATGGAAGAGAATTTTGAAGAAGATTTAAACGAGGGCACTGATTTGGAAATCGATTTGGATGAAAGCATTCTAGGTACCGAAGTAATTCCTGCCGGTCTGAGCAGGTTCATTTTTCTTGAACCGGGAACATATAATTTTTTGGGCTTAGGTTATGAAGGCGAAGTATTATTGGTCGGCAATGAGATAGCCATTGAAGGCGAAACAACTGTTACAGTCGAGTAATAAAAATCCTTAAATATAATCAAGAAGGGCCTGTGTATATCTATCACAGGCCCTTCTAAACTCTGTGAGGACTCGCATCTTTTTTTAAGGCCCAGCGGGCAAATATAATCAGCAGCAGATCATTCTATGTTATAATAGGAACAATTCTTAATTTATGCCATTGAGGAAAGACATATCTAAATAGGGAGGTTTTTGATCATGACTTTAGGCGTTAAGCTTTCACCATCGGCCCTGGAAAAAATGAAAAAAAGCGCCCGGACATACACCCTCTACATGGCCAGCCGCGGAGGGTGAGGGGGTTCATTTGTAACCCCTGCCGTGCAAGCAGGTATACCTGTAACAGAGATAGATTATGAAAAGACTGAAATAGAGGGAATTCCTTTTTATATCCGTAAAGACATGGTTGATAAAAAGTTTGAGATCCAGTGGGTTGGTTTTTGGGTATTTGGTCAATTTGTAGTCAGGGAATTATAAGGCTTTGGAGTAAAAACGGGGCAGGATCCTCTTGATCCCGCCCCGTTTATTAAACTTCAGCGGCAGTGGCCTTCCAAAGATTCTATTTTACTGCTCCTCAATCATTTTAAGCAGTATCCGGCACGGCTTGAAAATCATCTTTGTCGGCGCCGCAGACCGGGCATTTCCAATCATCCGGTAAATCTTCGAAAGCGGTTCCCGGAGCTATACCCTGCTTCGGATCTCCTGCCGCCGGTTCATAAGTATAATCGCAGAGCTCACACATATAACTTTGCATTAGATTATTCCTCCTGATTTTTATTTTCGGACCCGTACATGGCAAGCTTTCATATCCTGTTTTATCGATAAAATCTTTATCAACTTGCCGGTAATTTATTTAGAATATTTTAAAGGCTTTTTTTGCCGTGTTGCAGATTGGGCATTTATCGGGAACCGGGTCAAAGCCGACCCAACCGCAAACCGGGCACAAATAGACTTCTTTATCATCCGCGTCGGATCCTTTAGCCACGGTTGTCTTTAATTCATTAAATATGCCGCCGTGTACTTTTTCTGCAGCATTGGCATATTCAAATGTCTGTACGGCCTTTTCCTGGCCTTCTTCATTGGCCGCCTTAATGAATTCCGGATACATCTCGCTGAACTCATAATGTTCACCTTCTGCAGCAGCCTGTAGGTTTTCAAGAGTGTCTCCGATTTTTCCGGCTATTTCAAAATGTTTCAGAGCATGAATTGTTTCCGCTTCAGCAATAGCCTGGAAAATCCGTCCAATATTTTTGTAACCATCCTTCTCTGCCTTGCGGGCAAAGGCCAGGTATTTCCGGTTGGCCTGCGATTCTCCTGCAAAGGCTGCCATCAGATTTTCTTTTGTTTTCATCAGTTATCTCTCCTTTAAATTATCTTATTTTTTGAGCGATCGAAATTTATTTCAACGACCGGCTCTTATTTCCTTCTTATCGGGATGCAAAAAAATGTTGACAGAATTAAAGTTATATCCTATAATTCTAATAGGAATTATATTAAAACATGAAAAAGAAGTCAACAGTAATATGGCTAATTAACGGGAGAGATGATCCAATGAAAACAATTAACCTGGATTTAGCAGCCGCAGCGCCGGTTGATCCGGCTGTTCTAGAAATTATGCTTCCGTTTTTAACTGAGCATTACGGCAATCCTTCGAGTGGGCACAATCTTGGCGCAAAAGCAAGAGAGGCTCTTGAGGAGGCCCGGGTAAAGGTGGGGTTGTTAATCGGCGCCGAACCGCGTGATTTGATTTTTACTTCATCAGCCTCAGAAGCGAATAACTTAGCTATTAAAGGGCTGGTTGAAGCCAACAAAAAGAAAGGAAATCATATTATTGCTTCTTCAATTGAACACTTTTCTGTGCTCAACCAGCTAAAAACTTTACAGAGATATGGTTTTACGGTGACCCTGCTTCCGGTAGATCATGACGGAATGGTTGATCCGGAAGAACTGGCAGCAGTTATTACCGATCAGACTATTCTTGTTTCAATTCAGATGGCTAATCCGGAAATCGGCACTATTCAGCCGATTGAACAACTGGCCGCATTAGTGAGAGGAAAAGGAATCGCTTTTCATACCGACGCCACAGCAACGGCCGGATGGGTACCGCTTAATGTCGATGAGATGGGTATCAACCTGCTTACCCTGGCCGGTGATCAATTCTACGGGCCAAAAGGTTCAGCTGCCCTTTATGTACGACGCGGTACACGGCTTATGCCCCAGATTGAAGGAGGCATACAAGAAAAAGGACTACGGGCCGGCACCGAAAATGTTGCAGCTATTGCAGGGTTAGGCGAAGCAGCAAGACTGGCCTCAGAATCATTGCAGGAGCGGGCAGAAAAAACTGCATCTATAAGAGATCAGCTTAAAGATAGCCTTTTCAAAGTTGTTCCTTACCTCCGTTTAAATGGCCATCCTGAAAAACGCCTGCCCCGCAACCTGAATATTGCGGTTGAATTTATCGAAGGAGAGGCGCTATTGATGCGCCTTGAAATGGCCGGTATCTATGTGTCGAGCGGCTCATCCTGTGCTTCTCAGGCCTTGAAATCTTCACACGTTTTAACGGCAATTGGATTGCCGCCGGAACTGGCCCAGGGATCGCTGCAATTAAGCCTGGGCAAAGAAAGCAGTGCAGAAGATATTCCTTACATAACTGAGCAGATGGCCCAGGTTGCTGAACTGCTTCGCAATATGTCACCGCTCTATCACAAGTTTTTAAAGGAGGGTCAAAAAAATGCCCCAGTACAGTGAAAAAGTTATGGAACATTTTACAAAACCGCGTAATATCGGTGAAGTCGCAGAGCCGGATGGAGTTGGCGAGGTTGGAAACCCGGTTTGTGGCGATATGATGAAATTTACGATCAAGGTTAAGGATAACCGTATTGAAGATGTAAAGTACTTAACCTTTGGTTGTGGTGCTGCAATTGCCGTATCCAGTATGGTCTCTGAAATGGCAAAGGGTAAAACCCTGGAGGAAGCATTAAAGATTACTAATAAGCAGGTGGCCGAAGAGTTGGGTGGGCTTCCGGGTAATAAGATGCACTGTTCCAATCTTGGCGCCGATGCTTTACGCAAGGCGATCGAAGATTACATGGAAAAAGAAAAATCCGCAGTCTGATTGTCCGGATAGTAATGCTGTCCAGTTCTTTTCAAGAAGGGAGGTTTACCGATGAGCAAAGAAGATCCGAAAATTGAAAAAAACCGTTCCTGCAGCTGTCCGTTCTGCGATGAGCCGATATGTCCGGATCCGGCAGATGGCATCTATAGATGTAATAATGACGGAAAGCTAAAGGTACACCAGGTTGATTGTGTCGGCCTTTACTGTCCGGTACCGGTAATGAGGGCCAAAGAAGAAATAGATCAGCTGGAGGATGGCAACCTGATGGAATTGGTTGCCGATGACCCGGCCTCGGCAGAAGACATTCCCCGCTGGGCCAAAAGAGCCGGACACGTTTTGGTTACCATGCGCCGGGAAGGCGATGAGTATCATTTTCTAATTCAAAAAAGTAAAGGGGAGTTATCATAAAATGGCAGAGAAGAAAAAGATTCTTTATGTGCAGACCAGTGGAACAAATACTCCGGAGAGGCTTTATTCACCATTAATTCTGGCCCAGACGGCAAAAGCGATGGATCTGGATGCTACTGTTTATTTCCTGGGGTTAGGCTTAAAGAACCTGGTTAAGAGCGAAGCGGAAAAGATTAAAATCGGTGAGTTTCCGACGCTCTTAGAAGTACTGCAGCAAACTGCTGCCCAGGGGGTAACGATTATGGCCTGCCAGCAAAGCATGCAGCTTTTTGGCGGTGAGATTAAAACCGAAGATTTAATTCCGGAAGCTGTGGTTGCCGGAGCAGCGACCTTAAACGATTTAGCTCTTGAAGCAGATGCTGTCCTGACTTTTTAAGATACAGATAGGGCTGTCCGGATAGTAATAAAAAATAATGTAATTTAGCATTTCTGGCATTGAAAAATTGCAGGGTAATTACTAAATATTTACCGGCCGCAAGGCCGGTTTTTTTATTTCTTAATATTGCAGTAGATCATCATAGGCTGTGTTAACATATAGTAGTGGTAGAGTGTGTAGTAGGTGATTTGAGGTTAGATCATCATATTCTGGCTGGCTTCTTCTTGCCTTCACTGTTAAAATAAACGAAGGGGGTGTATAAGTGATGTCGAAAGAAGGTAAACTAACAGATCTGGAGATTAAAGAACTGCTGCTTCAAGCACCTGTCGGCTATATGGCCCTGGCCAGAGATAACCGGCCTTATATTGTTCCGCTGAATTATGTTTTCAGTGATGAAGTTATTTATTTTCACTGCGCTCCGACAGGGCGGAAAACAGACTATATAAAAGTCAACCCCCGTGCCTGCTTCCATGTTTCCGCAATTGGTGAACTGATCAAATCTGACAAACCCTGCAGTCACAATTATAGTTATCACAGTGTTATTGTTGAAGGTTTTGTCGAAGAAGTCTGCGGCAATGAGGCGAAAGAAGTAGCCCTGCGCAAAATAGTCTCCAAATATGCAGGACAGGGCATGGCAAAAGCGCCGATGCCGGCAAAGCGCATCGATTCGGTCGGCGTTTACCGCCTTATTCCCGAATCTATCTCGGCCAAAAAAGATTCCTGATTTAAAGGGCCAAAAGTAAAAAAATTTCCGTTTCTCTTAGTCGGATAAATTATAATACTGAGTCTTCAGTGGAAAGGTTTTTTGTTTTTAAACGTTAATTCCTATTTGATCGATGGCTAATCTTTGATGATTGCAACTACAGTGAGCTTTGGTATACAGGGAAATGAAGCGTATTAAAATTATTTTATGAAGAAGCGGAGGCAGAACAAATGATTCTTTTAAATCCGAAAAAGCATAACCGGCCTTACAGGGAGGAACGGTCTCGTGAAATAATGCTTAAAACTATAGATTTTTTTGAGAACAAGGGCAAGCAGAAATTGAAAGAAGATGACCGCAACCGGGTCTGGTATGAAGATTTTCTGGATTTTATTAAAGAAAATGAACTTTTTTATAACCTGCTGACCCCTGAAAATTACGGTGATGCCGACTGCCGTTGGGATACCTGGCGCAACTGTGAATTCAATGAGATTTTAGGCTTTTACGGACTGCATTACTGGTATACCTGGCAGGTTTCCATTCTCGGGCTGGGTCCGATTTGGATGAGCCATAACGAGGAACAAAAGAAGCGGGCAGCCAGGCTGCTTAAGGAAGGACATGTTTTTGCTTTCGGTCTTTCCGAACGTGAACATGGCGCCGATGTTTATTCTACCGAAATGAATTTAACACCGCAGCCCGATGGCAGTTACCGGGCTAACGGCGAAAAATATTATATCGGCAACGGCAACATTGCTGAGATGGTTTCCACCTTTGGCAAGATGGCTGATAGTGGCGATTATGTTTTTTTCGTGGCAAATTACAGCCATAAAAATTACGAACTTGTTAAAAATGTTGTCAACTCCCAGTCTTATGTGGCTGATTTTATCCTGCATGATTATCCTGTTAGCGAAGCTGAGATCCTTTCACGCGGCCAGGAGGCCTGGGACAGTGCCCTGAATACAGTCAATGTGGGAAAATATAACCTGGGCTGGGCTTCAATCGGTATCTGTACCCATGCATTTTACGAAGCGCTCAATCATGCTGCCAACCGCACTCTTTACGCTATGAAAGTAACCGATTTTCCCCATGCCAAGCAGATGTTTGTCGATGCCTATGCCCGCCTGACGGCAATGAAATTGTTTGCCCTGCGCACTTCAGACTACATGCGTGCAGCCTCACCTGATGACAGGCGCTACCTGCTCTATAACCCGACTGTAAAGATGAAAGTTACTACCCAGGGTGAAGAAGTGATTAACCTGCTCTGGGATGTTATTGCCGCAAAGGGCTTCGAGCGCGATACCTATTTCGAGATGGCAGCCCGTGATATCCGCGCTTTGCCGAAACTCGAAGGAACAGTGCATGTCAACATTGCCTTAATCGTCAAATTCATGGCCAATTACTTCTTTAATCCGCAGGAATATCCACATTTGGAGAAGCAGGATCAACCCCGTCATGATGATTTCCTTTTCAACCAGGGACCGACCCGGGGCCTGGGTAACATTCGTTTTCACGATTACAAAGAAGTCTATGATTTCTACAATCTGCCGAATCTGGCAGTCTTTAAAGAGCAGATTGCTTTGCTTAAAGAATTCCTGGCCGGGGCTACTCCGGATGCTGATCAGCAAAAAGACACCGACTTTTTACTATCGCTCGGAGAAATGTTCACCCTGGTTGTTTATGGTCAGCTCATCCTGGAAAATGCAAAGATCTATGAACTAGACGAACCATTGGTAGATCAGATTTTCGATTTCATGGTTCGCGATTTTGCGAAGTTTGCCCTCACTCTCTACAGCAAGCCGAGCACCACTGAAGCCCAGATGGGTTACCTGCAGAAGATGATTAAAAAACCGGCTGCAGATGCCGGCCGGTTTGCGAAAATCTGGAAAGAGCACGTTCTCGCCCTAAAAGATATTTATGAAATGAGCCCGTAAGGTTATGTTTATATTTTTGGTTCGGTTAGTAATAACTCGCTTAATGAGCAGGGCTCGAGGCCGCGCTTGCGCAAACCAATTAATATATCCGGAAGTGCGGCAATATCATTGGGTGTAAAATGCAGCAACACAATGCTGCCACCTCTGGCATTTGCCAGCACATGTTCAGTGATGCGGGCCGGTGTAGACACCTCGTTACGCAGTGCATAAATTAGTTCGACATCCCAGAGGACGGCGAACATGCCTTTACTGGCAATTATTTCCTGGAACTTTTTAGTGCTGCTGCTCTGGGTGGAAGTAAAACCATCCATACCGGGCGGCCGGAAAAATAGGGTTCTGTATGGATAACCGAGAGCTTCATCTACAGACTGCTGCCAGCGGTTTAACTCATCCCTGATTTTATCTTCAGAAATAGTTGTTAAAAAAGTATGGCTGTAGGTATGATTGCCCAGTTCATGGCCTTCTTCAACTGCCCGGCGCCATACTTCCGGTTCCAGATCAACCCATGAACCTATTGGGAATAAAGTTGCCCGCACATCGTGTTCCCTGAGGTAATCAAGGGTTCGACTGATCAGTTCTGCTCCGGCTCCGTCATCGATAGTTATTGCAACTTTATTAGTGTTACGGTTACCATGATTGATAATTGTTGAGGAACGAAGCATATAGTTTTCTTCACGTAATTTTTCATTTTCCTGGTAAATCTGGTCAAATTCTTCCCGCAGTATATTATTATCCTGCTCAACCTGTTTAAGCTTTTTGCCCAGTGAATCAAGATCAGATTGCAGAGATTGCACAGTCAGGTACTGGCTCATGCTGAAAACAGCAAGAACCAGGATTGCTACCAGCAATAAAAGAAAGAGAAAGAGCCGGCCTGCCGATTTTCTCTTCGGTTGTTTTGTATGT
>Ga0209498_1000829_pt1 | contig 19138 bp, 19 predicted proteins | sample WalLakDeSediment_FD_184131 | JGI IMG/M metagenome (GOLD analysis project Ga0209498, IMG submission 184131) | Lake sediment microbial communities from Walker lake, Nevada to study Microbial Dark Matter (Phase II) - Walker Lake 11/02/13 Deep... | ecosystem: Environmental > Aquatic > Freshwater >... | reverse complement strand
GCTCCCTCTGCATCGCAGGCATGCTGCTGCATGTGGCCGCCGCACCGGCGTGGGCTCGGCCGCCCCGGGCCGCGCGGGTCGCCGATCGCGTGGCGGAACGGGTGTACGCGAGGCAGTCGATCACGGAGGCCCGAGCGGCCCGCGCCGAAGCCCGCGCGCTCGAGATCGCGAGGATCGTGCCCGAGCCGCCGCCCCCCCGACCAGCGACCGTGCGACGCTTGACCCGTGCCGGTGTGCCGCTCGCTGGGCCGCCGCCGGCGGTGGTCGTGACCCCGTTGCCACTCTCCCCAACACGCAGGCCGGTCGCGACCAGTCCGCCAGCGGGTCTGGCAGGGCAGCCAGGTCCGGCCGTGAAGCAAGGTCCGGCCGGCAAGCAAGGTCCGGCGGCTCCCGCTGCTGCCACCGCATCCCGTCCGACTCCGCCGGCTCCGGAACCAGGCGTCTGGACGCTCGATCCCGATCCGGCCGGCACGGCCGTGGTCGGCCCCGACGGCACCCGCAGCGTTCTCGCGACTGGCGGTGAGGCATCTGCCGAACCCGCTCCCTCGAATGCCGAGGCCGACCGCACGGGCCCGGCCGTCACGCAGCCGCCGGTCGAACTGCTGCCCACGCCACCGTCAAAGTAAAGCGGTGGCCATGAGCCTCGGCCGAGTCGGCTCCCAAGGCCCAGCCCTGCTCTGGCCGGTGCCGCACCCCGCGGCTCTTCTCACCCCAGCGATGCCTTGAGCTCGTCGGCCTGCCGGCGGATTGACCGCAGTTCACCAGCCTCCTTGCGGGAGAGATTCTTGAGCTGCATCGCCATCCGCTGGTTTTTCGCGAGCAGCTTTTCGTGGCGGGCGAGGAAGTCCCAGTAGAGCGTTGTGAACGGGCAGGCTTCGGGACCGGTGGCCTTCTTGGGGTTGTAGCGGCAGCCCTTGCAGGCGTTGCTCATCCGGTCGATGTAGGCCCCGGTTGCGCAGTATGGTTTGGAGGCCATCACGCCGCCGTCGGCAAACTGGCTCATGCCCAAGGTGTTTGGCAGCTCCACCCATTCGACCGCGTCGACATACACAGCCAGGTACCAGCGGTGCACCTCCTGAGGCCTCACGCCCAGGAGCATCGCGAACAGCCCGGTCACCATCAGCCGCTGGATGTGGTGGGCGTAGCCATACTTCATCGTCTGGCCGATCGCGTCCTTGAGACAGTTCATCTCCGTCTCAGCCGACCAGTAGAAGGCCGGGAGCGCCGCCTCGGCCCCAAGCGAGTTGCGGTCGAGATACTCCGGCATGAAGTGCCAGTAGACGCCGCGGACATACTCCCGCCAGCCGATCACCTGCCGGATGAAGCCCTCGGCCGCCTCGAGCGGCACCTTCCCCTTCCGCCAGGCCCGCTCGGCGCCGCTCACCACGTCGCGTGGGTCGAGGAGCTTCAGGTTCATCGCCTGCGAGAGCCGCGCGTGCCAGAGCCAGGGCTCGCCCGTCCAGATCGCGTCCTGGTAGCGGCCGAAGTTGACCAGGCGATGCGCGAGGAAATCATCGAGCGCTAAGCGGGCGTCGGCGGGCGTGACGGGCCAGTCGAAGGAGTCGAGGCTGCCGGGGTGCTTGGCGAATCGCTTCGCCACGAGTTCGAGCACGCCCCGCGTAACTTGGTCGGGCTCAAACCGCTTCGGGGCGGGCAGCGCGCCGGGGCCGCCCTTGGGAAACGCCCCGCGGTTCTCGGCGTCGTAGTTCCACGCGCCCCCCGCCGGCTCGCCATCGTCCATCAAGACATTAAACTTCGTTCTCAGCGGGCGGTAGAAATATTCAAGCCGCAATTGCTTGCGGCCTTCGGCGTGCGCGGCAAACTCGTCGGTGGTTGTGAAGAAGTGGCGGTCGGTGCGGATCTCGAGCGGCAGGCCGGCCGCGCGGGCCGCCGCCTCGAGCTCCGTACGCACCCGCCACTCTCCCGGCTCGATCATCACAAGCTTCTCGGGCAGCCGCTTGGCCTTGCGGGCGGCTGCCAGGCTCGCGGCGAGCGCCGCCGCGAGCGAAGCCGAATCACCGGCCCGCGGCTTGGGGGCGAGTTCGGTATAGTCAACCTCGATGCCTTCAGCCGCGAGCCCATCCCGGAAGTGCCGCATCCCCGCCAGAAACACCGCGATCCGGGCCTTGTGCGTCCAGACGTGGGTGCTCTCCTCGGCTACCTCGGCCATCCAGACGCGATCCCGCTTGGCATCGAAGCCGTCAAAGGCCGCGCTGCTGCGGTCGAGCTGGTCCCCGAGCACGATCACAAGCTGCCGCATGGTGGAATTTTTCCGGTGAGGTTTGTGATCACGTAGCCGGCCGCTGAGAGGTTCGAGATCATGCCGTCACCCTCCTTAATTTTCATCATAGCGCGGTCGCCTTGGTGGGTGATAAAGGCGGTGCCTGAGCCGGCTGGCATTGCCGCCTCTACCCCGCTCGCGTCCGTCCCCCCAAGCGGGTAGTCTCTGGCATTCTCTGTCTGTGACCAATGTCCTCCTGAGAAGTGTCATGATTTTAGAATTCCGGCCGGCGGCAGTCCGCCTCATCCAGCTTGCCGTCCTATTCACCGTTGTGCTCGTTGCCCGCCTGGCCGCGGCGGCCGAGTTCAACATGGACATCACGGCCGCCAGCATCCGGCCCGGGGCCCATGTGTCGGGGCAAACGCTCGCGGCCGAGAGCCTCTCTAACCGCGTGGTCCTGCTCGAGTTCTGGGGGCTCAACTGCCCGCCGTGCATCCGCAGCATGCCCCTGCTCGAGGAACTCCATCAGACGCTCGGGCCGCAGGGGCTCGTTGTGATTGGCGCTCATGCCCAGGGGGGCACGGCCGCGGAGCTCAAGCCACAGGTGGCGAAGCTCGGGGTCACGTTCACGATCCTCGAAAATGCGAGCATCGAGGGAGGCATGGACTTCCAGGGGATTCCCCACTGCATGCTCTTCGACCACACGGGCAAGTGTATTTACCGGGGCTCCCCCTTTCAGGCGCAGCAGGCCGTGGTGGCTGCCGTCAAAGCGGCCCCCGGTTCGATCCTCGAGGGCCGCACGCTCGCCAAGCTGCCCGAGCTCAACATGCTCCTGCGGGACGAGCGGCAGTTTGCCGCGGTCCTGAAGAAGGCCCGCGGGCTCATGACCGCCGGCGATGCCGAGACGGCCGCCGAGGCGACATTCGTGGTCGAGAAGATTGAAGCCTTTGGGCAGCGGCTGCTCGACGAGGCCCGCTCAGGCAAGGAAACGGATCCCGCCCGGGCGGCTGAGAACGTGCAGCGGTGCGCAGTGATGTTCAAAGGCAGCTCGATCGGCACGGAGGCCGCGAAGCTCAACGGCGAGTGGAAGAAAGACAAGCAGTTTCAGGCAACAGTGAAGGCGGGCCAGCAGCTTGCCCGGCTCGAGCAGATGCGGGCCTATGTTCGCGAGCAGCTCGGTGTCGACGCCGATGCATCGGTCACCGTGGAGCAGGCAGCCACGATCCCCGGAACGCTCAAGGGGCAGATCCGGTCGCTGGCTCAGGGTATCGGCAAGGCGTGCCCCGGGTCGCCGCTCGCCGACAAGGCGGCGGCGATCGTTGCCGAACTCGCCCCGACCGCCAGCTCGCCCTGAGCAACCCTCCGCGGAGGGTTGTGCTTGCCGGATGCCACGGGACCGCATTCGGCAAGGCTGGAAGTCTGCCCCACGCCTGCAGCTATTCCTGGAGGCCGACCTACTTGCAAAGGTGTTGCACATAGAGTAGGCTCCTGGCGTTCGCTGAGAGAGTTCCCGAGGTATGCCATGAACGCCGTCCCCGCTGATGCTCGTCTGCCCGTGACCGTGCTCTCGGGGTTTCTCGGGGCGGGCAAGACCACGCTTCTGAACCACGTGCTCGCCAACCGCGAGGGCCTTCGGGTGGCGGTGATTGTCAACGACATGAGCGAGGTGAATATCGACGCCCAGCTCGTGGCAGGGGGCCCGCGGGGATCGGCATCGCCGCGGCTCTCCCGCACCGAGGAGAAGCTCGTGGAATTGTCCAACGGCTGCATCTGCTGCACGCTCAGGGAAGACCTCCTTCAGGAAGTGGCAAGCCTTGCCCGCGAGGGCCGGTTTGACTACCTGCTCGTGGAGAGCACAGGCATCTCCGAACCGCTGCCCGTGGCCGAGACATTCACCTTCGCCGACGAACAGGGCAAGAGTCTCGCGAGCCTCGCCCGGCTCGACACGCTCGTCACGGTCGTGGATGCCAAAAACTTCATCACCGACTACTGCTCTCGCGACGAACTCCGCGACCGCGGCATCGGCCTCGACGACGAAGACACCCGCGACATCGTGCAATTGCTCGTCGATCAGGTTGAGTTCGCCAACGTGATCGTGATCTCGAAGATGGATCTTGTGAGTGGTGATGAGATCGCCTACCTGCGGGCGATCCTCCACCAGCTCAACCCCAAGGCCAAGCTCATCGAGGCCGACCACGGCCAGGTGCCGCTCGGCGAGCTCGTCGACACGGGGCTCTTCGACATGGACCAGGCCGCGAGCCACCCCGGCTGGCTGGCCGAGGCCCCCGGCACGCACATCCCGGAGACCGAGGAATACGGCATCTCGAGCACGGTGTTTCGCTCGCGACGGCCGCTCCATCCGCAGCGGTTCTGGAACCTGATCGTTGGGCCTGCATTCAAGGGCGTGATCCGCTCCAAGGGTTTTCTCTGGCTGGCGACGCGGCCCGACTGGGCCGGCGTATGGTCAAGCGCGGGCGTCGTGTCGAGCCTCGAGCCGGGGGGCCTGTGGCTGGCGAGCGCGAATGACTCAGAGTGGCCGGAAGACCTCGACCTCGACGAGATCGACGCGATCTGGGAGGAGCCCTGGGGCGACCGGCGGCAGGAGCTCGTGATCATCGGGGCGAACCTCGCCCCCGACCTGCTCCAGCAGTTCGACCGCTGCTGCCTCTCCGACGCGGAGATCGACCTCGGCCCCGAGGCCTGGGTAGCGTTCGACGACCCGTTCCCCGCCTGGCGGATCGCTACGGACGAGCCCGGTGAGCCGGAGGGCGCCGTCGAGCCCGACGACGACGACACGCTGGTCGAGCACGACGACGGCCGCTGACCGGACGGCCGTTAGCGGTCATTTCCCGCTTCGCCCCGCAGCGCCCCGCGGTGGATGCGGCTGGCCTCGAGCACCCGCTTGAGTTCCGCAGCCACCTCGTCGCGGTCGATCGTCTCCTCCTCGAGCACCGCATGCTCGAGCGCCTCGATCCGCTCCCGGAGCGCCGTGCCCGCCGCCACGGCCTCCGGCGACACGCCCCCCCGCCGGATCCAGAGGCCCACCTCCGTTCGCCGGATCAGGTCCTCCCAGGACTCGATCCAGACCTGCGTCCGCCGGCGGTCGCCGGCCAGCGCCGCCGCATGGGTCTCCCCCTCGACGTACCGAAGATCGTCGATCGCCGTCGGCAGATCGGGATAGTAGAGATACGCAGCCACCACGCTCGTGGCCACGAGTCCGGCCAGGAGCACGCCGCCGAGCACCGGCCCCGGCACGGCCACGTCCCAGGCCGGGCGGGCCGTGCTCCGGCCGTTCGCGGGACTCGCCTCGCCCGCCGCCGCCAGCCACTCCTCGATCCGGTCGGCAGGATCGAACCAGCGGACCAGCCCGCCTGCCGCCACCACGATTGCAAGCGTGGCCAGCGCAAGCCATTCATGCCGCGGCACCCGCTCGGCAAGCAGTTCCGCCACGCGGGTCGCAGCCGCGGCCGTGCCGGTGGCGAACGGCTGACAGAAGACGTCGAAGGCGTGGGTGTGGTCCTCCGGCGGTGAGTCTCGAAACGAGAGCGGCCGCTCGATCGCGAAGGCGATCACGAACACGACGGCGAGGAGCACGCCCAGCCAGGCGAGCGTGGGCCTCATACCCCACGTCCGCCAGGCCCAGGCCACAAGGCCGAGGTTCAGCCCTGCGCCCACGGAGAGCAGGACGTAGGCGGCGCCCACCGAGTTGCCGTGGTCGAACATCGAGCCGATCTGCATCATCGCGTCGGTCGGCGTGAGGAAGGCCGGCAGGCCGATCGCGGCCATCGTGGGGATGGCGGCCGGATCGAAGGCCTTGAGCGACCGCTGCAGGCTGCCGAAGGGAAGGCAGGCGGCCAACGCCCCGACGCCGAGAAGCGCCACGGCCGCGTAGCCCGCCGCCGGGCCGGCCGCCTCCCGCCCAAGCGCGAGGCCGAGCGCCGCGGCCCGCCGCCAGCCGGGGGGCACGGCCGGCTCGTTGGCCTGGGGCCGCAGCGGTGAATCGCCGCCGCCGAGTCGCTCCCAGGCCAGCCCCACGACGGTCACGACGGCCATCGAGGCCAGCGCGAAGCCGACGATCACCAGCGGGTGCGAGAGGGTGAGCCCGTAGAGCAGCGAGATCGGATTGAAGAGCGGCGCCGAGACGGCGAAGGCGAGCACGGCCGCCCCGCCCACGCCGGCCCGCGACAGCTCCCGGGCCACCGGGATCGCGCCGATCGAGCAGACCGGCAGCAGCATGCCGAGCAACCAGGCCCGCACCAGCGAGGTGATCGAGCCGGCCGCCAGTAGCGACCGCACCGTCGCCGCTCCGACCAGCCGCCGCAGCACGGCGGTCACCACGAGCCCGCACAGGATCGTGGGGGCGGCGTGCAAGAGCGCCGTCAGCATCCGATACCCGGCGCCCATCAGCAGTTCATTCATCGGCTCACCTCCCCACGGGCACGGAAACATGATCCATCGCCGCCGCCACGACCGCGGCCGTCTCGGCCTCGGGTAGCCCCAGCCGCACGCCGAGCACCGGCACCGCGACCTGCCGCACGTCGTCGGGTAGGACATGGTCGCGGCCCTCGAGCAGGGCCCAGGCCTGCGCCACCCGCTGCCAGACGAGCAACCCCCGCGGGCTCGGGCCTCGCTGGCCGCCGAGCCGCTCGCGACACCAGCGGCCGAGATCGACGAGATACGCCACCACCCGGTCGGCCACGGGCACGGCCACCACGGCCTCCTGGAGGTCGATTAGGCCCGCGGGATCGAGCAGCGGCTCAGTGTCGCCGGCGTCCGCCGCGCAGCTGGCCTGGGCCTGCTGCAAGAGCTCGATCTCGCTCGTGCGGTCGGGCGGCCCGATCCGCAGCGCGAGGGCGAAGCGGTCGAGCTGGGCCTCGGGGAGCGGATAGGTGCCGAGGTGCTCGAGCGGGTTCTGCGTGGCCACGACGAAGAAGTTCGCCGCCAGCGGCCGCGAGGCGTTGTCGCTGGTCACCTGCCGCTCCGACATGGCCTCCAACAGCGCGCTTTGGCACCGCGGCGTGGCCCGGTTGATCTCGTCGGCCAGGAGCACGTCGGCGAACACCGGGCCGGCCCGGAAATCGAACCGCCCGGTGTGCTGGTCGTAGATCGTGAACCCGGTGATGTCACTCGGCAGCAGGTCGGGCGTGCACTGGATCCGGTTGAACCGCCCGCCGACGAGCGCCGCCACGGCCTTGGCGAGGGTTGTCTTGCCGAGCCCGGGCGCGTCCTCGATCAGCAGGTGGCCGCGGGCGAGCAGGCAGGCCAGCGCCAGGTCGCAGGCCTCGTCCTTGCCGCGCAGCGCCGCCCGCAGCCTGGAGCGGAGGCGGGCGACGACCGCGATGGCGGGAGCCGGTGTGAAGCGGTCGGGCCGCTCGAGCAGGAGCGACGAGGTCGTCATGCGGGCGATTCCAGCAGGGACGTGGATGGGAGAAGGAAGGCCGCGGAGGCCCGGGGCACCGACTCACCCCGCAGGCTCGCGCGGGCGACGAGCCGGGCCACGGCCAGCGAGAGATCGCGGGCCGACGACTCGTCGCCGGCCAAGGACGCCGGTCCGTACATCCGGCGCTCGAAGGCGGCGATGAATGCGGCGAGGCTGGCGGCAGCGGTCGGATCACGGAGCCGGGCCTGATCGAGATAAAAGCTCCGCGGGGTCGCGGTGCGGGGCCGGGGGCAGCCGGCCAGCCAGGCCCGCCATTCGAGCAGTCGCCAGGTGGCCGAGAGCGGGCAGCCATGACGGCCATTCACGGCCCACCACCAGGCGAGCGTCGCCACGGCGTCGGCCGCCGGCCGCCAGAGCCGGGCCGCCAGACTCGCGATGAGCGGCACGAGCAGGGCCGCCGCCGCGAGCCCGACCGGCCGCGCCGCCGCCCAGCCGACGGCGGCCAGGGCTGCGTCGCGAGCCGGGTGCCACCAGGGAATGAACGGAGGCCGCAGCGCATAGCCCGGCGTCGCCTCGACGGGCACCCAGCGGCCCGCGGTGTCGCGGACTTCGGCCCAGAAGTGGGCGTCGTCACCGGTGGCGATGAGCCTGCGGGACCGCAGGTCGCGCCGCTCCCCCGAGAGATAAAAGCCGCTGGCCAGGCGGGCGTCGAAGCCGAGTTCGCGAAGCAACAGCACCGCCGCGCCTGCAAAGCAGTAGTCGGGGCCGCGGCGGCTCTCGAGCAGAAACTCGGCCAGCGTGTCGGCTGCCACGGCTGCGGGCGGGGCGGTGTGATCGACCACGCAGTGCCGCGCGAGCGCTGCCACGACTCGGGTGGCGGCATCCCACGAAGGCTCGGCCGCGACGAGCCCCCAAGCCTCTGCGACGCCGGCCACCCAGGCCGGCCGCGGGCCGGCGGCGACGGCTGGCGGAAGCTTGGGTGACAGGCCGACCATCTCGTTCCCGTCCACGCCGCCGCCCAGGCTTCGCGTCTCGAGCCGAGTGCCGGCCGGCACGTCCACTGTTTCCAGCGACACGATCCCCGCCTGCGGCTCGCGGTAGAAGTCGGCCCGGTCGATCTTGTCGATCCGCAGTCCCGCCGTGTGGGCCACCAGCGGCAGGACGGGTGTGGCGAGCGTGCCGATGGTCATCTCATGGGTGTCTTCGCACCCGCCTGCCGCCTGCCACCGCATCCACGAGCTTCCGGCGTGAGCGAATGTCGGCTGGGTTGCCGCGCTCGCGGCCACCGTGCGCGTCCGCCAGGTGTGGCCGTCGAACTCATCGAAGGCATCCAGCCGCAGGTGCACCGGCGCCGGCCCGGCGACGCTGACGAGCGCCTGGGCGGCCAGATCGCCCGTCGGCTGCCGCCGCGACCCGCCGCGGCGGGCCGTCGCAAACTCGCGGCCGGCGTGCTCGCTGTCGGGCAGATGCGTCTCCGCGGCGATCGTCTCGTCGGGGCCGAGCCCGAAGGCCCGCTTCGGTGCGTCATCTTTTTTCGGCTTCTCCGGCTCGCCGTAGAGGTCGGTCCAGAGGTCGTAGAGCGAGGGCTTGTGGCTGGTGACGAAGATCTGGGAGTCCACCGGCCCGGTGGCGGTCGGCTTTTCGCGGGCGGCGACCAGATCCTCACCATCGCCGCTGCCGCCGCGGGCCCAGGGGAAGGCCCAGCCATCGCCGCCCGAGAGCGGCATGAACCCGGCGATCGTGTGGGCGGACCGCGACTCGGGGTCGCCGACCGCCAGGGTCACGAGGGCCACGGCCAGGGCCGCGACGAGGCCGGCCGGCCCGCCGCCGCGGGTGCGCGCCGCTTCGCCGCGGGCGGCCACGAGCCAGGCGGCGCCGAAAAGCGCATAGGCCGCCACACCGAAGCGGACCGCCGGATGCTCGACCACGACCAGCGACACCGCCACGAGGAACAGGCTCGTCGCGGCGGCGAAGCGGGTCTCGCCGGGCGAGAGGCCGACGACCACGAGTGTGAGCATGAGGCCGAGAAAACAGGCCAGCAGCAGGCCCTCGGGACTCGTGCCGGCCATGCCCGGGCACGCGGCCGCATCGCTGATCGCCGACCAGCCGGCCACCGCCACCGGCGGCAGGATCGCGGCCATCGCAATGGCGACGAGGGGAGCGGCCCGCCAGCGGGGCGAGCACGCCCTCGCGGCCCGCGCGGCCACATGCCGAAGCGCCACCGCCCACGCCGTCCAGCCTGCCGCGGCGACCAGCGGCCAGGTCACGGCGGCGTCGGCCGGCAGATCGGCGAGCTGTTCAATGAAGATGGCCGCGGCGATGAGCGGCCAGAGGAGCGGCGGCAGGCGGCCGCTCCCGCAATCCGTCAGCCAACGACCTGAAAGCGAGTCCATGGACCGATACCCGGAGCCAAATGACCCACTGGGGCCGAAGACTGACTCTACCCGGGGGGCGGCACTTGTGCAAAGCATTTGCAGGTGGTGCTGCAGGCCGGTTGAGCCAAGTGGTTCGCGGACCGGTGCCGGCAGCGGTCAGCGGGCGTCGGGGTCGTGCCCGATCGCCGCCAAGGCCCGGTCGAGCTCGGCGGCGGCGGCCGCCGATGCGGGCAGGGTGATGGCCCCCGGAATCGCCGCCGGCGCGAAGGCCACGACCAGGCGGCAGGCCATCTCCTGGGGTAGGGCAGGGGGAGGCGGCTGGCGGGGGAGAAGACCGGCCAGCAGGCGGATCTCGAGATCGACCTGGCGGTGACCGTCGCAGCCCGCCGGAAACCGATCGCCAGTAGCGGCGGAGCCGGCGGGCCAGGGGCCGAGCTGGGCCGGCTCCAAGCAGGCGACCGCGTCGAGCGGCTCGTCGAGGCCGGGGCGGCTGCGGAGGCGAAACACCGTGAGCCTGCCGTCCGGGCCGGCCCAGGCCAGCTCCAGGTCGGCGCCGCGGGCCGACCAGGATTCAAGCAGGCTCGAAGCCACCGCCACGGCGGCATCGAGACGGGCCTCGGCGGCCGGGTCGGCCGCTGGTCCGTCGCGGTCGCCGATGAGCAGGATCCGCACCCGGGCCGCGGCGCTGCCGGGCCGCTCGCAGACAACCAGTTCCCCGCGGCGGGCCGTCTGGGGCCAGTGGATCGAGCGGGCGGGATCGCCCGGGCGGTAGTCGCGGACGCCGATGATGTCGCCGGCCGTGCCCGGAAGGGCGGTGCTCGAGTCGCGACCGGACCGGCGGGCCGCCACGCTCCCGGCGGGGAATCGCACGGCCGCGGTCAGCGGTCGCACGACGAGCGGCCGGTCCACGGCGAGCGGGCGGCGGGCGGTCACGATTCCGAACGGCCAATCGCTGGCGATCACCGGCCCGCAGCCGGGTCTGGGAAAGAGCCCGCGCCGGGTGGGGGTCACGAGGCCGGCGGCCAGGTCCTCCCCGCCGTCGGCCGGCCAGTCCACCCGCGGCGATTGGGCCGGCCGGCCAAATCGGGTGACCCGGGCCCGGCATGCGACGCGGTCTCCCACGCGGCACCGCTCGGCGGCAAAGCAGAGCCGGCCCCGCAGTCCGAGGAGCGAAAGCCAGGGCCCAGCCAGGCCGACCGCGACCGTGGCCGCCAGGCCGCCGAGCATCGGCAGGGCCCGCGGTGTGGCCAAGACGAAGACGGCCACCGCGACGGCCATCGCCAGCCCGAGCACCACCGCCGGCCGGCGGAGCAGGTTTTCGAGACGACGTCTCGGCGGCGGCTGCATCACCTGCCCAGGTCGAGTGATATCGTGCAGTCGGGACACAGGTCAATGTCCTGCCGACCTATGGCGGGCAGCGGCTCGTAGCGGCCTGCCTTCCCCAGCCGCAGCAAAGATGACCGATCTTCATCGGGATCAATCATCAGATACCACCGCACCCCGTTCGCTTCGTACAGTTCTCGCTTGACTATCTGATCGCGACTACGGGTGGCAGCGGAGAGGATCTCCGCCACGAGCGCCGGAGGCTGTTCGACGTGCCGCTTCGGTGCCGGACCGCACACGACCACAAGATCCGGCCGGACCACGGTGTCGTTCGCTACGATCCAATCGATCTCAACAAGCGCCGTGGCATGACAGCCAGCAGCATCGATCCCGTTCCACAGGCCGGCTGCCAGCCGCGAGAGCCGCTCAGCATGCGGCCCAAAGGGACTGGGCGTCATCGCCAGGGCGATGCCATCGAGCAATTCCCAGTCGCCTTCCCACGCGGCGTGGTCGGCAACGGTGTAGTGCGGCAGATATCGGGGAGCCGTACTCACGATGATCTCGGCCGCAGGCGAACGAATCCTGGATTCATCCGTGGAGGGTACTGCCGTACCCCTTTGCCGGCAAGCGGCAATTGAATGGGCTCTTCGGACGCCTGCCCGCCGCTCTGCCGCCGTTACGGCTTGTGCTCCACGAGGAACGCCCGGAACGAGCCGAGCTCCCGGCCGATCGTTCCGGCCTCCTCGGCGTAGGTCGAGCCCTCTTGGCCATGCAGTTTATCGTCGATCCGAGAAAAGGCCTTGAACAGGATGCCGGCCGACCGTTTCACAGCCGCGGCGTCGAGGGGCACCCCCGCGGTCTGGGCCAGGCCGGGCAGTTCCTCGAGGAGGTGGCCGATCGCGTGGAGGTCGCCGTGGGCGGCCTCGGGGTCGGCGCGGATCCTGCTGTCGAGTTCGATGATCCTCGCCAGGGCATCGGCGAACGAGCCGGGGGCCGCCGCCGCTGTTTCCGGGCTGGCGTGCTCGTGCTCGTCCGCGGCCGCGGCCGCGTGATCGTGGCCATGGGTGTGGGCATGGGCATGGGCGGCGTGGCCTCCCAGCTCGGCGGCGTGGTCGAGTTCGGCGTCGGCCAGCGGGGCCAGCCGGGCACAGCTCGTCGCCAGGCATACCGCGATGCCGAGCGAAAACAGTCCCGCGACCGCCAGGCTCCCGGCCCGTGGCCACCGCGGCTGCCGGGCCTTCCTCTTCACGTGCTCTTCGTCGCTCCTCGCCCGCTCACGCATGGAATGTCTCCTTGCCTCTGGATTCCCCGGGCCGTGGATTCCCGGATCGGACCAAATCGGGCCGGATTTGCCCGGGCCCGATTGCACCCTACCCGGCCCCGGCCCATTATGCAACTCATTTGCACAAAGAAAGTCGAGGTCGGTCGCCGGCGATTTCCCGCGCGTGCACCCGATGGCGAGCGGTCCGTGAGCGTGATCCGAACCCCTGTATCGGCAGAAAAGCCGCTGGTTTCTCAGGCCCGGATGTCGCTGGCCCCAGCTCCGCCCGAGCAGCGTGCGATCCCATCGCTCCGCGTCGCTACACTGTTGAATCGTGCCCCAAGGCAGTCCCGCCGCTGCAGGTCTCGAGAGCCGCCTTCACCATCCCGATCAGCGCCGACAGACAGACCTGGATCGACATGACCGACCATTGCAGCCGGCTCGCGCACACCTCCGGCCTGGTCACCGTCACGGGACGGAAGCCATGACTTCGCCCCCTCACCGAGCGGCCCGCGTTGTAGTCATCGCCGGGCCGAACGGAGCTGGTAAGAGCACGTCAGCTCCGCGACTCCTGGTCGAGGCGTTCGAGGTGGACGAGTTTGTCAACGCGGATACGATTGCCTCCGGTTTGTCGGGCCTGCATCCCGAGCGGGTCGCCTTCGAGGCCGGTCGCCTGATGCTCGGCCGTATCGCCGCGCTCGCCGCGAGGCATGCCTCCTTCGCATTTGAAACGACATTGGCAACGAGAGGATTTGCCGCCCTCCTGACTCGACTTCACGCGGAAAGTTATCGGTCGCACGTCGTTTTTCTGTCGCTGCCGTCACCTGAGATCGCGATCGCTCGGGTGCAGGAGCGGGTAGCCCGCGGAGGCCATGACGTTCCCCCCGATGTGGTGCGCCGGCGATTTTTCCGGGGCTTGACGGCGTTCTTCGCCATCTATCGGCACTTGGCGGGAAGTTGGATCCTGATGGATAATTCGGTCGTGGGCGACATGCAGGTCATCGCCCTGCGTACGCAGAACGGAGCGGAACAACTGGTTGATGCCCCGCGCTGGGACCTGCTTCGGAACCTTGTGCCGCGATGAGTGAAATTTTCCATCCATCTTCCGAACCGGCATCCGGCGATGACTGGAACGAGCGAATGCTGCGCGCACCTGCGGCCGCGTCCGCCGCGGTGCGGCAGGCTGTCCGTGATCACAAGGCGGCTGGCAACCCGGTAGCCGTATGGCGGGATGGCCGCGTGGTGTGGCTCGCCCCGCACGAGATCCCCGACTTGCCCGATGCCCGCAAGCCCCGGGCTGAATAGCCACCGGGCCTTCGTTGTGCCAAGCTCCGCACCGGCTCATTATGCAACTAACTTGCAGGTGCATTGCGGATGCGGTAAGATCTCGGCTCAGTCCACTCCGCACGTTCACCACTCCAGGAGCCCGTCATGTCCTTCGCCCCCCTGCTGGCCCATCACGTCGAGATCAACCTGTTCGACATCCTCGTGATCGAGCCGGAGACGATGCCCGAGCACGCCGTGCTGGCCGCCGTCTCGGCCGTGGTGATCGGCTTCATCGTCTACGGCATCCGGGCCGCCGTCTGCGACCTCCGCACCTGGCTCGCCGGCCGCCGCGACCTGGCCGCGACCTGACCCGCGGCGCCGCCTTCCCACTGGACGCATCACGATCATGGCCACCGTCTGCGATGCCCCGGCCGCCGCCTCGCTCGCTGCCGCTCCGCTCACGAACCGCACGGCCCTCGCGCAGGTCGCCTGTTGCGTGGGCTGTTGTTGCGGGCGAACCGACCGCGGCTTCCCGCCCGTTCCGGTGGAGAGGCTCAAGGAAGTCTGGAAGCAGGAAAAGCTCAACCGCACGGTGCAGTTGACGATCTCGGGCTGCCTCGGCCCCTGCGACATGGCCAACGTGATCCTCGTGATGACGGCCGCCGGCACGGCCTGGTTCGGCGGGATCGCGGAGGAGAGCGTGTTTGAGGACGTGATCGCTTGGGCGCGGGCCTGCCACGCCGCCGGGGCGGTTCTGCCCGTGCCCGCCACGCTCGAGCGGCATCGGTTTCGGCGATTCGCGGAGGTGGCCTGATGCTCAACCTCGGCGGGAAGCGGCGGGCCGATGCGGCGGCCGTGGGCCGGGTCCGGCTCTGGGCGGAGGCGGGCTTGCCGGCCGACGACGCCGCGATCGTGATGGTGACCGAACTGGCCTGCCATGAGCCCGGCTGCCCGCCGGTGGAGACGGTGATCGCACTGCTCGGCGGAGCGAGCCCGCGGACCTGGAAGATCCCTCGGGCCGCCGCCGACCTCACCGCCGCCGACGTGGCCGCGGCGCTCGCCCGCGAGCCCAACCTGGTCGGCCACGGCCATCCGCCGCAGGCCGGCTGCTGCCTGCCCCCCGCAGCACCGCGGCCGAATCCTTCTGGTTCGTCCCCTGCCGCATCCCCTCGAGGAGATCTCCCATGAGCACCGCCGATTCCCCCGACCAGACCGCTTCCGAGAATGACTCCGTCGCCGCCGGCCGCGTGCCGGTGACCGTGCTGACCGGCTTTCTCGGCTCGGGCAAGACCACGCTCCTGAACCGGATCCTCTCCGAGCAGCACGGCCGGCGGATCGCCGTGATCGAGAACGAGTTCGGCGAGGTAGGCGTGGATCACGAGCTCGTGATCGGCGCCGAGGAAGAGATCTTCGAGATGAACAACGGCTGCATCTGCTGCACCGTCCGCGGCGACCTGATCCGAATTCTCGGCACGCTGATGAAGCGGCGAGACCGGTTCGACGCGATCCTGATCGAGACCACCGGCCTGGCCGATCCCGGCCCGGTGGCGCAGACTTTCTTCGTGGACGATCAGATGCAGGAGTCGCTCCGGCTCGACGCGATCGTCACGCTCGTCGATGCCCGCCACGTGATCGAGCAGCTCGACCACAGCGAGGAGACGACCCAGCAGATCGCCTTCGCCGACGTGATCCTGATCAACAAGATCGACCTCGTGGAGCCCGTCGCACTCGACGCGATCGAGGCCCGGATCAAGCGGATGAACGCCGCCGCCACGATCCACCGCACCCGCGACGCGGCGATCGACCTGGCGAACGTGCTCGACGTGGGCGGCTTCAATCTCAGCCGGGCCCTGGAGGTCGATCCGGCCTTCATGGAGCCGGAGTATCCCTTCGAGTGGGGCGGCGTGTTCGACCTGCCCCAGGAGGAGGTGGGGGGTGGCGGCGTGATCGATCTCGTCCCCGGCCCCGACCCGGCGATGGCGGTGGCGATCGTGCCCTTGGATGCAGCGGCCGGAGCTGACCCATTCGATCAGCTGGCCGCGGCCACGGAGCCGGCCGTGCTCGTCTTCTCCGGAGCCGAGCGAAGCGTGCGGCCGGGGGGCTCGCTCGAGCCGGGCGAGACGCTCTGGCAGCTCGAACTCGAGCGGCCGCCACTGCGGTTTGCCGTGAACTGCCCGGCCGGCGGCCGGGTGGCCGTGTTCACCGAGCACCATCCCGACGAGTTCACGATGCGGTTTTCCGCGGCCGAGGGGCTGCTCGAGCCGCTGGCCGAGCATGCTTACAAGCCCGACCACGAGCATGACGAGCAGGTGACGAGCGTGGGCATCGAGGCGGCCGGTGAGGTGGATGGCGAGAAGCTCAACGAATGGCTCCGCGACCTCTTGGCCACCAAGGGAGTCGATCTCTACCGGATGAAGGGGGTGCTGGCGATTCGGGGCGAGCCGCGCCGCTACGTGTTCCAGGGCGTGCACATGCTGCTCGACCATCGGCCCGACCGGCCCTGGGGCGACGACCCGCGGCAGAACCGGATGATCTTCATCGGCCGCAACCTCGATCGCTCAGCGCTCACCGGAGGCTTCCGCGCATGTCTGGTGTGAAGCGGCGGCTCCGCGGCAGCCTCACCGTGCAGAAGCTCGGCGCCGTCCGACTCGACGAGGCGGTCGTGGGCCTGGCGTTCCTGCAGGGCAGCCGCTATGCCGCCCTCACGGCATCAGGCAGCCTCTACCTGGCCGATGCCGCTGGCGGGGAGGCCCGCCGGCTCGGTGGTCATGAGCAGGGGGGCCTGACCCTGGCCGTTCAGCCCGGGGGCATGCGCGTGGCAACCGGCGGGCAGGACGGCACGATCCGCCTCTGGGACACGGCCGCTGGCCGGGAGGTCTGCGCGATCGAGACCGGCACGGCGTGGGTGGAGCGGGTGGCCTGGCAACCAAATGGCAGCGGCTTCGCCGCCGCGCTCGGCCGCCGCGTGGGAGTCTGGTCTGCGGATGGCAGCCGGCTGGGGATCTCCGACGACCATGCCAGCACCGTCGCCGACATCGCCTGGAGCCCGGATGGATCACGGATCGCCACGGCGGCCTACGGAGGAGCCGCATTCCTGTCATCCGAGGGAGCGGGGCCGAGCGACCACGTCGCGCTCAAGGGCTCCTCGCTGCTGTTGGCCTGGCAGTCGCAGGGCAGATACCTGGCCGTGGGCAACCAGGATGCGACGGTGCTGTTCGTGCTCGTCGAGTCGCTCGACACGCTGCAGATGTGGGGCTTCCCCACGAAGGTGATGGCGCTCGGCTGGAGCGACGATGGCCGGGCGCTCGCCACGGCGGCAGGGTCGGGCGTGATTCTCTGGGACGCCTCGGGCGCGGGCCCGAAGGGCCGCACGCCCACCATTCTGGATGGGCACTTTGGAAGCGTGACCACGCTCGCCTGGCAGCCGCGGGGCCCGATTCTCGCGAGCGGCGGCAGCGACGGGCAGGTCTGCCTGGCCGTGCCGGCCAGGCCTGCGACCCGCCGGCGCCGGGGTGATGCCGATCCTCCCACGATCGAGGCCGACCACTCGATCACGCTCGACGCCGAGGCGACGGCGCTCGTCTGGACGCCGGCCGGCAGCCTCTTGGCCGTGGGCGATCGCTCAGGCACGGTCGCCATACACCGCGTGGGCTGAACGCCCCGAAAACGTAGCGGCGGTTGGCGAACACCCCCCCGGTCCGCCCATGATCGCCGCAGTCACAGGGTACCCGCAGGGGAGAGTCCCTGGGGCGGGGACAGTCCCCGTTTCCGGGCCGCGTTTAGCGGCGCTGACCGCGGCGGAACCGCACCGCGAGCTGCTCGGCCTCCTGCCAGCGGCCCACCTCGGCCAGGGCGATGATCTGGCAGTAGAAGGCATATTCCTCCGAGTGAATCATGCCGGCGGCGTGGTCGCGGTCGATTTTTTCCCGGGCTCGGGCGAGCCGCTCGGTGCTCTTCGTGTTGGCCGCGGTTCGCAGGGCGGCGGAGTAGCCGCGGTTGGCAAATCCAACCTGCGGAGGCCGCGGCCCGCAGCCTGAGATTGCTCCGGCGAGCATGACTGCGGCAAGGCAAAGCCCGGCACAACGGTGCCGGCAGAGCGGCCTGATCCGGCCCGGAAGCCGCGGCTCAATAGGCATCGCCAGACACCGCCTCGCCACCGTTGAAGCTCGACAAGGCAGCCCAGACATCGTGGTCGATCATTTCGGAGACAAACCGCACCGCGCCGTCGCCGAGGGTCACATTACAGCCGCCGGGATGGTCGGAAAACATCTGGCAGACATGGGCCACCGGATCATTGGGGGGATGAATGATGTCGCCCTCGTCACCGGCCGGGCCGCTGTGGACGAGCAGGAGCGTGGCGGCCCCGTCCGGCTCGCTGCCAGCCATGGTCATGAACAGTTCGCTGGGGTGGCTCACAGCCCCGGGGATGGTGCCGGCCCAGGCCTTTTGCGAGACCCGCTGGGAATGCTCGCCAAGAAACACGGTCTTACTCATTCCATCGGTAACTTTCCCCAGCTTGAGCCAGCTGTTGCGATAGAGCGGGCCGTTGGCATGGCCCTCCCAGGAATCGAGCGGCTCGGCCCAGGGCTCGTCGTGGCCGGCGTTGCCGACATAACTCGAGCGGCCGAGCAGCGTACCGGAGGGATGCGGCCCGCCGGACTCGGTCTGAACCGTAAACGGAGTTGAGGGCCCGCCGTCGGACGGGCAGCGGAAGATGGAAATCGTTGCTGCCACGACCGGCCGGTTGCCGGGAGCGGCGATCCCCTGACCGTCTGCCGGGTTGTATCTGTCGACCAGGCCCGTCTCCTCGAGGTAGGGGGCAATGAGCAGGCCCCAGCTGGTGCCCGGCGGACGATCGCCGCTCGAGCCGTCGCGGGGCAGGCGGGTCGGCTCGCTCACATAGCCGGCCGGCAGCCGCCGCTTCGTCGACTCGTACACCAAGAGCGCGAGGCCGAGCTGGCGGAGGTTCAGGCTGCAGCTGGTACGCCGGGCCGATTCGCGGGCACTCTGCACCGCCGGCAGCAGAAGGCCCACAAGCGCGGCGATGATCGCGATCACGACCAGTAGCTCGACAAGGGTGAAACCCTGGCGGGCAGCCGGGGCGGCAGCTGTTTTTGGATAGCCAAACAAGAATTTTTGAGTCATCAAAAACAGTATAGGGCCTTGAATCGGTGAGGTCAAGGATCTTGCGTTGGCCGGATACGCGAAGCATCCTCGCCCTAGCCCGATCGCTTGACCAGAAGCATCTCAGGCCCTGGCCCCGCTACCCCCGATGTCTATCCGCACTGCCTTTGTGACCGGAGCCTCCGGGT
>Ga0209498_1000828_pt1 | contig 19145 bp, 16 predicted proteins | sample WalLakDeSediment_FD_184131 | JGI IMG/M metagenome (GOLD analysis project Ga0209498, IMG submission 184131) | Lake sediment microbial communities from Walker lake, Nevada to study Microbial Dark Matter (Phase II) - Walker Lake 11/02/13 Deep... | ecosystem: Environmental > Aquatic > Freshwater >... | reverse complement strand
CGGCACGATGGGCGAGAGCCTGCGCCGCTATGTGAACGAACCCTACCGGCGCAAGATCGCCATGATGCTGCACCGGCTGCGGGCCAACCTGGACGGGGTGCGGACGCGAATCGCCGGCCGCCACCACGAGGAGCTGCCCGACGGCTACGCAAGCGACCGGGACTTCCTCGCCGATCTTTATCTCATCCGCGATTCGCTCGCTCACCACGGGGATGCCAATGCCGCGGCTGGCCCGCTGGAGGACCTGATCCGGCTCGCCGAGAGCTTCGGTTTTCACCTCGTGCACCTCGATATCCGCCAGGAGTCGACTCGGCACACCCAGGCGGTCACCGAGCTGTTCGCCCGCCAGCCGGGCGCACCCTACTACCAGGCCTTCGACGAGGAGCAGCGCCTAAGCGCCCTGGCCGAGGCGATCGCCCACCCCCACCCCTTCGTGATCGACAAGGCAAACCTGACGCCGGAGACCCGGGAAACCCTGGAGGTCTTCGAGGTCATCGCCCGCATGCGCGCGGAGATCGGTCCGGACTGCTTCGGCCAGTACGTGATCTCCATGACCCATGCCGCGAGCCACGTCATGGAGGTCATGCTGCTCGCCCGGCTTGCCGGCCTTGCCGGGCGGGACCGCTCGGGGTGGTTCTGCGACATCCAGGTCTCGCCGCTGTTCGAGACCATCGAAGATTTGACCCATATCGACGGGGTCATGTCGACGCTTTTCGACAACGAGACCTACAACGCGCTGCTGCGCGCGTCCGGCAGCCGGCAGGAAGTCATGCTTGGCTATTCGGATTCCTGCAAGGACGGCGGCATCCTTTCGTCCACCTGGAACCTGTACGAGGCCCAGCGAAAGGTCATTGCCCTTGCCGACGACCGCCACGTCGACTGTCGGCTCTTTCATGGCCGCGGCGGCACCATCGGGCGCGGCGGCGGGCCGACCCACGAGGCGATCCTGTCCCAGCCGACGGATACCGTCCATGGCCAGATCAAGTTCACCGAGCAGGGAGAGGTCTTGTCCTACCGGTACGCAAACCCGGAGACCGCCCGTTACGAGCTCATCATGGGTATCAGTGGGCTGATCAAGGCCAGCCGTTGCCTGATCGAGCCGCCCGCCGAGGACCGCAATGACTATCTCGGCATCATGGACGAGCTGGCCCGCTATGGAGAGGAGGCGTACCGGGGCCTGATTCGCGAAACCCCGGGCTTTCTGGATTACTTCTACGAGTGCACGCCGCTTGATGCCATTGCGCTCTTGAACATCGGCTCGCGGCCCTCCCATCGCAAGAAGGCCGACCGTTCCCTGGGCTCCATCCGGGCCATCCCGTGGGTGTTTGGCTGGGCCCAATCCAGGCACACCCTGCCCGCCTGGTTCGGCATCGGCCAGGCGCTGGAGCGCTGGCGCGGGAACGAACCTCAGCGCCTGGCCAAGCTTCAGCGCATGTACCAGGACTGGCCCTATTTTCGGGCGCTGCTCTCCAATACCCAGATGTCGCTCTTCAAGGCCGAACTGCATATCGCCAGGGAGTACGTCCGGCTCGCCCGGGATCGCGAGCAGGCCGAGGCCATTTTCCGCGTCATCGAGGCGGAGTACGAACGCACGCGTATCCAGGTCCTGAATGTCGCCGGAATCCAGGGACTCCTGCAGGAGACCCCCGAGCTCGCCCACTCACTGCTCCGTCGCAACCTCTATCTGGACCCGTTGAACCACATCCAGGTCGCCGTCTTGGAGCACTACCGAGGCGAGCCCGATCAGGCCAAGCAGGAAGAGTGGCTCGACCCGCTGCTGCGCAGCATCAACGCCATCGCGGCCGGCATGCGCAACACGGGGTAGTACCGGTTCCGGCAAAGCTGCGGAAACCCAGAGGATGCCTGACAGCCCGATCCGGCGGATAGGAAGCCTCAACGCTTATTTCGTTCGCCGCGAATCCAACTTGGCTTGCTTTGGCCCTGCTGGCCGGGCGTCGATCGGGTCAGAGTCACCCGACGGAGCCTCACTCCAGGCACAAATCCCCCAAACCGGAGTCGTCACGCTCTGTTTTTCAGAACATGCGGGCAACGAAGTCTGTCGTCGCCGTGGCCACCTCTCTGGCATTGCAGCCTTCAGATCATCGTTGGGAAACCCGTTCAGGCCGACAGTCCGTACCAAGGCGGCTCTCGGCCCCCCGGCCGCATCCACGCCTCAGGCTAAAGGGCTTTCGTATCGAGGTGGGTAACGATCTTTGTTGACCTCGTTGCCTGGGAACGAGACGCTGTCCCAAACCACCCTGGGGCTGCGCCCGGCAGCCCGTCGGGCGCGAACGCGGCGCGCTCAGAGATTCTGCGACGAGCCTGACCAGCGCCCACTGAAATTTGCATTGCAGACACCCAAGAGGCGCTGGTTCGAACATTACCGCCATCTGTTTCAATCGGTGTGATCGGGACCGCGCCAAATAGCCGCGGGTTCCGGTCGGCGCTTACACAGAAACTCTCGCGAAGCCCGCTTTCGAAAAAACCTCGAGGTATATGCGCTTGAGCCGACTGTTCTCGTCCTCCAACTCCTTCAACCGTCGGACATCCGCCGCCTCCATCCCGCCGTACTTCGACTTCCACTGGTAGTACGTCGCTTCGGATATCCCAATCTCCCCACAGACGTCCTTCACCTTCCGGCCGCCCTCGACCTGCTACAGCGTCTGGACGATCTGACTCTCCGTAAATCGGCTCTTGCGCATCTCGGCCCCCTTTGGCCACAGTGTGCCCGGAGACCTCCAGTTTTCAATGGACCGAACTCGGTCGTGTGTATCGATAACAGCGATCGCGTCCCTGACGCACTTGCTTGTTGTGGCCGGGGGCGCAACTGGCCTCACCGTCCGGGCCTACGGGAGGCACGCAACGGTCTATGTTACCCGAGGCATCGACTCTAAGCTCCATCCCTATCGGACAGCCTGCATCTTCACCCCTAAACCGGCAACGTACTTGTGTCGGTGGGTTGCCCTGCGTCTGCAGAGTACCGTTGCCGCACCCCCACCAATTTGCGTGTGCAGATTTCACGGGTACTGCAGTCAACGATGTCGTTGCGACGAAGAACGCCAATAACGCGCTGCTACCAAACAAGACTCTGCGAACAAAACCACTAGTTTCTTTCACAATCAACACCTCGTTTTTCCGATAGCCAATTAGCCGGAGTGACCTTCCCGACGGCCAGGCACACTAGGCTCACGTCGTGGTGAACGGTCGCGTGCTGGGGACCATGACGAGCAACGGGCGAGAGCAGGTCCCGGCAGTACCTCGATCGCGATGCTCTCGACTGGCTCGCTCCAAGTACCTGCGGCGAACGAGCTCCTGGCTTTGGGCTGTGGCGAGTGATCTTCTAGTCAGGCAAGGGGACCCCCTTGGCGGTGTTTTCTGTTGGATTTCAGGCTAATCCTCGGAACCTGTTTCGAACATCCCCAGAATTCGGGATGCCTTTCAGCCGTTCTGGTCGCCGGCCACGCCGAAGCCCCGAGAGTCTCGAAACACAAACCGCCGCTCAGGGCAAAAACACCCCGTAAATGGGCGATGCGGCTGCAACATGGGAAATCATGGGCTGTCCTTGAGGAGGAAATAGCGTTCAGGGTGTTCGGGGGGTTAGCCACTTATAGGACGTCAGCCGAGTACGACGGTTAGCCTCTCGTAAGTGTCCCTCTTCGTCTGTGTGCGCTTGTATTGCTTGTGAAGCCTCTCGACCTTATATCTGACAGGACCCACCTGCCGAAAACCACCGTCCTGCGTCCACTGACGTTCGTACGCCCAACTCCCATTGGTTGTTTCCGAACCAGTGTATGTGTAGCTTCCGCTGGATGCGTACAACACAGAAGGACTGACAACAGCTGCCGCCATAGTTGCACCCCCCATTCCCAGAGCCAGCTTCAAGAATTCCCGCCGATCGGTTCTCATCGTTTGCACCCCCCGTGGTCTATACGTTCGAAACGTTCCCTTCTTCGTGCACCAAACCGGGCAGACCAGTAGCACCGCGCCACCCATCTAACTCCAAGTTACCGCTTCTTTCTCGCCTTGTGCTATCCCAAGAATTGGGGATGATCGGTCGCACATGGTGACGGCCATCCCAGACTGCCTTCAGAGATCTGTCCGGCCAACTACGCATCGGTTTACTCCTAGCAACTGCGCCCTAAATGGGTAATGCGGCCTCAAACACGGCCGCCCGGAGTCGGCTCTGATCACGGCGCCAGACTCACTAGAAGTGCAGGGAGTAGCAACGGCTGGCGCTTGCCACCTCGTGCCTCCAGCGTGGTTTCGCGGCAGAATGCGGTCATCAAGGGATTAGAGGCGACGCACCCCGATGCACTCGGTACTGTTGGTCGAGGATCAGAAACCGACGCGCGAGCGCATTGCGCGGGTGATCAGCGGACATCCGCAACTGACACTGTTGGCGGCGGTGGGCGACTGTGCGGCGGCACGAGCGCAGTTGCAGTTCAACCGACCGGCGGTACTGCTGACGGACCTTGGGCTGCCTGACGACGACGGCATCACCCTGATCCGCGAGACGCGGGCCAGCCATCCCGATACCGAGATCATGGTGATCACGGTATTTGGCGACGAACGCCACGTGCTTGGCGCCATCGAGGCCGGTGCCACCGGCTATCTGCTCAAGGACGGTACGGCCGATTACATTGGTCACTCCATCATGCAGCTGCTGGCCGGCGGCGCGCCGATCAGTGCATCGATCGCCCGGCATCTGCTGCGCCGCTTCCAGAAGCCCGAGAACACGGCGCCGGCCGCTTTGGAGTCCGACGAACCGCGATTGACCGAACGCGAACACGAAGTTCTGCGTCTGGTTGCCAAGGGCTTTTCCTACGCCGAGATCGCCGCGGTGCTGACGCTCTCCACGCATACCGTGACCACCCATGTGAAGCAGATCTACCGCAAGATGGCCGTGCACTCCCGCGGCGAGGCCGTGTTCGAGGCGGTGCGACGTGGCCTGATCCGGTGGGATGGGCCGTGAAGCCACCCCGCGCGGGCGTGCTCGCGGGTTGGTCGCTGCTGTTGCTATTGCCACCACTGCTGCTTCTGTTCGCGTTCAGCCAGAGCTACCGCAACGCGGTGCCCGATGAGGTCTTGCATGTGGTTCGGGCGCACTGGCATCCCGCGGCGGAGCAACCGCCGGACGTCACCGGCACAGAGTTGGAGATCGAGCTGCCGCATGACTGGGCTCGTCGCGCACCCAATGGGGACAGTGGCTGGTACTCGGCGTTCGTCGACCTGAACGTACCGACCAACCGGCTCTGGGGCGTCTATCTGCCCAGCGTCAGCATGAACGTGCAGGTTTACCTGAATGGCGAACTGTTGGGCCAGGGCGGACGGCTGGAGTCACCCGTCGCGCGGCTCTGGGGGAAACCCCTTTATTTCACGATCCCGAACGGCGTGCTCCACCCGGGACGCAACCTGCTGCAGGTGCGGCTGCTCGCCGATCCTGCGGCCACCGGCCTGTTGGGCGAGCTTTACCTGGGACCCAATGAACTGCTGCTGCCGGTGTTCGAGCAGCGGCATTTTCTGCGTCACTCGCTGGTCTGGCTGATCGCAATGGGCCTCTTGTTCACCGGGGTCGGAATGGGCCTGATCTGGGTGCTTCGGCCCAGTGAGGTCACGTATGGCTGGCTGGCGGCGACCGTCTTGGTCTGGGGCGTGCACACGCTGAACTTGCTCGTGATCGAGATCCCGGTGCCGACGCGACTGTGGGATTGGTTGATCAACTACGCCTCATTGGGTTTGTTCACCGCGGCGCTGATCGTGTTTATCCACCGCTTTCTGGGCCTGCGCAGGCCCAGGGTCGAGCGTGCGCTCTGGCTGTGGTGTGGAGGCGGCAGCCTGCTGCTTGGACTTGTTCCACCTCCAGCGTTCTACTGGGTGGCGATGCACATCTGGAACGGCAGTCTGCTCGTGCTGGGGATCTATCCGTCTTTGTTGCTATTGCATGCCTGGTGGCGCCGCTACGAGTTCCGCATTCTGCTGATGGCGCTGTGCGGGGCCGGCATTATGGTCTTCGCGCTCCACGACTGGCTCGGGATGATCGGCCTGAGCGAGCGGCGGCACGAGGGGTTGCTGATCCAGTACGCCGCGCCGTTTCCACTCATCCTGTTCGGCCTGATCCTGCTGCGCGATTTCGTGGCGGCGCGCACCGAGGCGGAGGCCCTTAACCGGGATTTGGAACAACGCGTGGCGGACAAATCGGCCGAACTGGAGGCGCAGCATCGAGAGTTGCGTGCGCTGGAGCGGGAGCGGGCCGTGGCCGAGGAGCGCGAACGCATCATGCGGGACATGCACGATGGCATCGGCGGCCATCTGGTTTCCAGCATCGCTCTGGTCGAAAGCAGCGGGCCGAGCGCAGAGGAATTGGCGCAGACACTGCGGGCAGCACTCGACGACCTGCGGCTACTGATCGATTCGCTGGACCCGATGGAAGGGGATCTGGTCATGTTGCTGGGTGCGTTCCGCGAACGCGTCGAGCCAAGACTCAATGCCGCCGGCATCACGCTGGAATGGTCTGTGGCGGATTTACCGCGATTGAGCGATCTGGGACCGGCACGCGCGCTGCAGGTGCTGCGCATCCTGCAGGAGGCGGTCACCAACGTGGTCCGCCATGCGCAGGCCAGACATCTGCGCGTTCGCACGGGCGTGGCGGCGCAGCAGGTGTTCATCGAGATCACCGACGACGGTGTCGGTATCTCGGAGCCACATGCCGCTGGCCGGGGTCTTGGCAACATGCGGCGGCGTGCGTGGGACCTAGGCGGCGAACTGAGCATCGAGACACTCGAACCCGGCACACGATTGCGCTTGGCGCTGCCGGCCACGGCCTGAAAACGCCGGCGGCGAACGCATCGCTTGTTTTGGGGATTTTTTGGCCGGTCGGACTTTCGCACACTTTGGCGATGTCGAAGTGCCTCCTCCGAACTGATGCTCTCTTGCTCGCGTGCTTCGCCGCGATGCTGGCACATGCCGGCCCTGCCTGGGGGGCGCCGACACTCGAGGGAGTAGACGTGCGTCCAGCAGAGGCGGCCGGGCTGTATGGCGGCGCTCAGATTCAGTTGCATGTTCGGCTGGCAGGCGGAGGATTTAATCCCGCCCCGGTACGGGTGGACCTGCGCATTCAGCTCGAAGGCATGCCCAGCGAGACTGTGAGCCTGGAAGCGCGTTGCCCGCTGCGCGGCTGCGGTACGGGGTACAGCGAGACCCTGACCTACCGTTTGCCCGCCTTCTGTATACCGGCCGCCAGAGACCTGCGGGTACAGGCCAGCGCAGGTCGGCAGCTGCGCGAAACCTCGGCCCGAATCCAGGCGGCGCTGCCGGCACGCGCCAATCTCGCTGTGCGGCAGCCACTGGCAGCGCGCCCGGAGTTCAGTTGGACCGTGCGCGAGGCGGCCAGCCACTGCCCGGCCGGCAGTCAGGTGCTCTGTGTCGGGCCACAACGGCAAGTGGCGGATGTTAGCGCCGCACTGTGTCGGGAGGGCGGCATGGTCCGCGCGTTCCGGTTTGCCCAGACGTCGGTGGCGAACTTTGCCTTGCCCGAAGCCCTGGACTTCTCGGGGGCTGCCGTCGCAGCGCTGGCGCGCTGCGATATGCACGGTCGCTGCGTGCCTTCTCTGCCCGTGTACTTCGTGGTGCCGTAAAGCAGTGACCGTTGCGAAACCAACCCACATGACCGCCGGGTCAAGGACGCCACGGAACCGGTTGCCGTTGACGCGGGTTTGGTCACCCATCCCAAATTCACGGGATGGACGGCGGCAGCCGGCTAGTTATCCTCAGTGAGCGATACAACAAACCACGGGAGACAACCGCATGCCGATCCAGCATCCACCTCATTTGACAGCCTTGCTTGCCCTGCTGGGGACCGCGCTGGGCGTAAATGTTGCCGTTGCGGCCGATCCAGAGAAGCTCATCCTGGACCCAACCGCATCGCAGGAATCGCTTCCACTCAAGGTCGAGAGCCGACCTTCCTATCTCAGCGACCTTGCTCAGGTCATCGAGAAAACTCCCCAGCAGATGGAGATGCGGCAGCACAAAATGGAATCACATCAACACAAGATCGAATCCCGTCAACTCAAGCTGGACTCTGGCCAGTTCAATCCCGAGATTGAGGGCCAAATCCCGATCGAGTCGCGTCAAATGAAGCTGGACTCGGGCCCGTTAAAGCCTGGTGTTGAGGGCCAAATCCCCGGGGAGCAGCTGCCAACGCCAAGGTTGCCATAAGCCTATGATCAGGCCTGGAACCGATGATCGCGGGAAGCCTTTGGCTCGAGAAACGGCATTCGCATATGAGTGTCATGCCTGCAGCCGTTGTTGTTGGAACAAGACCATCCAAGTTAACCCTTACGAGCTAGCTCGGCTGACTCTCGCGCTGGAATGCGATCTTCAGACCCTGATCAACTGCCACACCGTGGGCGGCAACCGGCTGATGCAGTCGACTGACGGACGGTGCGTTTTTCTCGGAGAGGAAGGCTGCACTGTCCATGCACACCGGCCGCTGGTCTGCCGTCTTTATCCGCTCGGTCGCATTGTCAACACAGAGGGGGAACGCTTCATGGAGTTGCAGCCACATCCCCGTAGCGCCGGCCTGTACGGCCGCGACGGTACGGTGGGGGACTACCTGCGTTCTCAGGAGACGGAGGCATACATGGTCGCAGCTGACGTTTATTTCAGGCTTTACCTGGATCTCGCTGAATCATCCCAACTCCAAAATGAGAAGACCCTCGAGCACGAGCAGGACCTGGCTGCCCTGTTGCTGGACCTGCAAGGGACGGTAATCGAAACCTGCGCGGACCGCGGCGCACCAATCCCGGGGACCCTAGAGGAGATGGTGCCGCTGCACGCGGAGGCGATCAGAAGCCGCGTACTCGGAGCGGACCATTAGCCTCCCATATTCTTGGGATGCCGCAGGGCAAGACCTCGGTGCACAATCCCAGCCTGAGCAGCGACAAAAAATGGCCGAGCCAGGCCCGGTTTCGTCGCGAGTGTCCGGACGAGCGATGGGCATGGGAATGTCGAAAACAAGAAATGCATGCATTCCACTCGAGACACGCGCTCAGGGCAAACCGGAGGTCGATGGCTGAGCCTGTCACCGTCCCGGTGCCTATTGCATTTGTAGTGCAGGAACCGCAAGCCCCACCAAAATCGAGTTAAGGAAAAACATGCGACCTCTCGGCTATCTTGCTCTACTCTCCCTCGGTTTCGCGGCAAACTCGCAGGCCAGCAACCCTGCATTGCAGGAACTGTTCTTCGGTGCTTGCGGCGGCGCGACGGGTACGCTGGCGACGCGCTGTGGGGAGACGCCCGACGGCCTCGGCGACCTGTCCGGAGACAGCGAAAGCTCGCTGAACCCGAGCCAGATCCTCTCTGGCAATGTTTCGGGTATCGAAGCCGCGCAAGCCAAGGCGCGGGAGGCTCGTGAACGCGCACGCGACGGTGAATCCGCTGAGCTCAGCGTGGGTCCGTTCAGTCTACTGGTCAATGCCCGTTACACCAACGAAGAACGCAAGCGAGATCCACTCAAGGACCGCGAACGCGGCTACGAGCTTTCTCAGCGCGGTCTCGAGCTTGGACTCGACTACCGGGTATCAGATCGGATCGTGTGGGGTGGCCTCTTCAGTTATGAGAGGGGGGACCTGGATTTCGCGGGAGAGAGACCAGGGGTCAACTTCACGCCGGCGTCCCAGGCGGGCAAGATCGACCGAGACAGTTTCGGCCTGGCCGCTTTTGTGGCATACGCGTTCGATTCCGGCGCCTATGTCGACCTTACGGCTGGGTACGACTGGGACGATCTAACCATCGAGCGCCGCTCGGTCTTCCAGGAAAACACGCGCAGCATTCCCCAAACCGACTCCCTCACGCGCGGTAGCACGGATGGCCGACAATGGTGGATGGGTTTGAACGGCGGAATGGACTGGAGCGCCGGGGCGAACAGCTATGGAGTCTATGGGGGCGCCGCTTATACCCGCTCGAAAGTCGACGGCTACGACGAAAACGACCTGTCGAACACCGGACTCGCCATGTCCTTCGCTTCCGTGAAGCGCACCTCACTGACGGGCCGCGTCGGGGTACGGGGGCAACGGGCCGTAAGCACGGCGCAAGGGGTCCTGATTCCGCAGGTGCGCGTCGAGTACGAACGCGAGTTCGATGGCAAAGCCGACGATACCCGCGCAGCCTATCTATTGGACCCAAATCGCAACCAACTCACGTTGCCTGGGGACGGTGCCTCAGGGGGTCATTTCAACGTAGGCCTGGGGCTCCTCGCCGTGATGCCCAATGGCTGGATGCCGTTCATCGATGTCGAGACGCTGGTGGGTGAAAGCAATTGGGATCGATACCGCGTCGCACTGGGCTTGAGAAAGGAACTCTGAGATCTCTCCGTACCCACGGAGAGGGTCACTGAAGCTGCGGCCTTTCTCCCGCCAGCGAAAGGAGGATCCGGTCCCTCAGTTTCTGGCCAAATCGAGGCGCCTGATTTCAACCCGCCGGTTCACGGGATCGTAAGGGTCGCGGCCTGCAACCGGCTGCCGCGGACCGTAGCCCACCGGCCGCAACCTCCAGGTCTCGATGCCAAATCGCCCTGTCAGGTATCCGACCACGGATTCTGCACGCTGTAGCGAAAGCGCCTGGTTGTAGCGATAGTCGCCCACCGCATCGGTATGACCGGCCACTTCAAACACTGCGCTTCCCAGGGCCGGTGATGTCAGAGCGTGGCCCAGTTCATCGACTTGCCGACGGGCCATAGGGGTAAGCGCACTGGAGTCATGTTCAAACAGGATGTTATGGAAAACCACGCTGGGAGAAACACTGGGAAGCGTGTCCGGCACCTTGACCAAACCGCGCATACGCGGCGGCGCTGGCTCCCCCTGAAGCCTCTCCAGGATTTCCTGGCTGCGCATCACCTCATCCGCACCCGCGGCACCGTGCGTGAACAGCAGCGCTAGCGCGGTTAATGCCGCTATTCGTGGCGAAACCATCGGGTCACCAGAAAGTCAGCAGAGTGAAGATTGGAAACGAATTGGTCCGGCGTGACTGAAACGGTGGCCATTGGCGCATAACTGACCTGAACTGGCGCCGGGTCACTCACTTTCACCAACCCGCGAAAGGCCATCTGCACGGGTTCCGATATCGGCACGTAGTTCTGGGGCGACACGTTGCGCGGTTGGCGCGCCAATTCAGCCAGCGACGCCTCGATGTCTGGGCGCGGCGTGCGGGACGCCACGAAGTGAACCTGCTCCACCCCGCGAAACTCATCCAACCCCCACCAATACGGCCCGTCGGGCAGCAGGTACTCCCGCCCAGGGGTCAACGGGTTCGCCAGATGCGGAGCATCGGGATCGGGGAAGATTCGCGCGACGTATCCGGTCGCGTCGATTCCGATCACGTACACCCAGCAGGCGCAGTTCACGCTGACGAGCACTTTTAACCGATCGCCCCGGGAAGGATCACCGCGGCCATCACGAAGGACCTCGCCATCCTGAATGGGCACCAGCCCGACGCGACCCGAAGGATCGACCGTGCGACGAAGCAGCGTCGCCGTCAGGTAGATGGGTTCGGAAAACGGTGCTACGCCTGAGTATGAGCTCGATGCAGACGGAAGAGCGACCAGATGGGGATGCTGTGGCGCAGGATAGCCGGCATAAGAATGCGATTCAGGTACTGGTTGGCCAAGGCCCCCTTGGTAACCAGCCGCACCGTACGCGTAGGACTCCGGGGCATCTACGGACCACCCACCGCCGCCCGCGTGCAAACCGGTGTCATAACCAGCGTCCAAGGGGTACTGACCACCGTAGGCATCTCCTGCTGGGAAATCTCCATCCTGAGCATACCCATCCTCGTACCCTCCACCTGAGGGATATTGTCCTCCATACAGGTCGCCGGATGAGCCGAAGCCGCCATAACCGGCATACGTTTCCCGCCGCTCTTCAACCGTCTTCAATGGCAGATCGGTGATCTCGCGGACGAGGGTGACGAGGAGATTCTCCACCTCTTTCGCGTATTGCGGAGTGTAGTTCTGTGCGGTGGTCTGCAGATAGGTTTGACTGACACTCGTTGCAAGTGCAGTGATCGCGGGCAAGACGGCCGTCTGGCAGCCCGCGAGCAGTGCTGCGGCGGCCGCAATCGCCCCAAGAACCAGCCCAGGATGTCTCTTCATACGAACGCCCCGTGTCCTCGCTCGAACCGGCTTCTTGCCGCCACCACTCACCTCTCTCCGCGCTGAACGAGATGGAACACCCGGCGCGGCACGCCTCGGCCCGCGAATGCGGTTCCCGTCTGTTAGCAAGCTAGCGCAGTCGTCCTGGCGCTGGAATCCCAAAAACACGGGATGCGGGCGCCGTTCCCCGGGATGGTTCAGAAGCCGGACGGCGTTTGCCCTCCTGGGGCACTGCTGATCAACGTCCTTCGACAGGATCAGGACGAACGGAAAATGAGTGATTCCGTCCGTGCTGAACTTTGCGAACCATCAACGGAATCGAATTGCGTCCCTAGTTCAGCGCCACTTTTGGAATGAAGAGAAAGTCACCCGCTTCGTGTCCCGAATACTTGATCGGGGCATATTCAGGTACCTGCTCTACCCGATAGCGATTGGCATCGAAGGCTACGCGCGCCGACAACTCGCGAAAGACCCGTTGCCCCTCGGTCACTTCGACCATCTCCTGCAGCACGCTGATGAAGGATTTCGCGAAAACGGAGTGATCGCCTCCACCCCCGTCCAGAACGGGGGCCAAGCCGCCGGAGGTCAAAGCCGTTCGCGAGCGCATCGTCGCCAGTGTTCTCAGCCAATGCGCCTGCGCCTCCTCAGACTGCCCTGCATCCAGCTGGGCCAAGGATGAGCGCGTCAGTGCGCCGGAGTAGCAGGAGTCTGCCACCACGAGTACCTGACGAACGGACATGGCATTGAGAATGTCGGTGATCGAGGTATTGGAAATCCAGTTGGCGCTGCTGAACATCTCCGCATCGACGGGGAGCCAATGTCCCCGCAGGTTCACCCGGTCCAGCTCTCCGTGGCCCGCGTAATAAATCAGCAGGTTGTCCCTGTCTGTCAATTCCTGCCGCAAGCGGTTCATTTCTGAAAGAATCTGATAGCGGTTGGCATCGATCAGCAAGGTGACTCGATAGCCGAAACGGCTTCCCAGAAGATCTGCAACAACACGCGCGTCATTGCCCGATGTATCGAGAGAAGGCAGATGTGCATATCGTTGGTTTCCGATCACCAACGCGTGGTAGGTGCCAATCTCGACATCTTTCAGCGGATTCGTTCGCCGCGCGGCCTCAGCTGAGGCCGTCTGCTGTTCGGAGACAAGACTAAGCTCCAACTCACCCCGCTGTCCGCGCGTGTCGATCGCCACGATGTGGACTGTTGTCTCGGGCCCGGGGACGGGAACCTCCACTTCAAACAAACCCCTCGCATCGGTGGATGTCCGAACACCGTTGACGGTGAGGGCAAAGAGCCCCGCAGGTGCCTGAACCTGGCCGACCAGCGTGCGCTGCTGCAGGCCACGGGATACGGGAATACGGGGCTCTCCGGCGCCGCGCAGGGCCAAAAGGGGCGGCTCGATCAACTGGATTGCGGGGGGCACCACTGGCAGATCGGCGTCCGCGCTTTGGGCGGCGACCGTGCCCCCGTGCTGTCGAAGCTCAAGTTGAGCGATCTTCTCGCGCCATTGATCCGACTGCACGCGTAAGCGCTCAAGCGTCTCCCGCTGCTGCGCAAGCAATTGCTCGCGATCGCGAAGCTGCGCTTCGAGTTCACCCACTCGCGCCGCCGCCGCAGCCGTTTGCGTGCTCGCGAGTGCGGCAAGATCGGCACGGCCCTGTAGGACCTGCTTTTCATTTTCCGACGCAGCCGCTTGATATCGCTCCAAGTCCTGCTGGGAACGCCGGAACTGGTCGTGCACCAGTGCCAGTTGTTGGCGTAAGGCGGTGCCCTCGGTCTCCAACAGCAGGAGACGTTCCTGCTGCTGCCGTGTTACGGATTGCAACTGGTCGATGCGTTCCTGTCGCTGCGCAAGCTCGACCAACTGCTGCTCGAGGGCTCGCTGGGATTCGTCTTCGATCTGACGCTGCTCGGCAGCATCGGGGCTTGCGGCCATCGCGGCATCCGGGCGGCTGATCAGATCGGCCTGCTCAGCGCGGAGGCGATCTCCCAGCCGATCGCGCTCTTCGCGGACCCGATCCAACTCGGCGCGCGATGATTCCAGTTCCTGCGCAAGGGATGCAATCAGAATCGACTGGCCCTCAGCGTCCGCAGGGTCCATGGCCACAGCGTCTGGCAGGGCGGAGGCTTTCCGATACCAATCAAGGGCGCGTTGATTGTCCTGCTCGACGCCCAGACCCTTTTCGTACAGGAAGCCCAGGTTGATCTGCGCACGCTCAAGCCCCTGTTGTGCTGCGCGCCGATACCAGAGGGCGGCCTGCTCGTAATCCGGTCGAGCACCAAGCCCGCGTGCGTAAATCTCCCCCACCCTGTTCTGCGCATCCGCATCCCCGTCCAAGGCCAGAGGCATCCAGATTCTCAGCGCGGATTGGTAGGTCGCGCGGTCGTAAAGCACGTACTCCCCACCCCGAATCTCGCAGTCCTGCGCAGTCGTCTGGATCGGGCGTCTGGCACTCACGTAGGTGGTCTGGGTGCCCAGCCGACGTATCTGGCCCGGCAGGAGGCAATCCACCACCAGAAGTTGGTCTGCGGAAACCGGTGCTGGCGGGAGGTCCGTCCCTTTGATGGCGGCCTCCTGCACACAACCAGGCAGCAGGAGCGTGGCAAGCGCCATGACCGTCAACGTCGATAGTGCCCATCGCGCGCTTTTCTTTGGGGCATGGACACCCCCACGGGTGCATTCGCCGGATCCCTGACCGCCACCCGCGATCTCGAACGGTTGCATTCGGTCAAGGCCATCCTGGAAAAGCGAAAAGCCCATCATCAGAAACAGCGCATGCGATCGTAGGTACGGAAGTAGCGGGTGTTCTCGAGAAAGGTCTGGCCATCACGATCGCTGATCGTCGGGGTCCATTCGCTGCCATCGTCGAACCGCAGGCGCAGCCGTGCATCGTTGTCGCTGCCGATCACACTCCATTGGCCAGTACCGCTCGAGCGCCCGCTGCCCGACCCAAACGCACCGCCAACATCCAGGGATATGCTGGACGATCCCGAGAGAACGAAGCTCCCGTCCTGGCACAGATCAATCTCACGCCGCTGACTGTAGCCGCCACCGCTGCCATAACTCTCCAGCCAGGTCAGACGCGCGCCTTTGAGCAGTTGCTGCCAGCCATGTGCCACGGGCGGCACCTGCGGTGGCGAGAAACGCATGCTATTTAGAAGCGCCTGCACGGTATCGCGTTGCACCGCGCCGTAGGCCTCGGGCGACGTCGCAGCGATGATGGTGACCCCCTGTCCGTGCGGGTTCACGACTGCACCTATGTACGCACTGGCCGGCGAGAATTCGAGACGACCATCGAAGCGCCCCCCGACCGCGTTGTCGGCAAGGCTCTCCAACTCGCCCTGCAGCGACAGCACCGTCGCCATGCCGTCGCGAATCCCTTGCCTGGCCTCCGCCCGCAGTGCGTCGAGATCATCGTGTTCGTGCAGGCTCAGCAGTACAAACCCTGGATGCCTATCCGAAACCAGCAGGTAGCCTGCCTCCGATTCCTGCCCACTCCAGCCGGCAGGCACCTCGAAGCGGATACCCAGCTCATCGTACTCGACCACTTGCTGCGCCTGGATCCACGCAGGCCACACTAGGGCGATGACCACCGGCAGTATCAACGATAGTCGAATCTTCGCTCTCATCGGATCACCCCGAATGTCTGACCTGGACTCAATCCGCAGCGGCAGGGCAACGTCGAGCCGAGAGTCCAAACGCCCGGCCGAAGCGATCGTTGTCAGACGCATCCATTTGCACTGCGCAGGCTGCGTTCTTCGCACTCGGCACTAACTTGGGGCACCCGGCAGCGCGGGCAACACCGCGTGACACACGCGGTCGCCGGATTATTGTCGGCTGGTTGGCGACGGGTGCACATCCCGGGAATTGGGGAGTTCGGTGCGCCGGATCGTCAGAACCCCAAGCCCGCGAAGCACTTGGTCCTCCATGAAGGGAGCCCGCGTGCATCACGGGGGCGGATCCTCACCCGCGGCTATGGAGTGGCGTGATCGGTTCATCGGCCCGCGTGGTGGGGAGTACATGAATTCGCTCCCCGTGAGTCCGGGCGGTCAGAAGGCCTCGTGGATCGCGTTGCTGCAGTTGCCGTTGGGCTTGGTCAACACCATTTTCGTCAGCCGGTAGTTGAAGGTGTGGTCGCGCCGATCGAGTTGCATGCGGGCATCGATCCGGGGTCGGGCAGTGTTGAGCTTTGTCCACTGCCCCCCGGTGATCTCGTACCACTTGATCCTCCAGCCGTTCTTTAGCTGAGTGGCATCCCCTGACGCTTCGAAGAACCACATTGCCGCCTCAGCAGGGACGGGACTGGGTACCGGCCCGGTACGCCACTGGCACAGGAGTGGGCCATTGGGCTCGGGCAAGAACAGCGTGCTCACCACCAAGCCAGGTTGAGGATTGAACACGGGGCACCTGAACTTCCAGCCGCGCTTGATCGCGGTGCTGTAGGCATCGAAGGGCTTGACCTCGCAGTCGTTCGCGAAGCCCACCGTCGGCTGAAGCGACACCAGGACCAGGGCCGCGGAAGCCATGGCGATGGCGATTGGCTTGCATTTCATCTCTGGTTCTCCTTGCGGCGCCCCCTAGGGACGAACGGCCTTGGGCTTAGCCTGAGTTTCGCTGCACGGATCGCACCTGCCTATCCCATATTCATGGGATGTAGGCCTCGATAGGGCAGATTCGGCATTCATTCGGCTGCGACCCCGCGCACCGCCAATCTGGCGCAGCCAATCTGTCTTCGGGATTGAAGGGAGCACGACCCGTACACACTGCCCTCAAAGACCCTCGTCGGCATCATCATCGGCTGCAGTTGCTGCGACTGGGGGGGCAAGCGGCTGCCACGGCGTCGCAGCCGCGGGCGTTCTCTTCGGGCAACGATGCGCCGGGATGTGTCAACACAAGACTCGGGCTCCTGACCCATCCCGCATTTAAGGGATGTGAGCATGGTCGCGCAAACGATATCGTCACGACAGAAGACGACAGCGCGGACGCGACTCCCTCGGCCTGTAGACTGAGAAAAAGGGGAATCCTTCGATGGTGACCAACAACTTGCCTGAACCCGCCTCGTCATTTCGCACGAGCACACACCACATTCGTACGCTTCTTGGCGCTGCAACTTTTTGCCTCCTCGGTTTGGCTTCAGGAGGTCCAGCATTCGCCAACGACTGCGAGGTCAACCCCTTCCTGGCTTACGACATCGCAGTGAAGCGTGGCTGGAGTTTTTACTGCAACATCGCGACGTTGAATCCTCCGGGCTCCGTCCTTTCAGCAACATTCCTGCCGCTACCACCCAATCGCATTGGCTGTGATTTCCGCACTGGTCCGCCATCCATCGCCCCCCCAAGAGTTGATCTCAAGTTTTTCGTCTGGGGCGGGAAAGCCCCTGACTTGAAAAACGATTGGTGGGTGAAACAGTACGAACTCGTCGGTGGAAATTACACCTTGGGCACCTCGTCTGGCACGCGGGTCCACGGGATCATGTATCTGAACCGACACAACACACACTTTCGGTACCGGCTCAGCCGACTTGTACTCAGCAAGCCTGGCGGCGACTGCAGCAAGGCAATCGACGAGGCTTTCTGACCCCTTCGTTTGCACGCGCGAACACCACGGAGAGCCCCATGATGCCGAACGCCCGATTTCGCTCACACAGCCGGCGCTGCATGGCCGTCCTTTTGGCAGCCTCTTCCACCGTGCTGACCTTCGGGCTCACCGCCATGCCTGCGCAGGCCACGGATTGCGAGGTCAACCCGTTCGAGGCTTACCAGGTGGCCGTCAAACGCGGTTGGACGTTCCACTGCCCGACGGCGCGCGTCCACCCCGGGGCGATTGCCAGCACGCTTTTCCTGCCGGAGCCGAACGGTCGTCTCCTGTGCCAATGGCGCACCGGAGCGATGCCGGCCCCGAGTTCGCCGATCGGGGAGATGGTCTTCTTCGCCGGCAAAATTGGCGACGCCACACGTTTCCATAACGGCTGGCGCTTGAAGCACTACGAGGTGAGTGGCGGCAACTACACGGTCGGCCCGCCGGGCACGGCCCCGGGGAACCGCTACGAACGGTTGCGCGCCATGTTAATCCACCTCGACCGGCATAACGCGACCTTCAACTACCGTCTTACGCGACTGGTGCTGACCAAGCCGAACGGCGTGTGCGCGAAGGTGCTGGACGAGGCCTTCTGAATCGAACCCCGCTTCCAACGGCCCGAATCGAGAAATCGATCATTCCCCCCGGCCCGCAATAATCATGGTCGTGGCGCAGCGTATCGACGCTGCTGGGCATTACGGATGTTCCATTTCCGGGGACAGTAGACCTATTTTTCGATGGTCGGCCTGGGCGGCATGATCCGCGGAATCCTGAGAAGGAGAGCGATGATCCGGGTGGCTCGTGTTCCGTCCCGGTTAGCCGCATTTTGCCAAGCAGCGCGGCAATCGGTGACAGGAGTGGATATAGGTGCACTGTCCCCGGAAACCACAGACAGTCCGCGGCTCCTTAATGAACCGAATTACACTACCCTGCCAGGCCGGTGCGCGCGCCGCGGACGGCCCTGCGCGGCGATTGCCCGCTAAGGTTTGTAAGCGATGACAGCGATTTCGATCAGTACGTCGCGGGGCAAGCGAGCGGCCTCGATCGTGGCCCGAGCAGGCGGGTCGGTGGGAAAGTACTCGCTGTAAACGCCGTTCATCGCGCGGAAATCGTTCAGGTCCGCCATGAATACGTGGGACATCACAACATTGTCGAAGCCCAGACCCTGAGATTCGAGTTTGGCGCCGATGTAATCCAGAACCAGGCGTGTCTGCTCCTCGATGGTATCGCCCACGACTGCATCGCCAGCCTTGTTCAATGGGATTACGCCGGAGAGGAATAGAAGATTCCCCGCTTGAACCATTTGTGAATAAGGTCCAACCGCGGGATAGAGTGCGTCGGTCGAATGAATCTCCTTGGCGACAACTTGGGAAAACGTTGCGCCCGTGAGGGCCAGGACAAAAATCAGCGATAGGTAAG
>Ga0209498_1000827_pt1 | contig 19151 bp, 16 predicted proteins | sample WalLakDeSediment_FD_184131 | JGI IMG/M metagenome (GOLD analysis project Ga0209498, IMG submission 184131) | Lake sediment microbial communities from Walker lake, Nevada to study Microbial Dark Matter (Phase II) - Walker Lake 11/02/13 Deep... | ecosystem: Environmental > Aquatic > Freshwater >... | reverse complement strand
CGTCAACAAGGTTCCGCTTTTACTAGCGGTCACAATCAAATCATATGCACAGAACATATATTCTACTGCACTTGCATATATTTTCAAGTAATAGTAATTACTCTGCCGTAAGGCAGCTTGCGCCCCGCGGCGCCACGAATAATCATCGTTTTTGTGCTATTGAGCAGCCGGGCTATCTCGTTTGCGGCCGTTTCCAGATATACGATGTGGTCCATCTCGACCTCCTTTATTATGGTTCATAAGACACCTTACCTTTTGTTGCCAATCATGATAACCGGTAGCCTGTGTGACAAATCAGGCCACTGGGGAGTTGTGGCACTGGTCAGGAGGCGAGAGGTTAACTTGGCCGGATGGTCAGGCGCGGCTTGGTGGACGGCAACGTGGCGCGAGCGTGAAAAAGCCAGGCCAGCGCCAAGCCAAACAGCAATTGGTTCGCCAGCCGGCCATCGACCGTCTAGCCTCACTGCCGCCAGCGAGAAAAGAACGGCCGTAATCAGGCCATCGACCAACAGCGGGGCCACGATCTCTGGCGGCAGCACGTCAGGCAGGTAGACCGCCTCCACAGCCACCAGCGCCGTCTTCAGGCCAAAGAAGAGCAGGAAAACGGCCAGCGCCAGCCGCCAGCCCGTCCCCTGCAAACGAGACAACAGCAGAATCATTACGGCCGTGTCAATCACTGTCAAGCCCAGCAGCGCCCACAGCGCGCCGGTCAGCGCCCGGTTCAAGCCTAATCCCCAAAAATCAACCACATACAGTGCCAGCAATAACAGCTACATTACCAACCAACGTCCCAGGCGATTTACGTATCCCATCATGACCTCCAGTTAGCATTTGAGCCACTTGTCAGAATCAACTCAAGGCGACCATTACAAGCGGCTAAACAGTTCCGCCCGCTGGAACCAGCGCCCGCCCCACCAGAGCAACAGCCCGTCCAGCAGCCACAACACGACGCCCAGCAGCGCAACCAGCCCTACGCTGAAATACATCACGCCAGTCGCCTGGCCTACCACCATCAGCAAAATTGGCAGTACGACAATCGCGCCCATCTGGTAAGCATCTTGGAACCCCTCGGCGCGGGCCGAAATCAGCACCGTGACCACCAGGCCCAGCCCGGCGACGGCCGGGGCCACCCACACCGCCAATACGACCCACATCAGGTTCGGGAAAAAGAAGCTGCCCATGGTGGACCAGGCGGCGATGTTGGCCACGATGGCGTACAGCACAAAGCCCACCAGCCCCACGGCCACAGCCGGCAGCCAGGCGGCCAACAGCTTACCCAACAGTAGTTCCCGGTCGGTGGTCGGCGTGTAGAGCAGCGCCTCCAGCGTTTTGCGCTCCTTTTCGCCGGCGAAGCTGTCGGCGGCGATGACGCTGGCGACCATCAGCGGCACAATCAGGTACATCGGAGCCAGAAGGTAGACCAGCGCCAGCACGACCACCTGCTGCATCGGTGTGTAGCCGGCCAGCGATGCTTGCAGCGCCGCGGGCATGTTCTCCAAGAATAGCTGCAAGTCGTTCAGAGGTGAGCCGGGGCCTTCACCCAGCAGCGGGGCTAATCCGGCCAGAGCGGGCATGACCACAAACATGATCAATGGCACCACGACCAGGGGGATCATGACCCCTCTGTTTTGCAGCGTCACCTTCAAATCTTTACGTATGATGGCTTGAATGGCGCGGGTATTCATCGTTTTTCCTCCTCGTGCAGGGCAAAGTACACGTCGGCCAGGGTGGGTTCCTGCGGGTTCAGGCGGTAAACGCGCGCGCCGGCCCGTACCAAATCGGCCAACAGGTCCGGAATAGCGTCGTATTGGGCGCCGCTGATGAGCCAACGGCCGTGACCCTGCCCATTTTCCGCCGCCTCCGCCGTCAAGCCCAGCCGGCTGATCTGGTCCAGAACGACTTCCCGGTCGTTTTCCGCCGCCTCCAGTTCCAGCCGCAGCGCCTTTTGCATCTGTCGTGTCAGCTCTGCAGGGGCACCGATGGTCAGTAAACGGCCGTTATCCATCACCCCAACGCGGTCACACAGCGCCTGCGCCTCCGCCAGGTTGTGGGTGCAGATAAAAATAGTGCGCCCCTGCTCGCGGCTGAGGCGGGTGATCAGGCGGTGTACCTGTCGCGTCGCCACCGGGTCCAGCCCGGCGGTCGGTTCGTCCAAAAAGAGGATTTCCGGCGCGTGCAGCAGGGCGCGGGCTAGCGCCAGCCGCTGCTTCATCCCCTTGCTATAGCCGCCTACCTTCTCTTCGGCCCGGTCAGATAGGTCAAATGTCGCCAGCAGCTCGGCGACGCGTGCGGCCGTCTGCGGCGCCGGCACGCCGTACAGATCGGCGTAGATGGCCAGATTCTCCCGGCCGGTAAGCCGCTCGTCCAGCGACGGCGTCTCGGTGAGCACGCCGGTGCGCCGCCGCAAGGTTGGCCCGTCGACCAGCGGGGTCAGACCCAACACGCACGCCGCGCCGCCGCTGGGTTCCAGCACGCCGTTCAGCAGGCGGATGGTCGTCGTCTTGCCCGCGCCGTTATGGCCAAGGAAGCCGAAGATTTCGCCCTGGCGGATGGTCAGGTTGAGCCGGTCAACGGCCGTTACCTGCCCAAACTGTTTGCTCAAATTTGTCGTCTCAATCACTGCTCTTTTGTCCATGTGATTACTCCCAACTACGTGGCGCCACCAATCCCCAGCGCCCGGCACACCCGCGCCGCAAACGACGCCACCGTTTCTCCGGTGCTGCGGACGCAAATGGGGATACCGCTGGCCCGGCTCTCCTGCAAAATGGTCGTGTTGATGCGCGCATCGAACACCAGAAATTTGCGCCACATTTCTTCCGCCTGTGGCAGCTGGTCAACAAATGTCTTCATCTCGCCTCGCTCGCCATCAGCCTGCCATACCTGCTCACTCGACAGTTCCGGCGCGACCAGGCAGACGATCTGCGCCGGGGGCACGGCCTGGGCCAGCAAGGCCGGGTTGCATACGCCGCCGTCAATCAGGACGCCGCGCGCGTACGCCGGATCGTCCAGGTCGGCGGCCAACAGGTCAAGGTATTCCGGCAGCGCCGCCTGGTTAAACTGGTTGAATTCCTCCCAGGTCATGCGCAGCAGCCAGGCCAGGCCATTGGGGGCGGCGGCCCAGGCGCGATTGGCGGGGTGACGGATGGTGAAACGGCCGTGATACGCGCCGTAAATGTAGGCGTCCATGTCGTACACCGGCAGCCCCAGCTGTGCCGCCAGCAAGGAGGAAATGCGCGTTTTGCCTGCGCCCGCGCCGCCAACCAGCCAAAAGAGCCGCTCGCGCCGTTCCAAAATGGCGCGAGCGTGGCGCAACAGATCGTAATTTATCTCAAATTGCATGGGCTTTGCGCTCCATTTCGGCGGCGGCGGCAAAGTGGCGGCGGTCGAACGGCCACCAGACGAGATGGAACAGCATGTGGGCCAGGATGGCCGCCAGCAGGCCATACTGCCAGAAGAGCCAGCCGAAGATGAGCGAAGCCCACAAATTCATGGCGACCATGTAGGCGACGAAGAAGGGGGTCGTGCGGCTGCCGGCCATGACGTAGCTAGGCAAATGGAGCAGGCCAAAGATGACGCCAGAGAGGGTGATGGCGGTCCAGACGAGTACGGTCGTTACCTCGCCCACCAACAGCGAACCCAGCCAGACGAACAAGGTCATCAACCCCCAGCGAGTTAGTACCTCTTCAAAAATGCCGCCGTAGAGCAAGCGGGACGCCATGCCCATTTCGCGGCGCAGCGACTCGCTGGCGCGGACGGTTTGTGGCTCCAGGCGCGGCCGGAAGAAGCCGTAGTAGGCGGCCACAAAGAGCAGCGCGCCACCGCCGCCCACCAGCAGCGCCGGGATCAGCTGATCGGTAACGGCCTTCCAGGCCCATTGACCGGCGACCAACGCCGCAAAAAAGGGCGCGCTCAACCCCACCCGCGGCGCCAGCAGCACGCCCACGGCGGCCGCACCCGCCGCCAGCAGCAGATATTGCCCGCTGCCGGCGACAATCAACACAGAAGTGGGAGGTGGTTCTTTTCCCGGCGGCAGTTTATCGGCCGTTAGTTGATTCAGCTGTTGCACTAATTGGGGTAGACTGACAAAAATGCCGGGCACACAAATGAACAGCAATATCGCAAAAAGGGTCCAGTCAAACATGATCGTGCCTCCTCAATTTTCTTGCATGATACAAGGCAAACTCCCCAGACACATCGGCCATCTGGGGAGTTTGTATGTAGACAATAGTCCAGGTAAATACCTGGCCAGTTGACCAGGCGTTTTCAAATGGCGAGCTCGCTTTTACCGCCAATGTTTTGAAGTTAGGTCGCCTATTGCCGTTACTCTCGTGGATACGTTTCTGGCATGATCGTTCCTGTCAAAATCTGGTGCAGCGCCTCGAACTGCTCGAAGGCGACGGAATGGCCAGCGTCGGCAAAGGTATAGAGCCGCTTGCTGGGGGCGTCTAGCATCTCAACCCATTCCAGGGCCAGGTCGCGCCGCGCCGGCAGTTCAGCCGCGCCATCGAGCAGGTAGACCGGTACTTCCAGCCGGGGCACGTCCTGCCGGAAGTCAATGTGCTGAATCTGGGGGTAGAGGATGCTGAACATATCAATCAGGCCACGCAGTACATTGACCTTTTCCACGAAGTTATATTCGCTGCCAAAGATGCCGTAGGGTCCCAGATTGGCGGCCGTGCCTCGTTCGATGTAGGCGCGGGGCGGCGTGTACGGCGTTTCCAGACGGGGATAGTTGCTCATGACGACGGCGTTGGGGTAGGGGACATCGGCGTAGGGCGGTTCGCCAAAGGCCAACATCTGGTCGCGCAGAGCGGCGTCGCCGGTGCGCTCGGCCAGGGCGAGGACGTCATGGTAAAGCTGGCGGTCGGTTTCGCGCTGGCTGACCATCTGGCCGCTGCCGATCCAGGCGTGGTAGAGGTCGGGTCGCTGTTGGACAGTCAGGACGCCTAATGTCGTGCCCCACGATTCGCCCATCAGGTAGATTTTGTCCTCATCGAAGCGCCGGCGCAGGTAGTTGGTCAGTTCGATGGTGTCGGCGATGGCCTGGTCGAGGGTCAGGTCGCTTGTGGGGTCGAGGGCGGCGTAGGATTTGCCCGCGCCGCGCTGGTCCCAACCGACGACGACGAAATCTTGGGCCAGATCGGCCAGCAGGACGCGGGAGTAGGCCAGGTCGCTCTGCCCTGGCCCGCCGCTGAGGTAAAGCAACACGGGCAGGTCGGGGCTGCGGCCGTGGAGCATGATGGCCTGCTCCTGCCCACCCAGGCGGACTTTGGTCAGTTCGGCCAGGCTGCCGGGGATGGGGTTCCCGTTTGCGTCTAACACTGGCGGGGTGCGGGCGGGGATGGCGTTGAAGACGGCTAGTGCGATGACGAACAGGGCCAGCAGCAGGAGCAGCGGCTGCCGCCAGGCGCTTTGCCCCTGCGCCCAGGCCAGACCGAGGCCGATGCCCAACCACAGGGGCAGGAAGGCGACTAACCCGTGAAAGCCGCGCCCGACGATGAGGGCGAGGATGCCGAAAGGATTGTCCAGCCGCAGGGCGTCTACGGTGGGGCCGACGACGTTGAGGCGGGTCAGCTCGATGGTGACGATGTATATGAGAGGCAGCAGCAGATAGGCCCAGCGGGAGCGCAGGGCCAGCCCCCCAATCAGCCCGATGGCCAGACTGCTGAAGAGGACGAGCCAGAGGTGTGCGGCCGTTACCGGCCCGCGCGGCATATATAGCGCCGTGAGAAATCCGCTGAAACTGACGAGGGCGGCGCTGCCGGCGGCAACGGCCGTAGCCAATGTCTGTCTGTTTCCTGATGAAGCGCGTTCATAAGCGCCAGTTCTAATTCTTTGCGTGGTCATGATTTGTTTCCCTTCATGTCAGGCCACAAAAGTCTCGCAAGCTTTTGCAGTCTCTCTGGAGGCCGGCTAAAAATGCCAGCCAAGCAAATTCCAGTAATGGGTCCAGACAAGCAAGCCCGCCGCGGCCAGGATGGCCAGGGCATAAGGCCAGCGACGGTCGTAACTCAAAGCGGACGGCCGCAAGGTGACTATCAACAGAGCGGCGCTGACCGGAATGAGCAGCGCCGGTAGGGCAAACACCGCCCACCAGAGCGGCGATACCTGACCGTAGATATAGGCGGTGAAGCCAATGAGGGCAAAGGCGCCCAAACCCAGGGCGAAGAACAGGACAATGCTCCCGGCTGCTATCGCCAACCAGCGCGCGGCCGGCAGGGCGCGTTTGTCGAAGAAAGCCCAGACCATCACCCCCAACAGCACGGCCACCGCCAGCCCCGGCCAAAGCGGGTTAAACATGAGCGACTCATACCAGGGAAGCTGGCGGTAGCCGCGCAACGGGATGCTGTCGAGGAAGAGCATCCATTTGCCCTGCGCGTCAGCCCGGAAGGCGATCTGATCCTGGCCGTTGCTTTGCCGGTAAAGTTGTTCGGTCTGGGGCAGCCAGCGGCGCGTCTGGCCCGCCTGCTCGCTCTCCAGGGAGCCATCCGGTCCCAGGCGAACGGTGAGCGGCTGGTAGATGGGGTCGAAGAGCAGGCGGATTTTCTCCAGCGTGGTTTGCGGGCTGCGGGTGGAGACGTAACGCCCGGCGAACTGAGCCGCAGGCGGGGCAACGGCCGTTGGCGGTTGGGCCGCCGCCGGATAGAACTGGTCGAAAAAGGCCTGAATCATCTCCCGGCGGGCGACTATGCTGTTGGCGGCGTTGTAAACAACGTATAGCCCCAGGTTCTCTTCGGGCAGCAGGAGAAGCTGGCTGTGGAAAAAGCTGGTGTCCCCGGCGTGGGCCAGGGGGCGACGGCCGTTGACCGGCATCTCATAAAAGCCATAGCCCACCCCGCTCAAGTTTGGGGCGTTGCGGAAGTGGATTTGCTGCATCAGCCTGGCCGTTTGTGGCTGTAAAATTCGGCCGTCGCCCGAACTACCGCCCGGCAGATGGGCGATCATGAAGCGAGCCATATCGCTGGCGGTGGCGCTGGCGCTGCCGGCCGGAACAATCTGAAAAACCTCAAAGGGTTGTGGCTGCGGCGTCCCATTCACCAGGGCGTAGCCGGTGGCCAGATGGGCGGCGAGTGCGGCCGGTACGGGTTGGGTCACGGTGGTGTGGACCATACCCAGGGGATCGAAAATCTGCTCCTGGACATATTGGGCGTAAGGCTGCCCGGAGACCAGTTCGACGATGTAACCGGCCAGGGCTGTGCCGTAATTGGAATAGGCCGTCACCTGGCCGGGCGGATAGACCCGCGCCGGTATCTGGCGGGCCAGGTAGTCGCCCAATGGTTCCAGTTCTTCCGGGCGGGCGCGCATCGCGCCCTTGGAGCAGTCCTCAAAACCGGCCGTATGGGTGAGCAAATGAGCCAGGGTAATCGGTTCTGGGTAGGTGTCGGGGATTTCGAAGCCGGTCAGGTAGGTGTTGACGTCGCTGTGCAGGTCCAGTTTGCCTTGCTCGGCTAACTGCATCACGGCCGTCCAGGTAAACAGCTTGGCCGCCGAGCCGGTGCGAAAGAGGGTCTGGTCGGCGCTGGCCGCTTGCTGCGCGGCCAGGTCGGCGTAGCCATACCCCTGGGCGAACAAGATCGCGCCATTTTTGACCACAGCAACGGCCGCGCCAGGGATGCTGTACTCGGCTAACTGCTGCGGCAGGGCGGCGTCGAAGAAGGCGGCCACCGCAGCCGCATCCAGCGGACTGGCGGATTGGGCCGCCGCTGCCGCATTTTGCCTGACGTAGACGGTCACGGCGCCGGCGCTTTGGGCAGCGGTCAACCGTAGTTGATAAGTACCGGGCGGCAAAGTTTCTTCCCAGTCGCCGCCGCCATCATGGTTGGTGCGGTAGTTCTCGGCGTGGAGGACGGTGTAGGTCTCGCCATTTTCCGCTTGCAGCCGCAGGGTGAAGCGGGGCGTGTCCAGGTTGGGCAGGGAGAGGCGGAGGTGGGTAACGGCCGTTTCCCCCACCATCAACTCGCCCACCACCGCATTGGTAAATGGGCCGTCGCTTAAATCCACTTCGGCGAGTCGTTGGTAGTTTGGGGGAACGGCCGCCGAACGACTTGCGCTCTGACGCGTGGCCACCATCACCGCCGCGAATAGCATCAGCGTAATCGCGATAACTACCGAAACATTCTTGTAATTCTTAGACATCATGCACCTCCTGCGATTGACGATTGACGATTGACGATTAGCGCAATCTTCCTTATTTCTCTAGTGGATTGAACTGAGAAAACTTTCCACCGCCGCCTCATCCCACTGGCTGACCGGCTCCAGCAGGGTGAGCAGTGTGGGGCCTTCTTTGCCCTGGAAAACGGCCGTTACCTGCCGCACTTGCTCATTGTCCCATTTCGTCCCTTCGCTGATAGTCAGGGTGACGGGTTGGTCGCGGATGGTGAACGGCCGTTGTTCCACCACCGTCATCCGGCTGTCATCGGCGCTGTAGCCGGGGACCAGATTCGCCAGCGTCTCTTCCAGCGTCGCCATCATCCTGTCGTCGGCCTCTTTCCCGGCCTGCACCAGGTAGAGATGGCCGCCGCTGTCGCCGCTGTTGTAGGCGACGACGGTATAACCAATGGCGTGCAGGCCAAACTCCGGCTCATAACCAGATGGGGGAGAGAAGTCGGCGATGAGAACGGCCGTTTCCCCCACAATCTCTGCCGTGTCCGTGCTGTTACGAGTGCGATCCGTACAGCCCGCCAACGCCAGCAAAACAATTGAAATTAAAATAGATTTACTCAGGTGATTCATGTTGCCCTCCGGCTAACTGCATGTGTATTTGTTCGCAGTATACCGGTGGGGCGGGGTGGGGTCGCCTATCCAAAGATAGGTTGGAAGGGTAGGTTTGGGGAGAAGGCCAATGGGTCAGGAAGGAAATCGGGAAGCGGATGAGCGCCGCCAGATTTCCAGGCAAGGATACATGCGTCTGACCTGAATCCCTGCGTTGGTGACGAGGCCGCTAAACCCTTTCTGAACTTTGTACAACCCAAAGCAATCCTGTCCGCCAATAGAACAGAGGTCGTCCCGCCACTTCATTTGGGAAAAACATTGCAGAGCGCAGGGGCGAGTCTCAAAGATAATGGCCAGGTCAGGTTCTACAGCCGACTGCCAGGCGTTGAAGGTGGTTTCGAAAACAGAACGCAAGAAAGAGTCGCGTGCCATCGCTTCTGATTCAGCGGGCAAGTCCACAATCAGGCTCAGGTCAATATCTGAATCCGGACGAGCGCCGCCAGCCAGTCCACGCGAACCATGCAAAACAATCCGCGCAACATTTGGGTGAACGACCAGATTGGCAGTCTGAAGCAGGGCATGGGTAGCGGGCAAACGTTGAATAAAGGTCGGAGAAAATATCATCCTTTTCTTAACACCACGCCTATTTTTCTTCGCTCAAGACCAAACGTCGTCCGGCAAAAGCAAAGATAATCAGCAACACGTCAGCGGGCCAACCTCCCAGGGGGACGGAGCGCATTTCACGTTGAGCGTCGAGGATATTCATAAAGCGCATTTGGGCAGAATTGATCTACGCCTGCCCGATATAAAACACATAACCATACCAGGCTGAATAGTGGCGATACAACTCAATTTCGGCATACTCCAAATCCAGTACCTGCCTGCCTTCGGGATTGTCCGCGTACTTTTCGCGCAATGCCTCAATGCGGGCGGCCATGGGGTGATAATAATTATCCCACCAGTCGCTTTCGGGCAGGGTAAAATGTCCGAGCGAACGATAGCCCGCAGATGACAGATAGGCCAGGTTTTGCTCAACCGTCCCCATACCGGGATAGGCTTCACCCCAGAAACGACGCGGGGCTTCGGGCGGATTCGGCTTGAGCCAGGAGATTTCGGTCACGGCGATGAATCCGCCCGGTTTGAGCAGGTTGCGCCATTCGCGCAGGCCGCGCTCGAAGCCGATGATGTAGATTGCGCCTTCCGACCAGATCAGGTCGAAGGGTTCGTCGAATTTCAGGTCGAACATCGATGCGTTGTGCGGCTGGATGCGTTCAATCACCCCGGCTTGGGTTGCGCGGCGTGTGAGGTCGTCGAGGAAGGGCTGGTGCGTATCGACAGCGGTAATTGTGCCATTCGTGGCGCGCGCCAGGGTAACGGTCTCCGCGCCAGGGCCGCAGGCAATGTCGAGGATGCGCGGAGAGGCAGCCAGGCCGGGGAGCATACCAAGCGCCCGCAAGGTGGAGGCGTCGCTGCCGGGGGCTTCACGCGGCAGGTCACGGTGAATTGTCCAAAAAATTTCCTGGTTAAGCGTGGTGGTCATGAGATTCTCCTAAATTTCTTTTTTCAAATGCAGCGCGAATTGTAAGCAGTATACCGTCGGGCAGGGGGGGAGTTACCTATCCAAAGATAGGTTGGCAGGGTAGGTTTGGGGGAAGAGAGTCGGTTGGTTGATTAACCAGCTAAGCCCAACTCGTGGGCGCGAACGACGGCCTGAGCGCGGCTGCTGACATCTAGCTTTTGCAGGATGTTATGCACATGCCATTTGGCCGTGCCGGGGCTGATAAAGAGCTTGTCGGCAATTTCCCGATTGGATAGACCGGCGCAGAGCAGTTGGAGGACGTTTAGTTCCTGCTCGCTCAATGGTTCTGGCAACTGCGCCAGGAGCGTGGCGCGTGGTTCTTCAGAAGCAGGCGCCATCGCCAAAACGGTGTCCACCCACTCAGGGGCAAGTGGGCGCACCTGGGGCAATAAGGAGAGCAACGGCCGTTTCCCCTCCGAAAACAATCGCGCATACCCCTCTGACGCCGCCAACTGGACCGCCTTGCCGATATATTCCAGGGCAACGGCCGTTTCCCGTCGCGCCTGATGATATAAGCCAAGCAGCAGCATCGCTTCCAGGCAGCTTTGCCCCCGGCCAGCCGCCTCCGCCTGGGCTAACAGCCGGTGGAGGAGGGTCGGCAGAGGCTCCAAATCGCCCAGCGCCAGCAAAATACGCGCCAGAGTCAACTGCTCAAACTCGCGCCCGGCTGCGACCGGCAGCCGCCGATAGTCAGCCGCCCACTGCGCTGCCGCCTGCTGCTGCCCGGCGCTGAGTTGAATGCGGGCCAGGTAAGCAGAGGCCAGAAGCGACATACGCGGCACGCCATACGCCTGCACAATCGTCTGCGCTTCTTGCATAGTGGACAGAGCGGCGACCACATTCCCTTGCGCTGCCCGCAGCCGGGCGAGAAAAATCAGCCCCCAGGTCAAATCATCCATCAGGCGTCCCTGGCGCGATAAGGAGACGCCTTCTTGCAGCAACTTGTCTGCCGTCTCCAGCTCATTGCGCTCCAGGGCGATGCTGCCCAAAAGCGAGCGGGCCAGCCCCAAGAGCGGGATAGACGCATTTTCCGCGAATTGCAGCGCTTCCTGGCACGTCTGTTCCGCCAGCCGTAGCTGCCCCTGGAGGATTTGCAACCGCGCCGCCGCGCAGCGGGCGTGGACGACCAGAAACAGGACACCGGCCTTCCCGGCTGTTTCGCCAGAAGCCAGATAACTCGCCACAGCTCGTGTCGTCTGGCCGGAGAGGTGATACGCCTGCCCCAGGCTGAACAGGGCGCGGGCCTGGGCCAGGTGGTTTTCTGGGGATAGGCGAGCCTGGGCAGCCTCAATTTGGGCGATGGCCTGGAGCGCATCGCCGCGTACAGATGTGATGGAGCCGCGATAGAGGGCGGCCAGGGCCAGCAGTTGTTCCGTTTCCGGCGTGGTGGGCAGCGCTTGCAGCGCTTGTTCGGCCTGAGCGATGGCGGATTCGGCCTGGTCGAAGCGCCCCCAGGTGAAGAGAATGCGCGAGGCGTCCAGGCTGAGTTGGGGGCGCTGGCTTACGGTGTGCGACGGCAGCGCCTCTAACCAGGCCAGGAATTGGGCCACATTCCCACTAGACCAGGTGGCGCTCCTCTCCAAAGCTCGTTCGATGACATCGGCGGCAAAGTCGGCGTCGCCGCTGGCCAGGGCGTACTGGACGGCCTCAAAAATCAAGCTGTTGGCTTCGCACCATTGGGCGGCGCGGCTCTGCAAGTGGGCCAATTCGGCCGGGGGCAGGCCGCTGCGTAAATAGTCGGCGAAGAGGTGGTGGTAACGATACCAGTGGCGGGCATCATCCAGCGGAATCAGAAAGAGGTTGGCCTGCTCCAATTGGTGCAGGATGGCCTGGCTGTCGGCGCGGCCGGTGAGGGCGTGGCAGAGGGGAGCGTTGAAGCTATCGAGAACGGCCGTTGCCCGCAAAAACGCCCGTATCTCCTCCGGCTGCTGCCCCAACACCTCTTCGGCCAGATAGTCGAAGACATAGCGATGGCTGCCGCCAAAGGCGCGGATGAACGCCTCCGTTTGCGCCGCGTCGCGCCCCTGCAAGGAGAGCGCAGCAAGTTGCAGGCTGGCAGCCCAGCCTTCGGTGCGCGTTTCCAGCGCGGCCACCCATTCGGGCAGCAGGTCCAATTGCATCACCTGCTTGAAGAACTGTTCTACCTCGCTGACAGTAAAGCGCAAATCCTGGGCCCGAATCTCGGTCATCTCGCCCCGCACGCGCAGGCGAGGCAAAGGCAGCGGCGGGTCTTCGCGGCTAAGCAACAGGAGGTGGCAGGCAGGCGGCAGGTGTTCCAGCAGTAGATTGAGCAGGTCGTGGATGAGGGGTTGGCGGATTTTGTGGTAGTCGTCGAGGGCGAGGAGGAAACGGCCGTTGCTGCCTCCCAGTTGCGCCAGATCATGACACAAACTGGCGGCAATTGTCTCCACTGGCGGCAGCTGCGGCGCATTCAGCGCCAGGCGGCTTTGTACCTCCGCGCCGTTAGCTGTCTGCTGCAAAGCCAGCAGCAGATAAGCCAGAAAACGACCGAATTCATTGTCCTGTTCATCTAACGAGAGCCAGGCGATGGGGATGCCCGTCTGCTGTGCCCAGCCGGCCGCCAATGTGGTCTTGCCGTATCCGGCCGGGGCAGAAATGAGGGTAAGTTTACGGCCGGTCAGCAGGCCACGCGTCAGCGTCTCGCCCAGACGGGTGCGGGCAATATCGTTGGCGCGCACCGGGGGCAAGTAGCATTTGGTGTGGACGAACTGGTTGACCATGCTCTAAGCATATAGACAAATCTGGTCAGCGACAACGTCCCAATCTGCGTCGGTGTCAGACTGGCTGCTGCTCGTCTTCCGGCCTCTTGCGCCAGGGACTACTGGGCCGGATCATCGCGCCTCATCCCCCTCCCTTCCGCAGCTCTGCTGCTAGAGGCGGTACTGAATGGTCGCCTTTGTCCTGATCGTGAGCTTTCGGGAACTGGCAACAAGTTGTCCCGATTGTTGGGAAAGCCGGTCAGAACGCCTATCCTGTGCTGTGAACATTAGCAACCCGACGTAGCTGAATCAAGCCAACCACCTGGATAAGCTGCAGGACAAAGAGGGCCAGCCAGCCGGCGCGCTGCCAGCCTTGTGCCCTTGCGCCGCGCACGCCAAACAGAACGCCGGAGCATGCAGCGCCAAGAACGGCCGCTATGTGGGCGGCACGATTCTCGGCAAAAAACTTTGCTGGTCCTTCAAGGTTGTGCGGGGCAATCATCGTCAAATCTCCTTTTCCAAAAATGAACAATCCATGCCTTACAGGGTGCTACACAGTCTGGCTCAAGTCACCGGGCAGTTGGCAACCGGTACACAGAGTAAGATTGCGGGCTTACCTGGCAACCGGCAGCGTCTGGCGCAGCCAATTGACAAGCTGGTCAAACAAGCTGTAAACCACCGGCACCACAATCAGCGTCAGCGCCGTGCTGACCAGCAGGCCGCCCATGACGGCACGGGCCAGCTCCGAAGCGATAATGGCGCCCGCTTCGCCGCTGACCGCCAGCGGCGTCAGGGCCAAAATAGCCGTCAGCGCCGTCATCCAGATAGGACGCAGGCGGGTGCGACCGGCTTCCACCAGGGCATCGTAAGTCGCCATTCCTTGTTCGCGCAGCTGCTGCACCAGCTTAATGAGAACAATGCCGTTCGTTACCACCAGCCCCACCAGCATCATCAAACCGATCATGGCCGAAATGCCCAGCACGCTGTCGGTGATGTAGAGGGCCGTAACCGCGCCTACCAGGGCAAAGGGCAGGCTGAACAGAATCGTAAACGGATGGATGAAGCTGCGGAAGGAGAGGGTCATGAAGAAATAGGCGATCAAGATAGCGTAGGTGATAGCCGTCAACATGCTGCGGAACCCTTCCACCTGCTGCTGCGACTCAAAGCCTTCGCTAATGACGGTTCCCGGCGGCAAGTTACTCAGATCGGCAATGGCCTGTTTGGCTGTTTCGGTTACGCCTAGCGTATTGTCCGTTTCCAATTCGCCGCTAAAGCTGATAGCCGAACGGCCGTCCACCCGAATAATAGCCGTTTCTCCATTACCCGCCGCCAGATCATCTACATTGCTGCTGATGTTGGCAATATCGGGCGTGCCGTCGCCGTCCACGTCAACAGCCGCCAAAGCTGCCTTAACATCAGGCACCGCCGGCAGCAGTTCCGCCAGCGAGTCACCGGTCAGGATTAAGCTAAAGCCGCTAAAGCCGGTCTGGGACGCGGCAGAGACGGTGACGTTATCGACGCCGAAAAGAGATTCGGCCGTCTGCCGCACCCGGTTGGTCAAATCACTCAACAATTCTTGATCCTGCACGGTGATGGTCAAATTGGCCCGGTTTTGCTGGATGCCACCGCCGCCAAAGATAGCGGCAAAGCCACCTCCGCTCCCAATTTCCGTCTGCACTGTCTCGATGCCGTCAAACTGGCGCAGGGCAGCTTCAAGCGTCTGGACGGCCGTATCCGTTTCCAACATCGTCGTGCCTCCAGGCAGGTCCAGCCGGACGTTTACCGTCGGTTCGCCAATGGCCGGGATGAAGCTCTGCGGCAGCCGCGTCATCAGGGACAGGCTGGCCACAAAGACAAGTGTAGCAATAGCCATCGTCGCTCCCCGGTGGCGCAGCGCCCAAACTAGTGATGGGGTGTACCAGCGCTGCATTGTGGTCTCGCGTGCTTCGGGGATGTTTTCCTGCCTGATGAGCAAATAGGTAAGGGTGGGGACAACGGTAATAGCTACCGTAAAGCTGGCGGCCAGGGCATAAGCCACCGTCAACCCAAACGGCATGAAGAAGGAGCCAACAATACCGCCAATCAGCCCCAGGGGAAGAAACACGGCCATTGTTGTCGCCGTCGCCGTGAAAATGGCTACCGCCACTTCCCGCGTACCCTTAATGGCGGCCAGTTTTGGATCTTCCCCCTGCTGGATGTAACGGTAGGAATTTTCCAGGATGACAATGGAGTCATCTACCACCCGGCCGATAGCCACCGTCAGGCCGCTGAGGGTCATGATATTCAGGGTAATGTCAGTGGGGAAAAGACGGGAGATAAACAGCAAAACATTGTTGTCATACGTCTCTATCAGCGTTTGCAGCCATGACCCCAAGGTCAGCGGCACCAGCCACATCATCAAAAGGGCGGAGAAGATGGATAGGGGGATGGAAACGGCCGTGACCAGCGTAGCCTGCCAGCTAAATTTGTATTTGCCACGGACCTGGCCGCTTAAAAAGAGCAAAATGATCAGCGTGGCAAAGACCGCTCCCAACGCACCTTCGCGAGAAACCCCGGCGATAGATTCCTCGATAAAGGTGGCCTGCTCAAAGACCAGGTTGGTCGTAATGTTGGGATAGTCGGCGCGGAAAGCGGCCATTTCATCAAAAATGCGATGGGCAACGACAACAGTATTGGCGTCACCATCCTTGAACAGGCTAACGATGACACTGGGATCGCCGTTGGCGCGGGTAATCGAGGCGGTGGGAACAAAGACTTCCACATCACCGGCTGCTACCTGGCGCAAGCGCTCAGCCAATTCAGCTTCAAACGCTTCGGGATAGGTGTCTAACAAGAAGGTCAACGTCTCCGGGGCCAACATTTCCAGGACAATAGGGCTTAGATTCTCAACAAATCCCTCCTCATTTTCGGCCAGATATTGCATCACCTCCGGTGAAAAGGAAGAGATGCTGGCCACCGGCTCTTGGGATGATTCGGGCAGCACGTTGATAAAGGCGGCGGCCGACGGGGCAAAGCGGTTGTTGAGGATGTCGGCGGCCGTTTGCCAGGGGGAAGGCGAGCCGTCGGGACGAGGTTGCGTCCAGATTTCACCAAGCGGGGGCGCATCAGCCGCCGCCGCTTCCCGCTCGGCCGCTTCCTGTAGGGCCAACTGGCCCGCGCCGCCATAGTCGGCGGCCAACTCGTCCAGTTCGGCACGCAGGTCGGTATCCAGCTCGTCCAGGAAATCCAGGGGCAATAGGGCGATGACCTCCGGTTGTAAGAAGCGCAAATTGTCCGGCGTCAGGATAGCCAATACCTGCCATCCCTGGGGGCCAAAGTCGACCAGGGCACGGGCGAAATCGGGCTGGAGGTCTTGGGCGTATTCAAGCTCTACGCCGAAGCTGGCAGCCGTTTCGATAAGCATATCGGGCAGCCGGGCGGGATCGGCCGTTGGCGCTTCACCGGCTATAGCAGCATTGTCTGTGGCAACGGCCGTTAACAGTTCATGCCGTGCCGCCGCAATCTGCACATTGGTAATCGTCTGATGCAGCCCATCATCCAGCGTTGCCAGATAGTCGCCAGGCAGGGCGGCTAGCAGGGCGGGGCGCATGGCAAGCACTATCTCTGGCGTCAAATCTTCCAGCAGGGTGGGGGCAGCTTCAACGATCTGGTTAAGCGCCTGGGGCGGCAGAGCGGCCGTGTTGGTGATGGGGAATCCAGCTCCGGCCATCAAGTTAAGCCAGGAGTCGGGCAGCGGCACGGGGTCAGGATCTGTGCCCGCCGCCGCCAGCTGAATCGCTTCCAGCTCCAGCAGCAGGGTGGGAGTCAGCGTCTCGCCCACGACGGGTAGGGCCAGGGCCACTGCTTCGGGATCAATGGCCCGCCACATGGCCGGACTGAGGTCGCCCAGCTGCTCCGGGGCGAAGTTCAAAATACCCCGTATAAAACCGGGAGCAATGTCGCCCGTACTGCTGATCGTTTGCCCCATCTGGGCGGCGCCCGCCACCCAGCTTTGCGGCAGGGGGATCGGTTCAAATTCAGGCAAGGGGTCTGCCTCTGCGGTCTCATCGGCCGCGGCCACCGCAGTTGGTTCCGATTCCGGCTCAGCCGTGGGGATCGGTTCGACCGTTGGCGTGGGCGCAATGGCCGGCGTGGGAGAGGGATCGGGCGGGGTGGGGAGCGCTTCAGCCAATAGTTCCGGCTCTTGGTCGGGCAGCTCTTGTCCGCCGCTGATGGAAATGCGGCTCACCTGCGCCAGCTCTTCCAGCCGGGGCTGGAGTTCGGCTTCAACCAGCGCTTTCAGATCAGGCAGACTCAGTTCATCGGAGGAGACGCTGGCCACCACCACAGGCAGGTCGCTCAGGCTAAAGTTTAGCAGCTGGACAGTGGCTTTGGGTGGCAGAGACAGGGTTTGGGCGGCCGTTTCCAGTTCAGCAAAGACCGCCTCCTGATTCATGCCAAAATCGTTGCGAACAATGATAAAAGCGAAACTGGGATTGGTGGTTGATTCCACATTGACGACGCCAGAAACCGCCGACAGTCTATTTTCCAGGGGGATGGTAATCTCTTCCAGGAACTGCTCCGCGCTTTCGCCGTCGGGCCATTGGACAACGACCACCGTTTGCGGAAACTCAACGCGTGGCAAGAGTTCCTGATTCAACTGGGTCATGGCCCAGACACCGGCCGCCAGGATAACCACGGTGATGCCAATGGTAATCCAGCGCAGGCGTAGGGAAAGACGGGTAATATAATCAAAGAGTGTGGTCATCATGTACAAAACTTCTCCGTAAAATGGCCAGCCCGGTGCGCAGCGTGTCTAGTTCCTCAGCCGATAAGGGGTCTAATATATGGGCAACCTTTCCGATAATGTAGCCGCTCATTTTTGTTAGAATGGCCTCACCGGCCGGGGTGATTTCAATGAGCAAAAGACGCCTGTCGTGGGCGGCGCGAGCGCGCGTCACCCATCCTTCCGCGGCCATTTTGCTGATTGTATTGGACATGGTGGGTAGGCTGACCGCCTGTAATTCGGCCAGTTCACTCAGGTTGCGCGGCCGTTGGGTCAGCAGGAACAGGACACCTAAGTGGGCCGGGATGACGGTCTGTTCGGCTTGCCGCAGTTCGGCGGCGACGATGCGCATAACCAGGGGGACAATTTCGACGACCTGTTCGGCCGTCTGGCGGTTGTTGCCGGTTTCATTCATTGTTGTCAGATATACCTGTCAGGTCTTGGTAAGTCGATAATTAGCTGGCCTAACAGTTAGGCAAACTAATTATATGGGGGTAAGGAGGGGGGGCAACTGGCGGTGAGAATTTTTTCACAAACGCTCATACTATCTACCGCCGTTACCTCAGGCCAGAGACACCAAGAGGTAGCGCCCGTCACCTGCTCTGTTTCAAGACCAACGGCCGTATACGCCCGCAAAAAGCCAAAAACAGATCATCCCCCCACCGCCTGGCGCAGGTCATGCCGCAGCAGAGCGCCACTTAGGTGGCTAGTGCCTCATCAAGCTGGCGCTGAGCCATGCCCAATGTGGCCCATAAGCTGTACTGGGAGATCGTTGGTGCCGGCTTCGGCGTGGGCGCGGCTGTAGGCGCGGCCGATTATCTCAAGCAGGCCAATTCCGACCTGTTTCTGACGACGCGGCCTGCCCCATCAAAGGCACGGCCGCTGCCCGCAGCCGCACAAGATCGTGGATCAGGGCTGTAGATAATCTAAACAGGAGCCAGGGTACCCGTCCAGATTAGCCAGCAAAGCACACTCTTGGCCGTTAAACTCAGGATAATATAGACGTATTCGCCATACAGATAGTCACGCCAGCGGCCAATCTTTTTGTACTGCAACACCATGTTGATGGCAAAGATATTGAAGAATACAAACAAGGTGGGCACAATAACATAGACAAACGGCGGCGGTTTGGCGTCGCCGGAGTTGACCGCGCCGACAAAGTAAAGCGTGATGACCACCCAGGGCACAAACCCGGCCACGCAGCCGTAGATAAATGCAGTCCAGTCCGTCCGCTGAGTGTGCTGATTGTGCAGCTCCATCATAATGCCAAACAGGTTCATGGTAGCGTTGAGGGTGAACAGGAGAATGATGGCGCCAAGGTCCCAGATGCCAATAAGCATACCGATGAGTACAATCATCAGAGATGAGCTAAGGG
>Ga0209498_1000826_pt1 | contig 19155 bp, 18 predicted proteins | sample WalLakDeSediment_FD_184131 | JGI IMG/M metagenome (GOLD analysis project Ga0209498, IMG submission 184131) | Lake sediment microbial communities from Walker lake, Nevada to study Microbial Dark Matter (Phase II) - Walker Lake 11/02/13 Deep... | ecosystem: Environmental > Aquatic > Freshwater >... | reverse complement strand
CGGCGCCGGCCTTGGCGGCGGGCATGACGAGCGCGAGCAGACCCTCAACCAGCTGCTGGTCGAAATGGACGGCTTCGAGGGCAACGAGGGCATTATCGTGATCGCGGCGACCAACCGCCCTGACGTGCTCGATCCCGCGCTGTTGCGCCCGGGCCGCTTCGACCGCCAGGTGGTAGTGCCCCTGCCGGATGTGCGGGGCCGCGAGCAGATTCTCAAGGTTCACATGCGCAAGGTGCCGTTGTCCGACGACGTGCGGCCCGGGATCATCGCGCGCGGCACGCCGGGCTTCTCCGGGGCCGATCTCGCCAACCTTGTCAACGAGGCTGCCTTGTTCGCGGCCCGCGCCAATCGGCGCACCGTGACCATGGAAGAGTTCGAGAAAGCCAAGGACAAGATCATGATGGGCGCCGAGCGCCGCTCCATGGTCATGAACGACGCCGAGAAAAAGCTCACCGCGTACCACGAGGCCGGGCATGCGATCGTCGGGCTGAACGTCCCCGACCACGATCCCGTGTACAAGGTCAGCATCATTCCGCGCGGCCGTGCGCTTGGCGTGACCATGTTCCTTCCCGAGGAGGACCGCTACAGCTACAGCCGGCGCCGGCTCGAGAGCCAGATCGCCTCGCTGTTTGGTGGCCGGATCGCCGAGGAACTGATCTTCGGCGCGGATGCCGTGACCACTGGTGCGTCCAACGACATCGAGCGGGCGACCGGCCTGGCCCGCAACATGGTCACCAAGTGGGGCCTTTCGGAGCGCCTTGGTCCGCTGGCCTACAGCGAGGAAGACGGCGAGATCTTCCTCGGCCGCTCGGTCACGCAACACAAGCAGGTTTCGGACGGCACGGCGCACGCGATCGACGAGGAGATTCGCTCCATCATCGACAACAACTACCGTCGCGCGAAGCAGATCCTCGAGGAGCGCATGGATCGGTTGCACGCCATGGCGGAGGCGCTGATCAAGTACGAGACCATCGACGAGGTCCAGATCAAGGACATCATGGCCGGGCGTGAACCGCGCCCGCCGGCTGACTGGACCGACACTCCGCCGGCCATGCCGACGGGTTCGGACGAAGCCCGTCCGAAGGAAGGCGGCGATCCCAACCCGATCGCCGGACCGGCCAGCCAGCATTGATGCCCGGCGAACGGGAACGCGTTCGCCGATGCATCTGCAGCTCAGGACCCGCCGACTCGACCTGAGCGTCCCGGTGGTGATGGGTGTACTCAACATGACGCCCGACTCCTTCTCCGACGGCGGCCGGTTCGCAGCGCCGGCGGCCGCTGTTTCCCGTGCCCGGGAGATGGCGGCCGCCGGCGCCGCGCTGCTCGATATCGGCGGGGAATCGACCCGACCGGGGGCGCCGTCCATCGGCCTGGCGGACGAATTGGCGCGCGTGCTTCCCGTGGTCGAGCACATCGCCGGCCTCGACCTGTCGCCGGTCTCGATCGACACCACCAAGCCCGAGGTGATGATCGCGGCGGCGGCCGCGGGCGCCGAAATGATCAACGACGTGCGGGCGCTCGCGGCGCCGGGCGCACTAGAGGCCGCCGCCGCCAGCGGCTGTGCGGTCTGCCTCATGCACATGCAGGGCGAGCCCCGCACCATGCAATACGCCCCAGCCTATGGGGATGTCGTCGAGGAGGTCTACGCTTTCCTCGCCGGGCGAATCGAGGCCTGTGTAAGGGCTGGTATCCCGCTCGAGCGTCTGGTTGTCGATCCGGGCTTTGGTTTCGGTAAGACCCTGGCGCACAACTTGACCTTGATGAAACACCTGGCGCGCTTCAACGCGCTGGACGTTCCCATTCTGGTAGGCGTCTCGAGAAAATCCATGATCGGCGCCCTGACCGGGCGACCGGTCAATGGGCGCCTTGCCGGGGGTCTGGCGCTCGTGGCCTTGGCGGTGGCCGCCGGGGCGCGGATAATCCGCAGCCACGATGTGGCGGAGACGCTCGACGCAGTCAACACGACTGCTGCCGTGCTGGCGGCGGACGACCAGGGAGATGAGGCATGACCATGCGATACTTCGGCACTGACGGGGTCCGCGGCCGCGTCGGCACGCCGCCGATGACGGTGGATTTCGCGTTACGGCTGGCGAGCGCTGCGGCCCGGGTGCTGGCCCCTAGCGGCGGTACCGTGCTGATCGGCAAGGACACCCGGCTGTCGGGTTATATGTTCGAGGCCGCGTTGGAGGCGGGACTGACGGCCGCCGGCGCCAACGTGCTGCTGGCCGGACCGTTACCCACCCCGGCGGTGGCGTATCTCTGCCGGCGCCTGGGTGCGGATTTCGGCATTGTCATCAGCGCGTCCCACAATCTCTACGACGATAACGGGATCAAGATCTTCGCCGCCGGCGGCGAGAAACTGACGGACGAGCAGGAGTGCGCGATTGAGGCGCTGCTCGACGAGCCGCCGGTGACCCTCGAATCGAACTTGCTTGGCAGTGCGCGGCGCGTGGATCGGGCGCGGGTCGAATACCAGGAATTCTGCAAGCAGTTGATGCCTCGGCACACCAGCCTCACGGGTTTCAAGCTGGTGATCGACTGCGCGCACGGCGCAGCTTACAAGGTGGCGCCGCGCGTGCTGGCGGAGCTGGGAGCGGAGATCATCCCGATAGGTTGTTCGCCGAACGGCCGGAACATCAACCAGGGTTGTGGTTCGACCCAGCCGGAGCTGCTGGCGACGACCGTCACGGGCGTGGGTGCGCGATTGGGCGTGGCGCTGGATGGCGATGGCGACCGGTGCGTGCTGGTGGACGAGAATGGCGTCGTCGTGGACGGAGATCAACTGCTGTACGTGCTGGCGCGCGACGCGCTTGTGCGCGGTGAGCTGCGCGGCCCGGTAGTCGGCACGGTGATGAGCAACCTCGGGCTCGAGCAGGCGCTCGGGGATCTCGGTATCCCCTTCCTGCGCGCCTCGGTGGGCGACCGGCAGGTGATGGCGAAGCTCAAGGAACATGACGGGCAGCTCGGCGGCGAGACTTCTGGCCACATCATCAACCTCGCCAAGACTTCCACTGGCGACGGCCTGGCGACGGCCCTGCAGGTGCTGGCTGTCATGCAGGATTCCGGGGAGCCGCTGTCCTCCCTCGTCGCGGGCATGCAACGCCTCCCGCAGATCATGATCAACGTGAAGGTCGCGCACCGGATCGATGTGGGCGCGTCCACCGAGATCCAGGCGGCCGTCCGGTCCGTCGAGGCCGAGATGGGAGAGCGCGGGCGGGTAGTGCTCCGCGCTTCTGGAACGGAGCCGGTGATCCGGGTGATGGTCGAGGCCGAGGACCGCAACCAGGCGCAGGCGCTCGCCGCGCGGCTGGCCGACACCGTGCAGGCCGCGGCAGAGCATTGATTTCCCACGGGCCTGCGGCTAAAGTGCCGCGCCTTTAGTGATCCGGAGACGGGTAATGAGACAACGGCTCGTCGCAGGCAATTGGAAGATGTACGGCTCGCGCGAGTTCACGCGGGCGTTGATCTCTGGTCTTGCCGCAGAGTTTGCCGGCAGCGTGCCGTGCGAAGTAGCCGTTTGCCCGCCCTCCGTGTATCTCGCCGAGGCGGTTGCCGCGGCCGCGGGTTCGTCCATCCTGGTCGGCGCCCAGGACGTGTCCAGCGAGGACGAGGGCGCCTTCACCGGAGAGGTCTCGGGCGCAATGCTGGCGGATATCGGCTGCCGGTACGCCGTAGTCGGCCACTCCGAGCGGCGCAGCCTGCACGACGAGAGCGATGAACTGGTCGCGGCGAAGTTCATCGCGGCCCAGCGCCACGGGCTGGTGCCGATCCTATGCGTCGGGGAGAGCCTCGCCGAGCGCGACGCCGGCCAGACGGAGGCGGTCGTAGGGCGGCAGGTCGGCGCGGTGGTGGGCGCGGCGGGCATCGAGGCTTTCTCGCGGGCCGTGATTGCCTATGAGCCGATTTGGGCAATCGGCACCGGCCGGACTGCGACTCCCGAGCAGGCCCAGGCGGTGCACGCATTTATCCGTGGCCTCCTGCGTTCGGAAAATGGTACGATTGCCGACTTTATCAGGGTCCTGTATGGCGGTAGCGTGAAGGCTGCCAATGCGGGCGATATTTTTGCCATGCCGGACGTCGACGGCGGGCTTGTGGGCGGCGCCTCTCTCGAGGTCCAGGGCTTCGCAAGCATCTGCCGTTCGGCCGGTTGAGCAGCGGAAACCATATTCAGATGTTGCAGACCTTAGCTACTGTCAGCCATGTTTTTCTTGCCGTGGCGATCATTGCCCTGGTGCTCCTCCAGCGGGGCAAGGGCGCGGACGCGGGCGCGGCGTTTGGCGCCGGGGCGTCAGGAACCGTGTTCGGCTCCCGGGGTACGACCTCGTTCCTGAGCCGGACGACCGCGATCCTGGCGACGATGTTTTTCTTGACGAGCCTGGGGCTCGCTTATCTCGCTGGTCAGCGCACCGAGCCGGGCAGCCTCCTGGATCGCGCACCGGTCACTGCGCCCGCGGAAGGCTCGCCGAGCGTGATCCCCGTGCCGGACGATGTCGGTGAACTGCCGCCATTGCCGCGGTCTGAAGAGCCCGCCGAAGAGCGGGAGCCGGCAAACTAGTTGGCCGTACTTGCAGGAATGATTGGCTTCAACGCGGATGTGGTGGAACTGGTAGACACGCTGTCTTGAGGGGGCAGTGGCGCAAGCCGTGTCGGTTCGAGTCCGACCATCCGCACCATAAGCTGGTCTTGTTGCATTGGAATCTGGTCCCGGCGAGTTCTCGAAACGTGGACTGATGGCAGCGCGTCCCGTGCTGCGTCGCATCGCAACGCTGGTAGAATAGGGGCGCGCGGATGCCTCGCTGGCGCGCATCCGCCGCCACGGGACCAACAGGAACGGGAATGCTCGAGAACTACCTGCCGATCCTTGTCTTCCTCGTCATCGCTTCCGTGCTCGGCGCGGCGCTTCTCACGCTGGGTTTCATCCTCGGTCCACGCCGGCCGGATGCCGAGAAGACCTCGCCGTACGAATGCGGCTTCGAGCCCTTCGAGGACTCGCGCATGAAGTTCGACGTGCGCTACTACCTCGTCGCCATCCTGTTCATTATTTTCGATCTCGAGATCGCTTTCCTGTTTCCGTGGGCGGTGTCCCTCGATGTCATCGGCGGCTTCGGCATGATCGCGATGGGCGTCTTTCTGCTCGTGCTCGTAGTCGGCTTCATCTACGAGTGGAAGAAAGGGGCGCTGGAATGGGATTGAATGCGCCGTTGCCCGAGTCGCTCGGCAAGAGCCAGCGTCCCGGCATCGTCACCACTTCGGTTGATGCGGTGGTCAACTGGGCTCGAACCGGGTCGATGTGGCCGATGACTTTCGGCCTGGCGTGCTGTGCGATCGAGATGATGCATGCGGGCGCGGCGCGTTATGACCTCGACCGTTTTGGAGTTATTTTCCGCCCGAGCCCCCGGCAGTCGGACGTGATGATCGTCGCCGGCACGCTGGTCAACAAGATGGCGCCCGCGCTGCGCAAGGTCTATGACCAGATGGCGGAGCCCCGCTGGGTGATTTCGATGGGCAGCTGCGCCAATGGCGGCGGCTACTACCACTACTCCTATGCCGTGGTGCGCGGGTGCGACCGTATCGTGCCCGTGGACGTCTACGTGCCGGGCTGCCCGCCGACCGCGGAGGCCCTGATTTTCGGGATTCTGCAGCTGCAGAAGAAGATCCGTCGCACTAACACGATTGCCAGATGAGCAAGAAAAGCGAGCGACTGGCGGCGCGCATCCGGGAGCGCTTCGGCGATGCCGCCGAACTGCTGCACGGCACGGCGGGCGAGCTGACGCTCGTCGTCACGCCCGCGGACCTGGTTGCAACCGCAACGGCGCTCAGGGACGAGGCCGGCCTCGAGTTCGGCATGCTGGTGGAATTGGCGGGCGTCGACTACCTGGCCTACGGCATGGACGAGTGGAAAACGCGCAAGGCGACCGAGTCGGGGTACAGCCGCGGCGTCGTGCGCGGCTCGCCGCCGGTATCCCCGGACACGCCGCGGCGTTTTGCCGTCGCCTACCACCTGCTTTCCATCACCCTGAACCACCGGCTCCGGGTGCGCTGCTATCCCGAACCTGGCGATCCGCCGCGGCTGCCCACGATCACCGAGATCTGGCCCGCGGCGAACTGGTGCGAGCGGGAGGCCTTCGACCTTTTCGGCATCCTGTTCGACGGGCACCCGGACCTGCGCAGGATCCTGACGGACTACGGCTTTATCGGCCATCCCTTCCGCAAGGACTTCCCGCTTATCGGGCAGGTGCAGGTTCGCTACGACGCCGAGCAGCAACGCGTGGTGTACGAGCCCGTGGACATCGAGCCGCGCACGCTGGTGCCGCGCGTCATTCGCGATGATCATCGTTATGACCCGGCCATGAAGGACTGAGCGCTCATGGCCGAGATCCGCAACTTCACCATGAACTTCGGCCCGCAGCACCCCGCTGCCCACGGCGTGTTGCGCCTCGTGCTGGAGATGGACGGCGAAACCATCCAGAAGGCCGATCCGCACATCGGGCTGTTGCATCGCGCGACCGAGAAGCTGGCGGAGAGCAAGCCGTACAACCAGTCCATAGGCTATATGGACCGGCTCGACTACACCTCGATGATGTGTAACGAGCACGCCTACGTACTCGCCATCGAGCGGCTGCTCGGAGTCACGCCGCCGCGCCGCGCCCAGTACGTCCGCGTGATGTTCGACGAGATCACCCGGATCCTGAATCACCTCATGTGGCTGGGCGCGCACGGCCTGGATATCGGCGCCATGACGGTGTTCCTGTACTGCTTCCGCGAGCGCGAGGACCTGATGGATTGCTACGAGGCAGTCTCCGGCACGCGCATGCACGCGACGTATTACCGGCCGGGCGGCGTGCACCGCGACCTGCCGCTGGAAATGCCGAGGTACGAAAACACGCGCTTCCGCAGCAAGAAAGCGACCGACAAGCTCAACGAGGCACGCTCGGGTTCGTTGCTCGATTTCATCGAAGACTTCACCGATCGCTTCCCGGCTTGCATCGATGACTACGAGACCCTGTTGACCGACAACCGGATCTGGAAGCAACGCACGGTGAACATCGGCGTGGTTGCGCCGGAACGGGCCGTGGCGCTCGGATTCACCGGTCCGATGCTGCGTGGCTCCGGTATCGCTTGGGACTTGCGCAAGAAACAGCCCTACGAGGTCTATGCGGAGATGGACTTCGACATCCCGGTCGGCGTCAACGGCGATTGCTACGATCGCTACCTCGTGAGAGTCGAGGAGCTGCGCCAGTCGAACCGCATCATCCGCCAGTGCGTCAAGTGGCTGCGCGAGAACCCGGGGCCGGTGTCGATCGACGATCACAAGATCGTGCCGCCGCGCCGAGTCGAGATGAAGGATGACATGGAATCCTTGATTCATCACTTCAAGCTCTACACGGAGGGCTACTGCGTTCCCGAGGGCGAGGTGTACGCGGCGATCGAGGGGCCCAAGGGCGAGTTCGGCTGCTACCTGGTTTCCGACGGCGCGAATAAGCCGTACCGCGTCAAGCTTCGCCCGCCGGGCTTCGTGCACCTGTCCGCGCTGGACGAACTGGTGCGCGGGCATATGCTGGCCGACGTCGTGGCGGTGATCGGGACCATCGACGTGGTGTTCGGGGAGGTTGACCGATGAACGCCGGGGAGGGCGCGGCCGTGGCGTTGTCGGCGCACATCCGCGAGGAGATCGACCGCTGGGTCACGCGTTTTCCGGAAGGGCGCCAGCGCTCGGCGGTGCTGGCCGCACTGCGCGCCGCTCAGCACGAGAACGACGGGTTCCTGACGCCGGCGCTGATGGACGGCATCGCCGCTTACCTCGATTTGCCCGCTGTTCAGGTCTACGAGGTGGCGACCTTTTACTCCATGTTCGAGACCGAGCCCTGCGGGCGGCATCACGTATCGATCTGCACGAATGTCTCCTGCATGTTGCGCGGCGGGGAAGACCTGTTGCGCCACGCGGAGAAGAAACTCGGCATCCGCGTCGGCGAGAGTACGCCGGACGGGCGAGTCTTCCTCAAGCAGGAAGAGGAATGCCTCGCGGCCTGTTGCGGGGCGCCGATGATGATGGTGGACCACGTCTACCACGAAAACCTGACGCCGGAGAAAGTGGACGCGATCCTGGAGGGGCTCGAGTAATGGGCTGGCCGATGAACCAGGTCTGTTTCGATCCCGTCGGGCGTGATCGTTCCTGGACGCGCGAGGTGTACGAGGCGCTCGGCGGCTACCAGGCCTGGCGCCGGATTCTCGAGCAAGGCATCGCGCCCGAGGCCGTGGTGGACGAGATCAAGGCTTCGGGGCTGCGGGGGCGCGGCGGTGCGGGCTTTCCGACCGGCCTGAAGTGGAGTTTCATGCCGAAGAATCCCGCGATCCAGAAGTACGTGGTCTGCAACTCGGACGAAAGTGAGCCCGGCACCTGCAGCGATCGCGACATCCTGCGCTTCAACCCCCACGCGGTGGTGGAGGGCATGGTGATCGCCGGTTACGCGATGGGCGCCACCGTCGGGTACAACTACATCCGCGGCGAATTCCTCGCCGAGCCGGTGCCCAGGTTCGAGGCCGCCGTGGCCGATGCCTACGCCGCCGGCCTGCTAGGCAAGAACATCCTCGGTTCGGGCGTTGATTTCGACCTGCATACTTTCATCGGGGCCGGCGCGTACATCTGCGGCGAGGAAACCGCCTTGCTCGAGTCGCTGGAAGGCAAGCAGGGCAAGCCGCGCTTCAAGCCGCCGTTCCCGGCGAACAAGGGCCTGTTCGGCCAGCCGACCACCATCAACAACACCCAGACCTTCGCCTCGGTACCGGCCATCATGCGCAACGGCGCGCAGTGGTTCGCCGACCTGGGCGTCGAGGGTTCCGGCGGCACGGCCATTTTTTCGGTGTCGGGGCATGTCCTGCGTCCCGGGAACTTCGAGGTCGGGCTGGGGATACCTTTTCGTGAGCTGCTGGCGCTCGCCGGCGGCGTGTGGAAGAACCGTAAGCTCAAGGCAGTGATCCCGGGCGGCTCGTCGTCCCCGGTGCTGCCCGCCGAGGCGATGCTCGATGCCAATATGGATTTCGAATCCGTCAAGAAGGCCGGATCGATGCTCGGCTCCGGCGCAGTGATGGTCATGGACGAGACGACCTGCATGGTGCGGGTGCTCGAGCGGATCAGCCGCTTCTATTACGCGGAGTCTTGCGGCCAGTGCACGCCCTGCCGCGAGGGCACCGGCTGGATGAATCGCATGCTGCGGCGGATCCTTGCCGGCCAGGGCCGTAGCGAAGATATCGACCTGCTGGACAGCGTCTCACGCCGCATCGAAGGTCACACCATTTGCGCCTTTGGTGATGCGGCGGCGTGGCCGGTGCAGAGCTTTATCAGGCATTTCCGCCCCGAATTCCAGTACATGATCGAGCATCGCGGCCGCAGCTTCGTGGACGGCGCGAGCGGCACCCAGGCGGCCTGATGAGCGAAGATTTCGTCAATATCGAGGTCAACGGGGTGCCGATACAGGCGCGCCGGGGGCAGATGATTATCGAGATCACGGACGCGGCCGATGTCTACGTGCCGCGCTTCTGTTACCACCCGAAACTGAGTATCGCGGCCAACTGCCGCATGTGCCTGGTCGAAGTGGAGCGCGCGCCCAAGCCCTTGCCGGCCTGCGCCACGCCGGTGATGGAGGGCATGAAGGTCTTTACGCGCTCGCCACGCGCGATCGCCGCGCAGCAGGCGACCATGGAGTTCCTGCTGATCAACCATCCGCTCGACTGCCCGATCTGTGACCAGGGCGGCGAGTGCGAGTTGCAGGACCTGGCCATGGGCTACGGCTCCGACGTTTCCCGCTTCACCGAGCGCAAGCGCATCGTCAAGGACAAGAATCTCGGGCCGCTGGTCTCCACCGACATGACGCGTTGCATCCACTGCACGCGTTGCGTGCGGTTCGGCCAGGAGATCGCGGGCATCCAGGAACTCGGCACGGTCGGCCGGGGCGACCGGACCGAGATCGGGACGTACATCGAGCGCAGCGTCGACCACGAGCTGTCCGGTAACATCATTGACGTGTGCCCGGTTGGCGCGCTCAACAACAAGCCCTACCGCTACCGGGCCCGGGCCTGGGAAATGCTCCAGCACGAGACTATCTCGCCGCATGACTGCAGTGGCGCGCGCCTGTTCACGCACACGCTGCGTGGCAAGGTGATGCGTAACGTGCCGCGGAACTGCGAGGAGATCAACGAGACCTGGGCAGCCGATCGCGACCGCTTCGGCTGCCATGGGTTGTATGCGGAGGACCGCCTCGAGCGACCGATGGTGCGCGGCCCCGATGGTGAGTGGCGCGAATCCTCCTGGGAGGACGCCCTCGCGCTTACCGCGGAAGCGTTGCAGAAACAGTCTCCTGGGCGGACCGGCTATCTCGCCGCCCCCGGGGCCACTCTCGAGGAGCATTACCTGTTCGCGAGACTCGCGCGCGGGCTGGGCAGCGCCAACATCGATCACCGGCTGCGTCGGGTCGACTTCTCCGGCCAGGCATCGGATCCCGTGGCGCCGATGCTGGGCGTGCCGATTGCAGCCATAGACGACTTGTCTTCGCTCCTGGTGGTGGGTTCGGCCCTCCGGCGCGAGGCGCCGATCCTGGCCCATCGCGTTCGTAAGGCGGCGCTCCGCGGTGCGCAGGTCGGGTTCGTCAATCCCGCCGCGTTCGAGTGGCGTTTCCCGGTGGCAGCCGAGATCGTGGCGGAGGTTTCCCGCCTGGCGGAGGCGCTGGCCGGAATCCTCGCCGCAGCCTGCGACGGGGATTTCACCGGCGTACCCGATGGGCTGGCCGGGCAGCTTCGCGGTCTTGACCCCGACCCCAGGCAGCGTGCCATCGCTGCTGCGCTCGCGGGCGAAGGGCAGCGCGCCGTATGGCTCGGCCTGCTCGCGCAGCGTCATCCCGGCTATGGTGACCTGCGCGCCCTGGCGGAAGCGCTTTGCCGGCGCACCGGGGCGGTCCTGGGGCACCTCGGGGAGGGCGCGAATTCCGTCGGCGCAAGCCTGGCGGGCGTGCTGCCCCATCGTGGCGTTGGCGGGCGTCCCGTGGACGCCGTGGGCATGGACGCCGGCCGGATGCTGGCCGGCGGCCTGGATGCGCTGTTGCTGCTCGGGCTCGAGCCCGAAGCCGACAGCGCCGCTGGTGTCGCGGCCCTGGAGGTCCTTGGCCGGACCGGCTTCATCGCCTGCCTCACGCCATACGTGACGGAACAGATGAAAGGCTATGCGAGCGTACTGTTGCCGGTCGGCACCGCCTACGAGACCTCCGGGACCTTCGTGAATTGCGAGGGCCACCGCCAGGTCTTCAATGGCGCGGCCAGGCCCGTCGGGGAGGCGCGACCGGCGTGGAAGGTGCTGCGGGTGCTCGCCAACCAGCTGGGACTCGAGGGATTCGACTACCAGTCTTCCGAGGAGATCCGGGCGGAATTCGACGCGCAGCTCGCGGCGACGGGCCCAGTGACGCCGGCCGAAGCGCCGCGAAATGTCGCCCTCGAGCATGCGGGCGGTGTGCATGAGCCCGGCATGTATGCAACCGACATGCTGTTGCGTCGCTCGCAGCCGCTGCAGGAAACCGCGGCAGGTCGCGAGGGCGGGAGGCAGTGGCAATGATCGAGCTGTGGTTCGGCCTGCCCGATTACCTGCAACGGACGATCATCGTCACGTTGCAGGTGGTGGCGGTCGTGCTGCCGCTGATACTGACGGTCGCTTACCTGACACTGGCCGAGCGCAAGATCATCGGCTGGATCCAGAACCGCATCGGCCCGAACCGCGTCGGCCCGAAGGGCCTGCTGCAGCCCTTCGCGGACGTGCTCAAGCTGCTGGTCAAGGAAATCGTCATCCCGGCGAAATCCAGCCGGTTCCTGTTCGTGATTGCACCGCTGTTGGCGATCGTGCCGGCGTTCGCGGCGTGGGCGGTGATCCCGGTGAGCCCGGAGTTTGTGCTGGCGGATATCAACGCCGGCGTGCTCTTCGTGCTCGCGCTCACCTCGATGGGCGTCTACGGCATCATCCTCGCGGGCTGGGCCTCGAACTCGAAGTACGCGCTGCTGGGCGCCATGCGTTCCGCGGCCCAGATCGTGTCTTATGAGATCGCGATGGGTTTTGCGCTTGTCGGCGTGCTGATGGCCAGCGGCAGCCTCAACCTGGGCGCGATCGTGCGCGCCCAGGAAGGCAGCCTCGTGCACTGGTTCTGGCTGCCCTTGCTGCCGTTGTTCGTGATCTACTTCATTTCCGGGGTGGCGGAGACCAACCGCGCTCCATTCGACGTGGCCGAAGGCGAGTCCGAGATCGTCGCCGGCTTCCACGTCGAGTACTCCGGCATGGCCTTCGCGGTGTTCTTCCTCGCCGAATACGCCAACATGATTCTCATCGCGGCGCTCGCCTCGATTTTCTTCCTCGGGGGATGGTTGTCGCCGTTCCAGGGGCTGCCGGTGCTCGGCAATACTTTCCTCGGCGCCCCGGGCTTTATCTGGTTCGCCCTCAAGACCTCGTTCTTCCTGTTCTGTTTCCTATGGCTCCGCGCCACGTTCCCGCGCTACCGTTACGACCAGATCATGCGACTGGGATGGAAAGTGTTCATCCCGATCACGCTGGTCTGGCTGTTCGTACTTGGCGCGATGATCTGGTTCGGCGTCGGACCCTGGTTCAGCTGATGAAAGCACTGCGCAATCTCGCCAAGACCCTGTTCCTGACGGAGCTCCTCGCCGGGCTGCGGCTGACCTTCAGCAATCTTTTCCGCCGCAAGGTCACGATTTTCTACCCGGAGGAGAAAACGCCCCAGTCGCCGCGTTTCCGCGGCCTGCATGCGCTCCGGCGCTACCCGAACGGCGAGGAGCGCTGCATTGCCTGCAAGCTGTGCGAGGCGGTCTGCCCCGCGCTTGCCATCACGATCGAGAGCGACGTCGGCGAGAACGGCCTGCGCCGGACCACGCGCTACGACATCGACCTGTTCAAGTGCATCTATTGCGGCTTCTGCGAGGAGGCCTGCCCGGTGGACTCGATCGTGGAGACCCGGATCCACGAGTACCACATGGAGAACCGGGGCGAGAACATCATGACCAAGGAAAAACTGCTGGCGATCGGGGACAAGTACGAGGCGATGATCGCCGCGGACAAGGCCGCTGACGCGGGCTATCGCTAGGGATATGCGGTGATCGAAGCAGCCATCTTTTATTTCTTCGGCACCGTCCTGGTGGGCGGGGCGATCGGCGTGATCGCGTCGCGCAACCCGGTGCACTCCGCCATGTTCCTGGTGCTGTGCTTCTTCGCGAGCGCGTTCCTGTGGATGCTGCTGGAGGCGGAATTCCTCGCGATCGTCCTGGTGCTGGTCTACGTGGGCGCGGTCATGGTGCTGTTCCTGTTCGTCGTCATGATGCTCGACGTCGGCTCGGACCGGCTGCGTGGCGGCTTCACCCGGTATGCGCCGCTCGGCCTTGCAGTGGTCGCGCTGGTCGTGGCAATGCTCGGCGTGGTGGTCTGGCGCGGCGATGGCGGACTGGGTATGCGCGAGGCGCCGCCGCGTGCGCCGGCGGACTTCAGCAACACTGAGGCGCTCGGTGCGGTGTTGTACACGGAATACGTTTACGCGTTCGAATTGGCGGCGGTGTTGCTGCTGGTCGCGATTGTCGCAGCCATCACCCTGACCATGCGCAAGCGTCCCGGGCTCAAGTACCAGGACGTGTCCCGGCAAGTGGCGGTGCGCCGCGAGGATCGCGTGAGGATCGTGCGCATGGACGCGGAGCAGGACGAATGATCGGCCTCCCGCATTACCTCACGCTCGCCGCGGTACTGTTCACGCTGTCCATCGCGGGCATTTTTATCAATCGGCGCAACGTCATCCTGTTGTTGATGTGCGTCGAGTTGATGCTGCTTTCTGTCAACTTCAATTTCATCATCATGTCCCGCTTCCTCGACGACATCGCGGGGCAGGTGTTCGTGTTCTTTATCCTCACCGTCGCGGCCGCTGAAGCGGCTATCGGCCTCGCCATTCTCGTCGTGCTGTTCCGCAGCCGGCAGAGCGTGCAGGTCGAGGACATGGACGCGATGAAGGGCTGAGGCATGGAACGCATCTACCTCATCATCGTCCTGGCGCCGCTTCTCGCGGCCATCGTCGCCGGCCTGTTTGGTCGCCAGGTGGGCCGGGCAGGGGCCCATACCGTCACAATCCTTGGCGTCGCGGTGTCTTTCGTGCTGTCGGCCTGGGTCCTCTGGGGCCTGGTGAACGGCAGCGTCGCGCCCTACAACGGCACGGTCTACGAGTGGGCCGTGGTGGACGGCGTGCGCATGGAGGTCGGCTTCCTGGTGGACCGGTTGTCCGCGCTGATGATGACCGTGGTGACCTTCGTGTCGCTGTGCGTGCACATCTACACCATCGGCTACATGCACGATGACCCGGGCTACCAGCGCTTCTTCAGCTACATTTCCCTGTTCACCTTCGCGATGCTGATGCTGGTGATGGCCAACAACTTCCTCCAGCTGTTCTTCGGCTGGGAGGCGGTCGGCCTGGTCAGCTACCTGTTGATCGGCTTCTGGTTCAAGAAGCCCACGGCGGTGCACGCGAACATGAAGGCCTTCCTGGTGAACCGGGTCGGCGATTTCGGCTTCCTGCTGGGCATTGCGGCGGTACTGTTCTGGTTCGGCAGCCTCGATTACGCCGCCGTGTTCGAGCGCGCACCCGGGCTCGCGGACGCCCGCGTCGAGGTGTTCTCCGGCGCAAGCTGGTCGGCGATGACCCTGATCTGCATCCTGCTGTTCATCGGCGCCATGGGCAAATCGGCGCAGGTGCCGCTGCACGTCTGGCTGCCGGACTCAATGGAAGGTCCCACGCCCATTTCGGCGTTGATCCACGCGGCGACCATGGTGACGGCCGGTATTTTCATGGTGGCGCGTATGTCGCCCTTGTTCGAACTGTCCACCACGGCGTTGTCTTTCGTGCTGATGATCGGCGCGACGACGGCCTTTTTCATGGGCTTGCTCGGCATCGTGCAAAACGACATCAAGCGCGTGGTGGCTTATTCCACGCTCTCGCAGCTCGGCTACATGACGGTAGCGCTGGGCGCGTCGGCCTACGCGGCCGGTATTTTTCACCTGGCGACGCACGCCTTCTTCAAGGCCCTGCTGTTCTTGGCCGCAGGCAGCGTCATCATCGCGATGCACCACGAGCAGGACATCCGCAAGATGGGCGGCTTGCGACGGTACATGCCGGTGACCTACTGGACGGCACTCATCGGCTCGCTGGCGCTGATCGGCTTCCCCGGTTTCTCCGGGTTCTTCTCCAAGGACGCCATCATCGAAGCGGTGCATGCGGCCGACCTGGCGGGCGCGGGTTACGCGTATGCCCTCGTGCTGGCCGGGGTGTTCATCACCGCGCTCTACAGTTTCCGGATGTTCTTCCTGGTGTTCCACGGTAAGGAGCGCTTCGATGAGCACACCCGCAGCCACCTGCATGAGACGCCAGCGGTCGTTACCGGTCCGCTGGTAATGCTGGCCGTGCCGTCCGTGATCGTCGGCTGGCTGGCGATGGAGGCGGTGTTGTTCGGCGGATTCTTCGGCGATGCCATCCACGTTGACGCGGCCCGCGACACGCTCGCGGCCGTCGCCGCCGGCGGTACGACGACTCCGATGGCGATGCTCGCCCACGGATTCGTGACGCCCGCCCTGTGGCTCGCGCTCGGGGGCGTCGCGGCGGCGTGGTTCCTGTACCTGCATCGCCCGGAGCTGCCCGGCCGGATCGCGGCACGGCTCGCCGGAGTGAACCGCGTGCTGGACCAGAAATATTACTTCGACGCATTCAACGAGCGCGTGCTGGCGCCGTTGGCGCGCGGCGCGGGCCAGGTCTTCTGGCGCGCCGGTGACGGCGCGGTGATCGACGGCCTGTTGGTGAACGGCTCGGCGCGCGCGGTCGGCTGGTTGTCGGGCGTCGTGCGCCGCGTGCAGACCGGTTACCTGTATCACTATGCGTTTGCCATGTTCATCGGCCTGGCGCTGATGCTCGGCTGGCTGGCGCTCGTCGTGGCGCGGGGGTAGGGGATGCCGACCAGCATGCCGCTCCTGAGTATCCTGATCTGGCTGCCCATCCTGGGCGGCGTTGCCGTGCTGGCGATCGGCGACCGGCGCGCGGCGCTGGCGCGCAGCGTCACCCTCGGCGTCTCGATCCTGGCCCTGCTGGCCAGCGTGCCGTTGTGGACCCGCTTCGATCCGACCACCGCCGCGATGCAGTTCACCGAGCGCGCCCCGTGGATTCCGGCGTTCGACGCCTGGTACCACCTCGGCGTCGACGGCATTTCCATGCCGCTGATCCTGCTCACGACGTTCATCACCGTGCTAGTGGTAATCGCCGGCTGGGATGCGATCAAGAATCGGCCGGCGCAGTACTTCGCCTCGTTCCTGATCCTCGAGGGGATCATGATCGGCGTGTTCGCGTCGCTGGACGCGTTGCTGTTTTACGTGTTCTGGGAAGCGATGCTGATCCCGATGTTCATCATCATCGGCATCTGGGGTGGCGCGCGGCGCGTCTACGCGACGCTGAAGTTCTTCCTGTATACCTTCCTCGGCTCCGTGTTCATGCTGGTAGCGCTGATCTACCTGCGTTTCGAGGCGGGCAGTTACGCGATCCTCGACCTGCATCAGCTGCCGCTCGGAATCACGCCACAGACGCTGATCTTCCTCGCCTTCCTGGCCGCCTTCGCGGTGAAGGTCCCGATGTGGCCGGTGCACACCTGGTTGCCGGACGCGCATGTCGAGGCGCCCACCGGGGGCTCCGTGATCCTGGCCGCCATCATGCTCAAGATGGGCGGCTACGGCTTCCTGCGCTTCAGCCTGCCGATTACGCCGGATGCCAGCCATTCGCTCGACTGGCTGCTGATCGGACTGTCGCTCATCGGCATCGTCTACATCGGCTTCGTGGCGCTGGTGCAGAACGACATGAAGAAGCTCATCGCGTACTCCTCGATTGCGCACATGGGCTTCGTCACGCTGGGGTTTTTCATCGCCTGGCGCATCATGGCGAACACCGGCGCGGCCGACGGCATCGTGATGGGCCTGCAGGGCGGCATGATCCAGATGGTCTCCCACGGGCTCATCTCCGGCGCGCTGTTCCTGTGCGTCGGCGTGCTCTACGACCGGATGCACAGCCGGGAGATCTCGGCCTACGGGGGCGTTGCCAACACCATGCCGAAGTTCGCGGCCTTCATGGTGCTGTTCGCCATGGCGAATGCGGGCCTGCCGGGCACGTCGGGCTTCATCGGCGAGTTCTTTGTCATCCTGGCCAGTTTCAAGGCCAGTTTCTGGTACGCATTCCTGGCCGGAACGACCCTGGTGCTTGGCGCGGCCTACACGCTGTGGATGGTGAAGCGCGTCCTGTATGGCGAGGTTGCCAACGAGCAGGTCGCGGCGCTGCAGGACCTCGGCCGCAGAGAGTTCGTCGTGCTCGGTATCCTGGCGTTTGCGGTGTTGCTGCTGGGCCTTTGGCCCGCGCCGCTGGTTGATGCCATGGCGGTCACCTTGCAGGGCCTGGCTGATCACGTGGTGCAATCCAAGTTATGAATGCCGTGAACACTTTCGTGCCGGTTAGCGCAGAGATCTTCCTGGCCGCCGCGGTATGCGTGGTGCTGCTGGTGGACCTGTTCCTGCCCGAGCGCCGCCGCATCCTGAGCTTCTGGCTGGCCATGGCGGCATTGCTGGGGACGGCGGCGACCCTGCTGTACACCGCCCCTGACGGCCGGCTGGTGGTCCTGCAGGGCGCCTATGTCACGGACCCGCTGTCGCAGCTGCTGAAGCTGTTCACCTGCGGCGTGGTCGCGGTCACCTTCCTGTACTCCCGGGATCACTTGCGGCAGCGCGGCCTGTTCAAGGGCGAGTACTACGTGCTGTCGCTGGTTGCGACGCTCGGCATCTTCGCGATGATTTCCGCTCGCAGCATGCTCAGCCTGTACCTCGGGCTAGAGCTCATGTCGCTGTCGCTCTACACCATGGTCGCGTTCAACCGCGACAGTCCATTGGCGGCCGAGGCGGCCATGAAGTACTTCGTGCTGGGCGCTATCGCGACCGGCTGCTTCCTCTACGGGACGTCAATCCTGTACGGCGTCACCGGGACCTTCGATCTCGGCGAGCTGGCGCTCCGGGCGGCCGAAATGGATGCGCTTGGCCTGCCGTTGCTGGTCGGACTGTCCTTCATCCTCGTGGGAGTCGCCTTCAAGTTCGGCGCGGTTCCGTTCCACATGTGGCTGCCCGACGTCTACCAGGGCGCCAGCACCCCGGTGACGCTGTTCATCGCCACAGCGGCCAAGATTGCCTCCCTGGCGATGATCGTCAGGGTACTGGTGGAGGGCCTCGGGCCGCTGCAATCCAGCTGGTCCGACATGCTGGTGGTGCTGGCTGTTTTGTCGATGGCCGTCGGCAATGTCGTCGCGATCGCGCAGACCAACCTGAAGCGCATGCTGGCCTACTCGACGATCTCGCACGTGGGCTTCATCCTGCTCGGCATCCTGGCCGGCACGGCAGCGGGCCTGCAGGCGGCGATTTACTACACGCTGGCCTACGTCATCATGTCGGGCGCGGCCTTCGGCATGATCATCCTGTTGAGCCGGGAAGGCTTCGAGGCAGACCAGCTCGACGACTTCCGCGGGCTGAATGCGCGCAGCCCCTGGTTTGCCGCGCTGATGCTGATCGTGATGTTCAGCATGGCCGGCGTGCCGCCGCTGCTTGGCTTCTACGCCAAGTTTTCCGTGCTCGCCGCGGTGATCGAAGTCGGCCGGACATGGCTGGCGGTGGCCGGCGTGCTGTTCTCGGTGATCGGTGCCTTCTACTACCTGCGCATCGTCAAGCTGATGTATTTCGACGCGCCGACTGACCAGAGCCCGCTGATAGCCGGCAGGGATTTCCGCGTGGTGCTCAGCATCAACGGGCTGGCCGTGCTCGCGCTTGGCATCTTCCCGCAGGCGCTCATCGGACTCGCGATGCGCGCGCTGGGCTGACGCCCTGGTCCGCTTCGGGACGGATTGGACAATAGCCTCTTGCACTGCGGCAGATCACTCCGTAAGATACGCGGTCTGCGGATGCGGGGTGGAGCAGTCTGGCAGCTCGTCGGGCTCATAACCCGAAGGTCGCAGGTTCGAATCCTGCCCCCGCTACCAAGCTTTTCGCCGGAAAAGGCCCCGCTGGGGCTT
>Ga0209498_1000825_pt1 | contig 19157 bp, 9 predicted proteins | sample WalLakDeSediment_FD_184131 | JGI IMG/M metagenome (GOLD analysis project Ga0209498, IMG submission 184131) | Lake sediment microbial communities from Walker lake, Nevada to study Microbial Dark Matter (Phase II) - Walker Lake 11/02/13 Deep... | ecosystem: Environmental > Aquatic > Freshwater >... | reverse complement strand
TCCTCGTGCCTCTTCGACTGCTTCGTCCACTTTCTGTTCGACCTCCTCGACCCGGCGCTCTACTTCTTCACGTATAACCCGTTCGACTTCTTCACGCGCGGACGTAACGACGCTCGCAAAATCGGTTTTTATCGAGGGATTCGCGACAGTCCCGCCGACCATGACATTCAACCGGACTGCATCTGCCGTCTGAAGGTCGACACCGCGCCGGCCGGCTTCGGAGATGAGATTGTTTATGACACGATTTGCATCTGTACCAAGATCCGACCGCGGGATTTCGAGAATAAGCGCGTAGTCTATTGAACGGTCGATGCCGTTTGAACCCGATACGTTCATTTTTGAGTTTGCGATTTTCACATCGAATGGATTGACAAATAACCGTCCCTGACGGATTTCAATAGATGTTCTGAAGTCCTCCAATGAGGGATCTTTTAGTTGTTGCACCCGGATCGCATCGGAAATCCTGTCCAGAACCGGGAAACTCTCGATGGCGATCTGTGATGTCTGCAAGGTCCCCCGGCCGGTTAAATCGTCGAACAACGGCATTAAATCTTTGCCGAGCGTCCCGTTCATGCGCAGGTTTGCAGAGAAGCTGCCCACCGCGTATTCCGCTACCGGTGCAAGCAACTGCACGGTGTTGAACGAGGTAAACGCGTTCGGTATATCGATGCTCTTCATCGTATAGGTGAAATCGAATGTCGGTTTGGTTACATCGGTTGTTTCGTAATAGCCGCTCATTATGATTTCACCCCCCAGGGTTTTCATCGAAAAATTTTCGAGTGTGATGCGCTGGTCTTTGATGCGGAGATTCCCGCGTGCGTCGGTCATTTCAATGTTATCGAAAGCCATTCGGGCGATCGCTGCGCTCATCGTAAAATCGATATTGCCGGGCACCGGTATTACTTCAAGATCCTCGTCTTCATCCCGCCATTCATCGAGATCGAAGTAGTTGCTCGTGAATGTTGCCCTGCCGTGCAGCTCATCGTTGCGTAATGCAAAGCCGAGCAGATTAGTCAGGTAGCCCGTCATTTGCATATCGCTGCTGCCGATCGTCGCCTTGAAGGATTTCATCTCGGCGTGTTGCGGAGTGAGAACAAGCACTAACTCTTCCATGTCGATCGGGTACGCTAGCTCTTCGTTACGAACCATCATATTGCGGATATCGATATTTCCGCGGGCAGTTATCCTGTCGTATTGTTCGTTGTCAATGTAAGACATTCGTGTCCGCATCTCCGCGTCTGCGGTAATAATACCGGTGAGCTCCTCAATACCTTCAAGCTTCATGGTGCGGTTTAAATCCGACAGATCGATCCGTCCCTTCACGCCGAAGTCGATATCCGGGTCGGATACGGGAGTGCGCATGACCATTCGTGCTTCGAAAGGATCATTGCCGAGTTCGATATGAAAGCGCTGCATATTCACCACCGTGTTATCGACGTCGCCGCCCGGGTTATCGATCGAAAGATCGAGGAATATATTTTGCGCCGGGAGGGGCAGGTCGGGATAGCGGAACATACCGTCCGCAACGTTCATGTTGACCGCGAAAGACGGGAAGTCGTTTTCGCTGACCGTTCCTTTCATATATCCGTTGACTGCAACGTTACCCGATGTCTGCAGCTGACTGAAGTCCTGCATATAAAGAGCCGGGACAAGTGATAGTATATCCTGAAACTCTGCTCTTGCTGCATCGAATGTCATATCGATATCGATAGCATCGTCCCGCAACGCGGCAAATCCGTCGAAGCCGAGCATCAGCTCGTTCATTCTTATTTCATTCTCCTGAAAGGTGAATCGCCGGTCCGGCATATTTGCCTCTATGTCGGCTTTCACATCGAGCGCCACACGGTTGAGGTATGGAATACCCGTGAACCGCACAGTCAGCTCATCGATATTGGTTTGCGTAGCAAGGGTGAACAAATCCTGTGTGAAGTCTCCGCGAAGCGTATGGTTCAGGCCCTGAACAGAAGCATAAAGACCGGTTGCTCTGTTGTCGAAAAGGATGCGGGCGTTCCGTATCTCGAATCTCCGGAGTCCGATATTGAATGCCGGCTCACCCGGTTCTTCTTCCGGTGTGACCCTTTCCTCCTCCGCGATCATGATATTCCAGTTTGCCCGGCCGTCCTCAAGGACCTTTGCGTAGATCGACGGATCCTGTATTGTGATTGACCGGATGATGATCTGTTCCCCTTTTCGAACACCCCTTATGACGCTCGGTACATTGAGCACCAGACGGAAATTCCCGACGGATGTCAGCGTATCGCCTTCGAATGCTTCGGTTCCGACGATGGTCATGTTACGCAGCGAGAAGGTAAGGTTCGGGAAATTGCGGAAGAAAGTCAGCCCGATATGATCCCAATCGACCACGGCGTCAATATTTTCATTAATTCCAACTTTTATCCGTTCCGCGATCTGATCTTTAAAGATGAAAGGTGCGATCAGTAATAAGACAATCACGACAATTATCAGGATCGCCGCAACGATGCCGGCTATTTTTAATGCTTTCATAGTCATCCCCTCGATAAATGTAGGTTATTATAATAGTACCAAGTTTCTATGGAATGTGCAAGGGGGGATGGGAGCAGTCTTTAGCCCCGGGATTTATAGACTATGTGAAAAGTAGTTATTCTGTAAGAACAGACCCCCCTATAATCCATCCTTGCTAAGGGGGGATGCTCTCGCGCTATAGCATTTCGCTCAGATGGTTTCCAACTGACTGCTCGCGGTTTCCTCTATCCACGCATCAACAACCTGCTCAAGTATATCCAGAGGCATAGATCCGTTTTTCAAAACAACGTTATGAAATTGTTTGATATCGAAACGGTCGCCGAGTTCCTGCCGGGCCCTATCCCGCAGTTCAAGGATTCTGATCATACCGATCTTGTATGCAGTTGCCTGTCCGGGCATAACAATATACCGCTCGATCTCCGCTACAACATCGCCGATCGGCATGCCCGTGTTTGCAGACATATATTCGATCGCCTCGTCGCGTGTCCATCTTTTATAGTGGATACCGGTATCAACCACAAGCCGGACTGCCCTGAACAATTCGGCCTGCAGACGTCCGAGATTATCGAGCGGGTCTTCCTGAAAACCGTACTCCCATGCAAGCTGTTCGGAATATAATGCCCACCCCTCGGCATACGCCGTGAAGGGTAAAACTTTTCTGAATGTCGGGACACCGGTTATTTCCTGCTGTATGGCAATCTGAAAATGATGTCCCGGTATTGCCTCGTGATACGAAAGTGTTCGCATACCCCACTTCGGTACTTCGGCCATGTCGCGCAGATTTGCATAAAATACACCGGGTCGGGACCGGTCGAGCGGTGGCGGTTGATAGTATGCTCCGGGTGCCGTCTCCTCGGTAAATTCAGGTATACGTTCGACACGCACACCAACCGACGGACGAATATCGAACGCGATATTGATCTGTTCATCGATCTCATCGATTATCGACTGGTAGTCCCGTATCGCCTGTGTCCGTCCCTCGTCGGTGTTGGGATAAAGATAGCGTTCGTCTTCGGTAATTGTCCGCATGTTCTCCGCGAATGATCCTCCCCTCAATCCGAGTGAAGCGAGTATGGCGTTCATCTCATCCTGCAGGCGTTCGACCTCACTGAGGCCGATCTCATGAATTTTCTGCGGCGGAAGATCCGTTGTCGTCATAACGCGAAGCTGATGCGCATAATAGGCATCACCGTCCGGTAGTTTCCAGACGCCGTCATCGTCGGTTGCCTTGCTTTTCAGATCTTCGAAGTAGCTTATGAACAGATGATATGCGGGATAGACGGTATTGACAATCTCATCCTCCACCTGTCCGTAAAGTTCGCTTTTATTTATGATAGCGTCCAGAGTATCCACCCGCTCCTGAAAAGAGGTAAAGAGAATATTTTCACGCGGATCCGTTTCGACAAAGTTTCGCATCTCCGTAAGTACCCGCTCAATGACGAACCGGGGAGGGATGATGTCTTTCTCTTCACGCAATTTCAATCCTTCCAGCACCTGTTCGAATTTAGCTTTAAAATGCGAAAGCCGTGATATATAATTCCGCGCGCTCTTCTCGTTGACGAGCTGGTGACTGGTTGCCATGAATCTCGGCAGACTGTTTTGAACGCCGAATAATTGATTCACGGGATAGTTATGGTGTATAAAAGGACGGCCTTCGATCCCCGAGGCGAGAAAGTATTCGAGTATATCATAGGATAATGCCTTTTGTCCCTGCAGGCGGTCGCGATTGTATTTCCGGAGTGTCCGCAGGTCACGTTCCGATTTCTCCAGGAGTTTCTCTGTTCTGGCAGGTGAGGAATCGGTCAGTTTACCCGAATGAAAATCAATCCGGGTGTTATCGATGAACCCGAGCTGTGTTATCAGCTCCGGATCGTCAAACAGGAATTCAATAAACACCCGCTCGTAAAAGTGATTGATGTTTAACGGCTTGCCCCAGATGAGTTTATAGACCCACCATCCGCCGATGAGAAATACCACGAGAAGGAAGTAAAGGATATATTTTTTCATAGATGGTTACCTTATGATTTAAATGACTAAAAATATTTAAAATTACATCTCCCGCTAAACATACAACGCACTCCCGAATGCCCGCCGGTGCTTCACCGTGATCATATGCTCATCCCCGAGAAATTTGAAAATCGCGATGACCGCTTTACGCGATCCGTCGTCGTCGTAATAGCGGTCGCTCCGGATAACGCCGATAAACCTGGTAAGCGCGGCATCGAAATCCTTCGCTTTCAATGATTCTATCGCGCTGACGTACAGCGGTTTAGTCTCTGCTTCGGGCAGTTGTGATGTATCGGCGTGTAGGGAGAACAATCTTCCGAATGTTTTAACAGAGGAAACAAGATCATATAATCGGGAATGTTCTTCAACATCCCGTACAAGCTCGATTGCTTTTTCCGGATCGTTGTACATAATAGTTTTTGCAAGCAGCACCCGGGCGGCTTCGTTCCCGGGATCATTTGCAACAATCTCTTCAAGCAGTTGCCGGGCTTCATCTTCTTTTTGCTCCGTCAATAGCTGTTCGGCTTTGTGGAGAAGTTTATCATACTTTCCGGGTATCGCCTTTATCAGCCATTCCTTAATCGCCGGTTCGGGCAGCGCTCCGACAAATTCGTTTACCGGTTTACCGTCGACAAAGAGTTTCACGTTCGGTATACTCCGGATAGCATAACGGCGCGCGATATCGGGAAATTCCTCGGTATTCAGTTTTACCAGTTTCCAGCTATCTTTGTTTTCAGCCGCTAATTTTTCGAGCACCGGTCCGAGTATCCGGCACGGGCCGCACCATGCCGCCCAGAAATCGACCAGAACCGGGATGGCAGAACTCGCTTCTATGACATCCTGTTGAAAATTTTTCGTATCGTATGACATATTTTTAATACCTGCTTATAGACTGATCATTTTAATTCCACGATCACGAGCGTCACGTCGTCGCTCAGATCGTTTTGTGAAAAGGTTTTTACTTCCGAGACAATTTTGTCGTGTAATGCGTCGGCATTGGTAAGCGATGTATCGCTCAGAATGGCCGAGAACCGGTCTTCACCGAATTCCTCGCGCCGGTGATTCATGGCTTCCGTTATGCCGTCCGTATAGAATATAATAAAATCACCGGAATGTAACGATACCGTCGATTGCTTATACTGATGTGACGGGACGATTCCCAGTCCCGGTCCGGCATCCCGGAGCGTTATGAGTGTGCCGTCGGATCTTTTTAGTATCGGCCGGTTGTGTCCTGCATTCGTGAAGAGCATTTCCATCCGCTCTGTATCGATAATGCCGATACAGAAGGTAATAAATTTACCTTTCGGTATGTTCCTGCCGAGCACATTATTGATTTTGTTACATAACTCCGCAGGCGGCATACTATCCGTTGCAAAAGCACGCACTAATGATTGAAGGTTTGACATCAGCAGGGCGGCTGGCATACCTTTACCGACCACATCGGCTATGCACACGGCTACAGTATGGTTGTTGATTTGTATCGTGTCATAATAATCACCCGCGACGGCTCTTGCCGGGTTCCATGATGCGGCGATATGACACTTCTCAATCTGCGGTATGGTCCGGGGTAGAAGTGCCTGTTGAATTTCACTCGCTTTCGAATAATCGACCTCGCGTTCGCGAAGCTGTACCTCCAGTTTCGCCCGGCTGAACTCATCCGCGGACTGTACAATAAAATCAATATCATCTTCGTCGAACGGAAAATCGGATAATTTTCTTCCTATGCCGATCAGGGCAGCAGTTTCGTTCTTAAATGTTGTCTTCGCGACTATTTCGCAACGGAGTTTTTTAAACTGTATTCTCAATGGATCCGATAACGTGAGTTCGGTTACGGATATTGGTTTTTGTATCCGGTCGAGTGTTTGATAATCTTCTGTTGTAACGGTCAGTTGTGTAAAATCATCAGGTAGTCCGAGCGTTGCGGATACGGGCATCGGTGACGACTCATTATGAATTTGTGCAATAAAGAGCATCCTGCTCTGGAGTGTCGATTGCAGATATTCGAGTATAGTACGTTCGATGGCTCCTGTGCTTGTTGCCTTGCCGATCGCCTGCCGCATTTCCCCCAGTGTCGCGGAGTAATCGAGTTTCTTTTTATGGTATCTTCTGTCGATAATTCGCTGCACGCGGTTACGCACCGGGATAAAAGCGGCAGCGATCGCTACTGTTGCGGTTACGGTTACCCAGTAAGTCTGAATATCGAGTGCGTCAATAATGAATCCGCCGATCCAGAGTACCAGGATGAGATAGAAAGCGACGACTATGACAGAAACAATTGAATAAATAACAGTCTTTTTTATGATAATATCGATGTCCATCAACCGGTACTTGATAATTGCAATAACAATCGAAACAGGTATCAATGCATAGATCAGTAAACGAAGAACATCGAAGGTATAATAGAAAATCCTGTTGATCGATGCTATCATAAACTCATCGATGAAAATGGGAACTGAGAATGCAAACGACCCGAAGATTGCGGTCCCGATTCCCCATAAAGGCCAGCGAATCTGCCGTTTCCCCTCAGCATCGCTGTCGCGGTAGGACAGATACAGATTGACAAGAATGAATATCGGAAAAACGACTGTCGACACCAGCAGAAGCAGCAGAAGAACTGCTATCGGCAGGAGTATGAGTAGCAGCGGCGGAGAAATAGCAAGGAGAGATATCTCCAGATCGGGCCTGAAAATATACAGGCCGATCAGTGCAAGGGTTATGACAGAACCAAGTACGGAATAAAAAAGGAGGACGAGTTGTTCCGGCGCATGGAGTAACCCTTTAATAAATCGGTGTCTCTTCACCGATTTCACGATCCCATATACGTGTACCCATATACCGGTTACGGAAATGCCGAACAGGGCGAGATTTATGAAGAACGCACTTTGTGATAAGGGGAAATTTATTTTCGGAAGCGCTGCCATTCTTCCGAGATCGTATGTCGACAGTATTTTAAAGTCAAGTACGAATGATACATACAGATATCCGGTCAGCAGACTGAGGAAAAGGATCGAACAAAAGATGGCCGGCGGTACATACATCCATGAAAGGAGATACGGGTGCTTTCGCTGTAACGGTCGCTCAAAAGGGAATATCAGGGAAAAATGGACCAGAAGAACCACTGCAAAGTAACTTAAACATATTCCCGATAACCATACAATCCCGTACAGATACACATTACCGAGGGTTCCGGTACCGAGCATGGTTTCCGGTATGATCATGCTTGCCCACAGTAATAAAACCCCGGTTGATAAACAGACGAAGAAGAAAATCCGGACGCGTTGATCCCCCGGTTTTTTGTGCAGGATAAATAATCCTATCCCGAAGAATACTATTGATATGACAATGGTTGTAACGAAATTTATGACGTATTGTGTATTGATCAACGGAGATTCAAGAACAACCTGAAATATTTTACGGGTGTCGCCCCTTTTGACGACATAGGTGACGGTATCGCCGGCAGCTACTCGCCGTTCGAGTTCATGGAGCTCTTTTCCCTCAATGCTCGGTATCCCGTTCACCGAGAGAACGGTGTCTCTTTGCTTCAAGCCGGCCCGGGCTGCCGGAGATTCCCGCTGCAAACGGGAGATAGTGCTTGTGTAGGTAAAATCGATCGTTTCTTTCCCGTCAATTTCTGCAATTTCACCTACGCCCGGTTCATATGAGATTCCCGCAAATCCCGTTGTATGCCATACGGTCATTCTCCATCCAAGAAATACGGTGATAATAAAGAACAGAACTATTGCTATCCGATAGAGGTTAATATCATTGATGAGCGGCATAAATTGCATTTTGTACACAGAATTATCTTTTTATTTACTACACATAACGTACTAATGTACAACTATTATCGCTAAAATTGCAAATATTAACGATCAAATCCATAGAAAAGTCCGGGCATCGGATCGACTCCGGCGGATTGAGCCGCCGGTATAAAGCTGAAACTTTATAGAAAATTATACGTCTAATTGTTGTAGAACATCAACATCTCATCATTTTTACAAAAGCAGGAAACCTCATATGTATCGACACTATCGTATTTTCATTATCTTGGCATTAATGCTGTCTTGCCTTTCTGTTTCTGCAACAAATGTGCTGCACCAAGAAGATATCGACAAAGCAATTGATTTATTCAACCAAAATAAATATACTGAAGCCCGTGATCTTTTAAATATATATGTTAAGGAAAATAACAATAACGCCGAAGTATGGTATTATCTCGGACGAATTGCCCAGAGTGAGAACCGGATCGACGATGCCGAAGAGTATCTTAAAAAAGCAATAAAGATTGACGGATCCCGGTCGATATATCACCAATGGCTTGGACGGGTGTATGGATTGCAGGCAGCAAACGCGAGCGTATTCCGGCAACCGTTTATCGCCCGCAATGTGCGTCGGTCGTTTGAAACCGCAGTAGAGCTCGATCCGGATAATATTGAAGCCCGTTTCGAACTACTGCAGTTTTTTATATTTGCACCCGGTATAGTAGGAGGAAGTACGAGTAAAGCCCTCGAACAGGCGGAAGAAATTAAAAAACGAGATGCCGTGCGGGGACATGGTGCCTACGGATTTATTTACGGCCGGCAGGATGAATTTGAAAAAGCCGAACGTGAATTTACATCTGCAATAGAGCTCGATCCGACTCAACCCGATCCTTATCTGTGGCTGGCATTTATGTATGCACGTACGGAGAAGTACGATCAGGCAATGTCTGAACTTACAACATTGATTGAACAGCGGCCTGACTATATGCTTTCATATTATCATTACGGCCGATTGGCTGCGCTGTCCGGAAAACAACTTGAACAAGGGAAACACTATATTGAAAAATATCTCCAACATACGCCGGCATGGAATGAACCAACGATAGCTTCGGCACATTACCGTCTCGGCAACATATATCAGAAAGCCAATGACCCGGAGCGTGCCCGCGAGCAATATGAGATTACTCTGAAAATTAATTCCCATCATCAACAGGCTCAAAAAGCCTTAAAGGATCTACAATAGAAACAAAGAAAGGTATCTCTATGAATTATCGGCATATACTTCTCTGCATTTTATTTTTTATACTCATCATCGGATCGGTAACAGCCGAAGAAACAAGGTTGCTCCGTCATCCAACGGTAAACGAAACGCATATCGCATTTGTGTACGCAGGTGACATCTGGCTCGTCGACCGCAATGGCGGTGAAGCACGTCAGCTCACGACATCGGAGGGCCTTGAAATGACACCACGTTTCTCACCCGACGGTAAGTTGATTGCTTTCACCGGTCAGTACGACGGTAACACAGATGTTTTCATCATGCCGTCATCCGGAGGAGAGCCGAAACGTTTAACCTATCATCCCGGTGCAGATAATGTGCGTGGGTGGACGAATGACGGAAAACACGTTATCTTTGCCTCCGGACGCGATTCCGCACCCGTTCCGTATAGCCGCCTGTGGAAGGTTGATATCGAAGGCGGTTTGCCCGAAGAAATCCCTCTGCCGATGGCAAACCGCGGTGTCTATTCACCCGATGGTAAACGAATGGCATATGTACCATTCTCCGAAAGAAATAACGTGTGGCGTCATTACCGCGGAGGGACAACGACACCTGTCTGGATCGTGGATAAACAGACGCTGGAAGTCGAAATGGTGCCCCGCGATAACAGCAATGATAATTATCCGATGTGGATTGACGATAAAATTTACTTCACGTCCGACCGCAACGGAACGATAAATCTTTTCTCGTTTGATACCGGTACAAAAGATGTCAGCCAGCTCACCCATCACGAAGATTTTGATATCCGTTACGCATCGCAGGGTGACGAGGTGATCGTCTATGAGCAGGGCGGTTTTATTCACCTGTACGATCCGGCGGTGGATCGGAGTGAGCTGTTATCTATCCGTGTGATAAGCGACCGGTCTCTTACACGTCCGCGTTTTGTCAATGCATCCGGAATGATCCGGAGTGCGGAAATATCACCGACCGGCGTGCGTGCCGTTTTCGAAGCACGCGGCGATATTTTCACCGTGCCGGCGGAAAAAGGCGATGTCCGGAACATAACAAATCAGACCGGCGTCCATAACCGCTACCCCGCATGGTCGCCCGACGGGAAATATATTGCATGGTTCTCCGATAAGAGCGGTGAATATCAACTGAAGATCGGCGAACAATCCGGTCTCGGAGAGGTAAAGGTTATATCGTTCGAGGATCCGAGTTTCTATTATAATCCGGTCTGGTCCCCCGATTCGAAAAACATCGCATTTACCGATAAACATCTCACCCTCTGGTACATCAACGTGGAGGAAGGGAAACCCGTGAAGGTCGATACCGATTCATACGAACATCCGGAGCGTTCTCTTCATCCGGTCTGGTCGCCCGACTCAAAATGGATAACCTACTCGAAACGTTTACGCAATCACCTCCGGGCAATTCATGTCTATTCGATCGATGAACGGAAAGCATACCGGATAACCGACGGTCTCTCAGATTCGGTGTCTCCGGCATTCGACAAGAGCGGTAAGTACCTTTATTTTCTTGCAAGTACCAACGTCGCTTTGAATACCGGCTGGCTGGATATGACGTCGTATGAACGGCCGGTCGTTCGCAATGCATACCTTGTTGTTCTTACAAAAGATGAAACTTCACCCCTTGCTCCGGAAAGCGATGAAGAAACGTCCGATGAGAAAAAGGATGAGGAATCAAACGATAAAAATGAAATGACCGTTCGTATCGATTTCGAAGACATCGATCAGCGGATTGTATCGGTTGAGAATATACCCGGCCGGGATTATACATCGCTGAAAACGGCAGGAGAGGGGACGTTTTTCTATCTTGAATCCGTTCCGAATCAACAGGGCTATACGCTGCACAGGTATGATCTGGAGAAGCGTGAGTCAACGGAGTTTTTAAAAGGTATTTTTCAGTTTACCGTTTCATCCGACGGGAAAAAAATCCTATACGGTGCACCGGGCAATACGTGGGGTATCGTCGATGCAACCGGCACGGCGAACGTAGGCGACGGCAGATTGAGTACGGGCGACATGCGAGTGCAAATCAATCCCCGTGCCGAGTGGGAACAGATCTATCGTGAATCGTGGCGTATCAACCGGGATTTCCTGTATGCACCGAATATGCACGGTGCCGATTGGGGTGCGATGAAAGAAAAATATCGCGGCTGGGTGGATCATGTCGGACACCGGTCTGATTTAACATACGTTCTGGAACATTTGTTAAGTGAACTTGTTATCGGACACAGCTACGTCGGCGGCGGAGATTCCCCGTCCGCCGAATCGGTTAATGTCGGATTACTCGGCGCGGACTATACAATAGAAAACGGATTCTACCGGATCACAAAAATATACACCGGAGAAAACTGGAACCCCGAACTCCGGGCACCGTTAACCGAACCCGGACGGAATGTTAAAACCGGTGAATATATTCTCGCGGTGAACGGTACGGAGTTGCGCGCACCGACAAATATATATAGCTTGTTCCAGGGTACCGCTAACCGGCAGACGGTTATCCATGTAAACGATCGTCCGACGATGAGCGGGGCACGTCAGGTAACGGTTGTCCCCGTCGCAAGCGAATGGGGGCTGCGTCAGCGTGAGTGGATTGAATCTAACCGCCGAAAGGTAGATGAATTGTCGGACGGGAAGCTGGCTTATATCTATCTGCCAAATACCGGCGGTGGGGGGTATTCATATTTCAACCGGTACTTTTTCGCGCAGATGGATAGACAGGGAGCGGTGATCGATGAACGGTTTAACGGAGGAGGCTCGGCTGCAGATTATATCGTCGATCTGCTCGACCGTCCGGTGCTGAACTACTGGCATACCCGGGACGGGGAAGATTTCAAAACACCCCTCGCGGCTATGGACGGACCGAAAGTAATGATCATTAACGAACATGCCGGATCGGGCGGAGATGCGCTGCCATATTATTTCCGGAAACGCGGCATCGGTCCTCTGATCGGTACGACAACCTGGGGCGGACTCGTCGGCGTGTACGATTATCCGCCGTTAATCGACGGCGGCTTTGTTACTGCGCCGCGCGTTGCCTTTTATAATGTGGACGGGGAGTGGGAAGTTGAGAATGAGGGAGTGGAACCCGATATCGAAGTATTACAGTTGCCGGCAAAGATGAAAGACGGCGGCGATCCGCAGCTTGAGCGGGCAATCGAAGAAACACTTAAAATGCTCGAAAGGAATCCGCCGCCGCAGGTCGAGACACCGGATTTCCCGGTGCGGGTTAGGTAAATATGCGTCAACTTCTCTATGTCTTCGATCCCCTCTGCGGTTGGTGTTACGGTTTCAGCCCGGTCGTTAAGAAGATCAATCAGCATTATGACGGTCATTTTGATGTATCGGTATTATGCGGCGGACTCGCTATCGGTGATAATGCGCTTCCCGTGCGGAAGGTTGCCCAATATATCTCCGGTGCTCTCGGTCAGGTTGAGAATATGACCGGTGTACGTTTTGGCGACGGATTTGTAAACGGTATCCTTCGCGATGAAAACTATATCTATGATTCCGAACCGCCCTGTATTGCACTGACCGTTGTCAAAGAGCTTGCACCCGAGCACATTGTATCCTTCGCGCACGATGTACAGATTGCATTCTTTTATGACGGGAAAAACCTGAACGATGCGGAGACCTATATGCACCTGCTCGAACCGTATGGTATCGACAGCGATGCATTCCTCAAAAAATATTTCCGCGACGAGTATAAGAATAAAACGTATATCGAGTTCGATTATTGTCGCGACATAGGCATCAGAGGGTATCCCGCCCTTGTACTAAATGAAGATGGCGATCACCGGATACTCGTCCGCGGATATCAGACATATGAAAACATATCCGTATTACTCGACAATACTATCAATAAGAAAAAACAATGAATAGAAATATAATATTTGTAGTTGTGTTCATCCTGTTCCTTCACGGCTGTGCAACGGATGTTCCGCAAACCGGATTACAGGAAATACGCGGTGTCTGGATCACCAATGTCGATAGCGAGATACTGTTCGATCCGCAGTCAATCGAAGATGGTGTGGCATTTCTTGCCGACCGCGGTTTTAACATCATCTTCCCGGTCGTATGGAATAAAGGATACACGCTTTACCCGAGCGACGTGATGGCATCGTATTTCGGTGAGGAATTCCGGATCGACCCGCTGTTCGCGGAACAGGGACGTGATCCTTTGCGTGAGATAATTGCCGCTGCCCGGAAGCATAATCTCGATGTTATGCCCTGGTTTGAATTCGGTTTCGCGGCATCGTATCAAGACAACGGCGGGCATATCATTGCCGCCTATCCAGATTGGGCGGCGCGGGACAACACGGGTGCATTACTTGAAAAAAACGGCTTCGAATGGATGAATGCCTTCCATCACGAAGTTCAGGGGTTCATGCTTGCACTTGTCCGGGAAGTATGCGGGAACTACGATATCGACGGAATCCAGGGAGATGACCGGCTCCCTGCACTTCCGTCCGAAGGCGGTTATAGTGAGTATACCCGTCAGCTCTATTACAGCGAGGCCGGTACGTATCCTCCGGACGACTCCCGCGAACCGGAATGGCTGCAATGGAAAGCCGACAAGCTGACCGAATTCGGCGGGAGATTGTACCATATGGTGAAAGAGATACGTCCGGAACTGATCGTCTCGATGTCACCGAGTATATATCCATGGTCGAAAGAAGAATACCTGCAGGACTGGCCCGAATGGATCAGACAGGGGCAGGTCGATATTATTCACCCCCAGTGCTACCGGTACGACATCGACAGCTACAAACAAACGGTTGAAGACGTCGCATGGTATGCCGGCCTTGAAACGCGAAACGGAGAACGGTATATCGATGTCGATCCGATAATTGTCGCGCCCGGTGTTTTAATTAAAGTGGGGCACCGGTATAACGGACCCGAATATGTTAAAGAAGCGGTGCGGTTTAACCGTCAGCATGGGATGCAGGGAGAAGTATACTTCTTTTACGAAGGACTCGATGAAAAAAACGATCATCTCGCGGATACGCTGTATAAGTATCTCTATAATCAACCCGCAGTGCTGCCGTACGGGAAATAGGGTATATGTATATATGTAAGCGCCAAATCATTTTGGCGCGATTAGCATAAATCAGACATTAGATGACACCTTACACATTCAAACAAGTTCTCAGCGAACTTCACACTATCTATAACAGACTGGATTCTTCAGAAAAAGAAACCAAACGCCATATACTATCCGTACGCAATACGCTTTCCTCTTTGATTGAGATACCACCGCCGGCTACCAATAAAAAACCGGAATTAAAACCCGTATGCCGTTACCTCGAACGAGCAATAAACACCGGTAGAACCGGACCTTTTTCAACTCTGTGTGAAACACTTGGGCCGGTGTCGCCGGACCTTGGCTGGGAGTATGGGTATGAAACCATGCCGGATCATTTATACGATTCGTACGCATATACGGAAATAGCGGGTCCGAAAGGCAGCATGTATTCCGAAAATATAGCATTCGGTCTGGTTTTGCTTGCACCCGGATGTCATTATCCGGAACACCGGCACCCGGTTATTGAAGAATCATATCTCTGTATAAGCGGTAGCGTAACGCAAAATAACGATAATGTGCTGACTGCAGGAGATTTTCTTTATAATCCTCCCGGGTATATCCATTCGTTTATCGTGAATTCAATCGCAGCGTGTTTACTCGTATATTTCTGGAGTGCAGATCCGGAGGGACTACAGGATAATTCAATGAAATTCGATTAGGATAGAACACGGATCCGTCAGCGGGCTCGTAACCGGCATTTTGCCACTTGTTTCATTCACCCTTTTTATCGATATTAATTATAAACAGATAAGAGGATAATACCACTCTGATTAAAATCACATCATATTGATTTATTTCCACGTTGTCCCATGATCATAACAATAATCTACAGGAAGAGAAACTATGAAACCTATTTTTATCGTAACCATGCTATCCATCATACTATTCTGGGGATGTTCACAGCACATGGATAATCCGTTATTAACCGAATTCGAGACTCCGTACGGCGTCCCGCCGTTTGATAAAATTAAAACAGAGCACTATATACCCGCATTCGAAGTGGGTATGACACAGCACAACGCCGAAATCGAAGCGATCGTAACAAACCCGGACCTCCCTGCGTTCGGAAACACAATTGAGGCATATGAGTACAGCGGTGAGACACTGCGACGGTCGTATATGGTGTTTATGAATATGGTATCCGCCAATACGTCACCGGAAATACAGCACATAGCACGCGAAGCGGCACCGATGATGTCGAAGCATATGGACGATATAATGCTGAATCCCGAACTCTTTGCCCGTGTAAAATCGGTTCACGATCAAAAAGATGAACTGGATTTGAATCCGGAACAAATGCGACTGCTTACCGATACATACAAATCGTTTGTCCGCGGTGGCGCAAATTTACCGTTCGATAAACAGGATCGTTTCCGTGAAATAAATGAACGCCTATCGATTCTTACGCTGCAGTTCGGTGACAACGTCCTCGCGGAAAATAACACGTTCGAACTTGTCCTCGAAACAGAGGATGATCTTGCCGGTCTGCCTGAGTCGGTCGTTGCCTCGGCAGCGGACGCTGCTGCAAAATCCGGACACGAAGGGAAATGGCTGATAACATTACACAACCCGAGTGCGTTGCCTTTCCTTCAATACTCTTCACGTCGTGATCTTCGGGAAATTGTCGAGCGTGCCTATACAAATAAAGGCGACAACAACAACGAATACGACAACAAAGCGATCATAAAAGAGATCGTACCGCTGCGTCTCGAACGCGTGAATCTCCTCGGATATGAGACACACGCGGATTATGTCCTCGAAGAGAACATGGCGAAAACGCCGGAAGGTGTCTATAATCTTTTAAATCAACTCTGGCAGCCGGCGCTGCGGAATGCCCGCGCAGAAGCACGGGAACTTCAGAGCATGATCGATCGCGAAGGCGGTGATTTTAAACTACAACCGTGGGACTGGCGGTACTACGCCGAAAAGGTACGCGTCGATAAATATGACCTCGACGAGGAAATGCTTCGCGCATATTTCCCGCTGAACAGCGCAAAGGACGGCGTGTTCGGTGTCATCAATAAACTATGGGGACTGCAATTTGTTGCAAGGGATGACATACCGAAATATCACGATGAGGTGGAGGTCTATGAAGTACAGGAAGCCGACGGAAGTCATATCGGTATATTATATCTTGACTTTCACCCGCGTGCGTCGAAACGTGCCGGTGCATGGATGAGCAGTTACAGGAAACAATCAAGAACGCCGGAAGGACAGATGATCCATCCTGTTATCAAAACGGTGTATAACTTCTCACGACCGTCCGGGGATATACCCGCATTGTTGACATACGATGAGTTGACAACATTTTTCCACGAACTCGGGCATGCGCTGCACGGGTTGCTGTCCGATTGTCAGTATAATAGTCTTTCGGGAACGGCTGTTCCCCGGGATTTCGTCGAACTGATGTCGCAGATCATGGAGAACTGGGCGGCGGAACCTGAAGTATTAAAAATGTTCGCGCGTCATTATGAAACCGGTGAAGTGATCCCGGACGATCTCATCGACAGGATACGCAGAAGCGCGCAGTTCAATCAGGGATTTGCAACGACCGAGTATCTTGCAGCTTCGTTCCTTGATATGGATTATCACACACTCACAGACGGAAACATCAATGATGTTAATACGTCTGAAACCGCATCGCTCGATGCAATCGGATTAATACCCGAGATCGTATCGCGTTATCGCAGCACGTATTTTAACCATATATTTTCGGGCGGATATTCGGCAGGATATTACAGCTATATCTGGGCAGAAGTACTCGATGCGGATGCATTTCAGGCATTTAAAGAAACATCATTATTCGATCAGCAAACAGGCGCGGCCTTCCGTACGAACATACTCGAACGCGGCGGTACCGATGATCCGATGACCTTATACAAAAACTTCCGCGGCAGAGAGCCGGAGATCCAACCGCTCCTGAACCGGCGGGGATTGAATTGATCAGAGGTCGGAAAATCAGCGGTCAGAGTTCGGACGTCAGAGGTCAGATATCAGCGGAGTAATCAAACATGATAATGACACAATCCGATAGTGTGTAGGATGTCAGGCTGAGCGATAGATTGTCATACTTCGACTCCCTGCCTGCCGCAGGCACGGCGCTCAGGATGACAATCTATCATGATAATGACACAACCCAATAGTGTGAAGGGTGTCAGGCTGAGTCCATTATTAAAAGCTTTTTAATCTATGATAATAATGACATATTGAAAAACCTTGGGTGTTCCTGACTCCCCTCTCCGCTGTCGCGGAGAGGGGCCGGGGGTGAGGCGTTTAATCGACGCACAGAGCTTTCCAATTATTAGATAAAGTGGTAATGCGATTTTTAAAAAAGTTTTGTGCTTAACCTCGTAGCCTCACCCCCCATCCCCCTCTCCGCTTTTTGCGGAGAGGGGGCGTGTGGAACGGTTAAAATTTTATTTTGTAACTTTGTTACCTGCTACAGTTTAAACGTTTATCGGCTGCTACCAACCATGTCATTGGCAGCGGAGTCGAAGCCTGAGTGCGGTGTGCAAAGAAATGAAATGTTATTTAATCGAAACGGCATTAGAGCGGTGTTGAACTGAAAATTGTAAGCTAAAAACACGAAACTGAAAAACCGAGTCATTTCCGGAGAATGTATGAAATATTCAACTTTATTTACATATATACTCCTAACCGGAGTATTATTACTGACATCATGTTCCAACGGTAACAAGGAGTTCACAATGGGATTACCGGATGTAATACAACAAAGCACAATCGATGCGATGATCGAAAAATTCGGAGAGGAACATGCCGATCGGATACGCGCCGGCGTGTCGCAGGTTGCCGAACGCTGGCGGAGCGATGACGGTACGGAGGAACAGTTCCAAAATTTCTGTCTTGAGAATTTTTATCATAAACAGGATGAACTTGATCTCGTTTTTGACCGGTTCCAGACCAATCTCGAAGCACTGTACGGTAATCTGCATCGCATTAATCGTCGGTTTATGTGGCATTTACATGTGGATACCGGTCCGGTATTGCCTCTTGATCATATGTTCGGCGAGTATGATGTGTATGCACATGTCGCCGAGGACCTTTTCCGGTCGAAGATTGCATTTACCGTGCTGTTGAATTTCCCCATATATTCACTGGAAGAGAAAACAAAAGAGGGTAACGGATGGACCCGCCGGCAATGGGCGGAATCCCGACTTTCCGATTGGTTTGTAAACCGTGTCCCTGCAGAGGTCAATCAAAAGCAGAGCGAGATCCGGACGCGTGCCGATGATTATATCGCGAACTATAATATTTACATGAACAACCTCATCGATAACGAGGGTAACCGGTTATTCCCCGAGAATCTACGGCTCATCAGTCACTGGGGGTTGCGCGACGAGTTGAAAGCACAATATGCAAATCCCGATGGATTGAACCGGCAGCGTAAGATTTATCAGGTCATGCAGCGCATCATCGCGCAGGAGATTCCGGTTATTATGGTGAACAATGATGAAGCCGATTGGAATCCGTACACCAACGAGGTATGGAAGGCGGGTACACAGGAACAAGCGGATGCATCTCCTGAGCCGAAT
>Ga0209498_1000823_pt1 | contig 19203 bp, 10 predicted proteins | sample WalLakDeSediment_FD_184131 | JGI IMG/M metagenome (GOLD analysis project Ga0209498, IMG submission 184131) | Lake sediment microbial communities from Walker lake, Nevada to study Microbial Dark Matter (Phase II) - Walker Lake 11/02/13 Deep... | ecosystem: Environmental > Aquatic > Freshwater >... | reverse complement strand
CGCCGCGGTGACCATGCGAAACGGTGAGATTCAGCGCGCTCGTTCTTGTCAGAATCGTTCGTATCTTTTCTCGACCACCGCTCGCGCCGATTGCGGCACCAGCCAGAACATCAGAATCTAAAAGTTTTCCACCTATCGCTTTACGCTCCGAGAGTGCTTGAAGCACCTCATCGACGCCGGCCAAGGTTTTGTCGTTCTCCACGATGCGTTTGGCTAACGTCTCAACCGCATCCTCCTCAGCGTTTGATACGTCGGGCGTGTCGAACGTCGTGAAGGTCGCGGTGCACGTCCCCACCCCGCCGGAAATCGTTAACCCACGCGACGCTCGTCGCTCCATGTTTTCCTGGGCCTGCTCCGCCGATACCGCCGAGATAATTTTCACGCTGACTCTCGGCAAGTCCTCGGGTGTGTACCCGCTGCGGCGGAGGTACGGGGCGAAGTCTTCCCAGTTGCCAGCCCAATTTGGGATGAGTGCCAGAAGCGTACTCGCGACATCAGAATCGATCCCGATCCGCCGGCTGCCCTTCTTCCAGGGAAACTCCGGCCACATCCCATCGGGAAACAGCCGACGGAGTTGCTCCGTCATGCCGGCCGCGCCGGCGTCGCTTTCAGCCATGATGCCCTCTTGTGTATGCGGGCCGACCCGACGCGAGCGAAAGAGGGCTAACGCTCGCGTCGGATCGCCGCCGGATGCAGGCCGGCTACCCACTGGTGATGATCACATACTCTGCAAGTACCCTCGCCTCACCGATCAAAGCAGTCCTGGAGCAGCTCCTCCATCGGGTCCGGCGGCCCGGCGGGCCGCGTCGCTGGAAGTCTGCTACGCTCGCACGGCGTCAAGCCCAGTGCCGCCTCCATCTTGGCGAGTTGATCGGCGCACTTGTTCAGTTGCGCGAGCGCCGGAACAGCGACGGCCGAAGCGGGCTGGCCGGCTCGGTTGAGTAGGCGTGTGTAGTGGATTTCTTCGCCGCTCTCGGCGAGCGTCTTCTCGGCAGTACGCCAGCGGTCATAGGTGCAGGCGTATCGCTCGCACAGGCCGAGGTCGGTGACGGCAAGCGCCCCGATCTCATCGAGTTGCCGCACGATCTCCCGAAAACGGTCGGCGGCGCCGGCCGTCATCCACTCCGGCGGCTCCGGCAACTGCCCGCACGCCCGCCCTGTCTGCCTGTGGTCGCCGGTGTAGTCCAGCGACTGTTTCTTGCGGCCCTGCATCGCGCACCTCCGTTTGCGGCTCACCTTCCAGCGTAACAACCGTCGCCCCCCTGGATGTGACCATCCACGTCTGGAATCCCTTGCGATTCCATCGCGTTAGACGTGCGGTCTGCCCGGCGTCGAGCCGATACCGGCGACCCCCCTTCCCCCGCCCCATGAATCCCGGCCGCCCGCCACCGACGGACCAACGTTGTCCCTCGGATCCGGTAGCCTGCCGCCGCATCGCGGTCTGCTCTCGCAGCGCCCGCCGCTGCCCGCATCGCACGTTCTGACCGGCGCATCCTTCCGGGGGGGCCGCTCTGCGGGTAGGTTGATCCCTCGGGAACTGCCTCCACGCCGATCCATCGCCCATGAATCTCACCGAAATCATCGCTGGAGCCTCCCTGACGGGCCTGGAGCCAGACCTCGTCTGCAAGGTTGTCGCGGTCACCTCGATCGCCGACAACGCCCTCCAAGTCGTCTACACGCTCCCAGACGGCTCTCCCAAGATTCGGCTCCTATCGCCCGACGATGCAGCCAGCATCTCCCCCGCCACCGCCGAGCGGCCCTGGGCCTTCGACGGCGATGCCGATGCCTTCCAACTCGCCTGTGAGGCGAAGCGGATCGACCTGGCCTTCCTGTTCGACCCGATGATGGCAGTCCACACGTCGAACGTAGACCCGCTGCCCCACCAGATCACGGCGGTCTACGAGTCGCTCCTGCCCAAGCAGCCCCTCCGATTCGTTCTCGCCGACGATCCCGGCGCCGGCAAGACGATCATGGCGGGGCTCTACATCCGCGAACTCGTCATGCGGGCCGACGCAGCCCGGGTGCTCATCGTGGCCCCCGGCAGTCTGGTTGAGCAGTGGCGGGACGAACTCTTCGAGAAGTTCGGCCTGGAGTTCCGCGTCTTCTCGGGGTCGATCGACGATGCCACCGCCGGCACCAACCCCTTCGAGAACGCCGACAAACTCATTGTCCGCCTCGACCAGTTCTCCCGAGGCGAGCTGGGCGGCGATGGCGAGGAAAAGCGGCCCGGCCCGCTCCAGGAAAAACTCCTGTCCGCCGGCTGGGACTTGGTCGTCTTCGACGAGGCCCACAAGCTCGCTGCCCACTATTCCGGTTCAAAGCTTTCGAAGACCGCCCGCTTCCGCCTAGGCGAGCGGCTGGGCGGCGAAACCCGCCACCTCCTCTTGATGACGGCCACGCCGCACAACGGCAAGGAGGAAGACTTCCAGCTCTTCCTGTCGCTGCTCGACTCCGACCGCTTCTACGGCAAGTTCCGCGACGGGCCGCACAAAATAGACACATCCGACCTCATGCGCCGCATGGTCAAGGAGGAACTCGTCAAGTTCGACGGCTCGCCGCTCTTCCCCGAGCGGAAGGCCTACGTCGTCAACTACACACTCTCCGACATCGAGGCCGCCCTCTACGAGTCTGTCACCGACTACGTGAAGACCGAGATGGGTAAAGCCGACGAACTCCAGGGATCGCGAAAGGGGTCCGTAGGCTTCGCTCTCACGGCCCTCCAGCGGCGGCTCGCCTCCAGCCCCGAGGCGATCTATCAGTCGCTCAAGCGACGCCGCGGCCGGCTCGCCGACCGGCTGCGCGATGCCAAACTCAGCGTTCGTGGCCGTCAGGTGTTTGCCGAAACCATCGCGGCCATCCCCGAGGACGACGACGACCTCGCCGCCGACGAGCAGGAGGAACTCGAGGAGAAGCTCATCGACGACGCCACGGCGGCGGAGTCGATTCCTGAACTCGAAGCCGAGATCACGATCCTCGCCGACCTCGAAGACCAGGCGAAAGCCCTGGTGGCCTCCGGCAAAGACCGCAAGTGGGACGAACTCTCGAAGCTGCTCCAGAACACGCCGGAGATGCACGACGCCGACGGCCGGCAGCGGAAGATCATCATCTTCACCGAGCATCGCGACACGCTGAACTACCTCCACGACAAGATCGGCCACGTCATTGGCAACCCCGACGCGATCGTCACGATCCATGGCGGCACAAAGCGCGAAGAGCGGAAGAAGGCTCAGGCACTCTTCCGCTCCGACAAGGACGTGCAGGTGCTCGTCGCGACCGACGCCGCGGGCGAGGGCGTCAACCTCCAGTGCGCTCACCTTATGGTCAACTACGACCTCCCATGGAACCCCAACCGTATGGAGCAACGGTTTGGCCGCATCCACCGCATCGGCCAGACCGAGGTCTGCCACCTCTGGAACCTGGTCGCTAAGGAGACCCGCGAGGGCGCGGTCTACCACCGGCTGCTCGAAAAACTGGCCGTCGAGTGCGAGGCTCTCAAGGGCCGTGTCTTCAACATCTTGGGCGAGGTGTTTGATTTCGATGATGACGGAACTGATGCGGACGAGCCCGGCGACGCCGGCACCCGCCGGCCGCGATCCCTCAAAGACCTCCTCCTGGCGGCGATCAAATACAACGACCGGCCCGACGTAAAGGCTCGGCTCCGCCAGCGGATCGACCACGCCTTCGATCACGACCACCTGAAGAACCTCCTCGGCCGCAACGCCCTGGCCGAGCAATCGATGACTCCCGAGCGGCTCTTCGCCGTGAAGGAGGAAATGGAAAAAGCGGAGGCCCGCCGTCTCCAGCCGTTCTTTGTGAGGGCGTTCTTCATGCGGGCCTTCGCCGCCCTCGGCGGGGCGATCCACCCCCGGGAGCCGGGCCGCTACGAGATCACCTACGTTCCGCACGAAATCCGCGAGCGCGACCGGCGGATCACCGGCCGCAACCGCCGCGAGCAGGAGCCGGTGCTCAGGCGATACGACCGCGTCTGCTTCGAGCGTGAGGCTATCCAGTCGCTCGACGAGCCGGGGAAGGCGAGGGCTGTGTTGATGCACCCCGGCCACCCGCTCATGCTGGCGATCACCGACCTGATCCTTGAGAAGCACGCCAACCTTATGCGGCAGGGGGCGATCTTCGTCGATCCGGCCGACGATGGGTCTGAGCCTTCGCTGCTCTTCCTGCTCACGCATGAGATCAAGGGCGGCGACGGCATCGTGCTCTCGAAGCGGATGCAGTTTGTCCGGGTCAAACCTGACGGCACGGCCGCCTTTGCGGGCTGGGCGCCGCATCTTGACTTGGAGCCTTTGTCGCCAGCGGATCACGGCCTCATCGCCGACGTGCTTTCCGCCCCGTGGCTGCGGACCGACCTGGAAGCCACGGCCGTCGCCCTCGCCGCCGCATCGCTCGTTCCCGAGCATTTCCAAGAGGTCAGTGCTCGCCGCATCGACCACGTCGATCGCACGCTCGAAGCCGTCAACACCCGGCTCACTGCCGAGATCAACCACCAAAGTGACCGCGCCAAGAAACTCCGCGACGACAAGGCCGCCGGGAAGGACGTGGCGAGGCATATGGAAAACGTCTCGCGAACGCTCAAAGACCTCCAGGCCCGACTCGAACACCGGCGCCGGGAACTTCTGGCGATGAAGCAGATTCAGACGGCCCCCCCGGTGGTGCTTGGCGGCGCCCTCGTCATACCCGCTGGACTGCTCCGCGAACTCAAAGGCGAGGGGCTGGCGCTGACTTCGGCCGACGCCGCTGCCCGCATGAAGATCGAGCGGTTGGCAATGCAGGCCGTGATGAGCCTCGAACGCTCCCGCGGCTGCCGCGTGGAGGACGTGTCGGCCGATAAATGCGGCTGGGACGTGACGAGTTATCCACCGGCCGACAACGGCGTGGCGCCGCTGCCCCGCCACATCGAGGTCAAAGGCCGCGCCGCTGGGGCCGACACGATTACCGTGACGCGCAACGAGATCACCTACGCGGTAAACCAAGCCGACAAGTTTTTGTTGGCGATCGTCTTTGTGAACCCCGACGATTCCGTCGATGGGCCGCACTACATCACGAATCCGTTTCAGCGGGAACCCGATTGGGGCGTGGCGAGTAGCAACTATTCCGTAGAGCATCTTCTTGCAGGGAGGCCGGCATGAGCGTTGACGAGCATCCGGTCATTTCCCCAAAGAAACTCATCGAAGTGGCACTGCCGCTCGACGCGATCAACAAGGCCTGCGCTCGGGAGAAATCGATTCGCCATGGCCACCCCTCGACGCTTCATCTTTGGTGGGCGAGGCGCCCCCTAGCCGCTGCTCGGGCTGTGATCTTCAGCCAGTTGGTGAACGACCCGGAAGACCTCTGGTGGTACCAGAATCCTGGCGCGGTGCCCAACAAACAGGTTCGCGGCCATTGGACGAAGACTCGGCAGCGGCTCTTCAAGATCATCGAAGACCTTGTCATCTGGGAGAACACGACCAACGAGGCCGTGTTGGAACCTGCCCGCGAGGAGATCCGCAAGAGTTGGCGGGAAGTCTGCGAACTCAACAAGAACCACCCGCAGGCCGCCGAACTCTTCAATCCTGACAAGATGCCGGGCCTGCACGACCCGTTCGCCGGCGGCGGGTCCATACCGCTAGAGGCGCAGCGGCTCGGCCTGGAAGCGTATGCGAGCGACCTCAACCCCGTCGCCGTCCTCATCAACAAGGCGATGATCGAGATTCCACCAAAGTTCGCCGGCCGGCCGCCGGTGCATCCCGATGCCCGGCAAGACAAGGATCTCTTTGCGAAGGAGTGGAAGGGCGCCGCGGGCCTTGCTGAAGACATTCGCCGCTACGGGCAATGGATGAGGGGTGAGGCATTCAAACGCATTGGCAACCTGTACCCCGAGATCGAAATCACCAAACCGATGGTGAAGGATCGCCCGGACCTGGAACCGTACGAGGGACAGAAACTAACGGTCATTGCCTGGCTTTGGGCACGCACGGTTAAGAGCCCGAATCCTGCGTTTTCCGACGTTGATGTGCCGCTAGCTAGCACCTTTATATTGAGCAGCAAGGAGGGCCAGGAAGCCTATGTGCAGCCGATTGTCGGCACGTCTGGCTACACGTTCACGGTGAAGAACGGCAGCCCACCGGCCGAAGCAAAGGCGGGAACAAAGCTCTCACGCGGTGCCAACTTTGGCTGCCTAATGTCGAAGGTGGCAATCGAGCCGACGTACATCAAAGCGGAAGCAATGGCCGGGCGGATGGGCCAGAACTTGATGGCGATCGTCGCTGAGGGCACGCGAGGTCGGGTCTTCCTTTCGCCAACGAACGAGCAGGAGGCGATTGCTATGGACGCCAATCCGGGCAATGCGGCCGAGGCAATTCATGTGCCTATTGCCAATGATCCGCGGGCATTGTGGTGCTTGCTCTACGGGCTGAATCACTTCGACCATCTCTTCACCCCGCGGCAGCTGGTGGCGTTGACGACGTTCAGCGATCTCGTCGGTGAGGCAAGGGACCGGATTCACCAGGACGCAATCGCGGCCAAGTTACCCGATGATGACGCCCCTCTCGATGCGGGCGGCGCTAACGCTCGAGCCTATGCCGAGGCGGTCAGCGTGTATTTGGGGTTTGGGGTGGATAAAGCCGCTGAGGGTAGTTCCGTAATCTGCACATGGAGCTCACTTCCGTCAAAGTTGCACGTTGTGGGGACTTTCGGACGCCAAGCTCTCCCGATGACGTGGGACTATGCGGAAAGCAATTTGTTCGCTGAGTCGTCTGGCAACTTTGAAAGAATGTGCACCCTGTCGGCCAATGCAGTCGAACGTGCTGTGGCGGCCAACCCCGTTTCTGGCGAAGTGAAACAGATAAATGCTTCGCAGCAAGCGTGGTCACAAAGCAAGTTCGTCTCCACCGATCCACCGTATTACGACAACATCGGCTACGCCGATCTGTCCGACTTTTGCTACGTCTGGCTACGAAGGTCTTTGCGGGCCGTGTTTCCTGATTTGCTCGCCACTATCGCCGTACCAAAATCTGAAGAACTTATCGCTGCCCCCTACCGCCACGGCACGAAGGAGAAGGCCGAGAAGTTTTTCCTTGATGGCATGACGGAGGCGATGCACAACCTCGCTGTGCAAACTCACCCGGCCGCCCCAATCACGATCTACTACGCTTTCAAACAGGCCGAGACGGAAGCCGCCGAAGGCACATCGTCGAGTGGCTGGGAGACATTTCTGGAAGCCGTCCTTCGTTCTGGTTTCGCAGTTACGGGAACGTGGCCCGTACGAACTGAACGAAGCGGAGGATTTCGCAACAAGGGACAAAATGCACTTGCTTCGTCGATCATCCTCGTCTGCCGGCCTCGTCTAAAAACCGCCGGAACGATCAGCCGGCGGCAGTTCGTGCGATTGCTCAACGAGGCCTTGCCACTGGCGCTTGACGCTATGACGCGTGAGACCGAGGGACTGCATTCGCCAGTCGCCCCCGTCGATCTCTCGCAGGCGATCATCGGCCCCGGCATGGCGATCTTCAGCCGGTATGACGCCGTCCTCGAGGCCAACGGCGAGCCGATGACCGTGAAGACCGCGCTCCAACTCATCAATCGCTTCCTCGCCGAAGACGACTTCGACGGCGACACCCAGTTCTGCCTCCACTGGTTCGAGCAGCACGGGTGGGACACCGGCAAGTTCGGCGAGGCCGACACACTCGCCCGTGCGAAGGGAACGAGCGTGGATGGCGTGAAGGCGGCCGGCGTCATTGAAGCGGGCGGCGGTAACGTCCGGCTCCTGAAGTGGAAGGAATACCCCGCTGACTGGAACCCGTCGCTCGACACGCGGCTCCCGGTCTGGGAAGCCCTCCACCAGTTGATTCGGGCGTATTCGAGCAAGGGCGACGCCGGCGCCGGAAAAGTGCTCAAAGCGTGCGCTGGTAAGGCGGAGGCGGCGCGGCAACTCGCGTACCGGCTCTACACGCTCTGCGAACGGAAGGGCTGGGCCGAGGACGCCCGCGCCTACAACGAGATCGTCACCGGCTGGAGCGGCATCGAGCGTGCCGCCGGCACCGGCGGCGAAGATCAGAAGAGTTTGTTCGAGTAATTCATGGCGGGGCAGCCCCGAGGTTTGTGACCGTGCTCTCATTTGACAAGCAGTTTGAAACCCGAATCCCGCTTAGCCACGGCCTCGTCAAGACGCTGACGGCGCTTCACGAGTATCGCGGGAAAGAGCAACTGTTTCGCCAGCAGACGCCACAGGTGTTGGAAGCCCTGCGGCAAAGCGCGATCATTCAGAGCGTCGAAAGCAGCAACCGGATCGAGGGCGTCGTCGCCAAACGAGGCCGCGTGAAGCAAATCGTGGCCGAAAACAGCGAGCCGCGGGACCGCCCTGAAGCCGAGATCGCCGGCTACCGCGACGTGCTCGACACGATTCATGGCGGCCACGATGGGATTCGACTCTCGAACGGCGTCGTGAAGCAACTGCACCGCATGCTGTTTGCTAAGACCGCTGAACGCGGGGGAGCATGGAAGGTCGATGCCAATCGCATTGAGCGGGAGCATGCGGACGGGCGGGTCGAAGTTCGTTTCGAGCCGCCCCCGCCCCACTTGACCGACAGCCTGATGACCGATCTCAACGACGGATTCGCGCGAATGCTCAAGCAGCGGGCGATCGATCCGCTCCTGCTCATTCCCGCGTACATTCTCGACTTTCTGTGCATCCACCCGTTTCGTGACGGCAACGGCCGGATGGCGCGGCTCCTCGCGCTCCTCCTGCTCTACCAGCAAGGCTTTGAAGTCGGCCGCTTCATCAGCCTCGAGAAAATCATCGAGGGCAGCAAGGAGACGTACTACGAGACCCTCCATGCCTCATCGCAGGGGTGGCGAGATGGCCGCCACACGCTCACGCCCTGGACGGAATATTTTCTCGGCACCCTGGTGGACGCCTATCGCCAATTCGAGGACCGTGTCGAAAAATCCACCAGCGCGAGGGGTGCGAAAACGCGGTTTGTCAACGCCGCAATCGATACCGCCATCGGCGACTTCACGGCTCAGGAGATTCTCGCCAAATGCCCCACTGCCAGCCTCGACCTCGTGCGGCAGATCCTCAAGCAGCGAAAGGCTTTAGGCCACATTCAGAGCCTCGGACGGGGGCGGTCGGCGAAGTGGCGCCGAATTGGGTAAGAAGGCCAATAAAATAGGTAGCAAAATAGGTAGGACAATCAACGAAACGGACCCCCGCATGACCTCAATCCGCCCCTGGCGCGAAGTCGCCATCCCCCACTCCGACGTGCTCAAAGGCACGTTCCAGCAGGCGGAGTTCGCCGCCGACATATCGGCCGTCCGCTCCGGCAACGCGCCCGACATCTACAAGGACGCGGCTCTCTTCTTCGACCGCACGTACATCACCGAGGGCATGGCCCTCCTGCTCACGCAGGTGGCCCAGCGACTGGCCGGCCAGGGGGGCGAGCCGGTCATCCAACTCCAGACGGCCTTCGGCGGCGGTAAGACGCACACACTCCTCGCAGTGCTCCATCTGGCGACGAGGAAATGCCCGCTCTCGGAGATGCCCGGCGTGGCATCGCTCATCGAGAAGGCCGGCCTAATGGACGTGCCGAAGGCCAACGTCGCCGTGATCGACGGCACGGCTCACTCGCCCGGCCAGCCGTGGAAAGAAGGCCGCACGACGATCAAGACCCTCTGGGGCGAACTCGCCTGGCAACTCGGCAAGGCCGAGGGCTACGAACTCGTCAAGGAAAACGACGCCAACGGCACGGCCCCGAGCAAGAAAGTGCTCCAGCAACTCCTGGAGCAATACGCTCCGTGCGTCATCCTCATGGACGAACTGGTCGCCTACGTCGGCCAGTTCGAGGATGGCAAGGCACTCAGCGGCGGCACGTTCGAGAGCAACACCGTCTTCATGCAGACGCTCACCGAGGCCGCGAAGCAGGTTCCCAACTGCATCGTGCTGGCGAGCCTCCCCGAGTCGGAACTGGAGGTCGGGACAGACCGCGGCAAGAAAGCACTCGCCGCACTCGAAAAGCGATTCGGCCGCGTCCAAGCCCTCTGGAAGCCGGTTGCCCCTGAGGAAGCCTTCGAGATCGTGCGCCGCCGCCTCTTCGAGCCGATCAAGGACGAGAAGGCCCGCGCCGCTGTCTGCCGCGCGTTCGCTGATACCTACATCGCCGAAGCCGCCGCCGTGCCGAGCGAAACCCAAGAGGGCCGCTACTACGACCGGCTGCTCCAGGCGTATCCGATCCACCCTGAGTTCTTCGAGCGGCTCTACAACGACTGGACGACGATCGATGGCTTCCAGCGAACCCGTGGCGCCCTCAAGCTGATGGCAAAGGTCATCTACCGGCTATGGCAGGGAAACAACGCCGACCTCCTCATCATGCCCGGCAGTCTGCCGCTCTTCGATTCCGACGTGCGGAACGAGATGACCTACCTCCTGCCGCCAGGCTGGCAGCCCGTCATCGATGGCGACATCGACGGCGACAAGGCCGAGACGACGGCGATGGAGGCCAAGCAGCCCCGATTCGGCCAGGTAAACGCGGCCCGGCGTGTCGCCCGGACGATCTTCCTCGGCTCGGCTCCATCGAGCGCCGCAGTGAAATCGGGCGTCCGCGGTCTCGATCCCGGCCGGATCGTCCTCGGCTGCCTCCAGCCGGGGCAGTCGCCGGCCGTCTACACCGACGCCCTGGCGGCCATCGCCGACCGGCTGCACTACCTCAACAGCAACGGTGGGCGAGACGCGGAGAATGTCCGCTACTGGTTCGACACACATGCCAACCTTCGCCGGGAGATGGAAGACCGAAAACGGCGGTTCGACGATGCTGAGGTCCGTAAGCGGATCGAGGCTGTGACTCACAAACTGTTTGCAAGCTCGGCGTGCTTCGATGGCGTCCACGTCTTCACGCCCCACGCCGACGTACCCGACGACAGTGTGCTTCGGCTCGTCGTGCTGTCTCCCGACCATTGGTATGCCAAGGAGGCCCGCCGGCAGGCTGACGACGCCGTTCACGACTACCTCAAGAACCACGGCACCCAGCCGCGGCACCGGGCCAACCGGCTCCTGTTCGTGGCTCCTGACCAAACCACGGTGGGCCGGCTTCAGGAAGCCACCCGCGCGGCGCTTGCATGGGAGTCGATCGTCGCTGACGTGGATTCCGGTCGGCTAAACGTCGATCAGGCCCGTAAACGGCAGGCCCAAACGGAGGCGAAGTCGGCGGTCGATGCCTTGCCCCGCGTCGCCCGCGAGTGCTTCAAGTGGCTGCTCTGCCCGGTGCAGGACGATCCGACGGCGGCCATGCCCACGATCGAGGTTCAGGCCCTCGGCACGAATAGCGGGTCGGCCGGTGCCGAACTCGACCGCGTCTGTCAGGAAAACGCATTCGTGATCGACGCATGGTCGCCGATCCACCTTCGCGACAAACTCAAAGAGTTCTACTGGAAGCCCGACAAGCCCCACGCGAGTGGCATCGGCTTCTGGGAGGATTCCCAGCGGTATCTCTACCTCGACCGGCTGAAGGACAAGGCCGTTCTCGCCGCTGCAATCCGAAAAGGCTCGGAGACCCCGGATTTCTTCGGCTCGGCCTCCGGCATCGCCGGCGACCACTACGAGGGATTCCAGTTGGGCCGGGGCGGCGTTGTGCTCGACGACACCACGCTCCTCATCGAGCCCGGTAAGGCCAAAGAGATCGCAGCCCACATCGCGGCCGAGGCCGCCAAGAAGGGCGAGGCGAAGGTCGATAGCACCGACCCCACCACCGGCGGCGGCACCAAACCCGGACACACCGGCACCCCGGGCGGTGGCGTGAAGCCCGGCGGCAGCATCTCGCCCCCGCCGGCCGCGAAGCCCCGCGTCTATCACGGCAGCGCGAACGTATCCCCGGTGCTGGCGAGAGCCGAACTCGACACGATCGCCCAGGAAGTCATCGCACTCCTCGCCAGAGATCCGACGGCGAACGTCCGCGTCTCGATCGAGATCACGGCCGAGTTCGCCGACGGCGCAAGCGACACGATCAAGCGAGCCGTGAGCGCCAACGCCGACACCCTCGGCTTCAAGTCGAGCGTCTGGGAGTAGACCGCGATTCCGCCGCGGCAGTCGCTGTGGCCTCCGGCCGGGGCGGCACGACTCCACCTCGTTGGGGGCGGCTTCCGTCGTGCCGAGAAGACAAAAAGCGGAGGTCGGGCATCCTGCCCTCCCGCTGTTCTCTGGCAGCGGCTCGCCCTCGATGCTGTTTTCTGCGGGGGGCTCATCAGGGGGAGGGGGGCTCATCTCCGCATCCGGCATCGTCTCGCCCCCCTCCCCCTCGCCGCCCCCCGCGGTGCGGCATTCGCCGCGCCCCCGGCTTCCCCCTCCCCTGAGTGCGGAATCGAGGGCATCCCCGCCGCTGCGAAGGCGGCATCGTGCCGCTAGCGGAGCCGGCGGCGGCCGCCGGCCAGACGGCATCCTGCCGATCCTAGCGGCGGCCTCCTGCCGCCGAGCCGTCGCCGCCCCTGATGCAGCGAGTGGCGAACATGGCGGCCCGCGGCGGCGGCTTCCCGTCGCAACCTTGATTGGCAGGGTTCCGCTTCCGCGGCGGCGGCTCTCAGGTGCCCATCCTCGGCACCGTTCGCCGCGTGCCGCGTCCGCTCCCGGTTCGTGATGCCGGGTTCATCGCCCGGAACTTCGCGTCTTGCGACCCCAGCGGAGCAGCCGGTGGCCGGCTGCGGCTCGGCCTCCTGCCGTTTTCGGCGGCGGCCTCCTGCCGCCGCCTTTACTGCCCCCGTCCCGCGGCCCTACCAATCGTCGAACTAGGCCGTTCGAGTCGCCTGGAACCGCAGCGCCGCCTCGGCACGCTCCGCCGTCGCGTCGGCGGCCACATCCTCCACGGGGCGAAGCAGTCTGCGCAGCACGGCAACCGACTCCGTCATCGACAGGTTCAGCGCCGCCACCAGTTCGACCGCCCGCGCGATGATTTCCGCCCGATTGGCGGTTTCAGTGCACCCTCCGGTGCACCCGTCGGCGGCCGCGCTTGAAAACGCTGTATTTCCCGCACGCAAAACTACGGGTACACTGCTTCCCAAGCTGGATGTCGAGGGTTCGAGTCCCTTCGCCCGCTGTTTCTGTTCGCAAGGCGAGCCGCCGGCCCCGCCCAGGACCATGACCATGTCACCGATCTTCCCTCACGTCCGTGGACTTTTTACCTGGATGCTGATGGCGTTGTCGGGCAGCGCGGCACTCGCGCAGTCGTTCACGCTGTCCGTTGAATCCACGTCCAATCTCTACGCCGTCGGCCAGACATCCCTTCCGCTCCTCGGCGGTGGCACCCTGCCGCCGGCGGTCGTGCTCACCCCGGGAACCGGCCGCGTGCTCACCTTCCCGACCGTGACGGGGTCCGTGTCGTACAACGCCGTCGATGCTCCGCCGACCTACCTTGGCCAGTACAACGGTCCTGATGGCGGTGCGGTGAACTACGAGGACGCCAGCTGGCCCGACAACTACCTGACGACGTCGGGCACGCCGGGACTGCTGCCCCCCTCGGCCGCCAACGCTCCCACCACGTTCTATATGGACATGGCCAGTTCTGGCGGAGTGTCGGGGCTGCTGCTCTACGAATCGGACCCGGCAGCCCGGCGGGTGATGTTCCTGTCGGGCGTGTTCACGTCCGGGAGTGTGCCGCAGGCGCCGGCCCCCGCGATCCTCAACTTCAGCAGCAGCTTCGGCGGCAGTCCTCTGGGCACTTCGTTCACGCAGCTCTCGCCCCAGTTGAACCAGTCGTTCTACATTGGCGACGGACTCACTGGAACGGGCTCGGGCACCCCGCAGTCGTTCATGGTGCCCGACGGGGCCACGCACTTCTACCTGGGCATTGTCGACGGCGGCTACTTCGTCGGCGCTCCGGACTACTACGACAACAACCGGGGCAGCTTCTCGGTGCAGGGAGCAGTCGCCGTGCCGGAGCCGGCACCGTGGGCCGCACTCGTGGTGGCTGCCGGTGCCGCCGCGGTCGTGGGATCCCACCGCCGCCGCCGATGACGCGGGCACGCGTTGGCCACCATCGTTGAGGCGTGTGCGCCGACCGCGAAACGCCCACCAACTGCCAACCGCCTCCATGGCAAGCAGGGCCAGCTGGCTCGGCTTCGGCACCACGCTGATCGCGACGGCATTGATCGTGGAGCCGTTCGTGGCCGGCCAACTGCCGCCGGCGTGATGCCCACGCCGCTCGCACCCGCCCGGGGCCCACTCAAATGACTGGGACGAGATCGTGCAGGCTCATGACGACCACGATAGCCGGGCCATGGTTGCGTGGGTGCCGGGGACCTGGCAATCCTTGATTGTCCTAAAAATATAGATTGTCCGGAATAGGATAATATGTTATAGTAGGACAATCAAATGAAAACGCTAGAGAAACCCATCTCCGAGTCTGAGATGCTTGCTCGCCTCATTTCGGGCGAGGTGCGCGTGGCTCCTTTAGACCTTGAATGGACCAACCCCGCGAGTGACCAGGGCCCCGACGCGACGCTCCGAGCCTCGTGGGAGGGGGCCGAGTACCGCTTCGTCGCCGAGTTCAAGGGCCGCAGCACTCCCATGGTAGTCACTCAGGCGATTGCCCAGGCCAGGGCCTTCGCCGATCGACTCGACGCCCGGCCGTTGGTCGTCGTCCCCTACCTCAGCCCCGAGCGCCTCCGAGAACTGGAGCGGGCCGGCGTGAGCGGGATAGATCTCAGCGGGAACGCCCTTGTCGTCGTTCCCGGGAAGCTCCTCGTGCTCCGCACGGGGGCGCCCAACAAGTTCCGCGAGTCCTACCCCATCCGCGAGGTATACCGCGGAAACACGTCCCTCGTCGCTCGGGCACTCCTTCTCCGTCCGCGGACCGAGTCACTCGCCGACCTGGACCGGTTCATCCGCGAACGCGGGGGACGCGTCACCCTCACAACGATCTCCAAGGCGCTCCGCCGACTGGAGGACGACGTGCTTGTCGAGCGCCGCGGCGGGCGGGCACGCCTCCTGCAGCCGGAGTCGCTCCTGGACAAGCTCGCCGGCGCGTACCGCCCGCCCAAGGTCCGCCGGCGCATCGTCGGCTCAACCTCCCTGGACCGCGCTGCGCTGGCGGCGCGGTTCACCACCGCGGCCGCGCGGACGGTACTGACGGGTCAGAGTTCCACCGACCGCTACGCGGTCATGGGCCGGGAGGAGCGGGTCCGCTTCTACACCGACTCGAGCGTTACCCTGCTCGGCACGCTCGGGGGCGAGTTCACCGAGGGCGAGCGGTTCGCGAACCTGGAGCTGATCGAGACGGACGACCCGACAGCCTACTTCGACGTGCGCCGTACCGGCGACCTTCCCTTCGCCTCGCCGGTCCAGACCTATCTCGAACTCGCCTCCGGCGAGAAGCGCGAGTTGGAAACGGCGGAGCAGGTCCGCGGCCTCATCCTGGACGAACTTCGCCAGAGTATAGACGCCCCATGACCGCGCCAGACCCTCTCCAGGAGTGCCTTCTCGGACTGCACGCCGCGCTTGGCGAGTCCGTCCCGCTCATCATCGCCGGAGGGTACGGGCTGTACCTCAAGCAGCGTTTGATCGTTCACTCCGGGCTGCGCACGCTCTTCAGCCCGGACCTCCTGCCCGCCAACCGCACCACGAGCGACATCGACCTCGTTCTCCGCGCCGAGGTCGTTGTCAGCGCCATGCGCATGAAGCTCGTCCGTGACGCCGTGGACGGGCTCGGCTTCGCCGCGGTACCCGGCAGCGAGTATCTGCAGTTCGCGAAATCCGTGGAGCCCGCGGGGTCGATCAAAATCGACCTGATGGTGGGCCCCCTCGGTGACCTCTTCGACCCGAAATCCGTGAAGCGCGACGACCGTCGGGTGCGAGCCAGGGCATTCGGGGGGCTCCACGCCCACCCGCTGGATGAGGCCGTCGCGGTCGAGGAGCACACGTTTCCCGTTCCGCTCGGTGATGCAGGCGTCTTGGTCTCCGTGCCCCAGCCGTTCACCTACCTGCTCATGAAGCTCCTGGCCTTTCGCGACCGCTGCTACGACCCGCGCAAGGACATGGCGCGGCACCACGCGATGGACGTCTACCGCATCATCGCCATGATCACGCCGGAAGAGGACTCGGTGGTCCGCGCCCTCGCGGCAACGCACCTCGACCACCCCAAGGTGGTCGAGGCCCGGCGGGTGGTCGGCGAGCACTTCGCGGCTCCGGACTCCCTCGGCATCCTCCGCCTGCGTGAGCATCAGCTGTTCTTCGGCCGGATGGACCTTAACAGGTTCCGGGAGGAGTTGTCCGCGATCCTTCCGCCGCTCGCCACGTGAGGCCTGCAATCATCTGCGCGCCTGAGGAGTTGCTGGGCGATGACGCGGAAATCTCCTGATCGCGATACGACGATCGAGGATATTCACGCTGCCAGGCTACGCATCGCGGAGAAGTTTTTTCAAGTCACCCGCGACCCCGAATTTCATTGTCGAGCCGGGGGACTGCCATACAAGCCCCGGGCGCGAGCCCGGGGACTGCGGGTCAACGGGCCATCCCGCCGGCTATGCCATCCCGCAAGCCCGGGGCCGTTGGGCCTGGCCCACGTCTCACGGCGGGCCGCGTCACCGTCCCCCGGCTCGCGCCGGGGGCTTCTATGACCGTTCACGGCGGGCCGGATAGAGGGCCATCCGTGGCCTCGGCAGGCTTGGAGCCGCTGGCATCAGGTACAACCCTTGCATGGGTAAGCTAGCGCTTCACTGGCAGATCGCGATCGGAATGGTGGCCGGCGGCCTTCTGGGCGTGGCGCTCAATGTGTTTGCTGGCACGGCCACCACGAGCATCTCATCGGATCTCCCGGCCGGCCTCACGAGCGTCACCATCACCGACGAGGTGGGCCGCACCGTTATCGAAACGCTCGATGTGGCGGGCCGCGGCGAGCGGCTCGAGATCTGCCCCGCCACAGCCGCCAGGGCGGGCGATGCCTTTGCCAGCCGAGCCGAGCTTGCCGAAGCCCGGCCAGAGCTTGCTGCCGTGGTTGAGCGGGCCCGCCCCGCGGTCGCCAACCTCTGGGGCCACCGCTTCCAGCGGCTCGGCAACCTGTTTCTGCGGATGCTCAAGATGGTGGCCGTGCCCCTGGTGATCGCGTCGCTGGCCAGCGGCATCATGGGCCTCGAAGGTGCCGCTCGTCTGGGGCGGATGTTTGGCCGCACGCTCTCCTACTACCTCGTAACAAGCATCCTCGCAATCCTCACCGGGCTCGTCGCGGTAAACCTCCTGCGGCCCGGCCTTGGAGGGCCGCCGCGGGAAGTAGAGGCCGAGGCCGAGATGGGGGGCGGTGCGGGCCTCGCCGACATCCTCTTTGAACAGGTCGAGAATCTCATTCCGGCCAATCCCTTCCAGGCCCTCGTTGAGCCCAACTTCCTCTCGATCATCGCCTTCACGCTCGCCTTCACCATCTTCGCCCTGCGGGCTGGTGGCGATGTCAGTGCCCGCGTTCGCCAGGCGGCCGATACGGCCTTCGCCGTGATGATGGCGATGACCCACGCCATCATCAGGCTCGCCCCGCTGGGCGTGTTCTTCCTCGTGGCAGCCACCACCGCGACCCAGGGGGCGGCGGTGTTCGCGGCCCTCTCGGCCTACATGGCCACCGTGACGCTGGCCCTTGTGGTCCACGCCGTCGTCACGCTGCCGCTGATCCTCTGGTTCGTTGCCCGGCGAAGCCCATGGCAGTTTGCGCGGGCGATGTCGCCGGCCCTCCTCACGGCTTTCTCGAGCGCGTCGAGCAATGGCACGCTGCCCCTCACGCTCGACTGCGTCGAGTCGCGGGCCGGGGTCCGCAATCGGATCGGCTCGTTTGTGCTGCCGCTCGGGGCCACGGTCAACATGGACGGCACGGCCCTCTACGAGGCGGTGGCGGTGCTGTTCATCGCCCAGCTCCACTTCGGCCATGATCTGCCGCTCGCCCAGCAGGTGGTTGTCTGCGTGACGGCACTGCTAGCAAGCGTCGGGGCGGCAGGCATCCCGCACGCGGGGCTCGTGATGATGGCGATCATTCTTCAGGCGGTCGGTCTGCCGGCTGAGTCTCAGGGGATGATCCTCGCCGTAGACAGGGTGCTCGACATGGGCCGCACGGCGGTCAATGTCTGGAGCGACGCCTGCGGGGCGGCCGTGATCGACGCCCTCGAGGGCCCAGACGATCCGGCCCAGCCCGGATAAGAGTCGTGCGAAAACGAGCCGCGGCCCGCCGCCCGCTGGCATCTCGACGCCCACCCGCGATCATCCGGACGGCCGTGCCATTTCCCCGCGGCGGCTGCTACACTGCGGGGCTTGCCCGGGCGGCCGGATTCCGCCTGGGGTTCGTCCCGCCGAGGAATTTGCGACCCGTGTCCAGCAAGCCAGCCGCCACCCGGGCCCAGCAAAAGGCGATTCAGAAGGCCGACACCCTCATCGAGGCGCTCGGTTGGATCCGCCGGTTTCGTGACACCACCACCGTCATCAAACTCGGTGGCAGTGTCCTCGAGCATCCCGACTCCCTGCGGCACCTGCTGCTCGACATCGTCTTCATGACGACGCTCGGGATGCGGGTGGTGGTTGTCCACGGCGGCGGCAAGGCGATCAGCCGGGCGATGGACGAGGCGGGCATCGAGCCGCGGTTTGTCCAGGGTCGCCGCTACACCGACGAGGCCACGCTGGCGATCGTTGAGCAGGTGCTCGCCACGGAGCTCAACCACGAGCTGGTCGCCCGGCTCGAGGAGTATGGCGGGCGGGCGATGTCGCTCAACTTCCTTTCGACAAACGTCCTGTTCGGTGAGCGGCTCATGCTCGAGGGGCCAGGCGGCGAGCCGCTCGACCTTGGCCATGTCGGCGAGGTGACGCGGGTTGACCGGCTCACGATCGACAACCTCGCCTACGCCGGGCAGGTGCCCGTCATTCCGTCGATGGCGATTGGCCCCGACGGCCACAAGCTCAACGTCAATGCCGACACCGCGGCCACCGCGGTCGCCGCGGCGCTCGGGGCCGACAAGCTCGTCGTGCTCTCCGACATTCCCGGCGTGATGCGCGACATGAACGACCCGGAGAGCCTGATCCACTCGCTCTCGGCCAGTGAGGCCCGCCGCCTGATCGCCGATGGCACGATCGCCGCCGGCATGATCCCCAAGATCGAGGGCTGCCTCGAGACGCTCGCTCGCGGCGTCGGCAAGATCCACATCATCGATGGCCGGCTGCGGCACTCGCTCCTGCTCGAGATCTACACGACCAGCGGCGTTGGCACC
>Ga0209498_1000822_pt1 | contig 19205 bp, 22 predicted proteins | sample WalLakDeSediment_FD_184131 | JGI IMG/M metagenome (GOLD analysis project Ga0209498, IMG submission 184131) | Lake sediment microbial communities from Walker lake, Nevada to study Microbial Dark Matter (Phase II) - Walker Lake 11/02/13 Deep... | ecosystem: Environmental > Aquatic > Freshwater >... | reverse complement strand
CACGTCACGTCCGGCCCTGGGTGGAAGCCTGCCGGAAATTCAGAGCTGGTTCATCGACATCGCACCACCGCGCCGGGCGCTGCAGCGACACGAGGCAGACTCGCTGGGCATGATGGCGGCGCCCGCGACGGTCATGGAGCAGGCCGCGCTGGAAACCACGGGCTTCACCAGTCAGTATCGCGTTCCCGGCCGGGTCAGCCTGCCCGCCGACAACCGGCAGCAGCGCTTCCTGCTGGGCACCCAGTCGCACGCGGTCGAGCTCTCGGCCCGCGCGGTCCCGGCGCTCTCGACCGACGCGTACCTGTTTGCGGAAACCGTGTTCGAGGGAGCGACACCGATGCTGCCCGGCACGGTGAATCTGTTCCAGGACGGGCAGCTGGCGGGACAGACCCGCGTGGGTACCGTAGCGCCGGGTGCGGTCCTGCGCCTGGCCTTCGGGGTCGATGACCGCATCGAGATCCGTCACGAGCTGGATCGGGACATCACGGGGCGCGAAGGGCTGCTGCGCCGGCAGCAGAAACTGGAGCGCGGCTATCGCTTCACGCTGAACAATCGTCACGACCGGGCGCTCAACGTGACCGTTCTCGATCGCCTGCCCGTGCCACGGGACGAACGCATCAAGGTGGAACTGAGTCCGGGCAGCACCCGGCCTGCCGAGCGCGACGTCGATGGCCGCCTCGGGGTTCTCGCGTGGACCACCGAGCTGGAGGCAGGGGGCGAAGACGAGATCCGCTTCGGGTACGTTGTGTCCTGGCCCGAGGATGTCGAAACCATCCATGGCCTCGAACCTTTCTGGCGTTGACGGGGAATGGGTCGGCGGCAGGGCCGCGTTGTCGGGATCGCGATCGGGCCAAATGACGGAAACGGTTTCGCTATACTTCAGTCCAACGGTTGGTAGAGCGAGCGGCAGTCACCGCGGTCTTCAGGTCTCGGCCCTCTTCCGTACGGAGGAAGTACAAATGACGTTCAAGGTCGGCGAACTGGTCATCATGCAGAATGCCAGTTACTACACGGAGTGGAACGGTGCGCTCGGCGTGGTCGTGAGCCCGCTGGCGCCCAGAACCTCGATGGATCTGCTCAGCATGCAATACCGGACCAATGCGAGTTACCGGGTCAAGGTTCTGACTCGGGACGGGATCGTGGTCGATGCCCGTCCGCATCAGATCCGCCGCCTTCATGGTCCGGATGAGACAACCACGCAGAGCCGCCAGCGTGACCGCTCGACTCCGGCCGGAGTCTTCTGAACGGCGGATTTCGGATCGGTCCTGCAGCGACACTGGCGCGCGGACGCTGATAAAGTGGCGCGTCCGGGGCGCCTCCCTGCCCGCAAGAACACGACAACCGGCCGCCATTCACCGTGCAGCGAAAAAAATCCTTCCGATGGACCCGCCTTCGTCCCCTGCCCTTCGTCCTTGTTCTGTGCGGAGTGGTCCTGCTGTCAGCCTGTGCGCGTTTCATCGCCGGCGAGTGGCAGTACACCTGCGAACCCTCCCCACTGGTTCCCGACAGCGATCGATGCCACGCCGCCCTGGATCTCGACGGAACGGCGCTGGCATTCATCCCGGAGGGTGATGGCTGGTTGTTCGCGGGCGCGTGGCTCGGTGAGGATTACCGCCTGATACAGGCGACCGTGGATCTCCCTGGTCTGCGCAGGGCGGTGCGCATGGAGGACGGCTACTGCTCGGGACCGGTGTGCTGGATCGAGTTCACGGATGCCGAGGTGGCGCGGATCGTCGCACGCGGCGCCTTTCGCGTGGAACTGACCCGGGTCTTCCACTCCGAGGAAACGGGGCGAATGCGCCGGGGCACCACGGGTTTCCATGCGTCGAGCCGCGGCCTGGGAGACGTTGTCGAACGCCTGCGCCCGGACGGTGATTCCGCCGCAAACTGAACCACGATCTTTTGCGAGCGTCAGACCGGGGGTTATGATGCTCGTCCAGCCGGCAGCGTAGGCCGGTGAAGTACACGGCACGGCGCGCCCAGACATTCCGGAGAGTTGAAGCATGGTCGAACCCACCCAGTACGAAGAACACCCCTTCGCGCAGTACGTGCGTATCCTCGGCAAGGGCAAGAACGGCACCCGGCCGTTCACCGAGCAGGAGGCCTTCGATTCGTTCAGCATGATCCTGGCGGGACAGGTGGAGCCGGTCCAGTTGGGCGCCTACATGATGCTGATGCGTGTGAAGGAGGAGACCCGGGAAGAGCTCGTCGGGTTCGTGCGCGCGGTGCGCAACGCCATCCAGATCCCCGCAGATGCGCCCAGGGTCGACCTCGACTGGTCCTCCTATGCCGGGAAGCGGCGCGTCCTCCCCTGGTACCTGCTGTCGACACTGCTGCTGGCACAGAACGGTGTCCGCACCTTCATGCATGGGGCGAGCGGCCATACCGTCGGACGGATCTACACGCGCGACGTGCTCGGCGCCCTCGGTATCGCGCCCTGCACCTCCATCGAGGAGGCCTGCGAGCGCATGGCCACCGAGAACTTTGCCTACCTCGATCTGCAGTACCTCTGCCCCCGGCTGTACGAGATCATCGAGTTGCGGCCATTGATGGGCCTGCGCTCGCCGGTGCATACCGTCGCCCGCAGCACCAACCCCTTCAATGCCCCCTTCGTGATGCAGGGCATCTTCCACCCCGGTTACCGCCCCGTGCACCAGGAAGCCGCGATGCTCCTCGGAGAGGCCAACGTCGCAGTGATCAAGGGCGAGGGTGGCGAGATCGAGCGCAACCCCGACAGCCCCTGTCTGGTGCAGCGGGTCCGTAACGGCGTACTCGAGGAAGAGGAGTGGCCGGCGATGTTCGGCCGCCGCCACACCCGGGAGGATCACCTCGACGTCGGCCGGCTGGGCCGTTTCTGGCGTGGAGAGAGCGAGGAGGAATACGGCGAGGCCGCGGTCATCGGGACCGCCGCGATCGCACTGCACCTGATGAAAAAGGCGCCCACGCCCGAGGCGGCAACGGCGCTTGCACGGGAGATGTGGCAGTCGCGTAACCGGGATCGCATGATGGCGGCTGCCTGACCGTCGCGGAGCCGTCACCATGGAATGGCCCGAACTGGACGACCTGAAGATCCGCATGCGGGACTTTGCCCGGCGCCGGGACTGGGAACAGTTTCACGCCCCGAAGAACCTTGTCATGGCGTTGGCGGGCGAGGCCGGTGAACTGACCGAGCACTTCCAGTGGCTCACCGAGCGCCAGAGCGAGGAGCTGGACGCGCGGACCCTGGAACAGGTGGCCTCGGAGATCGCCGACATCCAGATCTACCTGGTGCGACTGGCCGACCGGCTGGGCGTCAGCATTGCGGATGCGGTAGAGGCGAAGGTCCTCGAAAACGAGCGGAAATATCCGGTCGAACGCGCTTACGGCAACTCCCGAAAATACACGCAGTACGGACCGCAGGAGTGACCCCGGCTGGATCCCTCCCCGGCTAGTGGCTAGGCAGCAGCGCTCGCCACGTCTTCCTCGCCGCCGAACCAATCCAGGATCCTCGGCAGCATGGCTTCCAGCTCGAGGCTCACGAGGGCGAACTGGGCATCCATGCGCGCCAGATCATCATCGCCGTCGACGTCCTGCAGCGGCTCCAGTACCACGTCCTCGAAGGCAAGGCGTTTCACAGCCATCTCCTCGTCGAGCACGAAGCGCATGCGTTCATCGAGGGCGAGCGCGAGCTTCACCACCCGCCTGCCCGCCCCGAGATGGGTCCGGATCTCGTCGGACAGCAGTTCGACGCGCTTGACCCGGATCGTGCCGGCGTCCTCGCCCGACTCCTGCAGCTCGCACTCGTCGCCGAGTTCGAGACCCGCCGGCAGGTTCTCGCCCGCCACCCAGGAGGTCATCACCGTCGACGGATCCGCAACCGGCCGGGGCATGGCAACCGGCAACGAGCCCAGGCCCTCGCGCAGCAGGCTCAGCAACTCCTCTGCACGGGCCTTGCTCGAGGTATCGATCACGATCCAGCCGCTGCGCGGCAGGATCATGGCGTAGACGTGGCTGGAGCGGGTGAAGGCCCGGGGCAGCAGTTCGTGCACGATCTGGTCCTTGATCTCCAGCCGTTCCTTGCGGCCGACGCGCCGGCTCTCGCTGTCCTCGATGGACGCAACCTTGTCGGCCAGTTCCTCGTTGACCACCGCCGGGGGAAGCATGCGGGACTCCTTCCGGGCGCAGACCAGGATCGCAGGACCGGCCGCATGGGTGAGCAGCGTGGCCCGCCGGCCGAGGGGCGGCACCCAGCCGAGGGTCTCGTGCTCCAGCTTCCCGCAGGGGCGGAAGGCCGCAGCCTGCAGGTGCTCATGGAGACCCTCCGGGCTGTGCGCGAAGGGCTTGGCAAGACGATACAGACGGAGGTTCTTGAACATCATCGCTGGCCATCCTGGGCAGTCATCGGGACGGCGCAGACTATCACATCCGTCGCCGAATCCCAGTCGCAAAAAAGCCCGGTCCAAGGGACCGGGCTTGCGTCTTCAGGCTCCGCCTGAAGGCTTATTCGGACTCAGGCTGCTGCCGCGGAGCCGGGGCACCCCAGGGTCCACCGTAGTACGGCGCATAGCCGTAGCCGCGATAGGTGTAGGGGTCGTAGTAGCCCCAACCGTCGCCGCGGCCATATCCGCGTCCCCAGCCGCGGCCGCTGCCGCTGCCGCGCATCGAGAAGCCGATGCCGCCGAACATGTCCCCGAGTCCAAACCAGTCACCCCAGCCTCGGCCGTATCCCGGTCCGTAGTAACCGGGGCCATAATGCGGACCATAGCCATAACCCGGGCCGTACCACTGGGCGCTGGACTGCATCGGCGCCGCAAAGGCCAGGACGAGAGCAGAAGCCGCTACAACTTTGAGAGATTTGCGCATGACTTTTCTCCTGAATTCACGGAAAGACCCTTGCTGTCTTTTTTTGCCTGCTCTGCCAAGGGCCACGCGTGGCAGGCATGGTCACTTCGGTTCCACCTTCGAATCGGTTGCTCCCGACTCTCAGGCGGGCACTGAATAAGCATATAACGATGTACGGATATAGAATACCCAAACCGCTCACCGAAGATCAAGTCCACGCACGATAATTCCGCAGGATTCCGGCTCTCTGCGGGCCGCTGGGCCGATTAACCGAATTCCGTGGCCCCGCCGGTCGTCCACCACGCTCGCATGCCGCCCTTCAGTTGCCTGGCGTCGTAGCCGAGCTCAGCCAGCTTCCGGACTGCAGGAATGCTCCGGTGCGCAGTCAGGCAGATCGCGACCACCGGCCGTTCCCGGTCCAGGTCCAGTCGCTCCAGATTCGCGGCGCTGAAGCGCGTGATCGGAAGGTGTCGCGCCCCGGGAATCCGACTGCGCCGGAACTCCGCGCGCGTGCGCACATCGAGCACCTGGACCGACCCGTCCGCGACTGCGGCGGCGAGATCCCCTGCCTGCATTTCGGGTACCCGCCCGAACGGCCACCAGTTGCCTATTCTCATGCCGTCTTCTCCAAAGCTTGGCGTCGCCGCTCCCGTGCTTGCCGGAACCGTCGGCGCTACTGGCGCTGGGCCTCGAATTCGAGGATAAGTTCGATCTCATCGCCAACCAGGCCGCGTGAAAGGCCGTAGGTCATGCCCCATTCGCTTCTGTTGATGGTGCCACGCACCGAAGCACCCAGAACCTGGGGCCGCGAGAACAGGCCGCCCAGCGGAAACGGGTAACGCCCGATCTTGTTGATCCGTGCATCGAGCGTGACCGACCGGGTCTGCCCCAGGAGTTCCAGCGTCCCGTGCAGGCGCCCCTGCCCGTCGCCGGTCGATTCCCAGTTCTGCGGGACGAACACCATCCGGGGATAGGTTTCTACGTCAAGAAAGTCACTTCCGCGCAAATGTTCATCCCGTTTTTCATGATTGGTGAAGACGCTGTCCGTGTGAATGATCCACTCCCCCCCGCCGATCGCCATCGTCTCGGCGTCGTAGAGGAAATGGCCCTCCGCGCGCAGGAACATGCCCAACACCCGGGCAAAACCGATGTGATCGACCAGGAAGCCGGCCGCGAAGTGTTCCTGGTCGATCTCCCAGCGATCCATGTCCGCGCTGGCCGTCCCAGGAAGGGCCAGCAGGAGGACCAGTATGAGTGCGGATTCCGCGTATAGGCGGTTCGAGTACGGCAGCGTCATGGGCATTCTCCTGCAAGGCTGCGGTCCTGGCGGTAGAGCCAGAGCACGTCCACGGTGAAGGAATAGGTGAGGAGCAGCAACGCCGCGAGCGCAATCGCGCTCGCGAGGCCGGGGGAGACCACGGGTGCCAGTGCCCCCAGGAGCGCGACCGACTGCACGACACAGACCGTTTGCCGGCGCCGGCTCGGTGGCAGTTCGCCCTGCAGCCAGGTCCAGCGCCATCCCGCAGCAACGAACAGGTAACGCATCGCTCCGACCAACAGTACCCAGAGGCCCGCCTGTCCCGTCTGCCAGACCAACAGGGCGAGGACCAGGATCAGCAGGGCGTCGAGTTCCATGTCGAAGCGTGCGCCAAAGGCGGTGACACGGCCGGTGCGCCGTGCCACCGCCCCGTCCAGTCCGTCGAGCGCCAGGGCGATGGTTGCCAGGCCAAGCAGCCAGTAGGTTGCGCTGGCATCGAGATGGGCGGGGAGAAGCACCATGCCTGCGATCGGCATGACCAGCGCGGCGCGAAGGAAGGTCACCCGGTTGGCGAGCCCCGGTCCGTCGCGGTGAAAGACCGCCGGGGAGGTATGCAGGACTATGCACACCAGGAGCCCGTAGGACACCAGCGAGGCCGCGAACACCGGAGCGGGCACCCCGGCAGCAAGGTGCAGGAGCGCCGCCCCGGCCAGGACGGTCAGGAGTCCGACAGTGAGTTCCGGAGTCCAGACCCCGGCCTGCGCTGCGAATTGCCGGGCCTGCCGCCGCAAGCCTGTGTTTCGAACCCTGGTATTCATGGTTGTCTTTCCTGGATCCTGTCAGTCCACAAGAGCGGCAGAGTCCGGTTGCACCGGGTACTGCCGCTTTCGACCGTGTTCAGCGGCATTTGTTGTGGCGGTTGGGTGGTGACGATGAGTACCATGCAGCGACGCCCGCAACCCACCGGAGACCGATGAACATGTCCGCGGAGATCGCCCGCGCCTTCTGGATCATGCAACCCGGCGCCGGGCGCATCCGGAAGGAGACCCTGCCGGCGGCACGCAACGGCGAAGTGCTGGTCCGCAGCCTCTATTCGGGGATCAGCCGCGGCACCGAGACCCTGGTCTTCACCGGCAGGGTCCCGACGACACAGTATGAGGCCATGCGTGCCCCGTTTCAGGCCGGCGATTTTCCCGGCCCGGTCAAATACGGCTACATCAGCGTCGGGCGCATCGAGGAGGGTCCGACCGACCGCATCGGGGAGACGGTCTTCTGTCTGCATCCGCACCAGGACAGGTACCGGGTTCCCGGTTCTGCTGCTGTTCCGTTGCCCGCAGGGGTGCCACCGGAAAGGGCGGTGCTCGCAGCGAACATGGAGACCGCCATCAACGCCTTCTGGGACGCCTGCCCCCTTGCGGGCGATCGGATCGTGATCCTTGGCGCCGGCGTGCTGGGTCTGCTGACCGCCTGGCTCTGTCGGCAAATCCCCGGTGCGCAGGTCACGATGATCGACATCAACCCGGCACGCCGGGCCGCGAGCGCGGCGTTGGGGATCGAATTCGCCCGGGAGTTTGCAGAGCCTGCCGACGCGGACCTGGTCATTCATGCCAGTGGGCAGCCGGATGGCCTGACCGAGGCCATGCGGCACGCTGGCCTGGAGGCCACCGTGCTGGAACTGAGCTGGTATGGCGACCGCCCGGTGACGCTGCCCCTCGGCGAGGGCTTCCACTCGCGCAGACTGGTGTTGAAGAGCAGCCAGGTGGGCCGGATTCCAGCACATCGGCAGGCCCGCTGGAACTACCGTCGCCGCCTGGGGCTCGCCCTGGACCTGCTGCGGGCGCCGGAACTCGATCACCTGATCACTGGCGAGAGTGTCTTCGAGACATTGCCGGCGGTGATGACCGAACTGGCCCGCGGCGGCGGTGACACCCTCTGCCATCGAATCCGGTATCCCTGACGCGGTTCGATCCTACTTAACGTGAAAGTCACAGCCCTGTAGGTCGGGTTAGCGCAGCGTAACCCGACGACGTCCCGGGGACGACGCTATTTTGCGCCCATGCGTGGGGTGCGAGGCCCGTCGGGTTACGCCCTTTGGGCTAACCCGACCTACAGTTTGCGTCTTTTCATCATCAGGGGTGGCGCTCTCCCAGGCCATGAGAGTTATACCGAGGAGACTGCCGGAACGAATCCGCTGACCCACGGTCATCGAACAACGATCATCCCGTGTTTCCGTCGCCCTTCCAAAGGAGTCCGCATGTACAGTCTCAATGTCCGCGACCACTTCATGATCGCTCACAGCTTCACCGGAGAGGTGTTCGGCCCGGCCCAGCGCCTCCACGGCGCCACGTATGTGGTCGACGCCACCTTCCGCCGCGAGGAACTCGATTCGGACGGACTGGTGGTGGACATCGGCCTCGCCAGCCAGCAGCTGTCCGCCATTCTGGCCGCCTTGAACTATCAGAACCTTGATGACCATCCGGATTTTGACGAGCAGAACACCACGACCGAGTTTCTCGCCCATCAGATCTACCTGCGCCTGGCAGACGCGATCGAACGCGGCAAGCTGGGATCCTCCGCACAAGGCCTGACCGCGCTCTGCGTGACCCTGCACGAGTCCCACGTCGCCTGGGCCAGTTACGAAGGAACACTTTGAGCCTGGCCCCGTTGCATCTCGTGGTTCCAGGGCCTCTGGATCAGCGCACCGGAGGGTACATCTACGACAGTCGGATCTGCTCCGGCCTGCGCCGAATGGGCTGGTCCGTCCAGGTGCACGAGCTGGACGGCCGTTTTCCCGGCCCCGACCGCGAGGCGGAGCAGGCCCTGGACCACACCCTGCGCCAGCTGCCGGATGGGTCGGCGGTGGTGATCGACGGGCTCGCCCTGGGTGGATTGCCCCTGCCTGCCGAAGCCCATGGCGGGCGGCTTGTGCTGATCGGTCTGGTCCACCATCCCCTCTCGGAGGAGACCGCCCTGCCCCCACCCCGTGCCGCCGAACTGCGCGAGCTGGAACAGCGCGCCCTGGCGGCTTGCCAGGCAGTGGTCGTGACCAGCCCGTTCACGGCCGCTCTGCTGCGGCCCTGGCTGCAGGCATCGACTCCGGTCCGCGTGGTGATTCCGGGTACCGAGCCCGCGCAGCGGGTACGCGCGCCCGAATCCGCTGCGCCCCCGCTGCTGCTGTCTGTGGGTTCCGTGGTGCCGCGCAAGGGGCAGGACCTGCTGGTGCAGGCCCTGGGACGGCTCCCTGATCGTGCCTGGGAGTGCGTGCTGGCCGGGAGTACCGAGCGCGATCCGGCGTTCGTGCAGGCGGTGCGGGCCGACGCCAGACGCCTGGGAATCACCGACCGCGTTCGCTTTGCCGGCGAGAGCAGCACCGAGGAACTGGAAGCGCTGTATCGGTGCGCCAGCCTGTTCGTACTGCCCTCGTGGTACGAGGGTTATGGCATGGCCTTCACCGAGGCGATGGCGCACGGGCTGCCAATCGTCGCGACGACCGGCGGCGCGATTCCGCACACCGTACCAAGCCAGGCGGCATTGTTGATCCCTCCCGGGGATGTCGACGCCTTGGCCGCGGCCCTCGGTCGTCTGCTGGACGAGCCCGGATTGCGGCAGGATCTGGCACAGGGTGCATTGGCCCATGCACGAACCCTACCCGATTGGCATCAGGCGTCTGCGGCCTTCGCAGCGGCCTTGAACGAGTTGACCGCCCGATGAGCGGGCATTTCCAGGCCGACTGGCTGGCGCTGCGTGAACCTGTGGATCACCAGGCACGCTCCCGGGCGCTGGGGCAACGGCTGCAGGCCTGGTGCGCGCCTCGCCAGCGCCTGTGTGTACTCGATCTGGGGACCGGTACCGGCTCCAACCGGCGTTTTCTCGCGCCCCTGCTGCCGGCCGACCAGCACTGGACACTGGTGGATCACGACCCAGCCCTGCTGGCCCTCGCCACCGCAAAGGCCAGTGAACATGAATCGCGCAGCATGCAGGCTGATCTCTCGGAATGGCATCGTTTTGCCCGTGATCCGTCGCCGGACCTGGTGACCGCGTCCGCCCTGCTGGACCTCGTCTCTGCGGACTGGCTCGACTCGCTGGTCGCGGCCTGCCGTGAACGGCGCGCCGCAGCACTGATGGTGCTGAGTTATGACGGGCAGGTCGAGTGGTCCTCCCCTGACCCGTTGGACGATGCCGTGCTCGCGGCCGTCAACGCACACCAGCAGCGGGACAAGGGCATCGGCGCCGCGTTGGGCCCCGCCGCGTCCTGCCAGCTGGCCGCGCGGTTCCGCGATGCCGGCTATCACGTCTGGGTGGAATCCAGCCCCTGGGATCTCGGACGCGAGAACGCGTTACTGGCCCAGGCGCTGGTCGAGGGGTGGATGGCGGCGGCCTGCGAACAACTTCCCGAGGGCTGTTCCGAATTCCGTGCCTGGGGCGGGCGCCGCTGTGCAGACCTCGCTGCCGGGCGCATCCGGGTGCGGGTTGGGCATCAGGATCTGCTCGCGTTGCCGGGATCGGGGAGATGAACGACCGGCTAAAAGGTGTCTTGCGCCTCGCCGTCAGCGTCACCCTGCTGCTGTTCCTGTTCCAGGTCCTCGATGCCGCCGAGATTGCGGCACACCTCGTGCAACTCGACCTGCGCTGGGTGCTGCCGGCCCTGCTCCTCTCCGTTCTGCAGATCATGCTGCTGGCCTGGCGCTGGCGATTCACCGCGGCGCGGCTTGGGGTCGGCATGCCCTACCGGCACGCCCTGGGTGAATACTATCTCGGGGTCTTTCTGAACCAGGTCCTCCCCGGCGGCATCCTGGGAGATGTCTCGCGGGCCTGGCGCCACGCCATCGTCGCGGTGCGCAGGCGCAGCGCCATTCACGCGGTGGTACTGGAACGGGTCGTGGTCCAGTCCGTGATGCTGGCCGTCGCCATTGCATCCCTGTTGGCAATCCCGGCGTTGCGACCGGACTCGCTCGGATGGGGTTGGGCTGTGCCACTCACGTTCGCGGCCCTCGTGATCGGCGCGGCGGGCCTCCGGCAACGGCTTCCGGCACTGCGGGCCGCCATCCGGGAGTTCGGGGCGGATGCGCGCAGGGCGTTCCTCCCCGCACCGGTATTGCTGATACAGGTCGGCACCGCCGCCCTCGTGATGGCGGCCAACCTGATCGTCTACGTGGCCGCGGCCCGCGCACTCGGCTCGGAGATTCCGCTGGCGACTCTGCTGCCCCTGATTGCTCCGGTGCTGCTGGTGATGATGCTGCCGATCAGCGTCGCGGGCTGGGGCGTGCGCGAAGGCGCGGCGGCCCTTCTGTGGGGGCTCAGTGGCCTGGGTGTCGCCGAAGGCGTCGCCATTGCCGTGGCTTACGGGCTGCTGTTCCTGCTGGCCTCCCTGCCCGGCCTGCTGCCGTTGCTCCGGGTCAGCCTGGCCCGAGGCGGAGCCGATTCCAGACGCCTCAGGGGCGAAGGCAGAGATCGAACAGGATGTCCGGACCCAGGGCAAAGTGACGACACTGCGGACGTAGTGCCTCCTGCAGCGTACGTACCGGGTCCAGGGTCACCGAGGGACGGCCCGAGCCCAGCAGCAGGGGCGCAACCGTCAGGTGCAGCCGGTCAAGCACCCCGGCAGCCAGAAAGCGGGACACGGTGAGGCCACCGCCTTCGACCAGCACCCGGGTCAGGCCTCGGGCAGCCAATCGCTCAAGCACCGCTGCGGGATGGAACCCCCCGCCCGCGGCGACCTCGTCCATCTGCAGAACCTCCACCGTCCCGCTGGCAGGAGGCGGCTTCGCGCGCCGGCTCTGCAGCCACAGGGTCGGGGCGGCTCCGTCCTGAAACATCTTCCGATCCGATGGAACCCGGCCGGATGGATCCAGCACCACGCGGACCGGGTTGTCACCGCGCACATGACGCACCGTCAACTGCGGGTCGTCGGAAATCGCGGTACCAGCGCCCACGACCACCGCATCCACCAGGGCCCGGAGGCGGTGCAGATGCTCGATGTCCTCGGCTCCGGTCACGAAATGCGAGTGGCCGCTATGGGTGGCGATGCGCCCGTCCAGCGTCTGCCCGAGCTGTGCGATCACCAGTTTCCGGGTCTGGACGAGCGGCAGGTAGATGGCGTCGACCTGGGAGCCGTCACCCGCAGGGCCTTCGGTCCCTGGCTCCCGGACGGCCGGCTGCTCTTCTTCGCTGCTCCGGAGTGTGGCGAGGCGCTCGAGGATCGCGCCCCACTCCCGTGCATCCGCACTTTTGTCGTTCATGGCACGGAACCTCGATGCGCCGATGGCGCGAGGTCCGGGACGGGCCGCATGGGCCCCGGCCGTGCATGACAACGGGGGGAGCGGATCCGCTTCATCGCTGTGGCGCCCGCAGCACGTCGAGCGGAAATGTGGCGGTATCGCGGATGACCTGAGCAATGGCCGCACCGTAATGAGCCACCAGGCGCGCGCCCAGGTCCGGGTGAGCCAGAAGCGCGTTTCCCACCGCACCGTCGGCATGGAGATCCTGCGTCATCCAGGCGAAGGAGGCCTCCCCTTCCGGTCCCAGCCGCGCCATCTCCCGCTCCAGGCGATAGCCGACGGACACGTTGTCCACACACTGTTCGATGCGCACCGATCCAGGTGCCAGGTGCAGCATCATCGCGGTCTCGACGGCGCCCCCGTGCAATCCGTGCCGGAGTTCGCCCGCCGGCAAATCGAGGTCGGCAGGGGGCGGGACCCGGAAATAGCTGCACTTGGCCACGAGAAGCCCGTGATCCCGGCGCAGACGAAGTCCGGCGAGATCCATCACCTGGGTGTTGCCGCCATGGCTGTTGCAGAGCAGAAGGCGCCGGGCACCGGCGCGGGCCACGTCGGCACCGTAGTGTCCGATCACCGCCAACGCGGTCTCGGGATCCAGGCTCAGGGTGCCTGGGAAGGCCTCATGCTCCATGCTGGTCCCCACCGCCATCGGGGGCAGAACCAGCACTGCGCAGGAATCACCGAGTCTGGCCGCCGCTGCCTCGAGCAGTCCCAGACCAATGTCCAGGTCTGTGGACAACGGCAAATGCGGGCCATGCTGTTCGATCGCCGTCAGCGGCAGAATCACCACCGGATCCCGGCGCGAGAAGGCCCGGATCTCGGGTGCCGTCATATCCTGCCAACGAGGAAACCCGGACCGGTTCATCGCTCCGCCCCCCCCGTCGCACGGGGTTCTGTCAGGGCGCCCCCTGGCCCAGTCTCCAAGTCGGTGCGATCCGGATGCGTTCGGGTCGCGGGATCGGGCAAACGCGCATAGATGTCTCCGGAAGGGAGCGCATCGGCTCCCTCTTGCAGCCACTGCAGCAGGGTCGAGGCCGGCAGCCACTCGGCGAACAGATACCGCCTTTGCTCACCCCGGATGGCGTTGAACTCGTAGGGTCCGAGTGTGGCGAGCCTTCGCACCGCGTCGCCGGCAATCTCCAGGGCGCCGGCGACGAACTCCAGCGAGAGCGCCGGTACCGGCTGGCTGAGTCCAGCCACGACTTCGGCCTCGAAGCCCTCGACATCGATCTTGCAGAAATCAGGGAGACCGTATTCGTCGATCAGTTGGTCCAGGGTGACCAGGGGAATCCGGACGGAATCCTCCCAGGCCACCGCCCCGAATGACGGATTGTTGCGGCCGAGGTCGGTCTGCCAGTGGCGGGAGAGTGTGGATACCGTCGGTGTGCGCCGGCTCACCGCGAGCGTCGCCTCGCCGGGATGCCGGCCGACCCCCTCCGGGCGCAGGATGACCCCGGGCCGGGAACCGACGAGCCGGCGCAGCCACTGAAACAGATGCGGCTGCGGCTCCAATGCCACCACCCTGGCCCCCAGGCTCGCGAAGGCTCGCGTGCGGTCACCCAGGTGTGCGCCAACGTCGAACACCAGCGCCTGGTCACGCAGGAAGGGGCGATAGAGTCGGCGCAAGCCACGCTGTCGCCCAGGCCGCCAGTAGATCACCAGCGAGCGCAGGATGCCGAGCGTACGTTGCCAGTCCATCGGATTCACGGGCCTCCAGCGTCTGGGTGGCCCAGATTGCGGTAGCCTCCCCCTGCGTGGCGAGGGCGGCCGTCTGCATCTCAGCCGAAACGGGACTCCAGATAGGCCTTGAAGTCGTCCTGAAGTTCCGGGTGCTGCAGGGCGAATTCCACGGTAGCCTTGAGATAGCCCAGTTTGCTGCCGCAGTCGAAGCGCTCGCCCTTGAATTCGAAGGCGGTGACGCGCTCCTCTTTCAGCAGTCGCGCGATGGCATCGGTCAGCTGGATTTCGCCACCTGCGCCGGCTTCCTGCTGTTCGAGTAGTTCGAAGATGCGCGGGGTCAGGATGTAACGACCGACGACCGCAACATTGGAGGGTGCGTCCTCGGGACGCGGCTTCTCGACGATGCCGCGGACGTCCCAAAGACCCGGTGTGTCGGTGGCGACCGGATCGATGACGCCGTACTTTTCGGTTTCCTCGGGCGGGACCTCTTCGACGCCGAGCACACTGCACTGTAACTCGTTGAACTGTTCCACCATCTGCGCCAGCGCGCCGCCGTCCTGGCTCACGATCAGATCATCCGCGAGGATCACCGCGAAGGGCTCGTGCTGCACGATCGGGCGGGCGCAGCCGACCGCGTGGCCCAGGCCCAGCGCATCGGTCTGGCGCACATAGACGCAGGTAACTTTTGGCGGGACGATATTCCGCACCAGTTCCAGCAGAGCGGTCTTGCCGCGCTCGGCCAACTCGGTCTCGAGTTCGTAGGCCTTGTCGAAGTGATCCGGGATGGAGCGCTTGTTGCGGCCGGTGACAAAAACCAGGGTCTCGATGCCGGCGGCGACGGCCTCCTCCGCGGCGTACTGAATCAGCGGCTTGTCGACCACCGGCAGCATCTCCTTCGGATTCGCCTTGGTGGCCGGCAGGAAGCGTGTGCCCATGCCCGCTACGGGGAAGACGGCCATACGAATGCGTTGCTGCGGGTTTTTGGTCATGCTCTCTCTTCGCGTTTTTCTGGTGTGCGAAGCGGGCCACACCAGGTGGCCCGCCCCGGGTCAGGCCTTATTCAAAAGCGATTCGATCCAGGTTCATCTCGACGGTGCGTTCACCGATGCCGGTGACCCGCGTGAGCTCCTGTATCGAGCGGAAAGGGCCGTTCTCCTCGCGGTATGCCACGATTGCTGCAGCCTTGGCCGGTCCGACATTGCCGAGTTGAGCCAATTCCTCGGCCGACGCAGTGTTGACATTCACGGGGCCAGTGGCCCACGCAGCCGGCACGGCGACGAGCATCAGGAAAAGTACGGCAAGGATCCACTTTTTCATGTTGACAACCTCCATGTTTTGCGTTGGTAGCACGGTGCCAATCCCGGCACCAACGCTATCGTAACCTCGAATGCGTCCGTGGGCAAAGGGGGGGCGCAGGGAGATTGCCCGACTCTGGCCGACACCTTCCGTACCTGTCGGCTTCGCGGATCAGGTCTGCCCGGGAATCTCTGCAAGGATCGCCGCCACGGCGGCCGCGGGATCGTGGGCCTGCGTGATGGGCCTGCCTACGACGATATGACTCGCGCCGGCCCTGAATGCGGCGCCCGCGGTCAGCACGCGCTTCTGGTCATCGCCAGCGCCGCCACCCGAACGTATCCCCGGCGTGACCAGCCAGGGCGCACTCCCAAGGTGCTGGCGCAGCACCGATGCCTCCATCGGGGAACACACCAGCCCGTCCAGCCCGGCTGCGCTCACCGCCAGGTCGGCAAGGCGCAGCACCTGTTGCTCGGGACTGCGATCGATGCCGATCCCACGAAGCGTTTCCGCATCGCTGGAGGTCAAAACGGTTACGGCGATGAGCCGTGTCTCGGGCCGGGTCTCCCGCACCGCGTCGTGGGCCGCCCGCATCATCTCCAGCCCGCCCGAGGCATGCACGTTGACGATCCAGACACCGAGGCGCGCGGCGGCGCGGCAGGCGCCCGCCACCGTGTTCGGGATGTCGTGAAACTTGAGATCGAGGAAAACCCGGAATCCCAGCGACTGAAGGTGCTCCACAAGCCTGGGGCCCGCGGCAACGAACAGCTCGAAACCCACCTTCACCGCGCACTGACCCGGGTCCAGATGCCCGGCCATTCTCTCGGCTGAGATCCGGTCCGGGAAGTCCAGTGCAACAATAACTTTTGGATCGTTATTCATGTCCATTATCTTGTTCATTGAAAAGTCTGGTTTGGCGGCTGGTCCAGATCCAGGTCCATGCCCCGCAGGGTATCCCAGCGGCGGCAGCTGGGACATTGCCAGACATGCGCCCGGCCCTGGTAGCCACAGTTGCCACACTGGTAGAGGGGTTGGCTGCGCAGCTGGTCCATCAGCGCCTTCTCGAAGGCTGCGAACTCACTGCTGTAGGTGTGCACTGCCGGCAGTATCTTCATCCAGCGAACAGCCTCCAGAAGTCCTGAGGTAGGAACCGGGCGCTGGGCCAGGATCCGGTGCAGCTGCGTCAGGGCTTCATCCAGCCGGTTCGAACGCCGGTACAGGCGCATCAGGGCTATGCTGGCCACGGTGATGTTCTTCTCGTTGGCCAGGGCGCGTAGAGTGTCCTCCAGCCTGCGGCTGGCCCCAGGCAGGCCTGAGTTCAGGTACAGGCGTTCCAGCTTGGGAACCACCAGCGTCGCCAGAGCCGGGGTGCGTTCGACCGCCTCGCGCCCCAGACGGATCGACAACGGGATGTCGCCATTGCGCTCCGCCACGGTCGCTCGCAGCAGTAATGCCCGGGAGAGGCCCGGGCACAGGTCCATGGCCCGATCGGCGTGCTCCAGGGCCAGGTCGGTCTCGTCCTCTTCCAGTCTTTCCAGCGCGAGTTCGCACTCGTAATGAGCAATGCGCAGCGATGCCGACGCACCCTCCTGATCCTTGAGTTGCAGGCCGATTTCGATCGCATGCGCCCAGTCCCGCTGGGTCTCGTAGACGTTGCGCAGCCCCTCCAGGGCCCGGCTACCCACCGTGGGCGAATCCATCAACTCACGAAAGACCACCTCAGCACGGTCCAGCACACCGGCCAGAAGGAAATCCCGGCCCATTTCGTAGGTCGCCTGCGCGCGCTGCGCTTCGGTCACCGCCGGGCGTGCGGCAAGGTTCTGGTGAATGCGGATCGCACGGTCCACCTCGCCTCGCCGCCGGAACAGACGTCCGATGATCAGGTGCGTTTCGAAGGTCTCGTGGTCGATCTCGACGACCTCGATGAAGGCCTGCAGCGCACGATCGGTCTGGTCATCCAGCAGATAGCGCACACCCTCGAGATAGCGGTCCAGGGGGGGTTCCCGTGACGCATGGCGACGGGAATGAACGTGGCGCGCTGCGAGCCAACCGCTCGCAGCCGCAACGGGCAGTAGCAGCATGAGCCATTGCCCGCTCATGAGGGGTTCAACTTCCGGTGTCGGCAAACGCCTGGTTCACGCGCTCGCGCAATTCCTTCCCGGGCTTGAAATGAGGCACGTGCTTGCCCGGCAGGGCGACGCCCTTGCCGGTCTTGGGATTGCGCCCTATCCGTGGCGGCCGGAAATGCAGTGCGAAGCTGCCGAAACCACGGATTTCGACGCGATCCCCGTGAGCCAGAGCCTGACTCATGCGTTCGAGAACGGCCTTCACGCACAACTCAACGTCCTTTGGGGGCAGATGGGGGGTCTTCTCGGCGAGTTTCTCGATCAACTCAGATTTTGTCATGACAACACATCCCCCTGTTTTTTCTTATTCACGGAATGAGAGCGGTGTGGGCCGCACCGACGGTCTCTTCACATACAGGCCCCATTGCAGTTCCCTCAACGGCAACACGGCGCCGGATGCAGCCCGTCTTTTTGCCCATGCCCGGACGCTCGGATCCTCACTCCGGCGGCCAGCCTCCCTGCTGTCCGCTGTCGTTCGGAGAATCGCATTCGGCACCGACACACCGAGCGCCGCAGGAAAGCGCGGCACCCGGTTTCGTCGGTCACACGGGCGGTCTGCTCAGTCGTTCTTGCCGCGCATCTTTTCCTGCAGCAGCGCGCCGAGCGAGGTGGTGGCCGTGGAACCCGCGCTGGCGTAGTCGCTGACCATCTCGGCCTCTTCCTGGTAGTCCTTGGCCTTGATCGACAGGCTGATGGCACGGGTCTTCTTGTCCACGCCCATGAACTTGGCCTCGACCTTGTCGCCGACATTCAGCACACTGCGGGCATCTTCGACCCGGTCACGCGAGATGTCGCCTGCGCGCAGGATGCCGTCGATGCCATCGGCCAGTTCGATCACGGCGGCCTTTGCATCGACCTCCTTGACCACGCCGGACACGATGCTGCCCTTGGTGTGTTCGGCCACGAAGCTGGAGAACGGATCGCGGTCCAGCTGCTTCAGTCCCAGCGAAATGCGTTCACGCTCGGGATCGACGGACAGCACCACCGCTTCCACTTCATCACCCTTCTTGAAGTTGCGGATGGCCTCCTCGCCGGGCACCTGCCAGGAGAGATCGGACAGGTGGATCAGACCGTCGATACCACCGTCGAGGCCGACAAACACCCCGAAGTCGGTGATCGACTTGATCACGCCACTCACTTTCTCGCCCCGATTGTGGTTGGACGCAAAGTCTTCCCAGGGATTCTGCAGGCACTGCTTCATGCCCAGGGAGATCCGGCGGCGTTCCTCGTCCAGATCGAGGATCATGACCTCGACCTCGTCGCCGATGGCAACGGCCTTGCCGGGGTTCACGTTCTTGTTGGTCCAATCCATCTCGGAGACGTGTACCAGGCCTTCGACACCGTCTTCGATCTCCACGAAGCAGCCGTAGTCGGTGATGTTGGTGACACGGCCGAAGATGCGGGTACCGGTCGGGTAACGGCGGGTGATGTTCTCCCACGGATCCTCGCCCAGCTGCTTCAGGCCGAGGGAAACACGCATGCGCTCGCGGTCGAACTTGAGCACCTTGACGTCGACCTCGTCACCGATGTTGACCACGTCGGAGGGGTGTTTGACCCGCTTCCACGCCATGTCGGTGATGTGCAGCAGGCCGTCGATCCCGCCCAGATCCAGGAACGCGCCATAGTCGGTGAGATTCTTCACGATCCCCTTCACGACCACGCCTTCCTGCAGGTTCTTCAGCAGTTCCTCGCGCTCGGCGCTGTACTCCTGCTCGACCACAGCGCGGCGCGAGACCACCACGTTGTTGC
>Ga0209498_1000820_pt1 | contig 19232 bp, 20 predicted proteins | sample WalLakDeSediment_FD_184131 | JGI IMG/M metagenome (GOLD analysis project Ga0209498, IMG submission 184131) | Lake sediment microbial communities from Walker lake, Nevada to study Microbial Dark Matter (Phase II) - Walker Lake 11/02/13 Deep... | ecosystem: Environmental > Aquatic > Freshwater >... | reverse complement strand
CATGATGCGGGTTTAAGCCTGTTACACCGATGCCAATTTCGTGCATATTCGCTTTACCGATCAGGAGCGCCCCGGCCGCACGCATTCGCGCAGCAACGGTTGAGTCTGCCGGCGCAGGGGTTTTTCCGAGAAAGCTGGTGCCCCATGTTGTGCCGTAAGGCACCATATCCATTTCATCTTTTACGGCAACCGGCACTCCGTCAAATATGCTTAACGGTTTGCCTGCACGCCACCGTTCGGCGGAAGCCCGCGCCTGCTTGATTACATCATCGCTCTGACAGGCGATAATAGCGCGCAACGCGGGAGTAAGCGCATTGCTGTCTTCGATTGCGGTTAGCGCCTGCTTGGCGATTATCTCCGGTGTTGTCGCGCCGGAATGATAGGCTTCGGCATAATCGCGTGTTGTGGTGAAGGCAAAACCTCTGCCACCGGGACGTCTGGTTTGAGCCCAGGAAGTCAAATTAAACGGGGAAACAGGTTCCGCTCTTTTATCCCAATGTGGATATAACGTCGGTGGTTCATTCAGCGAAAGTTTACGCAGTTTAGCGATGCCGAAATTGCCCAGCAACCTGGAAATGACCAAACCGCGTGATAAGGGATTTTCCATCAGTGCAACGAGTGTACGCAGTCCGAAGCCTGCAAGGCGCGGCATTTTGATTGATTTGAGATCGTAGGTTGATTGTTTCATTTTTCCTCCAATTATTGTTGATATTTGATGTAATTTAAAAAGAGCGGTATGCCCGTTTTATCAATCGGGATCCGGAGAAACATCCGGTTCAACCTGGTAGGCGTTGGCCAGGCTGTTTGTGCCGTTAAATACATCGACCACAGCAATGATCTCAGAGATTGCCTCATTATCAAGACCTAACCGCTTCACGGCGGCGCTGTGGGAGTGAATTCAGTAAACACAATTGTTGGTGACAGAAACTGCCAGGGCAATTATTTCCTTGGTAAGTTTATCAAGTTTTCCAGGCTGCATCACAACTTTTAACTTTTGCCATGTTGCTTCCAAATGGTCCGGATTAATCGCCAGCGCCTGCCAGAAGTTTGGTATAAAATCAATCCCTTTAACTGCCTTGATGTCAGCAAAGACTTCTCTGACTTTGCCTGTTGCCTCTTCATCGGAAACTGTGCGGAAAAGAGCCATTTAAAAACCTCCTTTTTATCTTACCGGATATGATTAAACAAAAATAATGGGTATTATTTTTGGCAGATCACCAGGAAGAGCCTGAAATCATTGCGAGGCTTAAAAACCACGGACCTGACCCTGCCAGGGTGGCTCTTTTCCTTCTTTAAATTCCTCCACACCCGGCCCGCCCAGCCTGCGAAGGCGCCAGATGCCATAAATGTAAGTGATGACAAGGATAACGATAGTGACCGGCCATCCTAACAGGGTATTTGCCCAGGCTAACCTGGCAGCATCCCCACTTTGAAAAAGGATAATTTGAATGGCTAATCGGGTGGCGAAAAATGCAGTCCAAAACCAGGTTACTTCCAGGTAAGCCGGCTTAACATCTTTGCGCCAGAACCATTCCAGGGGCCATCCACGCGTTAAATGACTGGCCCAGGCAGCCAGCGGTTTTCCGGTGAAGATGCTGAAAATCGCCAGCAAATAGAGCAGTGTACTGCTGATGATAGCCGGAATAAAGTAACTGGCAGCACTGCGGGTCAGATAAGCCAACCCCGATGCCAGTCCGACACCAAGCAAGCCGCCCAGAGCATATTGCCAGGTTTGCTTGCGGATAAGCCTCATAATCCCCAGCATAAAGGCCAAACCGAGGGCCGTGAACACGGCAATATCCAACCCGAAAATGCCATTGCTGATCACAAAAACCAGCGGAGGCAGCAGGGCATCGAAAGTCTTACCGGAACCGATAGTTTTTAATTCTTCCAGAATTTCTTTTCCTCGTGTCGTCAATCGAAAAACCCTTTCAGTTGTTATCTCTTATTAAGCGCCCATGAAACCCGGGTTTCGCCATCCGATGGATTAAAGTTGGAATATGAATTTTCCGGATAGTACTATTTTTTTAGTAATGCTTCTTTTCGAGCGCCTAAGAAGAATGTTAACCAATCACCCCTGCTTTGGTAGAGCGCCAGTAAAACATAAAGACTGCCGGCGAAGAAGCCAAAGATGATCATTAGGATGATCCAGATGATCGTGAGGATTAAGTTTTTTTCACGAAAGGCGATCCACAGGGAAAAGAGGGCGAAGCCGACATACAGGTCAACTATAGAGACGATGCCCCAGGGGTTGGCCAGCAATTCAGCACCATCCCTGCTGAAGTTTCCGTTAATAAAACCATTTAACAGTACAACGGTCATCGCAATTAATCCCAGCCAGGCAATAATTTTGGCAGTTTTCATTTCATCCCTCTCTCTCAGGAAATAGCATTAATTATGGAGCAATAATATCACAACCTCAAGCTGTAAATCAAACCTGCAAGGAAACCAGGTATCGCGTCACGGGGACGGTTCTCTAACGCGAAAAAAAGTTAAACTTTAATATTCTAATATTTCATGATAAGATATTATTACCACTGTTTGACAGTTATGCTGAAGCCATAGATAAAAATATATAAGGGCAGGCGGCGGCTGTCGATTATTAAAGTTTTTAAATCAATTGGTAAGGAGGTTTAAGATGAACAGGGGAACTTACACTTACCCGGACGGAACAATATATGATGGGGAATGGAAAGATAATAAGAGGCATGGTCAGGGGGTATGGACCCGGCCGGACGGAACCACGTATGTCGGCGAATGGGAAAATGATAAACCAAACGGCCAGGGGATATTAACCAACCCTGATGGAAGCATGTTTGCCGGTGAATGGGGAGCCGGCAAGAGAAACGGACGGGGGACGCTGACATACCCGGATGGAAGAAAACTCTTTGGCGAGTGGAGAGATGGAAAGTTGATTGAAGAAATTCAACCCTTGGCTGATCAGGCGGAAATCTGCAGGGAGCTTGAAAAATCAAACCTGGAACTTCAACAGAAGTTAGCGGATATCGAGGAAGGAAAACGGCATAAAAAGAAGCGTCAGATAAGTTTTGGTTATTTAAAACGCTTCAACTTTGTTATGGGTTTTTTACATCTCGCACAGGGTGCAGCGATGCTTGCTATTGCCTTAACCATTGATCAAATTAAAGCTTTTAAAACCCCGGTCTGGTCTTATTTCCTCGAGTTTAATACTGAAATAATGCGCCTGGTGACCAAGCCGGAACAGCTTTTTGAGGTCCCTTTTGCAATGTTTGTCTCTTTTTTCCTGCTGCTTTCGGCGCTGGCCCACTTTATCATTGTCATGCCCGGAGCCAATGAGATCTATAACCGGGATTTGATGAAAGGGATTAATATTTTTCGCTGGTATGAATACTCGCTCAGTTCATCGCTGATGATCATCCTGATTGCCATGCTTTTTGGGGTTTATGATATCGGGGCTCTTATCGCAATCTTTGTACTCAACGCTTCAATGAACTGGTTTGGGCTGTTAATGGAAAGACTTAATCAGTATACAGAAAAAACTGTCTGGTCTCCTTTTGTTTTTGGCTGTATTGCCGGGATAGGCCCCTGGGTTATTATTATTTTACATGCCCTGGGCAATGCCGACCCGGCTGAAGTACCCTGGTTTGTCTATGCGATCATTGGATCGTATTTTGTGTTCTTCAACCTTTTCCCGATAAATATGATCTTGCAGTATAAAAAGGTTGGCAAATGGGCTGATTATCTTTATGGCGAAAGAGGTTACATTATCCTGAGCCTGGTGGCCAAGAGTGTTCTTGCCTGGCTGGTATATTTCGGGGTTATGCAGCCTTCTTAGTGTTATAATCTGTATATGGAACTATTAGCACCGGCCGGTAACCTGGAAAAACTTAAAGCAGCGGTTCGTTTTGGCGCCGACGCAGTTTACTGCGGTGCAGGCGCTTTCTCTTTGCGGGCGCCTGAAACTTCTTTCTCCCTGGACGATCTTGCTGAAGGGATCCGCTTTGCCCACGAGCATAACTGCCGGGTCTACCTAGCCATGAACATCTTTGCCTTTGATGAAGATTTTACAGAGATGATGGCCTATTTTAAAGAAGCGGCAGAGCGGGGCATCGATGCCGTCATCGTATCAGATCCCGGGGTAATTCAGCGAATCCGCTGCCTTGAAACCGGTGTAAAGATCCATCTAAGCACCCAGGCCAACACTACCAATAGCGAAAGTGTCAGGTTTTGGCGGGATCAGGGAATTGATAGAATTATTCCAGCCCGCGAGCTCAGTCTGGACCAAATCGGGGAAATTAAGAAAAGAGTTCCGGAAGTAGAGCTGGAGATTTTTGTTCACGGGGCTATGTGCATCGCCTATTCAGGCCGCTGTCTGTTATCCCGGTTTTTTAACGAACGTTCAGCCAATCGCGGGCTATGCACTCAGCCCTGTCGCTGGGAGTACAATATAAGGGAAACCAGCCGCCAGGAAGAACAGATCATAGTTGAAGATGCCCGGGGCACTTACATCTTAAATTCAAGGGACCTTTGCATGATTGAACATATCCCCCAATTGGCTGCTGCCGGAGCTGACAGTTTGAAAATTGAAGGACGGATGAAGAGCACCTATTACGTTGCTGTGGTAACCCGGTTTTACAGGGCGGCTTTAAATAGTTTTAAGAAGTCCGGAAAATTATATCAATTTAATCCACTGTGGCTTGAAGAGCTGGCTAAAGTTTCTCATCGGCCCTATACAACCGGATTTTACCTTCCTGAGAAGGCAAACGAAACAGAATATACCGCAGATTCATCACCGATCGGCGGTCATGATTTTGTCGGCATTATCGATAGTCATAACCATCAAAGTAACAGTTTAAAAATCAGGGCCCGCAATAGATTTGCCGTGGGCGATCTCCTGGAAATACTTGATCCCTGTTACCCGGAAGTAATTCTGATCAGGGTGGCACTAATAACTGACGACCGGGCCGGAAATACTTTGGCTGAAGCACATAATGGCTATGTGGTAGATATTTCAATGGCAGAAAAACCAGGCTGTCAGATCAGTAAGGATGCTCTGGTCAGGAGAAAAATTGCCGGTGATGAGACTAACAACGCAAGGAACTGAAGCCCGATTACCGGAATCGCCACAAACTGCTTTTAAGACTAAGGCCGAAATAAAAAGGATATCAATTATCCTTCGAGTACATTGACCGGGTAGTAGCAAATCCCGGTTGTGCCCGGTCCCGAATGCACGCCCAGGGCCGGTGACAATTCGGCAACGATTGTCTCCACGCAAGTCACGCGTATTTCGAGCATGGCGCGGATTTTTTCGACTTCATCGAGGGCTGCAGCATGCACGTATGCGACTTTAATCCTGCCCTTTGGTCCCACGGCCTTCTCAACAAGGTCCACCATTGCGGCATAAGCTTTGCCGCGGCTGCGCTCGCGCCCCAGAGCGACGATCACGCCATCACGCATACCGATTAACGGCTTAATCTGCAGGATATTTCCCAACAGGTGTGCAGCATGGCCGATGCGTCCGCCCATATGCAGATATTTGAGGGTGTCGGTTGTTTGAATCATATCCGTCACCGGAATCATACGATCGATCAGGGCAACGATTTCTTCCACACTGCTGCCGGCGCGCGCCGCGCGGGCTGCCTCAATGACCATCCAGCCGTGACACATCGCCACGTTCAGTGTATCAATCACCCGGATACGCACCCCGGGCAGTTTTTCAGCCGCCATCCCGGCTGCGATTTGTGCTCCCTGGAACGTTCCGCTGCTTTTAGAGGTTAGGTGAATGCTCAGGATGTCACTTATTCCTTCGGCGGCCAGTTCTTCATACAACTGCATAAAGTCGCCGGGGCCGGGATAAGCCGTCGTTGGCAATGTGTCCAAAGTCGTAAGCCAATGATAGAATTCTTCCTGTTGGATGTCCACCAGGTCGCGCAAGACTTTGTCTTCGTGGTGTATATAGATAGGCACGACCCGAATGTCCAGTTCTGCACGGATTTTTTCAGGAATGCTGGCCGAGCTGTCGCAAACTACTGCCAAAGCTGTCATAAACTTATCCTCCTGATTTTGGTTTCATCCCTGCCAGTTTTCTGGCAATCTCTTTCCTGGCCTCAATGTCGTACTGGGAGGTGATGGCGATCTGCTCCATGATCGGGGAACCACCCCCGTGGAAAGCTCCGTAAAGCATCGAGCCAGAAGATCCGGATAGAGCGAAATCGACAAAGCTTAACCAGAACTTGATCTGTTCTTCCATCGGTATGTCGGGGTTTCGCTTGATGTACTTTTCGAGAAGTTCCCTGGTTTCGGGATTGACCAGGTCTTTTTCGTAAGGGAAGGTGGCGGGCAGGCCCCCGGCTATGTTGCAGAGAATTTCCTGCTCGTGAAAGACCGCTTCTCCGGTGAGGCACCTTCCAACATTGGCATAGATGGAATGGGGAATGCAGCTGCCGGGGCCATAGGGCATAAAGCCCATGCCGGGGATGTAGACTTCGGCTTTGCCCAGGTCGGATGCCGTATAACCTGCGGCGTAGCCCAGCTCGCCGACCATGATCAGCTCGGATAGCATCTCGCGGACGTGCGGGGCTTTATCAATACCGTTAATTTCTGCAGCCAGGGCGGCCAGGCCGATAACGTAGTCAAGCATGGCCGGTTTACAGCCTGAGTAAGAATGACGGTGGAAGAGGGCGAAAAGCAGCGCCGCCACACCGCCGTGATCCGTTTCGCCGCAGGTAAATACACGCTCCCAGGGGATGAAGCAGTTGTCAAAGATTACGTAGGAATCAGTATAGCCCAATTCGAATCCACGCTGGTAGTGGTCCCTTTTGCGCAGGTTGTGGAAATGAACAACCTGTTTCATGCCTTCATGGTCACCGGGGACGGCGAAACATATAGCATAATCCTTTTCATTATTTTTCAGGGCCCGAGTCGGTACCACCAAAATCTCGTCGGCAATGGAAGCTTCCGATATATGCACTTTGGAGCCTCGCACCACGATGCCGTCGCTGAGTTCTTCCACAACGTGCACGTACATGTCGGGATCGCTTTGCTCAGAGGGCCTTTTCATGCGCTCGCCCTTTACGTCAGTCTGGGCGCAGCATCCTACCAGGTCTTCACTCTGGAATCTTTCCAGCCACTTAAGCCAGTTGTCATGATAAGCCGTTTTCGCCTCGGGGTGCTGCTGCACCATGAAGGAAACGGCATGGATGGCATTGGCGGCATCAACACCCATGCACCTTTGGATACACTGCCCCACCTTGTTGCAGAGCAGCCGTGTCATATCCTGTTTTTTATGAAGGTCTTCGGGATTCTGGTGAATATGAGTAAAGCGGTTAATAGTTTCACCTGTAAGGTGCGAAGTTGCCGTGCATAGATCTTTGCTTTCCGGATCCCAGGCAGCGTCAAAGGTCAGGCCCATCACGTTCAGGGCGCCCTGCTGACGTTCATCAAGCCGGTCGAATTTCTCTCCGTTAGCATACAGGTTACGCTTCATTTTTGCCAGCCGCTGAAAATATTCTTCTTTAGTTTTTATTTTTAAACTCTCCTCTCAATAAAGTCGGTAAAGTCTTTTTTTTGCTGATAATATTGCAATAATACTATCATCTATAAAAATATTAGGCAAGCCTTTACAGGCGAACAGATATTCGCATATAATGGATCTAAATCAGAATGGAGGCTATCATATTAACGATTTAGAAAGCTGTATCCAATCTATTGCTGCAATCGAACCATGTTACGGAGCAGAGGGAGGCAATGCCTGCCGCATCTATACCCGCCAGGGTCAGGTTTTGGAAGACAGGCGCAGGGTGCATACAATCTTAAAAAGAACTGTCGATTTCTATGGAGGCAGCCTGATCACCTTGCGCAAGAAATATGGGCAGTACTTAGGCAGCAGGCAGAGCACTCCTCTGCCCCTTAACGCGCACCTTGTTCTGGTCCCCATAAAAATGCGCTGTCCGCCTGTCGACAATGACAGTGCAACCGGCTATGTCAATGCCTGTAATATTACAGGCATCGAATCTCTAGCATCTGCAGAAGGAAGCAGGGAAGTTAAGTGTATCCTGCATTTAAGCGGTGGGTTATCTGTGCCCAGTTTTTTTTCAACTAAAAAGACCGAGAAAAGGTTGTTGCTCGGACGTCTCGCCCTTAACCGTTTTTGCCAGCTTCAGGGGATTAATACAAACTGCGGCTTGCTCGTTGCCAGGGAGAAAACAAACTTCACTGATCTCGATTCATATGCCGCCATCGGCAAGTTGGTTTGCGAACTGGTTACTGAGAAATAAACCTATGCCAATTAAGTGAATGACAATTTAATAAGGCTGCAGCCTTTTTAAAGTATCGACTGCATCCCGTACAATGCCCTCGATGATCTCCCTGACAGTGGGAATTTCATTGAAAAGGCCGACTACCTGGCCGCAGGCCAGGATGCCGGCAGAAATATCGCCTGATTCCATCAGCTCCCGGCCCCGCACACCCTGGGCCAAAAGGATGATTTCATCAATATTGGCTCCCCCGGCTTCCAGCCGGAGTATTTCTTCAGCTGTTTCGTTTCTAATCACCCGGATCGAGTTTTTGAGCGAGCGCAGGATCAGGACAGTATCGGTTTCTTTTTGCTGCAGCAGGTACTGCTTGATATTGTCATGCATAGGTGCTTCACGGGATAACATGAAGCGAGTGCCCATTATTATTGCTTCGGCGCCCAGGGCCATAGCGGCGGCCAGGCCTGATCCGCTGCCGAAGCCGCCGGCAGCGATAACCGGGATCTTCAATGCCCTGGCGGCCAGGGGTATCAGTACCAGCGAAGTGACATCTTCTTCGCCCGGGTGGCCGCCACATTCAAATCCGTCGATGATCACTGCATCGCAGCCGACGCTTTCCGCTTTCAGGGCATAGCGTACCGCTGTCGTTTTGTGCATTACCTTAATACCGTATTTTTTTAAGCTGTCCATGTGTGGTTCAGGGTTGCGGCCGGCTGTTTCGACGATGGTTATTCCCTCATCCGCTATCGCCCGGATATATTCATCGATGTTAAGCGGTTTGATTGCCGGGAAAAGGGGCAGGTTAACGCCAATTGGGTTATCAGTTAAAGTTTTCGCTTTCCTGATTTCTGCCTGGAACTTCTCCCGGGTTTCGAAAGTAGCGGCGGAGATAACTCCGAGGCCCCCGGCCTCAGAGACTGCGGCTGCCAGTTCAGCTGTGGATAGCCACATCATACCGCCTTTGATCACCGGGTGTTTGATCTGAAAAAGTTCGGTTATTCTAGTTTTCATCATCCAAGTAATTCTCCTTTAAGCAAAAAAACCGCCGCTTTCTCTGTTAACGATTATTCTAGCTTTGCCTGCGCCGATCTGTTACCAGCATTACAGTTGTTCAATAAACCCGACCAGGTCTTTCAGTTTGCCCCGGTAGTCGCTGAACGGTTCCTCTTCGCTGCCTTTCAAAATGGAATCTTCAACGAGAAATGTGGTCATACCTACTTCAGAGGCAATTAGGTCTTCCAGAGTATCGTTTCCGGCCATCAGGCAGTTTTCAGGGGGGCAGTTGATTTTTCGCGATATTTCCAGGTAGTACTGAGGATTTGGCTTGCAAAAGTGCATGTTATCCATCGAAGTGATTAGCCTAAAGTCACGATCGGAAAGCCCACCCCAGGAAAGACGCTGCAGAACGGCCGTGGCCGGAAAAACGGGATTTGTTGCCAGGACTAAAAGCAGGTTCTTTTGACGGGCCGCTTCGATAACCGGCCGGGCATAGGGATGTTTCCTGCTCCAACAGCTCAGAGTCGGAAAATCATGCTGATAAAATTCGTCTATGAGCGGTTGGATCTGATCATGTGAAAGGCCGATGCGCCGGCAGAAGTCTTCATAAAAGACGGCCTTATTCCTTTTTGAGGGATCATCATTTTCAATCATGATATTGGTTGATCCGAAAAGATGCATGATGAAATCATCCCGGCTCATATAATCGGCAAACCTGCGGGAGAGCGCTTCGATATAGGCTAAAATAAATTTTTCCGGATCGAGATCGAGCAGGGTACCGTCTAAATCGAGCAGCAGGGCTTCATAACGTTTGGCCGCTTTAATGATCATGCTTCCCCGTCACCGTTTTCTTCTTCGGGAAAGGCCATCAGCTTTGGATCGAAAACTTCACCGGTTGCTTCGCCAATAATTTTCTGCACATCCCGCAGTAGAACGATAACCCTGTATTCTGCCTGGAGCAAATTTTTAATCAATGTATTCATATTGATAACTTCAAATAGTTTTTCCAGCTTTTCCTCCTGCTCTGGCGATACTTCGATACCGGAGAGCTGCTGTTTCTGCATTTCAAGCTGTTCGGTTCGGAAATCAATGAGCATTTTACGAGCCGAATCATCTTTTTTCAAAGCAGCCTGGGCATCCTTTAGCCCCTTAAAATCAGCAGATTCGCGTAAAGCCTTAGCTAAAACATGTGCAGCATCATGAGGGTTCATAAATTAAACACTCCTTCCAGAATTAATTAATATTTATCCGAATTTTGAGGTACGGCCCGGGCAGGAATCAGATTTGCCCGGTTGATCAGTTCACTAATCTGCCGGGCTGCGCTGTCAAGATCTGTTGCATCGATCACAGCATCAAACTGAGAACATTCCGGCCGGGAGTCACTGTAGAAAAGGTCGTAATAATCTGTGCATAAAAATTCGGCTACAGTATGGTATTCTCCCTGATCCAGCAGGTTAAGTAAACGATCGACCTTCTGGTTGCCCATCCTGCGGCGTAGAGAAGAAAGAGCTTCTTTGAGTTCCCCGAATTCCCCGGCGGTCATCGATGCAGGTGTATAGGTGTTCACAATACGCTCCACCCGGGTTTCAACTGAAGCCGTCAGTAAGAGCTGATGGCCTTCATTCATAGCTGAGCTCAAAAAAGAAGGCAGGTAGACGTTGCCGATACGGCGGCCTTCTCCTTCTATAACCAGGTGTGGTTCATTGCTCTGTTTATCAAGCTGCTGCAGCAGCAGGGCATCAAAATCTTTTTGGGAGCGGAGCCTGTCAAAGCCGACCGCACCAAAAACCGAACCGCGGTGACAGGCCAGCCCCTCCAGGTCGATAACCGGAATGCCCCTGTTTTCGAGTTTTTTGAGAACGGCAGTTTTGCCAACCCCGGTTAAACCGTGCAGAATGAAGATTTTATGTTTCAGCAGATAGCTGCTGAGACGGTCATTAACATAACGGCGGAAAGCTTTGTAGCCTCGCTTTAAGCGAAAAGTTGGTATGCCGGTCAGCGTCAGAACATGGTAAAGGCTGAGACTGCGCAGTCCGCCTCTCCGGCAGTAAAGCAGTGGTTTTTTCTCTCCTTGGCAGGCCTTAACTATTTGGTCGGCCAGGGCCGGCAGTTTTGGTGCGACCATGGTCAGGGCGGAACGCCGCGCTTCATTTTCGCCAAGCTGGTGATAGATGATGCCCAGTTGATGGTGCTCCCGGTCATCGAATAAAGGTATATTTACAGCGCCGGGAATTGAAGCTTCAGCATATTCTCCTGGCGAGCGGACATCTATAAAAAGCAGATCGGAACGCTTCAGCGCTTCTAATATCTCAATTTCCATTTATGATCAACTCACCAACTTTCTATTCCAACTCCCGCCTTTCTAATTATAGCCGATCATCAGATCCATGTAAAAATTTTCTCCCTTAAAAGGTAATGGAAAGTCTTTTAGCGAAATAGACTTCGTAACACAGCACGGCTTCTGTTTTAGTTCTCTTCTCTTTATAAATTTGCTGTGTTATAATACCGGTCAGGAGGAATTAATATGTCTACTGAGTGTATTTTTTGTAAGATTTTAAACCGGGAGCTTGACGCAGATATTATCTATGAGGATGACATAGCCGTTGCTTTTAAAGATATCAACCCGGCGGCTCCCGTTCATATTCTAATAGTACCGCGCAAGCATATTCCGACCTTACTGGACATGGATAAAGAAGATGAGGCCATGATGGGCCACCTCCATTCGGTAGCCAATGAAGTTGCCCGGGCTTTTAAGCTGGACAAGAAAGGTTTCCGGACGGTTATTAACTGTGGACCCGATGCAGGACAGATCGTTTTTCATCTTCACCTCCACCTCCTGGGAGGAAGACCTTTGTTGCAAACCATTGCCAAGGGCAGGGGTGTTTAGAGCCACTGATTGACAACCCTGAGGCAGTGGTTTAAAGGAGAGGGGGGAAGAATTATGGCGGAAGTAAAAATCGGGAAAAACGAAACTCTGGATAAGGCTTTGAAAAGGTTTAAAAAACAGTGTGCCCGTGCGGGCGTTTTATCCGAAGCGCGGCGACGTGAACATTATGAAAAACCAAGTGTACGCCGCAAGAAAAAAGCTGAGGCAGCTCGTAAGAGGCGCCGATAGGTTTTTAACGGAGGGTCCTCCGGATGCCTGAACATTCTTTGACTGAAAAACTCTATGCAGAACAACAGGAAGCCACAAAGGCCAAAGATCGCTTTCGCCTATCGGTAATCCGTATGCTGCGGGCCGAGTTGCAAAACGGCGCAATTGCCAAAAAAGAGCCTCTTGATGTCCGGGAAGAGCTGGCGATACTGACCCGGGAAATCAAAAGAAGGCAGGAAGCCCTGGGCGATTACGAGCGGTCGGGCAGGCAGGATCTTCTGGATGACCTGTACCTGGAAATAGATATTCTTAAAAAATACCTGCCCGAACAGCTGTCTGAAGAAGAACTGGAAAAGCTGGTTCGCGAAGCGGTTGCTGAAAGCGGGGCTACAATGAAGCGTGAAATGGGTAAGGTGATGGGTTTACTGGTGCCCCGGATTAAAGGTAAGGCCGATGGTGGCTTGGCCCGACAAATGGTTGAAAAAATTCTACAATAAAAGCCCGGCCCACACGGCTGGGCTTTTAGGTGAGAGGAGCCCGATTTTGTCGAAGCAGAAAAGAATATTTTTATGGGTGGCATGTCTTTTGACCGGACTGGTTATTTGTATGCCGTTTAGCTCCGGAATAGCTGAAAATCAGTCGGTTGCGGTGATTGAAATCAGCGGCACTATTGACCCGGGAACAAAAAGCTATGTAAACTATGCTTTTCAGGAAGCGCAAAAAATGAGTGCCGCTGCGGTAATTATGGAGTTTGACACCCCGGGAGGGTACATCAACTCGGCTGAAGCAATCAGGCGCCTGATGGACGAATATGAAGGGTCAATCTATGCTTTTGTCCGCCCTAATGCTATTTCCGCCGGAGCGTACCTGGCCCTGGCAGCGGACGCGATCTACATGGTGCCGGGCAGCACGATCGGTGCCGCTGAACCGCGTTATCTGGGTCTGGGCGAAGTCGATGAAAAAGCGCTCTCATTTTGGGAAAAAGAAATGGCCGGCATGGCCGAACGAAGGGGCCGCGATCCGCAGATTGCATCGGCCATGGTTCGCCGGGACCTCTCGATTGAAGGCCTGGTCGAAGAGGGTGTTTTACTTACCCTGACGGCAAATGAAGCCCTTGAAGTTGGTTACAGCGAGGGAACTGTGGCTGATAAAGATGAACTGCTGCAGATGATCGGTCTTCCTGATGCGCAGTGGCGCCCTGTTGATTCACGGGTGAGCGACAGCCTGGTCAGCTGGACCACCAATCCGGTGGTCGGAACTATTTTGTTGATGATCGGCATCGGCGGTTTAATTCTCGAGGTAATTACAGCCGGCTTTGGCGCTGCCGGCATCATCAGTATGGCTGCCTTTGCTCTTTATTTTGGCGGGAATATTGCTGCAGGCATGGCCGAATACTGGGTCCTGATTCTTTTCGTTTTCGGCGTTGCCCTGATGCTGGTGGAGGCTTTTATGCCCGGCTTTGGCGTTTTTGGCATCGCCGGCCTTGTATCAACCCTGGTTTCGATTGTCTTGGCAGCGATCTCGGTTCAGACCGGTATGGTCATGCTGCTTATATCGATGGTTTTAGCCGGAATTTTTTCGGTTTTGACTTTCCGCTTTTTTGCCCGGCGGGGAGCACTGCGTCATATTATCCTTTCAGATGAAGAGAGGGCTGACCAGGGTTACGTTGCACCGCTTGATCAAAAAAACCTGGTTGGCCGGGAAGGATTTGCTGTTACCGCTCTGCGCCCTTCGGGAACAGCGTTAATTGACGGGCGCCGTATTGACGTGGTCAGTGACGGTGCTTTTATTCCTTCCGGAGAAGCTTTGATCGTCGACCGTGTCGAAGGTGTGCGGGTAGTTGTACGCCGCCCTTGAGCGGATTGATAAAAATTTAAGGAGGTTTTGTTATGTTTGAGCAACTGATTCCCCTGCTGTTATTTGTAGTTTTAATAGTTATATTCCTGGCCGTGATTTTAAGTTTTGTGCCGATAGGATTGTGGATTTCGGCCCTGGCTGCCCGGGTTCCGGTTGGTATTTTTGCCCTGATTGGTATGCGCTTGCGCAGGGTAGCCCCGATAAAAATTGTCGTTCCCCTGATTAAAGCAACCAAGGCCGGGCTGGATTTGAATGTTAACAAGCTGGAAGGCCATCTCCTGGCCGGCGGTAATGTTGACAGGGTGGTTAATGCCCTGATCGCCGCCCAGCGGGCCGAAATACCTTTACCCTTTGAAAGGGCTGCCGCTATTGACCTGGCCGGCCGGGATGTGCTGCAGGCAGTGCAGATGAGCGTTAACCCCAAAGTTATCGAAACCCCGGTTGTGGCCGCAGTGGCTAAAGACGGTATCGAGGTTAAAGCACGGGCCAAGGTAACGGTGCGGGCTAATATTGACAGGCTTGTCGGCGGCGCCGGTGAAGAAACTATTATTGCCAGAGTCGGCGAGGGCATTGTTACCACGATCGGCTCATCGGACAATCATAAGATGGTCCTGGAGAATCCGGATAAGATTTCAAATACAGTATTAAATAAGGGGCTCGATTCGGGAACTGCTTACGAGATTCTCTCGATAGACGTTGCCGACGTTGATGTCGGGAAAAATATCGGTGCCCAGCTGCAGACAGACCAGGCTGAAGCCGACAAGCGTATCGCCCAGGCGAAAGCCGAAGAGCGGCGGGCTATGGCTGTGGCAGAGGAGCAGGAAATGATTGCCCAGGTCCAGCAGATGAGAGCAAAAGTTGTCGAAGCTGAAGCGGAAATACCCCGGGCAATAGCCCAGGCCTTGCGTGAAGGAAACCTGGGAGTTATGGATTATTATCAGCTCAAAAACATTATGGCTGATACAGATATGCGCCATAACATCAGTAAAATAAGCGGCCAGGACCAGCCGGAAGACGATAAGAAATAAAGCGGAGGCATTATAAAATGGAAAGCCTGGTAACTCTTATTGTTATGATTATCGTCTTCAACCTGATTAGATCCCTGTTTAGAGGACTCCGGGGAGCTCAGACGGCTCCCCGGAAAACAGTTCCGGTAAGGCCCGATCAGCTCTTTGAATCTTATGAGAAAAGCCCTGCCGAACCAGTGATTGGCAGTGACACTTATTTCTATTCAGCGTTTCCGCGTGATGCTGAACTTGAACCGGATTATGATCAGGAAGCAGAAGAAGCAGAAGAAGCAGAAGAAGCAGAAGAAGAAATAGAAGATACCCGCCGCAGGTGGGAGATCGAAGTAAGGCGGGCTGCTTTGCATAAGGGGGAAGCGGCCTGTCCGCCTTCACCGATAGCTACAGGCCTTCGCCAGGCCTTAAGCCAAAAAGATCCTCTGGTCAGTGCATTTATCTTTCATGAAATCTTCAGAGAGCCGCCATCAGTGCGCCGAAAGCGCTAAACCTCTAGTATCCTTCACTAAAGGATTCGCATTCTTGTTGTCGAATTAGTACCTGATATAGATCTTTTTTCAGGGAAGGGAGCATCCTGCTTATTGGCAGATAACAGCACAAGTAGAACAATCCTCCTGTCCGGGGGAGATGAATCGGTTCAGTTACTGGGCAGGCATGACCGCCATTTCAGCCTGATCGAAGACAGGTTTACGGTGCGCCTGATACCCAAAGGGCATGAGCTGATTATCGAGGGATCGCCTGAAGATGTTGAATTGATTTATATGATGTTTCAGGAACTGTTAACCCATATCCGCAAAGGCCATTTATTGACCGACCGGGAATTTGAATATGCCTTGAAATTAACCGGGCAGGGTGAAGTGGATCAAATCCGTTCACTTTTTAGCGATCTGGTTTTGATTACCCATCGCGGCAAGCAGATTCGTCCTAAAACTATCGGCCAAAAGCGCTATCTTGAAGCTATTCGCTGTCATGATATTGTCTTATCGATTGGACCGGCCGGCACAGGGAAGACTTATCTTGCCCTGGCCATGGCGGTTGATGCCCTGAAAAATAAGCAGGTTCAACGTTTAATCTTAACCCGCCCGGCTGTTGAAGCCGGGGAGCATTTAGGCTTTTTACCGGGAGATTTTCAGGAGAAAGTAGATCCTTACCTGCGTCCTATTTATGATGGGCTCTACGATTTGCTGGGTATAGAAGTGTTTCAAAAATACCGCGAGAAAGGTATAATCGAGATTGCCCCTCTGGCCTATATGCGCGGACGGACCCTGGATGACTCGTTCGTGATTCTTGACGAGGGGCAGAATGCCACCTCTGAACAGATGAAGATGTTTTTGACCCGTCTCGGATTTGGATCTAAAGCAATTATAACAGGAGATATAACCCAGATAGACCTGCCAAGGGGCCGTTTTTCCGGTTTGGAGGAAGCGCCGCGTATTTTATCCGGCATTGAGGGGATTGCCCTGGTTTATCTGACTGAGAAGGATGTTGTCAGGCATCCTCTTGTCCAGAGCATCATTATAGCATATGAAGCGTATGAGGCCTTGAGGGAAAGGAACAACAATGAAGCTAAAAACAATACTCAAAAACCTGTTTAGCCGTTCAATCTCTTTCAAGGATAATAAAAGCCTGCAGAAGCTTCTTCTGGTAATAGCCCTTTTTGCTTCCATCTACGGTTTGTTGGCTGTTGTCAGCATGCCTGCCCGTATAGATCTGACCTTGGGCAGGCCGAGCCCGCGTACTGTTTATGCACCCCGCGATGCCATCGATGAATATACCACCGAGAGGCTCAGGGTACAGGCAGCGGATGCCGTCCCGGAGGTTTTTGATTACGAGCCGGCAGTTCTGGAAAACGCCCTTGATAAAATTGGGGCTTTCTTTGATACCGTTGTAGAACTTACAGATGATTCGGAGCTTGAAGAATGGGAAAAAGTAGAATCAATCAAGCAGCTTATCCCCGAAGACCTGCCTTCATCAACAGTTTCTGCGCTTTTTGTTGACAAGGCCACTTTGCGCGATTTGCAGGGCCGGCTTAACAATTCAGTAAGTGAAGTATTCGAACAGGGAATCAAAGAAGGCGATACAGATCTGGCCAGGCGCCGCCTGACCCAGGAAATTGCCCTTTATCCTTTTAGCGCCGACCTGAAAAGAGTTTCCGAAGCTTTAGTAAAACCACTTGTTGCTCAAAATATGCATTTTAATGCCCAGGCTACGGAAGAGAACCGTGAATTGGCCAGGCGGCAGGTAGAACCGGTGATTATTCTCCGCAACACCCTGATTGTCAGCGAGGGTGAACTGGTTACTGTGCAACAGCTTGCCCTGCTTGAAGAACTGGGTTTGATTCGCGGCCGCCAGGCAGATTATCCCGGTTATGTCGGCCTTTTTGTCCTTTTATTAATTGTTTTTATTGTGGTTGGCGTCTATATGTCCATATTTGTTAAAAATGTTTACAACAACCCGTCATTGTTGCTGCTGATGGGCATAGTAGTTATTATTACCCTTGCCATATCGATAGTGGCTAATTATTTTTCCGGCTACCTGATCCCGGTGGCAATGGGTATAATTCTGATCACTGTTTTATTCGGCTACAAGCTGGCCTTGATTATCAATCTGGTTTTAGCTTTGATGGTGGGCCTGATCAGCGGGGAAAATTTTTCTTTCATGGTATTGGCATTATTGGGGGGTTTGGTTTCAATCTACGCCGTTACCAGACTGAGCCAGCGCAGTGATTTGGCCCGGGCCGGTTTTTATGTGGCTCTTACCAATGCTGCCGTTATAATTGCAATTTACCTATTTTTTGGCAACGTCAGCATGGATTATGATTCTTTGCTCAGCTTTAGTTATAGTATTTTTGCCGGTATCGGAAACGGTATTTTTTCTGCCGTGGTAGCGATTGGAATGCTGCCTTTCCTGGAAAGTATTTTTGGGGTTACCACAGCCATTACCCTTTTGGAACTGTCCAATCCCAACCACCCCCTGCTGCGTGAGATGCTCTTAAAAGCGCCGGGGACATATTACCACAGCATGATGGTATCAAATCTATCTGAGACGGCAGCTGAAACGGCGAATGCAGATCCACTCTTAACCAGGGTTGGCGCTTATTATCATGATATTGGCAAATTGAAACGACCGTACTTTTTTTCCGAAAATCAGCTCTCTGGAGAAAATCCACATAGTAAATTATCACCTAATTTAAGCACCTTAATTATTGGAGCCCACCCCAAGGACGGGGTTGAATTGGGCCGGAAGCATCGCCTTCCTGAAGTGATTATAGATATCGCCGCGCAGCATCACGGCACCAGTATGATTTCTTTTTTCTATCAGCAGGCCCTTGAAAATAACCACCGGGAAGAGGTTATAGCCGATAAGTTTCGGTATGAGGGGCCCAAGCCTCAGTCAAAAGAGGCAGCCATCGTTATGCTGGCTGATGCGGTTGAGGCAGGGGTACGCTCCTTATCCAAGCCTTCCGCTAATCGTGTTGAAACAATGATCAGGCGGATGGTCAAGGAGAAACTTGAAGACGGCCAGCTTGATCAGTGCGACTTAACTTTAAAAGAGATTGACAAGATTGCCGAAGCTTTTGTCTATATCATGTCAGGGATCTATCATACACGCATTGAATATCCGGAAAAAGAATTGAAAGCAGAATTGGAAAGGAGCGCTGAGGCTAACTGAGCGTCTATATTAAATACTTAAACAGCGACAGCTCCTTTTCTGAAAAGTTTACCGTTTTTTTAACGGAGATAATGAATCAAATGCTCGGGGAGTATGACTATTCGGAAGGGGAGGTCAGTGTGGTCATTGCCGACAATGCTTTATTACAGAGCCTTAACCGGCAATACAGAGATAAAGACGCTCCGACTGACGTATTATCATTCAGTTACCTCGAAGCGGCAGATCAAATTTCCTTAGAAGAAAAAGAGTTTGCGGTTGGCGATATCTATATATCAATTGAACGAGCCCGTGACCAGGCGGAAGAAAGCGGACACAGTCTCAGGCGGGAAACAACTTTGCTTGCTTTCCATGGCCTGCTCC
>Ga0209498_1000818_pt1 | contig 19245 bp, 14 predicted proteins | sample WalLakDeSediment_FD_184131 | JGI IMG/M metagenome (GOLD analysis project Ga0209498, IMG submission 184131) | Lake sediment microbial communities from Walker lake, Nevada to study Microbial Dark Matter (Phase II) - Walker Lake 11/02/13 Deep... | ecosystem: Environmental > Aquatic > Freshwater >... | reverse complement strand
GGCCGATTTCGACTTTACCCGGCGGCTGATCGAAGAGGGCCGCATTCCGCCGCAGGTGACCATCCAGGTCCTGACCCAGGCCCGGCCGGACCTGATCGCCCGTTCCTTCGAGGCCCTGGCCGGCGTGCCCCGGGCCATCGTGCACGTCTATAACTCGACCAACCCCGTGCAGCGGGAACAGGTCTTCGGAATGGACCGCGCCGGGGTGCGCGCGATTGCCGAGAACGGCGTGCGCTGGGTCCGGGACGCGGCGGCGGCCTATCCGGATACCGAGTGGACCTTCCAGTACTCGCCGGAGAGTTATTCGGCGACCGAGCCGGACTACGCGGTCGAGGTCGTCGACGCGGTGAACGCGATCTGGCGCCCGGATCGAGGTCAGCGCGTGATCATCAACCTGCCGGCGACGGTCGAGATCACCACGCCCAATGCCTTCGCGGACCAGGTCGAGTGGTTCTGCGACCGCGTCGCGCTGCGTGATCACTTCGTGTTGTCGCTGCATACCCATAACGACAGGGGTACCGGCGTCGCGGCCGCCGAGCTGGGCCTGCTCGCCGGGGCCGACCGTCTCGAGGGCACGCTGTTCGGCAATGGCGAGCGCACCGGCAACATGGACCTGATCACCGTGGCGATGAACCTGTATTCCCAGGGCATCGACCCCACCCTCGACCTGTCCGACATGCAGGGGATCGAAAAGGTGTATCGCGAGTGCACCGCCCTGCCGGTACATCCCCGCCATCCCTGGGCCGGCGAACTGGTGTACACCGCGTTCTCCGGCAGCCACCAGGACGCGATTCGCAAAGGTCTCAGTCACCGTGCCCGCCACGGCGGCAAGTGGAGCGTGCCCTACCTGCCCATCGACCCGCTCGACCTGGGCCGCCGCTACGAGGCCGTGGTGCGGATCAACAGCCAGTCCGGCAAGGGCGGCGTGGCATACGTGCTGGAACGCGATCACGGCATCCGTCTGCCCCGCTGGCTGGCGGTCGAATTCGCCCGGCAGGTGCAGACCGAGGCCGAGGTCACCGGGGCCGAGGTGAACTCGCGTACGGTCCGGGCCTTGTTCGAGCGCTTCTACCTGGAAGTGCCGGCCGAATGGCGGTTGGCGGGTTACCGCATGAACCGGCAGGGCGGGCAGGTGGACATCGACGTGCAGCTGGAGCAGTCGGGCGTGGTGCAGCGACTCACCGCCCGTGGCGACGGTGTCGTCTCGGCCCTGGTTTCCGCGCTGGAACGCCGTTACGGCGTGGCGCTGGAGGTGGTCGAGTTCGACGAACATGCGCTTGAGCACAGTACCGGTGCGAGGGCCCTGGCTGCGGTCGCGATCATGGTGAACGGCGACCGTGTGGCCGGTGCGGCCATCGCCGAAGACAGCGCCGGGGCTGCGGTGCAGGCGATCTTGACGGCCCTCGCGACTTCTGGCGCGTGCGACGCTGGAGACATTGCTGCACTGCGTAGGGTGCAATGAGAGCAGCGTACCGCCCCGCCCGGCTTGTGGGATGCAACAGGGTTCTTGATCAGCACCAAAGCTCCGCAGGTGGTTGGATTGCCGCTGTTTCAAGGGACGCCTCTGTGGGAGGTCAGGCTCTGGGCGAAGGTTTTCCGCCGTTCGGTCGCCGAGAGGGCTCGCCTCCCACAAGGGACGGCCATGCTGCGGGGCATTGCGCACGAGGGTATTCCCTGCGGAGCTTGCGTGATAATCAGGACATGGTTTGGGCGGCAAGGCATCACGGCCGCCTGGGCCTGGTGCCGCGGCGAGGTTCGGCTTGCAGCGGATTGTCGGGCCAGTAATGTTTCGGGTACCGGCCCTTGAGATCCTTCTTCACCTCGGCATAGGTGCGCGCCCAGAAGCTCGCCAGGTCGCTGGTGATCTGCATCGGGCGTCGTGCCGGAGACAGCAGGTGCAGCGTCAGCGGTACCCGGCCGCCGCCGATGCGCGGGGTGTCGGACCAGCCGAAGACCTCCTGGATGCGGACCGCCAGCACCGGCGCCTTCGGGTCGCTGTAATCCAGGGTGACGCGGGAGCCGCTCGGCACGGTGACGTGGGTGGGCGCCAGCTGATCCAGGCGTTGCTGGCGCGTCCAGTCGAGGTGGGAACGCAGGGCCGCAGCGAGGTCGAGACCGCGCAGGTGACTGAGCCGGTTCATCCCGCCCAGCCATGGCGCCAGCCACTCGGCCCGCGTCGCGAGCAGGGCGGCATCGCCGACGTCGGGCCAGGCCGCCCCTTCGAGTGCGTGGACGAAGGCCATGCGCTGGCGCAGGCGGCGGGCCTCGGGGGTCCAGGGCAGGGACTCGAGGCCGCGCCGGGCGATGGCATCGAGCAGGATTCCGGACATCTGCTCGGGCGGTATCTCCGCCATGGGTGAGCTGTCGAGGACCAGGGCGCCGAGCCGCCGTTCGCGTTGTGCCACGACGGCACCCCCATCGTCATCCCATTCCAGCCGATCCCGTGTCTCCACGAGGTCCGGGAATTCGCGCACAAGCGAGTCGCGGTCCAGCGGCGCGGCCAGGTGCACCATGGCCTCGCGGGCGCCGGCGTCGAGTACCGCCGCAACGATGCAGGGGCTTGCGGCCAGGTCGTCCTCGCGCGGCAGGAAGGCCCCGCGGCCGTTGGCCAGGAGATAGCGGGGCTCGGTTCCGGGCCGGCGCAGGGCGATGCGGTCCGGGTAGGCGAGGGCGAGCACGCTGCCGGCAGCCTCGGCGTCGATGGGCTCGCCGGCGGGGACGCGCAGCTGCCGGGTCCACCGCTCGGCCTGGTCCAGCAGCCGGCGGCGCAGGCCGGGGTTCGCCTGGATCGCCGCCCCCCGCGGTGCGGCCAGGGCGCGCAGGCGTGTGCGCAGATCGACCCCCGCCTGGCTGCGGGAGAGGGGATCGCGTTCCTCCAGCAACGCGGCGAGCAGCGCTGCGGTGCGGGCGAGTCCCCGGTCCCTTGCGGCAAGCAGCATGTGCGCAAGCCGGGGATGGGTGCCGAGGGCGTCCATGGCCCTGCCCTGGGGGGTAATCCGTTGGTCCCGGTCCAGGGCGCCCAGCTGTTGCAGCAGTTCGCGGCCCTGGGCGAGCGCGGCCTCGGGCGGCGCATCGAGCCAGCGGAGTTCGGAGGCCTCGGCGCCCCAGCTTGCCAGCGTCAAGGCGAGCGGCGCCAGGTCGGCCTCGAGGATCTCGGGCACGGCATCCGCGGCCATCCGCTGCTCATCGGACTCGGACCACAGGCGGACACAGGTGCCCGGACCCAGACGGCCGGCGCGGCCGCAGCGCTGCTCGGCGTTGGCGCGGCTGATGCGCAGGGTTTCCAGCCGGGTCATTCCGCTGCGCGGGTCGAAGCGTGGCCGCCGGGCAAGCCCGGAATCGATCACCACGGTGATGCCCTCGATCGTCAGGCTGGTCTCTGCGATGTCGGTGGCGAGCACCACCTTGCGCACTCCGTCGGAAGGCGGGCAGATCGCGGCGTCCTGGGCCTCGGGCGGCAGTTGCCCGTGCAGCGGGGCGATCCGGGTGCCTGCGGGCGCGGTCTCGGCCAGCATGGCGGCGGCACGGTCGATCTCGCGCCGGCCCGGCAGGAACACCAGCAGGCTGCCGCTCTGCCGGCCGAGGGTCTCGACCACCGCGCGGACCACCGCCGGCACCGGGTTCGCGGGATCGGGCGCCGGGGCCCGGTGCACACGGGTGACGGGATGGCTGCGCCCCTCGCTCCGGATCACCGACGCAGAACCCATCAGTGCGGCGATGCGCCCGGCGTCCAGGGTTGCGGACATGACCAGCAGGCGCAGGTCGGGGCGCAGCAGGTCGCGGCTCTGCAGGCACAGAGCGAGGCCCAGGTCGGCGTGCAGGCTGCGTTCGTGGAACTCGTCGAAGATGACCAGGCTGGCGTCCTCCAGCGCAGGGTCCCGCTGCAGGCGACGGGTGAGGATGCCCTCGGTCACGACCTCGATCCGGGTCGTGGGGCCGATGATCCGGTCGGTGCGGGTGGTGATGCCGATGGTGGTTCCGAGTCTCTCTTTCAACAGCGCTGCCATGCGCCGGGCGGCGGCACGCGCGGCAAGACGGCGCGGTTCCAGCAGCAGGATACGGCCCCGACACCATGCCGCGTCGCGCAACGCCAGCGGTACCAGGGTCGTCTTGCCCGCGCCCGGCGGCGCCTGCAGCACCGCGATGCCGGGGTCCGCGAGGGCGTCGGCCAGGGCAGGCAGGCAGGCGGCGACTGGGAGGTCGGTGTTCAAGCAGCAGTGGGCCGGAATGGGGGCGTTCGCATGCGGGGGATGATACCGGGTCCCGCCCGCGGTGACCCGGGCGGGCCCGCTCCAGTAAACTTCCGGCGCAACCCGATGACCGGGAACCCGAGACGCGAAGCAGATGAATGAGACCGATGCAGGCACGAAACTGACCGATTCCGGACCCCTGGCTGACCTGGGTCCGGTGCGGACATGGATCGTTCGGCATGATCGCAGCCTGGTGTTTGCCACGCTGTACATCACGTTGGCCATCGGCCTCAGCGTGTTCGTCAGCTATTTCTGGCTGCTCGCCGTGGTCGCCGTGCATATCCTGCTGGAATGGCTGAAAAAGGGTTATCTGGGCTACCGGCCGGGCGCGCACCGGACGGCCTGGACCCTTTGGGATACCAAGTACGATATCGCGCTGGTGTTCCTGGCCTTCACCCTGCTCAGCTACACGGGCATCCATGCCGGCGTGGCCGGGGCCCAGAGCGCGAGTCGGGTCGGGCTGCTCGGGGGGCGGATCAGTGCGCTGGCGGCACGGGCGGGTGCCCTGTTCGCCCGGATGGGACGCTTCCTCCGCTTCGGCAGCGCCTTCCGTATGCTCGGCGTCAAGGCGGTCGACGTCTTTTTCTCGGCCCGGGTCTTTCTGTTCCGAAAGGCGGATATGGCCCGAGCCGCGTCGGATGAGACCTATCTGGAGGGACGGAACGGTGCCGCCGACACACTCGAAGCGGAGGAGCGGGCCAGTGATGCCGAGCTCGCGTCGATCCCCGAACACCTCCCGTGGCAGCGCCGCCTCGGGGGCGGCGCATGGTTCGCACTGATCGTGATCACGGTGAATATCACCGCTGTCCTGTTGTCACCCGTGTTCACCGATCACACGTATGTGACGCTGTTCCAGTCGCTGGGCGCGAAGCTGCATCCCTGGCCACACTGAGCAGGCGCTGCCGCCCGCTCTTCGGGCGCCGGGTCAGATCTCCTCGAGCAGTTCGTTGCGCAGCGCCTGCTGCTGCTCGGTGGTCAATGCCTGTCCCTCGGCATTGGACAGCAGGAACAGGTCCTCGGCCTGTTCGCCGGCCGTGCTGATGCGCGCTGTGCTGACATTGATGCCCTGTTCGGCGAAGACGCAGCCGATGGTCGACAGCAGTCCGGGCCGATCCAGCGCGCGGACGCGCATGCGGGTGTTCGAGCCCTGAGCGCCGGGGGTGAATTCGATCTGCGTGTCGACGCTGAAGTGCTTGAGGCGCCGGGGGAGTGTCCGGCTCACGGCATTGCCGTGACAGCGGGGGTCGAGCAGGCGTTCGCGCAGGGTCTCGCGGATCTCGTCCACGCGGAAGCCGGGTTCCACCGCATGGCCCATGCTCTCCAGTACCAGGAAAGTGTCCAGGGTGTGGCCGCCATGGGTGGTGATGATGCGGGCATCGACGATGTCCAGGCCCAGTTGCGTCAGGGTGGTCGTGATCCGGGCGAAGAGACGCGGGTGGTCTTCGGTGTAGACGAAGATCTCGGTACTGCCCCGGGCAGTCTCGTGGCGCACCAGCACCAGCGGCAGGTCCGACTCCTTGATGCCGGCCAGCGCACGGGTATGCCACGCGACCTCGTCGGCGGAATGGCGCACGAAATATTCCACCTCGAACTCGTCCCAGATCGCCTCGACGGCCTCTTCGTCCAGGCCCCGCTGCGCCAGCAGGGCCAGGGCCGCGCGGCAGGTCTGGCCGATCTGCTCCTCGGGGTCGGGGGGGGTCTCGAGCCCCCGTTCCAGCACGCCCGCCGTCGCGTGGTAGAGGGTCTGCAGCAGGGAGTCCTTCCAGTTGTTCCAGAGTTCCGGGTTGGTGCCCCGGATGTCGGCGATGGTCAGCAGGTAGAGCAGGTCGAGCCGCTCGCGGCTGCGCACCTCGCGGGCAAAGCCGAGGACCACCTCCGGGTCGGAGATGTCCTTGCGCTGAGCGGTCAGCGACATCAACAGATGCGAGCGGACCAGCCACGCGACCAGTGCCGCATCCTCTTCGCTGACGCCGTGATGCTGGCAGAAGTGCAGCGCGTCGAGGGCGCCGAGTTCGGAATGGTCGCCGCCGCGGCCCTTGGCGATGTCGTGAAAAAGCGCGGCCAGGATCAGCCGTTCCGGACGTTCGATTCCTTCGGCGATCCCGCTGGCGAGCGGCAGTTCATCGCGGAACTCCGGGATGAACAGGCGCCGCGCATTGCGCACGACATTCAGCGTGTGCTCGTCCACGGTGAAGGCGTGAAACAGGTCGTACTGCATGCGCCCGATGATGCGTCCGAAGGCCGGGATGTAGGCGCCGAGCACGCCGTAGCGGTTCATGCGCCGGAGCACCGTGGTGACACCCTGTGGCGCGCGCAGGATGGCCATGAACAGGTCGCGGCAGACCGGATTGCGCCGGAACTGTCCGTCGATCAGGTGTCGGTGGGCACGGATCAGGCGGATCGTCGAGGCGCGGATGGCCTGGACCTCGGGGTGGGTCTGGAGCAGATGGAAGGCTTCGAGCAGGGCGGGTGGGTAGATCATGAAAACCTGATCATGCACGAGCTCGAGGTAGCCGCCGCGCACCTGGAAGCGCTGGTGGATGCGCCTGGCGTCCCTGAGGCTGCCGGGATCCTCGAGGATGGCCTCGTTGAAATGTTGCAGCAGCAGTTCGTTCAGGCGCTGGAGTTCGCTGATGGTGCGGAAGTAGCGCTGCATGAACTGCTCGACGCCGAGGTTCTGGCGCTGATCGGTGAAACCGAAGGTGTTCGCGAGGGCCCGCTGCAGGTCGAACAGAAGCCGGTCCTCGCGGCGGCCGGTCAGCATATGCAGCGCGAAGCGAACCTTCCAGAGAAAGCGCTGGCCCGCGACCAGGTCCAGGCACTCGCCCTCGCGCAGAAACCCGCGCTCGACCAGCTCCTGCAGGCGCTCGGCAGCGAAATGCCGCTTGCTGACCCAGCCGATCATCTGAATGTCCCGCAGCCCGCCCGGGCCCTCCTTCACATTGGGCTCGAGCCGGTACGCCGTTTCGCCGAAGCGGCGATGTCGCGCCTGCTGCTCGGCGAGTTTTGCCGCGTAGAAGGCGCGCGAGTCCCAGAGCTGATCGGGTTGCATGGCCTCCCGGAATCGGTTGAACAGCAATCCGGAGCCGGACAGGCGGCGGGCCTCGAACAGGGTTGTTGCGATGGTGATGTCGTTGCGGGCCTCGCGGAGGCAGTCATCGAGGCTGCGTACGCTGTGCCCCACCTCGAGACCGATGTCCCAGAGAAAGGTCACGAAGCCGCTGATCGTGTCCGCATGCGTGGATTCGGCCTCCGGTTCGGCGACGATCAGGATGTCGATGTCGGAGCCTGGATGCAGTTCCCCGCGCCCGTAACCGCCTACTGCGGCCAGGCAGAGGCCGCGGATGTCGGCAAGACCGCGTTGGGCCCAGATCAGGGTCAGCAGGGTATCGATCAGGGCCGCATGGCCGTGGATCAGGGCGTCGATATCGGCGCCATCGTGAAAGGCCTGGTGGAGGCTCGCGATGACGGTTCGCCGGTACTCGCGGAACCGGGCAGTGTCCGCGGGATGCTCGCGCAGGTCATCCAGACCGGGCGGTGGCAAAAGCTCCGGCCCCGACCAGGACGGGGCGGGGGAACTCATGCGGCCAGGGCCTGGGGCGGGGTCTCTCCTGCGCGCAGGGTCAGGATGTCGTAGCCGTCGCGGGTCACCAGGATGGTGTGTTCCCACTGCGCCGAGGGGCTGTGATCCTTGGTGACTGCGGTCCAGCCGTCGGCAAGCAGGCGCGTGTGCCGCCGGCCTGCGTTGATCATCGGCTCGATGGTGAAGCACATTCCCGGCTCCAGGCGCAGCCCGGTCCCCGCCTTGCCGTAATGCAGGACCTGCGGATCCTCGTGAAAGACCTTCCCGATGCCGTGGCCGCAGTACTCTCGGACCACGGAACAGCGGTTGGCCTCGGCGTAGGTCTGGATCGCGTGGCCGATGTCACCGAGCGTGGCTCCCGGTCTGACCTGCCGGATCCCCAGATACAGACAGGCACGCGACACGTCCACGGCGCGCTGGGCCTGGATGCTGGGCTTGCCGACGCAGAACATCTTGCTGGTGTCGCCGTGAAAGCCGTCCTTGATCACGGTGATGTCGATGTTGATGATGTCGCCGTTCTTCAGCTGGCGATTGCCGGGAATGCCGTGGCAGACCTGATGGTTCACCGAGGTGCAGATCGACTTGGGAAACCCGCGGTAGTTCAGCGGAGCCGGGATCGCCATCTGGTGGTCGACGATATAGTCGTGGCAGATGCGGTCGAGCTCGTCGGTGGTGACGCCGGCCTGCACGTGCGGGCCGATCATCTCCAGCACCTCGGCCGCGAGCCGCCCGGCCACGCGCATGCGTTCGATCTCTTCTTCGGTCTTGATGGTGACAGCCATGCAGGGATCCTACACTACGGGCGGACGCGTCGAAATGCGCCCCGCGTTTGGTTTGAACCGGGGTCCTATGCTATAAAGCGCGCGCCCTCGGGGCAATGAAAACCCTAAATCCACACACGTATCGGCACGGTCTGTTGGGTGCCCGTCCAAAGCGACGGGTTGCAGTCCGGGATACGTGGAGGCCCAACCCTCATCAGGAGAATACCGCAATGTCACTCGTTACCATGCGTCAGATGCTGGAGGCCGGCGTTCACTTCGGCCACCAGACCCGCTACTGGCATCCCAAGATGGCTCCGTACATCTTCGGGGAGCGCAACAAGATCCACATCATCAACCTCGAAAAGAGCCTGCCGATGTTCAACGACTCGTTGAACTTCCTCGGCAAGGTCGCCGCGGACGGCGGCAAGGTCCTGTTCGTGGGCACCAAGCGTTCCGCCCGCGACGTCGTCGGCGAAGAGGCCCGCCGCTGCAACATGCCCTTCGTGAACCATCGCTGGCTGGGCGGCATGCTGACCAACTTCAACACCGTGAAGCAGTCGATCAAGCGCCTGAAGGACATCGAGGGCATGCGTGCCGACGGCAGCATCGACCGGCTGAACAAAAAGGAAGGCCTGATGCTGACGCGCGAACAGGAGAAGCTGGAGCGCAGCCTCGGCGGCATCAAGGACATGAACCGCATGCCCGACGCCATGTTCGTGATCGACGTGGGTTACGAGAAGATCGCGGTGGCCGAGGCCAAGAAGCGCGGCATTCCCGTGGTGGCCATCGTCGATTCGAACGCCAGTCCGGAGGGGATCGATTACGTGATTCCCGGCAACGATGACGCGATGCGGGCGATCCAGCTGTACGTGGCCGCGATCGCGGACACCATCATGGAGGCCAAGGGGGCCAGCGCCACCGCGGTGCAGGAAGAGGAATTCGCCCCCGCCGAGGCCGGCGCGGAGTCCTAACCCCGTTCTGACCGGCCGCAGCGCTCGCTGCGCGCGGCCGGTTTCATATTCAGGAGCTTTTTTCATGCAGATTACTGCTGCTTTAGTCAAAGAACTGCGCGAGCGCACCGGCGCCGGCATGATGGAGTGCAAGAGGGCGCTGACCGAGACCCAGGGCGACATCGACGCCGCGGTCGAGCTGATGCGCAAGTCCGGGCAGGCGAAGGCCGACAAGAAGGCCGGACGGATCGCCGCCGAGGGGCGGATCGAGATTGCCAGCGACGGGTCTTCCGCGGTGATCATCGAGGTCAACTCGGAGACGGACTTCGTTGCCAAGGATGCCAATTTCCAGCAGTTTGCCGCCGAATGCGCGCAGGCCGCACTGACCTCCGGGGTGGCCGACGCCGAGGCCCTGATGGCGGTGGCCGTCGACGGCCAGAGCCTCGAGTCGCGGCGCGCGGCGCTGGTGGCGAAGATCGGCGAAAACGTCCAGGTGCGGCGCTTCGCACGGGTGCAGGGCGAGGGTCCCCTGGGGGCCTACCTGCACGGCAACCGCATTGGCGTACTGGTGAGCCTCGTCGGCGGCGACGAGGATCTGGCGAAAGACGTTGCGATGCACGTCGCTGCCAGCCGGCCGATCTGCGTCGATGCCGATCAGGTGCCTGCCGAGACGGTGGAGAAGGAACGCGACATCTTCCGCGCCCAGGCTCAGGACTCCGGCAAGCCGCCGGAGATCGTCGAGAAGATGATCGAGGGGCGAGTCCGCAAGTATCTCGCCGAGGTCACGCTGGTCGGCCAGCCGTTCGTGAAGAATCCCGATCTGACCGTGGGGCAGCTGCTCAAGGAGAAGGATGCCCGGGTGGCCGGATTCGTTCGCTACGAAGTCGGCGAGGGAATCGAGAAGAAGGTCGAGAATTTCGCCGAGGAAGTCATGGCCCAGGCGCGCGGCGCCTAGGCCCAGAATGGCCGGGAGGGACGTTCTGCCCCTTCCGGCCGCAGGTACGAGTCCATTCCCCATCGAGGAGTCCCATGAGCCAGTCCGGGCAGCCCGCCTACAAGCGTATCCTTCTCAAGCTTAGCGGCGAGGCCTTCATGGGCGCCCAGGACTACGGCGTCGACCCGAAGGTGCTGGACCAGGTGGCGCAGGAGGTGGCGGAGTTGTCGACCCTCGGCGTCGAGATCGGCATCGTGATCGGCGGCGGCAATATCTTTCGTGGCGCGGGACTCGCGCAGGGTGGCATGGATCGGGTCACCGGCGACCACATGGGTATGCTGGCCACCGTGATCAATGCGCTGGCATTGCAGGACGCGATCGAGAGAACGGGGCGTTTCTGCCGCGTGATGTCGGCGATCCGCATCAACCAGGTCTGCGAGGACTACATCCGCCGGCGTGCCGTGCGGCACCTCGAGAAGGGGCGTATCGTAGTCTTCGCCGCCGGTACCGGAAACCCGTTCTTCACCACGGACTCTGCGGCGAGTCTACGGGCGATCGAGATCAACGCCGAGTTGATGATCAAGGCCACCAAGGTCGATGGCGTCTACGACGCCGATCCCATGCGGGAGAGCAACGCGCGTCGGTTCGAGCGACTGACCTTCGACGAGGCGCTGGAACGGCGTCTGGGCGTGATGGACACCACGGCGCTGGTGATGTGTCGGGACAACGATATTCCGTTGCGAGTGATGAACATGTTTGCCAAGGGTGACCTGCGGCGCCTGGTGATGGGCGAGGCGGTGGGAACCCTGGTCGAGGGGACCAGAGAATGACAGAAGCCATCTTTAAGGACGCCGGCCAGCGCATGGACAAGACGCTGGAGGCGCTGCACTCCGAATTCACCAAGATCCGCACCGGCCGGGCCCACACGAGTCTTCTCGACCACGTGACGGTCGAGTATTACGGCTCCGAGGTGCCGATCAACCAGGTCGCGAACGTGAACGTCGAGGACGCCCGCACGCTGACCGTGACCCCGTGGGAGCGGAGCATGGTCGGCAAGGTCGAGAAGGCGATCATGACCTCCGACCTCGGCCTGAATCCCGCCACGGTGGGTACCGTGATCCGGGTGCCGCTGCCGGTGTTGACCGAGGAGCGGCGCAGGGATCTGGTCAAGGTGGTGCGGGCCGAGGCGGAGAACGCCCGTGTCGCGGTCCGGAACATCCGCCGCGACGCCAACCACCACCTGAAGCAGCTGGTGAAGGACAAGGAGATCTCCGAGGACGAAGAACGTCGTTCCGAGGAGCAGGTGCAGAAGCTGACCGACGACCACGTCGCCCGCATCGACCGGATGCTGTCGGACAAGGAAGCGGAGCTGATGGAGGTTTGACCTCTGTCGTCCCGATGGCCCTCGCATCCTCTCCGACGGACACCGCCGTCACGCCCGCGCACGTTGCCATCATCATGGATGGCAACGGCCGCTGGGCCGAAGCCCGTGGTCTGTCGCGCAGCGAGGGCCACCGGATGGGCCTGCGCGCCACGCGCAGGGCAGTGGAATTCTTCGCCAACCGCGGTGTGCGCGCGCTGACCCTGTTCGCCTTCAGCAGCGAGAACTGGCGGCGGCCGAAGGCCGAGGTCGAGGCGCTGTTCGACCTGTTCGTCGCCGCCATCGAGGACGAGCTTCCCGAGTTGCGGGAGAAAGGGATTCGCCTGCGGTTCATTGGTCAGCGTGAGGGGTTTCCCGGGCAATTGCAGCAGCGCATGGCCGATGCAGAGGCCGCCACCCAGCACAACGACACCATGACACTCGTGGTGGCGCTGGGCTACGGGGGGCGCTGGGACATCCTCCAGGCAGCGTTGCGCTGGGTGCGCGAAAGCACCGCGGCGGGCCCCGACCCGGAAGCTTTCGAAGGCTTTCTCAGCACCGCCGGGCTGCCGGAACTGGACCTGTTGATCCGCACCGGCGGTGAACAGCGCATCAGCAATTTCCTGCTGTGGCAGGCGGCTTACGCGGAGCTCTGTTTCCTGGACGTGCTTTGGCCGGAAGTGGACGATGCCGAATTACAGGGAACCCTGGATTGCTATGCGCGTCGCCAGCGGCGGTTTGGCTGCACCGCGGCGCAGGTGGATACCGTCGATGCTTAGGCAGCGGATCCTCACCGCGCTGGCGATCATCGTTCCGCTGTTCCTGCTGACCGTCTTTGCACCGACCTGGCTGTTCGGGCTCTTAGTGCTGGCCGTGATCGGACTGGGTGCCTGGGAATGGGCGAAACTGAGCGGTTTCCTTTCCTCCACGGCGCGCCTGGGCTATGTCGCGTCGGCGCTGGCCCTGTTCGGAGCGCTCCTGCTTGTCTGGCTGACGGCGGGCTGGTCCTCCTGGCATTGGGCGGTGCTGGTGCTGGCCGTCTTGTGGTGGCTCTTCGTGTTCCTGGGGCTTGCCTGGTACCGCCAGGGACTCAGCACGAGCCCGTCCGGGCGCCTGCTGCTGCAGGCGGCCGGATTGCTCACCCTGGTACCGGCGGGGTTGGCGCTGACTTGGCTGCATGCGATCGGGCCGGTCCTGGTCCTCTACCTGATCCTGCTGGTGGCGGCCGCGGACACCGGTGCCTATTTCGCCGGGCGTCAGTTCGGGCGCAGCAAGCTGGCGCCCGAGATCAGTCCCGGCAAGACGCGCGAGGGTCTGTTCGGCGCGCTGTTCGTGGTGATTCCGGTTGGCCTGCTGGGCGCCTGGCTGTTCGGCCTCGCGGCGATGGACGCCCTGGTGTTCGGCCTGCTGAGCATCGTCGTGGCCTTGGTTTCGGTGGCTGGGGATCTGCAGGAGAGCGTGCTGAAGCGCGAGGCTGGAGCCAAGGACAGCGGCACCCTGCTGCCGGGGCATGGCGGAGTCCTGGATCGCATCGACAGTCTGACCGCAGCCGCCCCGGTCTTCCTGTTCGGTCTCCTCTGGACCGCGTTGCTCCCGGGGGCAGGGCATTAGCATGGGCCGGGAACGCGTCACCATCCTCGGTTCCACTGGCAGCATCGGCGTCTCCACGCTCGACGTGCTCGCCCGTCAGCCCGACCGCTTCGAGGTCCACGCGCTGACTGCCCACGCCAACGTCGAAAGGCTGGCGGAGCAGTGCCTGGAACATCGACCGGCTGTTGCGGTCATGGTAGACCGCGAGGCCGCGTCCGCGCTGCGCGACCTCCTCGCACGGGCGGGCAGCGCGACTACGGTGCTGGGGGGCGAAGAGGCGCTGGTCGACGCTGCCCGGGCCCCCGAGGTGGACGTGGTGATGGCGGCGATCGTCGGTGCCGCCGGGCTGTTGCCAACCCTGGCCGCCGCCCACGCGGGAAAGCGGCTCCTGCTGGCCAACAAGGAATCCCTGGTCATGTCGGGGGCCCTGCTGATGGATGCGGTGACCCGCAGCGGCGCGAAGCTGCTTCCCGTCGACAGCGAACACAATGCGATCTTCCAGTGCCTGCCTGCCGGCTACACCTGTGGGGAGCCGGTGCACCCGCACGGGGCGGAACGGATCCTGTTGACTGCATCGGGCGGACCGTTTCGGGAGCGGGCTCTGGACCGTTTCGACGACATCACCCCGGACGAGGCCTGTGCCCATCCCAACTGGGACATGGGCCGCAAGATCTCGGTGGATTCCGCGACGATGATGAACAAGGGCCTCGAGGTGATCGAGGCGTGCTGGCTGTTCGCGCTCGAGCCCGAGGCGATCCAGGTCGTGCTGCATCCACAAAGCATCGTTCACTCCATGGTCACGTACGCCGACGGCTCGGTATTGGCGCAAATGGGCAACCCGGACATGCGCACGCCCATCGCGCACAGCCTGGCCTGGCCCGGTCGTATCGCCTCCGGGGTGGCGCCGCTGGATCTCTTGAAGGCGGGCAGGCTGGAATTCCTGCCGCCGTCCCGGGAACGTTTCCCCTGTCTCGGCCTGGCCTACCGGGCCTTGAACGCGGGCGGCACCGCGACCACGATCCTCAATGCGGCCAATGAGATCGCAGTGCAGGCGTTCCTGGACGGCCACATCCGGTTTCCTGCGATCGCCCGGCTGATCGACGCAACGCTGACCGCCCTGCCGGTGCAGTCGGCGGACTCGTTGGACGGGATTCTTGCAGCGGATGCCGAGGCGCGGGAGTATGCTAGCCACTGGGTTACCGCACAGGCCACCGCGTAGCGACACTATGACTTCACCAGATCATCACGGAAGCTCCGCAGGGAATCCGCTTCCGCGCAACGCCCCCCTGCATGGCCGTCCCTTGTGGGAGGCGAGCCCTCTCGGCGACCTGACGGCGGAAAAGCTTCGCCCAGAGGCTGGCCTCCCACAGGGGCGTCCCTTGAAATTGCGGCAATCCGACCACCTGCGGAGCTTTGGTGCCAAGCAAGTGACTTCATGACCATTCTGACCAGCCTTGCCGCTTTCATCGTGGCGATCGGCGTGCTCGTCACGATCCACGAGTATGGCCACTACCTTGCCGCGCGTCTCATGGGCGTGAAGGTGCTGCGTTTTTCCGTGGGCTTCGGCAAGCCGATCTACCGGCGTCTTTTCGGGCGGGACCGCACCGAATTCGTGATTGCGGCGATCCCCCTTGGCGGTTACGTGAAGATGCTGGATGAACGCGAGGCCCCGGTCTCCGGTGCGGATGCCCCGCGCGCCTTCAACCGCAAGCCGCTCGGTGCCCGCAGTTTCGTGATCGTCGCTGGCCCGGCGGCGAATTTCCTTTTCGCGCTGATGGCCTACGCGGTGATGTTCATGATCGGCGTGCCCGGCCTGAAGCCCGTGGTCGGTGACGTGGAACCGGGCAGCGCGGCGGCCGTCGGCGGCCTGCAGCACGGCGACGAGATCCTGATGGTGGGCGACCGGCGGGTCCAGGACTGGGACCAGGCCAACTTGCGTCTGCTGGACCGCGCGGTCCGCGCTAACGAGGTCGTGATTACCGTGCTCGACCGCGATGGTCGTGAGTTGCGGCGCACGCTGACCCTGGAGAACCGGCGTGAACTCCTGGGCGAGGGGCAATTCCTGGAACGCCTGGGTATCCGACCGTTCCGGCCGGTGCTCGAGCCGTTGATCGGCAACGTCGAACGCGGGAGCCCTGCGGCCGAGGCCGGCCTTCAGGCCGGGGATCGCGTGCTCAGCGTGGACGGCGAGCCGGTCGCGTCCTGGGCCGACTGGGTGGCCGCCATCCAGGCCGCCCCCGAGGAGACCCTGCGGGTGCGGGTCAGCCGCGCCGGCGGCAGCGTGGAACTCCAGGTGAGACCTGCGCGCGTCGAGATCGAAGGGGAATCGATGGGCCGCATCGGCGCTGGTGTGGACACGGATCAGCCACAGATCCGGGAGATGTCGACGCTGATCCGGCTGGGCCCGGTGGAAGGTCTGGCCAACGGCGCCGCACGCACCTGGGAAGTCAGTATCCTGACCCTGCGCGTCCTGGGGCGCATGATTACCGGCGAGGCCTCCGTCAAAAACATCGCCGGACCGGTTACAATCGCCGAGTTCGCGGGCATGACCGCGATCATCGGGATCACGGCCTTTCTCGGTTTCCTCGCGCTGGTCAGTGTCTCGCTGGGGATCATCAACCTGCTACCCATCCCGGTGCTGGATGGTGGTCACCTGATGTTCAATCTGATGGAGTGGATCAAGGGTAGTGCGGTCTCGGAACGCACCCAGCTGATCGGCCAGCAGCTGGGCCTGGTGGCCATTGCCGGATTGATGCTCTTGGCGTTGTACAACGATTTCACACGTTTGTTCGGGTAACCAGGCAGCGCTCGCAGCCCATCGATTTTGGCGACAGATAATGACTCGACTCCTTTTACAGGCATTGATGCTGTACGGACTGCTGCTGGCCTCCGCAGGGCTTTGGGCGCAGTCCTACGTCATCGATGACATCGAGATCGAGGGACTGGAGCGCATCACCGCGGGCACCACGCTGACGTATCTGCCGGTTCAGGTCGGGGATGCCTTCGACGACGCTCGTAGCGCCGAGGTCATCCGAGCACTGTTCCAGACCGGCTTCTTTTCCGACGTGCAGTTGGCGCGGCGGGGCAACATCCTGGTCGTGATCGTCCAGGAGCGTCCGGCGATCAACGAAATCCGTTTTACCGGCAACCGCGAAATACCCTCCGAGGGACTGACCGATGCGCTCCGAACGGTCGGGCTGCAGCGCGGCCGGGTGTTCAACCGGACCATCCTGGACCGGGTCGAGAACGAACTGCGTCAGCAATACCTGGCACGTGGCCGTTATAACGTGCAGATCGACATCGAGATCACCGAGTTGCCGCGCAACCGGGTGGATGTGGACATCACGATTGCCGAGGGCCGTGTGGCAAAGATTCGCGAGGTGAACGTTGTCGGCAACGAGGCCTTCGACAATCGTGAATTGACACGCCGCTTCGAATCGGGGGTGCCGCGGTGGTGGGCCTTCTTCAGCCGGCGGGACAATTATTCCCGGGAGAAGCTTTCCGGCGACCTCGAACGTCTGCGCTCGCGCTACCTGGACGAGGGCTTCCTGAATTTCGATGTCGAATCCACGCAGGTGACCCTGACGCCGGACCGCAGGGATATCTACATCACCATCAACGTCGACGAGGGTGACCGCTTCACCATCGGCTCGGTCGACCTTGCGGGGGAGATGGTTGTGCCTGCGGCGGAGTTGGAGGAACTGATCACGGTGGAGCCTGGCCAGATCTTCTCTCGCCGCCGTGTCGTCGATTCGGCCGAGGACATCACCCGGCGCCTGACCGTCGATGGCTTTGCCTTCGCCAACGTCAACCCGATCCCGGAGGTGGACGAGGACGCCAGGACCGTGGCGCTGACCTACTTCGTCGATCCTGGTCCGCGTGTGTATGTCCGGCGCATCTCCATCACCGGCAACACCCGCACGCAGGAGAGCGTGTACCGGCGAGAACTTCGGCAGATGGAGGGCGCCTGGTTCAACGGCGAACAGGTCGACCGGTCTCGCGTGCGGCTGCAGCGCCTGCCCTTCGTGGAGACCGCGAACATCGAGACCCGGCGTGTCGCAGGCAGTGATGACGAGGTGGATCTCGAGATCTCAGTGACCGAGCGCCTGTCCGGGGCGCTGTCACTCGGTGCTGGCTACTCCCAGAACCAGGGCATCCTCCTGACGGCAAGCCTGAGCCAGGACAACTTCATGGGATCCGGCAATCGGGTGACGGTGTCGGTCAGTAACAGCCAGGTCTCGCAGCTGGTCAACCTCAGCGTTCTGAACCCGCATTACACGATCCACGGAGCCAGCCGGGGTTTCTCGATCTTCTACCAGAAGATCGATGCGGAGGAGGCGAATGTCTCGCGGTTCTCGTCCGACCGTGCGGGAGCAAATGTCACCTATGGCATCCCGTTCTCTGAATTCGACACCGTCAACATCAGGCCGGGGTTCCAGAATGTCCGGATCAACACGGTCCCGACGACGCCAACGGAGATCACCGATTTCCTCGATCGCGAGGGCGATCGGTATAATCTGTTTTCCCTGGAGGTCTCGTACACGCACGATACCCGTGACCGCGTGATCTTCGCGTCGTCCGGCCGGCGGCACCGGCTCGGGTCGGAGACGACGGTTCCTGGGAGCGATCTCGAGTACTACCAGCTCACCTACAGCGGTCAGGAGATCTTCAAGCTCTCCGACACCTATTCCCTGAGCCTTTCGGCCGGGCTCGCGTATGGTGACGGGTACGGCAGCACCGGCGAACTCCCGTTCTTCGAGCATTTCTTCGCGGGTGGTATCCGGTCAGTGCGCGGATTCGAGGACAACAGCCTCGGTCCGCGCGACAGCAACACCGATCCCTACGGCGGCGCCTTCCGGAGCACCGCCTCGGTGGAACTGTACTTTCCGCTGCCCTTCGCAGCCGATAACCGGGCCGTGCGTATGAGCAGCTTCGTCGATGCGGGCCAGGTCTACGAGAGTTTCAGCGATTTCGATGCCGACGAGATCCGGGTGTCGGCGGGCCTTGCCCTGACCTGGATGTCGCCGGTAGGTCCACTGAGCTTCAGCTACGGTGTACCCCTGCGCGAGAAGGACGGGGACGACACGCAGAGCCTGCAGTTCCTCCTCGGGGCCAGCTTCTGACGCCGCGCCGCCTTCGATCGTGAATCCAACCCGTCATGCAGGAAGGTGTATGAAGACAAGAACCGGTATCGTCCTCGGGGCCCTGCTGCTCGGTGTCCTGCTGTGGCCGGGCGCGCTGGCGGCACAGAACGTGGCCTTCGTGACCATGAACAAGATCCTCGAGGACTCGCCGCAGGCCGCCGAGGCCATGCGTGAACTGGAGCGCGAATTCTCGCCGCGCGATTCCCAGCTGGTCGCCGAGCGTGAGGAACTGCAGAAGCTGCGCGATCGTCTCGAACGTGAGGGCGAATTGATGACCGTAAATCAGCGCGCGGATCTGGAGCGGGAGTTCACCGCCCGTTCCCGCGAGTTCCGCAGGGCCCAGGAGAGCTTCACCGAAGACCTGAACGTGCGCCGCAACGAGGAGCTGGCCAAGCTCCAGCGTCTGATCAACGATGCCATCATCGCGCTGGCCCGGGAGCGCGAAATCGACCTGATCCTGACCGAGCGCAACGTGCTGTATTCGAGCGATCGCATCGACATCACGGATGACATCATTGCCGCCATGCAGCGCCTTCGCTGAGGAAGGGCTCCTGGCGCAGGAACCGAGTTCCCGGTCTGTCGGCGAGTTCTTTGGAGACGACCGATGGCGAGCGGCCTTGGCCTGCCGCGCATGGGCCTGCACTGCGCAATCGGTGAGCGAGCCGGTATACTC
>Ga0209498_1000817_pt1 | contig 19255 bp, 14 predicted proteins | sample WalLakDeSediment_FD_184131 | JGI IMG/M metagenome (GOLD analysis project Ga0209498, IMG submission 184131) | Lake sediment microbial communities from Walker lake, Nevada to study Microbial Dark Matter (Phase II) - Walker Lake 11/02/13 Deep... | ecosystem: Environmental > Aquatic > Freshwater >... | reverse complement strand
TGGCACGACTGCGAGCGTACTCATGGCGACCGTAATGGAGATGATAGGCGCCAATGTGTGTATGAAGCGGTGAGCCGCAGCGGGCACGATGTCCTCTTTGACGAGAAGTTTGATCACATCGGCGTAAGGCTGCAGAAGTCCACGCCACCCAACGCGGTTCGGACCGATACGATTTTGTACCCAAGCGCTGATTTTGCGCTCGGTGTACACCAATTCGGCGACAGTGATTAACACTACTCCGAAGAGGAGCACGATTTTTGTCATCGTAATGAGAATGTCGATCATATCCATACTATTCCGCTCTGCTTATGGACGGACGTCAGTGTATACGTACGGGAGAAGATGACTGGGTGATTGCCCCTGAATGCGACGACCCCAGTGACCGAGTGCTGCATGCGACAGGCCGTTGAATGCTTCGATTGTACTGGCCATTTCCTTGAATACTTCCTCGGGATGAGCGACGCTCCACTTCAAGCCCATCAATGCGGCGAGATTGGCGACAATGTGCGCCGTGCTGCGGGCATTGTACCGCTTGCTGCGGCCCCAGCGGTCGAATTCGCTTCCGAACTTGTCCAGCCTGCTCATCGCAACCCCGGCCATCCAACGCTCCGTTTCGCTGCTGATAATTGCGGGCCGAATCAACTGCAGTTGGCCGTCGCAATTCACCCATGTACCAAGTTTTTCAGCGAAGGTCGCAGCCGACAACACTACGTCGGCACGTTCCGTCAGGGCGGACGTGTTGCTTGCGATCACGGCCACGTATTGCACTTTTTCCAGAGCATCGAGCAAACCCGCATACTCGCCGGCTCGGTCATCCGCGATGAGTACGGCTTTGATACTCCCTGTCCGGAACGCTTCAAGCATTGCGTGCAGGGAATGCTCGGCATCCTTCGGATGTGCGCCGGCCAATCTGGCACCTACAGTGTTGGGAGTTTTATCCTCGCGTAGCAGCATGTCGTCTTGATCACCGGCCTCGATGTGCGGAACAATGTCCACGAACTCGGTGCGTAGTGCCTCCCGCGCGAAACGCGCAAGAAGGAAATTGTCCTCGCAGGTATCGAAGGCGGACGCGATAACTGCGACATGTTCTCCATTGAAGCGTTTGAGTTCCGATGCTGCGGATGCCAGGGCTTCATCCCAATCCGCCGCTGTATGCGAACCGTCTTTTCGTATCAATGGTTGTGCTACCCGCGTGTCCGCGTTGACATGACGCCAACTTTCCAGTCGGCCGCGGTCGCACATCCAGAAATTGTTGACTTCCTGGTTCTCGCGTGGTGTCAACCGGAAAATGGTGTTCTGACGAACCCACATGTTCACGTTACATCCTTTGGCGCAACCGGAACAGATCGTGGGGCTTTCGGACATGTCCCAGACGCGCGACTTGAAGCGAAAATCCTTGCTGGTCAATGCTCCGACCGGACAAATGTCGATAACATTCATCGAATAAGGATTGTCCAGCGTTTTACCAGGAAAGGTTTCAATCGTCACATGATCACCGCGTTCAACGAATGTCAGTTGAGGATATCCCACGATGTCTTCGCAGAAGCGGATGCAGCGCGAACAGGAAATGCAACGTTCGGCGTCGAACATGACATGCGGACCCAGCTCGACGCGTTTCCGCTTGCCTACTTTTTCTTCGTCGAAGCGGCTCTCGCCTACCGAATAGCGGTACGCATAATCCTGCAGCTTGCATTCACCCGCCTCGTCGCAGATCGGGCAATCCAGCGGATGATTGATGAGAATGAATTCCATCACCGCTTCGCGGGCTTGTATTGCTTTTTCCGAATCCACGTGTACGACCATGCCCTCCATGCATCTGGTAGAGCAGGCTATCACCTGTTTCGGCATGTTCTCGACTTCCACGAGGCACATGCGGCAATTACCGGAAATCGATAATGCCGGGTGCCAGCAGAAATGAGGGATGTAGATTCCGTTCTCGAAGGCGGCTTCGATAAGCGTCTTCGATGCGTCAGTCTGAATAACTTTGCCGTCGATAGTGATGGTAATCATGAGTGATACTCAGCTTTTTCTGTTCGCGCTGTTGTATTCCGTGATGCCTAGTGCCAGCAATTCCACTGCTCTCCGACATTCGGGTGCGTTCAGCACATAGGCCAAACGGGCTTCATTGAGGCCACGGCCTTCGGTAGCGTAAAATCCCGGTCCCGGGGCGATCATTGTTGTTTCATTCTCATGTTGAAAATCCGAGAGCATCCACGCCGCGAACGCCTCGATATCATCCACGGGCAACTGAGCCATGAGGTAAAACGCCCCGTTCGGCTTCAGACACAGCGCTCCCGGAATGTCGAGTATTTCAGCGAATGCGACGTCGCGACGATGGCGATACTCACGAATCATCGGTTCGAAGTATTTCGCTCCTGCTGCAACGAGCGCAGCGGAACCCACCTGCTCCAGCGTCGCCGCACACAATCGGGCTTGCCCGAAACGCAACATGACGTCCATGAATCCGCGGTTGCGACTGATGACGCAACCCATGCGACCGCCGCAAAGACTGTAGCGCTTCGAAAGGCTGTCCAAGACGACGGCATGATTCTCGAGTCCCTCGAGTTCCAACACGCTGCTGGTACGCCCTTCGTACACGAACTCACGATAGACTTCATCGGAAAGAACATACAGATCGTGCGTGAGCGCTATGTCGCGAATCATCGCCAATTCATCGTCGCTCATCACGACGCCTGTGGGATTGTTGGGATTGCAAATCACAATGCCCCGTGTCCGGGATGAGATGTGACGCACGATTTCATCCATCGAAGGAAGATGAAAACCGTCTTCCGCACGCGTTGCGATGGGGACCAGATTCACACCGGACATGATAGCAAAACCGTTGTAGTTCGTATAGAACGGTTCGAAGACGATGATCTCATCTCCCGGTTCCGCAATCGCCATCATGGCGAACATAATCGCTTCGGAACCGCCGGTTGTGATCACAACATCGTCGTACGCGAGCGGGATGGAGATCGAGTTGTAGTATTCGAGAAGACTTTCGATGAAAACGCGTATTCCCTGCGAATTGCCGTACGCGATGACTTTCTCCTGAAAGTTTCGCACCGCGTCGTAAAACTCGACGGGGGTTTCAATATCGGGTTGACCAATGTTCAAGTGATAGACGTGCGTTCCGCGAGCCTTTGCCTGATCTCCCAGTGGAACAAGTTTCCGAATCGGGGAGGCCGGCATTATGGTCGCGCGGCGTGAGAGCTGAGGTGCGGAATTCATCAGTTGATCGCCGTTGGTAAGAAAAAGCTGTTGTATCGGCAACAGACGCATTGGCAAGCCGTACGTGTGACTGCCGAAGGTAAGCTATCCTGTCAAATGTAAGGACATACTGTGCAATTATCAAAACCGTCGGGAGGATTCGGATGTGCGGTAACGCGATTCGGATGTGCAGACGGGATTTCAGCGACGACGCGGATGCCGGAAATCGTCGGTGAAGCTCGTCACACTCGACGACCTGAAGCAGCGGGAAGAATCATACAGCACGACGGTCCGTCATCCGCCAGCATGCGTTCCGCCTCCAAGCGAATATCCTCTGTCGAGAGTTCCTGCAAGCCAGTCAACAATTCCGAGACCGGTACGTCCCGGCCGCAGCCTAGTTCGTCGCGTCCGAGGCGGGTCATTCTCGCGCTCATGCTTTCCAGCCCGAGCACCAATCCTCCGACGACCTGCTCGCGGGCTCGATTGAACTCGCGCATCGAAACGCGCGACGTGGCAAGCTCCTGAATTTCGCGAAGCACGAGTTCCCTGGCCCGCCGTTCACGACCTTGCTCGACGGCGGCGTATACACCCAACGTCGAAACGTCCTGATACGAATTGACAAACGAGTAGATATTGTACGCATATCCATGACGCTCGCGTATGCGCTGAAACAGCCGCGAACTCATCCCCTCGCCCAACAACGCGCTGAAGGTTTGAAGCAGCATGCGTCTCTCATCTCGGCTCCCTACCGTGTCAACACCCATCACGAGATGGGATTGCTGCACGGACCGTTCTGCGACAAGCTCGCTGCCGCGACAGACCGAGGGCCTACGACGTCGGACCGGGACGCCATGCGGAACAATCGAGAATTCTCGCTCGCAAAGTTCGAGCAGCGCTTCGTGATCCACTGCTCCCGCAGCCGCGACAAGCATGTTTTCAGAAACATATTTTTTAGCGACAAAATCGCTGAGCGCATTCCGAGTGAACGAGCGCACCGCTTTCTCGTTTCCGATTACCGGCTGACCGAGCGGATGTCTTCCGTAGAGTAATGCTTCGAAGCGATCGTGAACCATGTCCTCGGGATCGTCCTCGGCACCGCGCATTTCCTCTATCACGACATTTTTTTCTTTTTCTATTTCTTTTTCGGGAAGACTGGCGCAAAGCACGATGTCCGCCAGGAGATGCGTCGCCCTGGAGAGGTGCGGTGTCAGAACTCTCGCGTAGTAGCACGTGCTGTCCTTCGTCGTGTATGCGTTGATATAGCCACCGACGGTTTCGAGATACTGCGCGATGTGATGCGACCTTCTACGCGTGGTACCTTTGAATACCGTGTGCTCGACGAAGTGCGCGATGCCCTCGCGCCCGCGTGCTTCATCACGACTCCCGGCGTTGATCCAAACACCTATAGCAAGCGAATGGACACCCGGAACGTATTCGCTCAGTATTCGAAGCCCCGAGGGAAGAATCGATTTCCTGAAACGGTGCCCTTCATCGAGGAAACGCCGCACATGCGTCGTGAATGATGTGCTCATGTTCGTTGTCACGAAAGTCTCGTCAAAGCTGTATATGTTGTTTTCGCTTGCGGTCTGCCAGGCAGAGATGCATGAACGCATCGATGCCGTATTGTCGGTAGCACGGCGCTGGAGTAGCGTAGAAAGACTACTATGGATGTTCCGATGGGAAAACGCATGAGAATGCACGGCTGAATCACGAGGCGATACTCCACGGCGTCAGGGCGTCAACTACTCCGTGATGGCTGTACGAGACAGACGGTTCGACGTAACACATTGTCATAGTCAACAAGTCCGAACAACTTGACGGAGTACCGGAGGCTGCCGCCATCGCGCTTGCGCAACAACATGTTTCGATTGATCCGGCTCTCCGATGCGAATGCCTTGGAATCAGGTAATTCCGATTCCTCCGCAAGCAACATTAAAATATCCTTCTCCAAAACCTCGTCCCGCGAATACCCGAATTCCATTGACGCCGCAGCATTCCACGAAAGAATTTCACCACTGGAGGAGAACGAAAAAATGGCCGTTTCCGTCAGCTCGTCGGCTATCGCCAACATCAGCTCACGGTATGCAACGGAAAAATGACGGCAATTCTTGACATCCGTGATATCGCGCAAACTGATGCGAACACCGATATGCTTACCGTTCCGCGTCATGACCGGGTTCCAAGTCATCAGCATCCACAGCGGAGAGCCATCCTTGGCAATGAAGCGATACTCGCGATCCACACCAGATCCACCGGATAGGGCGTTCGATTTATCTTTTCTGAATCGATCGAGTTCGTCCGAATGAACAATGCCCTCGAGACGCACGCCGTGACGAATGAAGTCCTCGCTTGAATAACCGAGAACGGACTCGCATGATGGACTGACGAATTCATACGACCCGTTGACGTTGTACCAGAATTCGAGACTTGTCGACAGATCGGCGATAATATGCATGCGCTCGTGCGCTTCGTGTAACAGCTTCTTATACTTGTGCTTCTGCATGGCGAGAAGTCGCGCTACAGAGGCTCGCTGAGGATTTGTCAGCTTTATCGTGTCAAGTGTCAGAGTCTTTTTCTTCCTGAGCATGGTCAGTCGTTTCACGTTGCCTGGATGTGCGTCCCACACCCGGAGCCGGCGGTTATGCGAGGCTGAAGACATGGAAAAGTTACGAAATTCACATTTGAAAACCTAAACCAATCACGGAATTGAGGAACAAAAGTACGAACCGGCATGCTTGCAGTGTTTCTGATATCGACGTGCACCGGGAATCATTCGGAAACTCACCTAGCGGAGAGCTGATAATACTCGCTCGCGTAATCTGGAGAAACGCTCCTGCTGGCGAACCGTTCGAAGAGCTACAGAGAGCGCCTGCCGCTGCCCAAGTAACACGAGCATGCGGCGTGCACGCGTCATTGCGGTATACAACAAATTTCGGCGCAGCATGATGCGATGCTGCATCACGAGTGGTATCACAACGACGTCGTACTCGCTTCCCTGGCTTTTATGTATTGTCACGGCATACGCAAGTACGAGATCATCGACGTCTTCGATGGCGATGTCCACACTTCTTGCATCGAATTGAACGCGAAGTTGCTGCTCCTCTTCGTCATAGCCACGGATGAAACCAATGTCACCGTTGTACACGTCCTTTTCGTAGTTGTTTCGTATCTGCATCACTTTGTCACCCAGGTGAAATACTCTCTCCCCTCGCCGCAACACTACGCGGCTGCCTCCATTGAGTGCCCGCTGTAAAAGCGCATTCAAATTATTGACTCCTGCAGATGTATTGTACATCGGTGACAGCACCTGTATGTCATGCATCGAGTCGCAGTCCAACTCGCGAGGGATGCGTTCGGCCACGAGATCGCGAACAAGCGACGCAATGTTCTCGTCGGATCCGACTTCACGAAAAAACGTCTGCCCGGAATCCGTCCTCCGCGTATCAAATACCGGCATGAAGCCATCGCGCACTCTGTGAGCATTGGTTACAATACTGCTGTTGGTGGCCTGACGAAAAATCAATTTCAGCATGACTGAATCAATGCAGCCGGAGGCGAGCAAATCTCGGAGTACCGAGCCAGGCCCGACAGATGGCAGTTGATCCGCATCACCGATGAGCGCGAGGCGACATCCAGTTGGCCGAGCACGCATCAATGCCGCGAACAACGGCACATCGACCATGGACATTTCATCCACTATCAACAACCCCGCTTCCAGCGGGTTGCTCTCGTCGCGTCCGAATCGTCCGGATGGTGGATCGAATTCAAGCAGGCGGTGTATGGTTTTCGCATGCGCACCGGTCAACTCCTGAATACGTCTCGCCGCCCTTCCCGTCGGTGCGCAAACAGCTACGTCTATTCCGAGCAACACAGCGACATCGATAATGCCTGCGAGCGCCGTCGTCTTCCCCGTTCCCGGTCCACCTGTCAGTATGCATGCTGGCCCCCCCAAACATTTGTGCACCGCTTCCACCTGTTGCGCGTTGAAGCGTACGCCACGCCGCTTTTCAACGCGTGTCAGCAAATCGCCTATCACGAGGTGGTCGAGCCCGTTCCAAACTTCCGCGAACGCCGCTCGGAACTCGTCAGCAACACGCTGCTCCGCTTCGTACAACTCCGGCAAGTACAGGTACTCATCCTCCTCGATAACATGTCCCTGTTCAACCGCTTGGCGAATCGCGGAGAACATCTGACCACTGTGTGTTCCCAGCAGTGCTGCAGTGTGCTGAGCAAACAGCTCGGCCGGTAAACAGCAATGACCATCGCGTCTCGCGGCCTCCCGCAGTGCGTAGATGCTTCCGGCCAGCAAACGACGATGATCATCCGGCTCGACACCAATGCTTAGGGCGATCCGATCGGCCGCCTTGAAACCGATGCCGTCGACGTCGTGAAGCAAACGATACGGATTGTTTCGTATGCTCTCCACCGCTTGCGTACCGTACGTGCGATAGATGCGCACCGCGAAGGTTGTGCTGATGCCATGTTGTTTGAGGAACAGCATGACGTGCTGCACACCTCTGAGACGATCCCATGCTCCGCGTATGATTTCGAGTTTCTTTTCTCCTATGCCCTCGATTTCCAGGAGACGATCGATATCCTCGTTCATTATACGTATCGCGTCCGTACCGAAGCGCTTCACGATTCGTGTTGCCAGTGTGATACCTATACCCTTGATCAATCCCGAGGCGAGGTACTGAAGCACGCCTTCCCTGCTTTCCGGATATTTCGTCTGATACGCGGTGAAGCGAAACCTGCGCCCGTATTTCGGGTGCTCATCCCAATTCCCGGTCAGCAGGTACTCGTCACCGCATGTTGGAGAATACATCTCACCGACGGCGATCACGGGAAAGAGTTCTCCTTCCACACGGAATCTCGCGACCACGAAGTCTCCGTGAGGCGAAGACCAGTTTATCCGCTCCAACGTGCCCTCCAATTCGTCCTGCTGTTGCGAATCTCCCGGCAAGCGGCTATCATTGATATTGTTGACGTCAATCATGTTCGAGGAGCGAATCGTGAAATTTCAAACCGAGTATCTGTATTTCAACACCCGCAAAAAGCGGGAGTACATCAATATCACCGGTGAGGTCGAAGCCATTCTGAGCAAGAGCGGGATACGCGAAGGAATGCTTCTTGTTTCCGCCATGCATATCACCGCCGGAGTATGGGTCAACGACGCCGAAAGCGGCTTGCTGGCAGACATCGACGAGTGGCTGGAAGACCTGGCACCGTTCCGACGGGACTACCGTCACCATGCCACGGGTGAAACAAACGGAGACGCGCATCTTAAAAACTTGCTGGTACATCACCAAGTCATTGTTCCAGTGACGGACGGAAAGCTTGATTTCGGCCCATGGCAGCAAATCTACTATGCCGAATTCGACGGTATGCGCCGAAAGCGCGTCATCGTCAAAGTGATGGGCGAATGACGTCCGGCCACTGCCCGGATACACCCGCGTTACATCCTTGTGATCACGACCTCGGTACGGCGATTGAGCCTTCGGCCCAGTTCCGTGTCATTGGGTGCTATAGGCTGTGATTTACCCATACCCCGTGTCGAAATTCGCTCGGTCGAGATTCCGCGGTCAACCAGATACTTCTTCACCGAGCGCGCTCTCGCATCCGAAAGAGCGATGTTGTACTCGTCGCTGCCGATGATGTCGGTGTGTCCCCGGATTTCGATGTGCAGATTGGGGTACGCACGCAACATCGCAAATATACGTCGCAGTTCATCGGTATACGACATGTCGAATGTCGCGCGATTGAAGTCGAAGAGAATATTTTCCAGTACGAATTTCTTGTCGACATCAAGTATTGTCACATCCTCGCGCAACACCGTCTCATCAGCTCTGTTGCGAATCTCAAGCCGCATCCTTTCCGGAGGAACTTCTTCGGTGACGGTGTATTTCACTGCATAGAGATTCGTGATCGATTCGCTGAATTCATCGAGAATAGAGCTGAAATCCTCGATGATGTTGAATCGTTTGCCCCGTGTCGCCTCCGTCATGTACTCGTATTCCTCTATCGTCGGCGGAGTTATCGCAAACAACTTGACATTCTGTTTGATCAGGAATTCCGTCATCGTTTCAGTCGTGAATTCCGTTCTCCCGTCCCCTCTGTCTCCTTTCTGATGGAACATCGCATCGGTGATCAGAATGAATACGCGTTGCGCAGCTTGACGGAATTTGAATGACGTCGCTTCGTACAACCCCTCCAGCGCGTTTTCGTTGTCGTCACCGCCGCCGCCAACCTTGATTTCATCAATCCAGGTAATGAAGGTCTTAACATCTTCCGTAAAATCCTTGTACCGCTCTATCCTGTCGCTGAACGTGATTAGAGCAAGCCGATAGTCGATTCCGCGCACCGCGAGTCTCTTGGTGAATTCGATGATGTTCTCCTTCACCTCGTTGACCTCTTGTTGCATACTCCCCGTTTGGTCGATGATGAAGGCGATATCCACGGGTACACTGTTCTCCGCTGAAATATGCTCCAAAGCATCAATGCGAACCGGTCGGCCGTCTTGATACACCACCATATCATCTTTTTTCAGATTCGGAAAGTGATGCCCGGTGGAATCCCTCGCGTCGAGAATAACGGCCACCTCGGGATAGCGGCTGATATCCACGGCACGTATGGAAATGGTAACGCGACCCGGATCTTTACTTTTTGCTGAAATCACTGTCGGTTTGCGCAGACTATCCGCAGGTGATTCCGATGAGAATGTTGGTACCGCCACTGATATAAACAGAAAGGCACGCAACACCAGCGTGAAAAAAATCGGGATGAACAGTGTGACGAGTATATGCAACATTCGCGGTGCGTTCCATCGGAGGAAATAGTCGAAAGCAGTAAATGATCGCAATCGGCTGTCCGTCTCGCAGGCGGATAATACCGAAAGCGATGGGTAAAACCCACCGCCTGCGGTTCGAAATCAATAGCGCTTGGACACGCTAACGCCTACGGACTCGTCAGAAGGCGAAACCGAATCGTAGTCCCGGCACAATCATTTCATCATGTTCCCACCGTTCGGGATCACGGAAGATGATGCGGGAGTACTTCACCTCTGCACGCATCCAACTGAAAATATGCAGATACACTTCACCCATCAGACCGCCGTTGAAATACTGTAATGCGGCACCATAGGTGGTTTTGCCCGAATGATCGTAGGACATTCGCGCGAAGAGATCCAATACCGAATGACCGGCAATGACACTGACACTGTCCATGTATGCGGGATTTCGTGCAGCCTCGATGATCTTCTGATGACCTAATCCTGCTGCAAGCCGAAGGCCGTTAAGCATGAAATGCAAGTCGCGCCAGTAGTACAGATTCGCAGTGGATGCGATGTAATAGAAACGCCGAGAGACGAATTCCGGATCGGCCAGATTTATTTTCGCACCGTCGCCATTGATGATTGTACCATCGGCGTCCGTGATTTTCCTATTGCCCAGTGTTTGGAGTCCGAAGGACACGAACGCTGCCGCCCCGATTCCATCGGCGTCTCTTCCCGGTACTGCGGACAGATTGGAAAGCTGCTTGTGGTATTCACCGGCAGCACCCCATGTACCGTTCAGGCGTCGCTGTTTGAAGAGGGCGAAATTCTCGAGAATGCTCGCATCGCCCCAAGTGAACGGAATGGACGGACCGATTTTGATACGTTCCGTCGTCGATGGTTCGTACACGAGCAGCGTATTCCACTGAGCACCGTAGAGGAAGGGTAGATTCACCCAGTCATTACCGATTTTCAGTTCGAATCCGGCACGAATGCGAGAGGGTTGCAACGCGACACCGTCGCTGCCACGCTCATCAGAATCCAGCGTCCACATGAAACCACCGCCGAACGGAACACTCACCGTGGCTTCTGCAACATACGGTGCTGGCCTGAGCGCGCCTGTTTCATCGAGATGCGCATACTGCCTGCGATCAACAACATACTCGTAGAGATCCGGTGTAAGTATGCTCTGCAGTATTCTGCGACCAACAATGCGGTAATCGTCGAAATCCGGATTGTCCCTGTTCGGAGAGAAACCGGCCGATTGCCGCTCGGCGTCATGAGGCCTCGCTTTTTCGATAATGATAGCTATGAGGTTCTGATCGTCCTTTGGGCTTTGTATAACACGCATACGGGCATTGCCAGTCAACAAACGCTCGGCGATATTGACTGCTTCAGCGTCACGAAGGTCATCGCGATTGTCGCGCACCTTTCTCATGACCTCAAGAATCGTCGGTTCGTCTTGTATGATCCACTGAGGGAAATACTTGTTCACTAAAGGATCGAGACTGGTCAATGCGCGAAGAAGAATGCGGAGACGGTCGTTCTCGTCTTTATAGTAGTCTATGGCGATATCGAGTAAGCGCATATAGTTCTGTCTGTCGTCTTCGATTACCCTGTAGGAAACCAAGTCGTTGATCAACCTGTCGCCCCAAGCCATTCGCCGGAGCAAATCGTCCTCAGAGTAATTCGCGCTTTTCATGTACCGCAGAATTTGTTCGACAGTGGCGAGCGCATCGTCGGAACTCTGCGAATGAACGGTTGCGGGAGCAAGCAGCGCTGCAATGAAAACCAGAACGAAGAGAGGGAGGAGTCGGTGTTTCGTCCGCATGCTGTGTGTTTCCGTGCTTGAGAGTAGAATTGTATTCATGGTTGCCTCCTTCAGTTAAATATGGAAGGAAGCCCGATGCGCAAGCGGGGCGTGATAAGAAAGTAGGTGTTTTCGCTCTCCCACACCTCGCGTTCGCGAAGCAGGAAGGAGTATTTCGCTTCCACGCGCAGCCATTCCGTCAATTCCAGGAAGGCGTCCGCCATCATACGACCGGCGAAATACTGAATACCCATGCCGTAGTTGTTCGCTGAACCGAGATTGATGAAGGACATACGCACGTAAACATCCATGACGTCATTCTCCTTGCCCAACGTGACCATCCTGCCGATTTCATTCTCTCGGAAGGAGCGTTGCATTTTGACCGTACCAAGAGCGACGTCCTCATCCGTGACGAGGTGGTTGCGCTGTATCCGCATGTATGCACCACCGATGTTCAAACGAAACGCGACGTTCGGGTTGGTGGCCCTGTCCTTGAACATGATTGGGTAGTAGATTTGCGCGATTGTTCCGATACTGAAGAAATCGTTGAAGTAATCTTCCTCGCCTTCCTCAGGCCTGACGTTGATCACTTTCAGATGATCGTAAGCTTTTTCGGCATCGAAGTCGTTGAGCACTGTCAAACTGCCACCGAGCGCGAACGGGAAACCGAAAGCGAAATCGAAGGACATGTTGTACCCCGAAGACGCCGAAAGAATCCCCTTGTTAAACGCCAGAGGCGTTGGCAAATCGTTCGCGAGCATATTCATTGGCAGAACAATGCCGACACTCATCTGATTTTTGAATCCAACGGTCAGGGTGGAAATACCTGTGGACCACCGAGGCATATTGATCTCGTCGTTGCCTATGGTATACGTCATTTTCCAATTCGGCGCTATCGGCGAGCGTGCGGGTGAACGCAGCTCGATTCTGTCCAACGATGCGTCGATAATCATCACGTCCGAAGGATACAGCCCCGGATTCGCCACGACTTCTATAGCTTGCTGCAAGCCGGCCTCCCGTGCTTCGACAACAAGTTGCGCTCGAGTTTCGTAGGGAGAATCGCCTATGTAACCGAACTCGACATCGACTTGTTGCGTAGCGCCGCCCCGCTGATCGAGTTGTATCGGGAATTTGGCACGAAGCTCGAATTTATCGGCGTCTGGTCCCACGAACTGGATGTTCGTGATCATGATAGGACGCGGTTCCGGATTACGAATACGTATTCTGCGATAATCCGGGTACAACACCGGAATCTGCAACTCATAGAAAGGTCCGGCCGCGTCATACTGCGGAACATGCACCGCGCCTGCCAAGGTGTCGCGTTTGTTCCAAAAATCGGTGAAGCGGCTGGTCGTCGTCTCCAGCTCGCGCTGCGTCATGACGATGAATGGACCAACCTTGCCAGGCATCCAGTCGCCGCGTTCCGGTAATGGAATGGACATCGACTGACTGCGTTTCGAGAGAATGTCTACGTACAGCGGTTCATCGACAAGCTGTAAGACGCTCAACAGATCCGTTCCGGCGAGACTGAACCCTTTTGCTATTGGCTCGCCACCTCCGGTACCCATTCCGAGCAAGAAGCTCTGATCATCGTCGCCAGCGTCGATACCGACATCCTCAGGGGGCAAGGTTTCGAGTTTTTCAACATATATCTCGATAATCTCGAATGGCTCGATGCCATAAAGATCCTGTTCCTCCGGCGTCGCCTCGACATAGAACACATCGACCTTTCGCATTTGCGTACTGCCTTTGCCAGCGCGATTCGGGACGTCGAAAGTGCCGTCGGGCCGGTATTCCTCATCGAAAATCCCGAGATCGTTGGCACGCGCGAACACATTGTCGATGCGATCCTGGTAGTCACGGAGCGTGAATCCCTTCACTTGCGTATAGTCGTAGCCTGTTGTTGCCGAGCCTCGACGGCGCCCGGTCGTTGCACGCGGTTTGTCTTGTGCAGCGGAACGGATAATCTGATTCTTCTCCTGCGCGTCGTTGTATTCCAGTTTCAGATCGCTCTGCTTCGCTTTGACGTCGCGGTCGGTCTGAGCTGAAACGTACGGCACGCTGCAGGCGAAGAGCGCCGCAACAAGGAACGCGCGAAAAATTAAGTGTTTGCTCATGGAGTAACCTCTGCTATCGAATTGAACGTTCAACTTCGCGAATGTCATGGTCTGCACCGATTATTCCGAATACAACAATATGTTGTATCGTTCGTTGACTGAACCGAAGCGAATTGTAATGGTGGCCTCGGTGCCATCTCGCTGGACTCTGCCTCTCAGATAAAATTTCACGAGTGTCCCCATTTCCTGTCCGGTAGTGGGATTCGTGCGGGGAAAGACTTCCATGTCATCGAGCAGATTCTGACCGTCTTCCGATTCGACGTCGAGACGAATATCCGTCCGTGGAATGTTTTTGATATTGCCTCCGACACAGCGTCCGCATTTTGCGGCGATGAACTGGAAGACCTGTCCGATGGGATATTCACCGGCGTTCGCGAAGGATGGCGATGCGATTCGATCTATCGGGGCTGACACGTTGAAGACAAACTCCGATGATGTCATATCTTGCGAAGCCGAATCGGGAAGAACCTGATAGGGGAGATCACGGTACTTCGATTTAATGACAAGCGGTCTACCGACAGCGTCCTCTGGTATCACGTATTTGACTATGGCCCCTCGGCCTTCATCGACTTCCCGGCCGTCGAGTTCAACTTGGTAGCTGTAACTACCGACGTCTTCGAGACCAGCGACGTTGATGTTCATCTCGAACAACTCGCCGGCAAACGCACCGGGAGGCATCCTGCGCGCCAGGAACGGCTCCTTGACGATGACGTCGAAGGCCACCGGACGGGAAACACTTTTCGGACCCGCTTGACGGTTGTCCCGAGCATCGACGGTGATTCGTTTCGTGCCCGGTTCAAGAAGTGTGTGCGACCACACCCAGCGTCCACGTTCGGGATCGGTATTGTAAAACGGGTTGATTCTATTATCCGGGCGCAATGCTATACCGCCACCGACAACGTTCATGTTCGAGATTTTATCAACAGTCGTACCTCTGACCTTGATTTCATTGAAGGTTTGATACCCAATAGCGGTCACGACCGGGTCCACTTGCAATTGCAACTGGTCGAACTCTTCAGACACCACTTCGACCACGAACTTGTCGGGGTTGAGGTTTTCCGATTGGCGCACGAATTCCTCGATCGGAACACCCTCGAAATCCGGATCGGAATCGAGCGCGCTGCGAATTTCTCTGCGAGTGAATTCAAGTGAGCCGACCTTGACCTTTGCTGTGCCTGCGTCTAGGTCTGGTTGCAATGATACACGATTCGTCCCGGCCTGCACCCATAGTTCGAAGGTCCCCGGGCCCATGTCGGCACGCCATGTGAAACGATAGAGACGCTCGCCTTGAGCGCCATGCAGAAGGGAATCTTGAATATCTTCGGGATATTTCAACGTCTGCATCTCTATCCCTTCCCTGTACACTTTGACTTCGGGGGGCGTTGTGACTTCATCGGAATCGCCGAGACCCTTGACGTGTATCGTGAACTTACGTTCCTCACCAACCTTGAGCTGGTTATCTCCAGCCGCTGCGACAGCGGGCATGTTCTTGAGTAGTTCAAGAATGATCATTCGGTTCTTCTCTTCCAGCGCTCGTTGCTGCGCCATCAACTCCGCTTCGGCATCGTCGCGTTCCACGATGATGATGAGCAATTCGCAAATCACCGCCAGATAGAGGAAGAAGTATACCTGGTATTTTTTGTATTTATCGGCAGTTTGTGCCATGGTGGTCGATCCTCCGTAGAAAGATGGCTAATCCGGCACGCGTTACTGACGCAGCCCACGTTGGGCGTCGACGGTGCTATGCAATTCCTGTTTGAGTTGATCCAGTCGTCGTTCGACGTCAGCCAGGGAAAGCTGCTTTCCGGCGAAGCCAGGTTCCTTGCCCAGTTCTTCCTCTTCTTCTTTCTCATACCACGTCGTGAGACCGAGCAGGAACAGCACGGTGATCTCGATGATGAGGGCCGTGACAATCCATGTGGGTTCATGTGCGGTCATGAATTTCACACCTCGAAGACCGATACTGAGGATCAGGAATGCCGTACCCATGAAGGCGATGGCAGTGACATTATTCTTGTATTCGGGGATGAAATTCGTATGCATATAGATTGCAAATGCCTTGCGAACCTTCTTGTGTTTGTCCAACGCCTTCTTGGGCAACTCCATCAGATGATCACCGAGATCCGGAGATATGCGCACCCCCTTCAGTATGCTTCCAGCTAGATAGTGGAGACTCCCTCTGCCCAAAGCCAAGCCTATGGGCGTGAAGAAAAACAGCACGATGGAACTTGAAATAAGAATGAGTATACTCAACCACAACATGTTAATGATGAAGGTGGAGAGACCGATCTTCAGAACGTATTGTTTGTTGAACAGGTTGCCCCACGTACCGCCGGTGGATTCCTTGAGCTGCTCGAGTTCTTCGTGTGTGAGCTGACTGATGTTTCTCCCATCTTCCTTCAGCTTCAGCAGCATTTCATCCAAGGTGATCTCACCTCCACCCCCGTGCTGCGCTTGAACGGTAGGGGCGGTAAAGACCGCAGTGAGGGCAAGCAGCAGGGCGCCGAATAACAGGTGGCGGGTAAATCCACTACTCTTCATAAGGATAGCCTCCTAACAAGACATGGTGTAATAGGTTCCCGCAGCGGGGCGGGTCGCGTTTTGTTGTATTTTTTCAAAATAAAATCGATGGTGCGGCACGATCGCGGGCATGAAATCAGTGTTGAAGGCGTTCGTAAAAAATCGCTTGTTGCGGTTTCCAAAAGCCACATCGATTAAAGATGGCACAAAGTTCATATATATGTCAAATAGTCCGGGCATTTCTTTTCACACACTATCGTCGGATGAATACATTGCGATGCACTGTCGTCTCGCCTGCGCTGATACGCAGTAGAGCGTACTCTCCACCACGGGCGATTCGTTCCGGATCCTTGATAAGGAATTCGAACACGCCCTTGCGTATCATCGATATTTCCGTGGGTAGCACGCGGCCATCGCCTGTGACAACCTCGACTTTCACATCCATCATGCGGTCTATCGGTTGCTCGCCCGCGAAACGCGGATCGAAAAACCGCGATGCTTTGAAACGATGTGATTGCACTGCGGTAATATTCTCGGCGAATTGCATCTCTATCCGGGTCGGTGGTGAAATAACCGGGAAAACAAATCGCGATTGCCCCGAGGCATGGCTGGTTCGCGAAATAAACCGATAGGGGAGTCCGGAATATCGCGCCTCGACGGCAAGCAGCTTGCCGGCGTAATTGCTCGGGATACGATACGTGACCAACGGTCCGCTTCCCTTCAACTTCGAAACCGGAAAGCGTGAACCTGCGTCTTCGAACAACTCCCATGTGTAAAGTTGTTCTTGTTCGAGACCGGTTATCCGTATATCGATGGTCAACTCCTCACCGGAGTACAGAAGCTGTGGCGGCGAAACGATAAGATACGGAACGACTCCGGATACAGCGAAACTGGCTACGGCGATATCCTTCCCGCCAGCGTTTCGCTGCAATCGTGCCTCGACGACCACGGTGTCGGAATACGAAGGCGTCCGCCCAACCCATTGGTATTCGGTCTGTCGGTCCGTGGAGGAAACGCGGATCAGCCGTCCGCCTCCGCGAACAACCGAGACATCGGGTGATGCCCATCCCAGGTTCGTGAGAATCGTGTTCCTCTCCTCGAAACCGATTGCCGAAACAATCTCGGTGCGCTCGACACTCATCCACAGTGGTTCAAATGTCTTGACGGGATGCATCGATGTGTCAATCACATTCACGGTGAACGATACGACGTTTCGCTCGAGCGAAGCGATCAAGTCGCGTGACGCGAGAGTCGAGTCGAAGTGGCGGTCGCGATACCTGAATCTTCCGGGTGCGGTTTCGCGTACGCGCGTTGAACGTCCGACGAGATTCACCGTGTATTTGCCTGTGTAGGGAAACACGCCGGATAGCGGAAAACTCACTATCATGTCCTCCAATGGTCCGCGTCCCGATCGCTTGCCGACACGGAGCAGTTCCGGCGAAGTGAGCAGGCTGTCACGTATGATGGAGTGAATGTTCATCGATATGTTGTCGTCCGCGTGAATATCTGAAACGATGATTTGTGTTTGAAACACTTCGTTGTATCCGGTGACAAGACCGTTGGTGTCGCTACCGTTGACGTACCAGCGCATGGTATCGCTCTCGGCCGTGAGGGGTAAACGCGGTAAAAAGGTCTCGATCGCCTTTTCGACACGCTCGCTCCAATATTCGCTTTCGAGCGAACGTTCGCGTGAAACCACCGCGAACCCCACGACTGCTGTGAGATACAAGATGAGAAAAATGTCGAATCGACGGCGGCGGCCCACACGTGTTACACCATGAAAAAGTTGTGAATATCATGTAGCGGTACATTCGACGTCATGCGTCTTCCCCCGCTTTGCGATCTATCAGCGAGAGCATTCGCCTCGTCTGCTGCAAGGTCTGCTCCTGCTGCTTCATCAGACTCTGCATCTGCGTGCGTGAAACCTCGATTTGTTCTCGCAGAATACCATTGGTCTGATCAAGCTTGTCAGCGAATTTCCTTGCGTTCTCGGCATTGAGCTTGGCGATGTTCTCCGTCAATCTCGTCAGTAGTACATCCTGACGGATGTCCGTCTGTGAAATGAGACGAAACAAATCGGATACGGAATTCGTCATCTCGCGAATGGAAGAGTTGATCGAAGAGATGAGCGTTTCGGACAACCCGAACGCGGCAGCGGATGTCGTCGGCTCTTCGCTGCGACTGTACGCCGTGAGCACGGAGAACATCAGAAGAAACACCGCCTCGATGGCCAAGCCGGCCAGTGCGTACCAGAGGTCATACCCGGAAAGATGAAGGGCAACCCCGACAAGCACCAGCATCGCTCCGAAATACACCAACCCCTGCACGAAATTGTAGTAGTACACACCTGCAATCTCCTCGAGAAAAACACGAGTGCCTTCCTTTAAACCCAAACTGGTTTCGAAGCGTACCCGCCTCCCGTCGCTGAGAGCCAACTCGGTGCCCACACGACATAACTTCCAGCATTCAAGCAGGGTTTTGCTCGTGAACATATTCTTCATGCGACGCTCATGGTAGAACTCATGCAACAGACGCCGCCCTTCGATGGTATCGAAATCTCTGAGTGTTTCGGAAGTGTCAAATAGGAAATCCGGCATTGCCTGAATTGGTCTCACATAGTTCCGGTAATAATGATCTCATAAACCATGCCAAAATAAAATACCCTGAATGCTGCCGAAAAACAGGGGATGCTATGCTATTTTACACCAAACAACGTGAATTATCTTCACGTATCGTGCGATTGATTCACACTGCATCGGCTGGAAAAAACACAACTTGCCTGACAGCAATGAATACCATTCTCACTATAACGTGGAATTCCGAGCGATT
>Ga0209498_1000815_pt1 | contig 19269 bp, 15 predicted proteins | sample WalLakDeSediment_FD_184131 | JGI IMG/M metagenome (GOLD analysis project Ga0209498, IMG submission 184131) | Lake sediment microbial communities from Walker lake, Nevada to study Microbial Dark Matter (Phase II) - Walker Lake 11/02/13 Deep... | ecosystem: Environmental > Aquatic > Freshwater >... | reverse complement strand
TATATAACCTGTATCCTGATAGAGAGGAACAAGTTCCTGGATCTCTTCCTTGACTTGCTGGAGCGAGGAATATGGCATCGGATTGCCCATGCTGTTAGCCAGTTGGACAATTATTTCCCAGTCTGGCAAGCTGTCACCGATGGGTTCGATGACCTTGCACACCCGCTGAATCCTTCCCTCAAAATTGGTGAAAGTGCCTTCCTTTTCGGCGAAGCTCGCCGCAGGCAGAACCACGTTTGCCAGTTTCGCTGTCTCAGTGAGGAACATATCCTGAACCACCAGGAAATCGAGGGATGTCAGAGCTTCCTTGATGAGACTCTGGTTGGGAAAACTTAAAACGGGGTTTTCCCCCACAATGTACATCCCTTTTACCTTTCCCTCAATCGCGTGGTCGATCATTTCGATAGCTGTTAGCCCGGCATCGGAGGGTAGGTCAGTGTCCCAGCGGTCTGCAAACGTCTTAATCGCCTGGGGATTCCCCACGGATTGGTATCCCGGGAGCAGATCGGGCAGGGCACCCATATCGCACGCACCTAGCCCGTTGCAGTCTCTTTGTAGAGCAAAGATGCCACCACCGAGTCCAACATTTCCGGTCAGCATCGCCAGGTTCGCCAGAGCCATTACGGTGTCGGTTCCAGTCAGATGCTGGGTGATTCCATCTCCGTAGACAATTGAAGCAAGGTTTGCCTCTGCGAAGAGCCGGGCAGTGCGAACTACGTCATCGCCGGGTACACCCGTGACCTCCTCCACATACCCTGGTGTGTATTTCTCTAACTCCTTGCTCCACACCTCGTAGTTATCTGTTTTCCTGGTTACGAACTCCTCGTCTAACAAACCCTCGGTGACGATTACTCTTGCCATGCCATTTACGAGCGCCAAATCAGTCCCGACTCCGGGCCTTAGCCAGAGGTGAGCAAACGAAGAGAGATTTGTTTGTTGGGGGTCTATAAGCAGCAGCTTGGCGCCTTTATATCTGGCTGCACGCTTCACAGCGTATCCCACGGCGGGGGCGGATGAGGTGAGGTTGGCCCCGATGACCATTATTACCTCTGACTGCTCTAGGGCATCAAGACTGTTGGTGGTGCCGGGGAAGCCGACAGCCGACCCCAAACCTACGATGCTTGGGGCACTGTATAAACGGCTGGCGTTGTCAATATTATTGGTACCCAGTACACCCCGGGCTAACCTCTGCAAAAGGTAGTTCTCCTCATTGGTGCACTTGGAGGAACCGAGCAAAGCCAGGCTGTTAGGGCCTTGGGTTTCCTTTATCCGCTTGAGTTCAGAGGCCACTTTGGCTAGTGCCTCGTCCCAGGATACAGCCTCGAAATCCCCGTTCCCCTTGACGAGGGGGCTTGTCAGCCTTTCCGGGCTGTGCACGAAATCGTAGCCGTAGCTACCCTTGACACAAAGTGCGCCGCGGCTCACCACCCCCTCTTTACCTGGTCTTGCCCGCACGATTTGGTTGTCCTTGACCTCTAGGTTGATGCTGCAACCACAGCCGCAGAATGGACAAATAGTTGACACATTTGTTAGAGTTGTCCCCCTGTAGACCAGCTTCTTTTCCATTAGTGCGCCAGTCGGGCATATCGCTACACAAGCGCCACAAAAGGTGCAATCTGAGTTCTCAAGCGGGGAGTCGTTGAGAGTCGCTGGCTTTGAGGCGAATCCTCGCTCAATGTAATCAATGGCACCCTGGACGACGATCTCGTGGTCTGCTCTTATGCACTTGGCGCATAGAATGCACTTGCTCAAGTCCCTTTCGATGAAGGGGTTAACCTCTTCGATTGTGGCTTTCAGGGGGATCTTCTGGAGGCCCACCAACCCGACCCCCATGTCCGAGGCGATCTTACGTAGCTCGCACTGGTTGCCCTTGTCGCAGACCAGGCAGGTATCGGGATGGCTCGCCAGTATGAGCTTGATTATGGTCTTGCGGCGCTCCTGTACTTTGGGGGATTGGGTGTTGATCACCATTCCCGACTCGATGGGCGTAACGCAGGAAGCCAGTAGCCTGCCTGAGCGTTCGTCTTCGACCAGACAGATGCGACAGGCGCCGATTGGGGTAAGAAGAGGGTCGTGGCAGAGACTGGGTATATCTACGCCTGACTCTTGTGCCAGATCCAGGATGGTCATCCCGGGATGGCCGCCCACCTCGACTCCGTCAAGCGTGATAGTAATGGCTTCCAATAATAGCCTCCCTGAAAGCTAAGAACTAGATATCTGAATTATCCGACATGGTAATATGTAGGTAGCATTTGGGCTCAGTCCGAAGCTGGAGCAGGCCTTTGCAGACGCTTCCCTACGTAATGTACAGCCCTTATGGCATTCACCAACTGGGAGCTGGCAGCTCGCTTAGGGATGAATCCATAAGCTCCTAGCTTCTCAGCGGCGAGGATATTCTCCTCGTCGTCGTACTGAGATAACATCACAACTCTGGTTTTAGGGTATTGTTGATATATCTGCTTGGTCGCTTCCAGCCCGTTCATCTCAGGCATCATTATGTCCATTATCACGATATCAGGGGAGAGCTCACCTACTCTTTCCAGCGCCTCTTTCCCATTCTCAGCTTGACCTATCACCTCGATGTCACTTTGCAGCTCTAGTACAGATTTAATGCCGTCCCTGACTACCTCATGGTCATCCACTATAAGCACTTTTATGCGCTTGGTTGCCCTATCCAGAATCGACTGCGCTCTGGTGGCTAGCGAGCCCGGCTCAATTGGCTTGGATATATAGTCCTCGGCGTCCATCAACGCCGCCTCGTCCCTCCTCCAACCTTTGACGAGCTGCTTTTCAGGAGGTGCATCCATGACTATTATCGGCAAATCCTTGGTATTGGGATTCTCTCTCAACCATTGATGCAGCGAGAATGCTTCCCCACGGGGGCTCAGTGTACCCAGAATCACCAGGGCAGGGTCTATCGTCTTGAGTGCCTGCTGTGCCTCTGCCTTGGTGGCGGCGGTAGCAACCTCACATGTCTCACTCTCCAGAGCGCCTTGCAAAGCTGAGGCAAAAGCAGGTTCGTCATCTACGATTAGGATCTTTCTCTTCTCCTCTCGCTTCTCTTCCATGACTCTCCTCCCACTAACCACTTTAGTTTTCGTATGATAAAGCACCCACCTCTGTACGTGAATAGGGGTTTACCCTTGAATATGGGAGGATCAACCCTTGAATCAGTGGAAATAACCCTTGCTTTGCCACTGTAGAGACGAAATCGCGAGAATAATCACGCTAGGGCAGGGTTTATACGCTTATGATTCCCCGCCGCAGGGCATACTTAACCAGGTCCAGATTGCTATGGATACCCAGCTTCTTCATGAGACTTGTCTTGTGCCCCTCAACCGTTTTTGGAGTGATATTCAGAAGCTCCGCTATCTGTCGTGTCTTATACCCTTCCACAACTAGTTTGAGCATTTCCCGCTCCCTATCGGTGAGTTGCTCATACGGATCGTTATTAGCTTCCGTTAGTGCCACACTCTGGTAGTCTTCAACGAACAACCTGGCTATGGAAGGAGACAAGTAAGATTCCCCGGCAGATACAGCCCTGATCCCGTGAGCAAGCTCTGAAGACGCTGCTGTCTTGCTAACGAATCCGGTGGCTCCGGCCTGGATGGCGGGGAAAACATGTTCTTTGTCATCATACTGGGTAAGAGCCAGGATTTTAACCCCCGCAAATTCCTTACGTATACGGCGTATGGCTTCCAAACCACCCATTACGGGCATGGCCATATCCATCAGTACGACATCCGGCAGTAGTTCGCCCACCTTCTCCAGCCCTTCCATACCATTGGCTGCCTCGCCTACTACCTCTATGTCTCCAGCCAGCGCCAACAGGCTGCAAATGCCATCTCTAACAATGGCGTGATCATCTACTATCAGTACCTTTATCTCTCGCATCCGCTTTGCTCCAATACACTGGCACTTTTACCGTAATCTTGGTCCCCTTCCCAGGTTGTGAATGGATATCGCAAGTACCACCGAGAAGGCTCGCCCTTTCTTTCATGCTGAACAGTCCTCGCCCGCGGCCACTTTCGTCCACCTCAATTGGTCTTGACGCATCAAACCCGTTGCCATCATCTTCAATTTGCATTATGAGCTCGGCTGAGGTACGCCGCACACTTATTACTGCATTCTTGGCCTGGGAGTGCCATGCTATGTTAGCGATTGCCCCCTGGGCGATGCGGTAAAGCCCGAATTCAACTTCTGAAGGGAAGCGTTCCTCCATACCTTCATACGTTGCCGATACGTTGATCCCCGCCGGCTGAAGGCGGCTCTCGGCGAATTGGCGGATGGCGGGACCCAGTCCGAGGCTATCCAGGGCAATTGGCCTGAGAGACTTCATTATTTTGCTTATCTCCGAACCGAGTTGAAGAGTGATATTATGAGCCTTCTCAAGCTTGGCTTTGAACGCAGCATCGCCGAAGTCGGAGGCGTTAGCGATTTCCATGAGTGCTTGCATGTTAAGTGAAAGACCGGTCAGTGACTGGCTGGTTTCATCATGCAGTTCCCGGGCAACCCTGCCTCGCTCCTCTTCCTGAGCTATCAACATGTGACGGGCAAGCCATCGGTAGTTTTCCCGTTCCTTTCTTAGCTGGTCGTATAGCTCTGCCTGCTCAATAGCAACTCCCACCTGATCGCCTATCGCGTGCAGCAGATGCATGTCGTCTTTGGTGAAATGGCGCGGCGAGCGACTGGCAACGTTCAACACGCCCAGTACAGTGTCTTTGGCCCGGAGAGGGACACTGATGAACGCCTTGAGACCCTCTGTGCTGATCAGATCATGCCAGGCAGCACGCGGATCGGTGGAGAGGTCCTCGACCAGCACAGACTTGCCAGTTTGAGCTACCCTGCCTGCGATTCCTTCACCCAGCTTGAGATTCATCTCCTCAGCATATTTGTCGGACAGGCCGCGATAGACCCGGTAGGCGAGCGTTTGGGTTTGCTCGTCTATGAGCAGGATTCCTCCGATACTCCCGTCCATTGTCTCTAACATCGTATCCAGAGCAACTTCAAGGGTAGCGTCGAGATCACGCAATCCACTGACTGCAGCTGACACCCGGCTCAGGGCCAGAAGCTCGCCATAGAGCTTCTCAGGACTGCTTTCGGAGTCTTGCGTCTTTGCCCCGGAGCTATCCACAGCACTGGTTGGCTGTATATCCCTTTCGTTGGTTGATGCCATCCCTTTCGCCTTTGTGACTGAGTGAGATAAGCGTACATGAAGCATTGGGCTGTTGTCAACCGCTGCCTCGTGAGCATGCAGGCAGCCTTTGGGAGCAGGGCGAATAGAGAAGAAGCCTGTTCAGGGGATTCCCCTGAACAGGCTTCTTCAGAATCTCCTGATGCTTTCTACCTAAAGGCCGATGATGAGTACACTGACGGTGTTGCTGATGGGGATACCGCCCAGGTTATGTGTAAGTCCCAGTTTGGGGTCCTTTAGCTGGCGCTGGTCGGCTCTACCCTGGAGCTGCAGGTACATTTCATACAGCATCCTCACGCCGCTGGCGCCAATCGGATGGCCGAAGGATTTCAAGCCGCCATCGGGCTGTACCGGCAACCCTCCGGTCAGATCGAAGAACCCTGACTCGATATCCTCTTTCACTTTCCCTCTGGGGCTGAACTGGAGGTCCTCACAGGTGACGGCCTCCGTGATACTGAAGCAATCGTGAAGCTCGGCCATGCTTATCTCCTCGCGCGGGTTGGTTACTCCTGCCTCAGCATAGGCTGCTTCACCTGCGCGAACAGTCGCCTTGACCTGAGTGAAATCGTAGTCAGCTCTTTGCTCGCCCTCACTGGGGCACACGGAGATCTGCAGCGCCTTGACATAGACAGGATCGGGCCTGTAGTCCTTGGCCTTGTCGGCGGAAACCACGATGGCTGCTGCTGCGCCGTCGCTTACACCGCAGCAGTCAAAGAGTCCCAGCGGCCAGGCTATTATCGGCGCGTTCATCACCTGCTCTATGGTTACCTCTCTGCGCAGGTGAGCTTTGGGGTTCAGTGTGCCGTTGTGATGGCTCTTCACTGAAACCATGCCTATCATCCTCTTGCCCTCTTCGGGACTCAAGCCGTACTTAGAGAAATACGTGGTCGCCATTAAAGCAAACATCCCGGGAGCAGTTCGATCGGGGTACCTGTTGCTCGGGACGCTCTGTTGGTCGGGGAGTCCGCTCCATCCCGAATCCTTCAGCTTTTCGAAGCCGACGGCCAGACATATGTCATAGGCACCGGAGGCCACCGCGTAGCAGGCGTTTCTAAAGGCATCCGACCCTGATGCACAAGCGTTTTCTACCCTTGTAACGGGGATATACTGCAGTTTTAGAGGATCGGCCAGGCAGCGACCGTCGAAGCCCGATACCCAAGTTCCTGCCCAGGCTGCTTCTATGTCTTTGAGTTCGATCTTCGCGTCTTCAATAGCCTCCTTTGTGGCTTCAAAGATCAGGTCATTCTGGTGCTTGTCCCAATGCTCACCGAACTTGGAGCAGCCCATGCCAATGATGGCAACTTTATCTCTAATTCCTTTGAAACTCCCCATTTGCCCTCCTTAAGTCTAGCTATTCTGGATAATTCAACACTAGCATCTTATCGGTGTACACTTCCACCAATAGTTGTGAATGCCCTCAAAATAGTGAACCTTCCTGAAGACCATCTCCACTGGCATGCCGGTTTTCACTTCTTCGGGATCACGGTCGACCATGTTGCATACGATCCTTCCCCCTTCCTCGAAGTCAACGGCCGCTATTGTCGTGGGTGGGTCGATGCTGGCCGCCAGGTTGTCGTGAGAGAAAGAGCTGATCGTGGCCTTCTTATCGGCAAAGCTGTAAGGCTCAAAATTATCCGTCGCCTGGCAGATAACGCATACCCGCTGCCTGGGGTACTGGGGCGTTCCGCAGTTCTTGCACTTAACTCCGTGCAGAGAAAGCCCCCAATCCATATCCCGCCACAGTGCCGGGACCGATATGTGGTTGATGGGAGGGCGTGGTTGTGCCTGAGTTTCTACCAGTCCACGCCACTGCATGTACTTCAGGTAGTTGGGTATCATCATCTTTGGTTCCAGATGGCGCTTAATAGCTCGTCTGTCCTTGATCTTGTCGATGCCGTCGGCTACCTTCAATACGAAAACGTCACACCCGTCGCCGTATGATGCGCACAGGAGGTTGTCACCTGCCTTCGCGTCCTCCAGGGCCGCTACCAGCATCATAAGGGAAAGGGCACACCCGGTGTTCCCTACGCTCATGTACATCGGGTCCTGGAGCTGTGCCATAGGGTCGAACCCCATCTTCCCCGCGGCCATGCCCAGCAGCCTGGGATCTGGAGCGTAGATGGCGGCTTTGGCGATGTCGCTCGGGCTGAGATTGAATTTCTGTAGAGCCGCAGCAACCGTTGGCGGTACGATACGCGTATATCCGGCCTCCCGAGCGAAGCGCTCCTCCCAGGAGCGGACGTAGGTGTCCTTGTCTGAGCGCCACTGATCGTGAAATTCCTGGAAAACGGAAACGCTGCCTTCAATGTTGACCGGGCCGTTTTTCGCTACCAGGAGCACAGCTGCCCCGTCGCCGAAGGACATCTCCTTGTCACCGTTTGGGGCCCCTATCCGGGTTTCAGCGCATGCGATTAGAACATTCTCGGCAGCTCCTGATTCAACAGCGTCCGTGGCTGCCCTCAGAGCATTTGTTCCTGACCTCAACGAGCCGCTGAAGTCCATAGTGAGGGTGTTCTTGCTCAGGCCAAGCGCGCCCGCGACCACCGAGGCTGCCTGTTTCTCTTTGTATGGGGACGTGGTCGAAGCGAAGTATACGCGGTCAACCTTCTGGCGATCGATACCTGTCAAGCAGTCCCTTGCGGCTGCGACGGCCATCGTTATGCTATCTTCGTCGTAGCCGGCCACGGCCTTCTCCCCGGGTATGGGCATCATACTATCCCAGGCCTTCTGGATGTCGGGGCGGCTTAGCCGATGTAGTGGTATGTAAGCACCATACGATGCAATCCCTGCCATTTGCCCTCCTTTTCGCAACTTTCGGTAATTATTATAGCAGCCTGAGCGTTCCTCGACAATCCTTGATGCTGCTGCAGGCTAGCACCATAGGGTATATTGGATATGCTGAGCGGGATGGGCGATGGTTTCAGGATGGCGTAGCTATAGCTATTCGACCCAGCAGCAATTCCGCTGAGTTCTGCTGGCCCTTAGAGCCCTACGATAATGATGCTGGCTACGCTCCTGTAGGGGATGCCGCCCAGGTTGTGGGTAAGGCCGTACTTGGGGTCCTTTAACTGCCGCTTGTCGGCTCTGCCCTGAAGCTGCAGATACATTTCATAGATCATCCGTATTCCTGAGGCGGCAATCGGGTGTCCAAAGCACTTCAGGCCTCCATCGGGTTGGATGGGCTGGGCTCCGTCAAGGTTGAAGCGGCCGCCCATAATATCGTCCTTAACCTTACCCCTGGGGCTGAACTGCAGGTCCTCCATGGTAACCGCCTCGGTGATGGAGAAGCAGTCGTGAACCTCGGCCATGCTTATTTCGTCACGCGCGTTCGCTATCCCTGCTTCTTCGTAGGCTCTGGCCGCAGCACGGGTAGTTGTCTCCACGTGGGTGTAATCGTAATCGGTGTACATCTCTTCCTCACCCGAGCACGCAGCTATCTGGAGCGACTTGACGTAGACGGGGTCGGCTCGGAAGTTCTTTGCCATGTCGGCCCGGCAGACGATGGCCGCTGCCGCTCCATCGCTTACCCCGCAGCAGTCGAACAACCCCAGGGGCCAGGCGACGATAGGGGCGTTCATTATCTGCTCCGCTGTTACCTCTCTGCGCAGGTGAGCTTTGGGGTTCAGTGAGCCGTTATGGTGGCTCTTGGCTGATACTTCAGCCAGCATTCGCTTGCCCTCCTCGGGGCTGAGGTTATATCGGCTGAAGTACCTGGTGGCAAGCATGGCGAACATCCCGGGTGCAGTCTGGTTCGCACCGATAATTCTGTGTTTTGTCCCGATGACCGCCCAATGGGTGAATTCGGGGAGCCCGCCGTAACCGGTGTCCTTGAGCTTCTCCACGCCCAGAGCCATAGCGACGTCACACGCTCCCGAGGCCACGGCATAGCACGCGCCTCTGAAAGCCTCCGAGCCGCTGGCGCACATATTCTCGACCTTGGTGACTGGAATGAATGGCAGCTTCAAGGTCTGAGCCAGAGGCAAAGCACTGTCGCCCACATTAACCGAGGTGAACTCGGGGCCCCCCTGCCAGGCGGCTTGAATATCCTTCTTCTCAATCCCCGCGTCCTCGACAGCTTCTTTGAAAGCATCGACCATCAGGTCTTCAGGGCTTTTATTCCAGAGTTCCCCGAATCGGGTGCATCCCATTCCGATGACTGCGACTTTATCTTTTATGCCCTGTGGCATTTTTCGCCTCCTTATCTGTTTGTGACGCCCTGTAAGAATCGCCGCGCAAATCCCCCTCCCTTAATCCCCCCCCACCGGGGGAGCGAATCACAAGGAGCTTTTATACTCTCGCCGGCATCGCCTTCCAGAAGTAACCGTGTATGCCTCGCACACTATCAACGTACTTTCTGCGAAAAGTCATTTCTACCGGCATGTCCACTTTGAGCGATTCCGGATCGCAATCGGTGATGTTGAAAGTGAACCTTCCTCCTCCTTCGAAGTCAACCACCCCGTACATCTCCGGGGGGCTGGCACTGAAGGCAAGACTGTCCATAGTGTAGCTGAAGAGCTTGCATTTCTTGTCGGAGAAGCGGTACTCTTCCATTTCGTCGATGGCTCCACAATCGGGGTTGACGCATATTCGTTGGGCAGGATACTGCGGGGTGCCGCAACGCTTGCATTTCGTTCCGCAGAGGGGCAGAATCGTCTTTCGTTCCCTCCACATCATCGATACCAGCGATGGCCCGACTTCCCCACGGAGGCCCATCTCTATTGGCACTACGTCGCGGTAGGACGAAAACCTCTCATAGTTGGTTAGCTCTTTCCTTGAAGCCAGATAATTCTTTATCCCTATTCTGTCCCCGGCCTTCTCGATTTGCTCGGTAACCTGGAAGAACAGGGCATCGCTTCCGTTGCCGTAGCTGGCAAGGAGTATCTTGTCTCCTGGCTTGGCGTCTTCGAGGGCGGCGACGAGCATCATCAGAGAATGAGCAGTGCCGGTGTCTCCTATGGTGGTAAGCATCTCCTGCTGGATTTGAGCGGGGTCGAGTTGCAGTCTCTTCGCTATCCCTGCGTGCTCTCTGAGGTAGATGCAGGGATAGATAACTTTAGCGAAGTCCTTGATCTCCAGCCCGTATTTCTGCAACAAGCCGGAGATAGCCTCGGGTATGAACTTGGTATACCCTTCGTCTCGAATCCACCTGTCTTCCCACATACGGTTGAACTTATCCCCATCCGCCCTCCACTGGTCCATGAAATCGTAGGAAAGGGAATAGAAGCCCTCCAGGCTGGCGATGACGTCACTATTCCCCAGGATTAGAGCTGCAGCACCCTCTCCGAAGATCACTTCTTGAGGGCTGCCAGCCTTCCCCAAACGGCAATCGGAGGCACATACCAGGATATTTTCATCTGATCCCGCTTTTACCGCGTCACAGGCAGCGAGCAAAGCGCCTGTCCCAGCCTTGATAGAATCGCTGAAGTCGCTGGTTCGGATATCAGGGCGCAGGTCAAGGGCAGTGGCGATTATTCCTGCGTTTTGTCTTTCCCTGTAGGGTGGAGTAGTGGTGGCGAAGTACAAGCCGTCGATCTTCTCCCTTTCGATTTCATCCAGACAGTCTATGGCAGCAGCTACCGCCATGGTGAGGCTGTCCTCGTCATAATTGGCTACTGCCTTCTCCCCCGGCAGGGAGGCTGCTGAAGTCGACCATCCCGTGGCGGCTGATAAGGTCTTGCGGACTATCCGTTGCAGTGGGATGTAAGCGCCATAAGATGTTATCCCGGCCATTTGCCCTCCTTTCGTCAATGAAAATTATACCACCCAGCCCTCGTGCTAGCAATTATGCTGCCTGTGCTTCCTGTGGCGGCTTGCCCCGTATGGTGGGTGGAACGAAGAGAAACCCACCGCATATCGCTCGGGATTAGCGGGATCCGCTGGCGCTTCACCACCATACGTTTTCGATGAGCAGCTGGCTACCCCTTCAACCGAAAACAAACTCGCTAATGGCGGAGAAATATTGCTGCATGCCGACCAGCATTATGTCGTTATGGCCGGCTCCGGGGATTGTCAGCAGCTTTTTATCCTCTGAGCCTACGTTCTGGTAGAAGACCTCCGCCTGCTCATGGGGGATTATCTCGTCGTATTGCCCGTGGATTAGCAGGACGGGCATGGTGATAGAGTGGATCTTCTCCAGGGTTGCCTTCTCGAACTCCCCCAGGTTGGGAGATTGGAATATAGGGATCAGGTAGCTCAGCAGCCGGCCCGCGCTGGCAAACCCGCTTTCTATTATCAATCCCTTAAACTCTTGGAGATCGCTTGAGGCCAGCTCGACGGCGGAGAGGCTCCCCAGAGATCTGCCCATGACGAATAGAGGGCCTCTGTAACCACTTGCCTGTAAGGTGTCTCGAAAGTAGTTGAATATGATGTGGGCATCGGCAACCGTGTTGGAGAAAGACGGCATGCCACCACTTTGGCCGTATCCTCTATAGTCCGCTACGAACAGATTAATGCTCTCCCCCTTGTAAAGGGAGGCGATCCCGTCGTAGTCGTAGACCACCTCTCCATTACCATGGAAGAACAGGATGGAGGGCGCGCTCTCGCTGGCGGGATAGAAGCGGCAGGATATGGATATGCCATCTTCCACAGGTACTGAATGATCCACTGCGCCAGGTGGGGGTGGTGCCCAGTCTTCTCGGGGATAGAAGACGAACTGCAGGATGTGCGGTTGGTCCAGCCTGGAGTAATCGATTCGGTGTGACATGAGCTGCTAGTCTATTCTAGCACTCGATTTGTTGCCTTTCAATTCCCCTGGTGCCATTGCGAGGAGCCCTCGTCCCCTGTCATAGCGAGCGCAGCGAAGCAATCGCCCGGTGGATTCCTGCTTCCGCAGAGCCTGCCCCATGCTCGACAGGGGGAATGACAACAAGCGTAGGGTGGGTGGAGTGAAACGCAACCCACCATCAGTAGCTTCGTCGCTCTTCGATAAATGGGTAGGTTGGCCGACGTCGGCCAACCTACCCACTCGGGGTGAACATAAGTACTATTAGCCGTTCGTGGTGAGCCCTTCGGCAAGCTCAGGGCTCCTCGCAATGATACGCAATTCCCGAAGCTTTGAAGTGACCCCTAGATTCAGGGCATGCCTCACTGTTGATTTGACGCAAATAGCCGTGCTTGCTTATAATAATTGCTCGGTGGCCAGTGGATTCGAGACTCTGGTCTGGAACCGCCGTTAACAGGACATATGAACGGATGCTCTCCTGCCCGTTTTGATTTTATTAAGCAACCCGGTGCCTAAGGGTGAGACTGCTGATCTTATGGAGAAACGCAGATGGCTGAACAAGAGATTGTGCATGTTGCGATAGCTCCTCCTGATACACTTGATGCAGACCTTGTAGGGAAGGTAGCAGCTATTGTCAATAAGGGTATCTATGACACACGACTTCTCCTGGCTGGCGGTTTCCCGAAGATCGTGGCCCACTGCCAGAGTCTGCAAGCGGCAGAATCGATAACACAGAGCCTTAGAGACGTGGGGCTGGTTGCGATTGTCTGTAGAGATACAGAGCTTCACAAGCGTTCACAGATCCTCAGCGCCCACACCTTGGAATTCGGGACGGGTGAAGTCCTGTTTCGGGATAAGAATGGCCAAGTAGTAAGAAAGAGGGCAAGTGATGTCTTTCTGATTTTGAAGGGGAGGAGGCAAACTCAAATAGAGACAGAGGTAACAACTACCAAAATGAAGTTTAGTTTGGGTGCGACGGCGCTTATGGGTGGCATTCCCATCTGGCGCAGAGTTCGAGATAAGAACAGGGATGTGTCATTCGAAACAGAATTCTTTGCCAGGTTGTACGATTGGAAACCAACGGAGCCGTGCGTAGAGATTCTCCAGCATGCTATTAATTATTCATTCGTGGGAGAACAGATGGCTGTCTCTTCACTAACAAACTTTAACACCGTGGTTGAGAAACTTAAGGGCGTATTCCCGCAGGCAGCTTTCGATAATAGTCTTGAGAAGACTCTCCAGGCAGCCGTGCCCTCAACCTCAGTTCAGGAAAAGCTGGAGATCGACTGTGAACTGATCTACCTGTGCCGCCTGGCGGCGCATGGCCTTAGCACGTTTAAATAGCCAGTATACGCAGTATTGTCACCACTCCGATATTCTCTGAGTCAACTGCAGAACGAGGGCATGCCCCTGCTCAGATTTGACGCAAATAGCCGCACTTGCTTATAATAATTACTCAGCAGCGCGGGATTCTAGCCGATAGTCTGGAACCACCGCTGTCAGGCCATATGAAAGGCTGCAGGAAAACATAAATCTAAACTTGGAGGAAGACCTGGTATGACAACTGAAGAACCACAGGAGTTGCTCGTCGAGAAGAAGGAAGACGGAAAGATCTGGATTATCACTCTCAATCGTCCTGACAAAAGGAATGCCCTCACCCTTGATATGATGTATGACCTTGAGGATATCTGGAAGGCTTATCAGGCTGATGAGGAGTCTCGTGTAGCTATCATAACAGGGGCTGGTGACAAGGCGTTCTGCGCGGGGGCCGATCTGTTCGCGCCCCCCAAAGTACAGAGGCCGGGTCCTTTCAGGATCCCCGCCTTCGGCCCGGAAGACGTCTGGAAACCGGTGATCGCCGCCATCAATGGCCATTGTATTGCAGGCGGCGCTTTGATCGCTCATGACTGCGACATCCGTATCGCTACGGAGCACGCTGAGTTCGGTATAGCCGAGGCCATGAGGAACATGCCGGCGAGCTGGATCCGCGACCTGACCCTCCATATGAACATAGGCCACTGCATGGAGCTCGTTCTCTGGGGCGATAAGAGGGTCTCTGCCCAGCGGGCCTACGAGATGGGCTTTTACAACAGGGTTGTACCTGCGGACAAGCTCATGGACGAAGCCATGGAGTGGGCGGACCGCATGTTGTCCCTGGCGCCCCGCGCGGTATGGAACTTCAAGGAGATAATCAAGCGGGGAGCGCACATGGAGCCCAAGCTGGGCAGGGTATTCGGCCAGGCACTGGAGCAGAACCTGAGGGGCATGGAGGACGGTGCGGAGGCCGGGGCTGCCTTCAGGGAGAAGAGGAAGCCTAACTTCAAGAACAAGTAGCGGATTCCTGGCACCTGGGGCAGAAATACGTGCCCCGGTTGCGAACTGGAATGCGTTCAATAGGGGTGGAACAAACCTTGCAGGTCTGTCCACCCCTATGTGCTACATAAAAAGCATTTTGTTGCTTCCCCTGTTCACCGCCGGGGCGGCGGTAGTCGCTGAAGGTAGCCCCGGCATTGGCTATCCCTTTTCTGAGCACCTGGCGTATAGCTTTATGCAGCCTCTTTATTTCGTCTTTCGAAAGGCCGTTGGCTATCCTCAGAGGATGGATGTTTGCGCAGAACAACGCCTCGTCGGCGTACATGTTGCCAATGCCAGCGACGATCTTCTGATCGCAAAGCATCGCTTTGATAGGAGATTTGCGATTGCTCAGTCTCTCGCTCAGGATCACGGGGGTGAAGTGGGGGTTTAAGGGCTCAGGACCGAGCTTGCTCTCTATTTCGCGCTCGTCCTTTATGAGTGATGCAGTGCCCAGCTTGCGGCGATCGCGGAAAAGCAACTCCAGGCCGTTATCAAGGCTGAATATCGCTGTTATGTAGGAGCTAAGCTCGGTGGGGGCATCATTTTTGTTCCTGAGCAGCAGCGAGCCCGTCATCCTCAAATGCAGTACCAGCGATTCACCGCTATCCAGGCGAAAGATGAGGTATTTTCCCCTCCTGGTCACCTCTTTGATCACCTGACCGGGGAGGCGCTGGCGAAGCTCCTCGGCCGAGGGTTGTAGTACCATTCTCGGCCAGAAGAGGGATACGCCGGTAAAACGATGACCTTCTACCTTGGGGCGAAGGTCGTTCACTATGGTCTCGACCTCTGGCAGTTCGGGCATTCTTTTTCTCTCCCTCCAACTACCTGTCTGAAGCCTCCCGATACTCCATCTCGTCCCAGTTCCGGCCCGTCTTGACATCTATCTTGAGGGGGACGCTGAGCTTCAGCGCCTCGGGCATTATCCGGAGCACTAACTGACTTAGTTCTTCCACTTCTTCTTGAGGCAGCTCGAAGAGGAGTTCATCGTGCACCTGGAGGATCATCTTCGCCTCCAGCCCCTTCTCATCCATCTCACGTTGAAGCTCGATCATCGCCATCTTGATGATATCCGCCGATGTGCCCTGGACCGGCATGTTTATCGCCATTCTCTCCGCCGCCATCCTCACCTGGCCGTTCGGGGAGTTGATCTCGGGTATGTAACGCCGTCTACCCAGGATCGTCTGTACATACCCTTTTTCAGCCGCATCGCGCTTGGTGGCGGTGAGGTAATCCTTGACCCCGCTGTATTTCTCAAAATATGCCTTGATAAACTCCGCAGCCTCCTGTCGGGAGAACTCGGTGGCCTGTTCCAATCCGTACTCGCTCATTCCATAGATCACGCCGAAGTTAACTGTCTTTGCGAATCGCCTCATCTGCGGGGTGACCTCTGAAAGCGGGACCCCGAACACCTGCGACGCGGTAGTAGCGTGAATGTCCTCGTCGTGGGCGAAGGCGGCGAGGAGTATGGGGTCCTGGGACAGGTGTGCCAGGGCACGCAGGTCGATCTGGGAGTAGTCGGCAGCAAGAAGCAGGGAGGATTCCTTCTCAGCGATAAACGCTCTCCTCACCTGCCTCCCTTCCTCGGTGCGCACCGGGATGTTCTGTAAATTAGGGTCGCTGGATGAGAGCCTGCCGGTAGTGGTGCCTGTCTGGTTGAAGCTGGTATGCACGCGCCCTGTATTTGGATCGACCAGGGCGGGAAGAGCATCGATATAGGTCGATTTCAACTTCATCAACTGGCGGTACTCAAGCAAGAGCTCGATAATGGGATGCGTCCCTTTGAGCCCTTCCAGAACCGGGGCGCCCGTAGAGTAGCCGCTTTTGGTTTTCTTTGTTCGGGGTAACCCGAGCTCGTCGTAAAGCACTGCTCCTAGCTGTTGAGTCGAGTTTATGTTGAACCTGTGACCGGCGCAGCTATATATCTCGCTTTCGAGCTTGACCAGCTTCTCACCCATCCCCCAGGACATCTCTCGCAGCCTGGAGGTGTCCAGAGCCACCCCATTGGTCTCCATTCGCAGCAGTACCGGGAGCAGGGGCATCTCGACTGTGGTGAACAACTCCCACAATTCCTGATCCTTGAGCTCTATCTCCAGTAGCTTGCTTAACCTGTTGGTCATATCAGCGTCGGCGCAGGCATAGTCTGATACCCTGGATATGTCTACCCAAGCCATCGAGATCCGCTTGGCATCGGTTCCGATCAATTCGCCTATAGATGTCATTTCTATGCCCAGCTTGGAGAAGGCCAGAGGCTTTAGTCCTATAGCCTTTTCTCCCAGGAGGTGGGCGGCTATCATGGTGTCGAAGCCGAGGTTCTCCACGCTCACCCCGTATTTAAGGAGAACAGCCATGTCGTACTTGCCGTTGTGGGCTATCTTGACCACTCCGGGGTCTTCCAGAAGAGGTTTGAGTGCGGCAATGACCTCGGACAAGCCCAGTTGATCTCCTGCCGTGTGCCCCACAGGTAAGTACCAGGCCTTTCCTGGTGCCATAGACAATGATATGCCGACCAGCGCTGCTTGTCTTGGGTCAAGTCCCGTAGTCTCAGTGTCGATGGCGAATGATTCGAGATGGGACAAAACGTTTATAACCTCTCCAAGTGACTCCGCTGTGTCGACGATCTTATATTCAACAGCTTCCCTGCTGACCTGTGTCTCTAATCGAGCGATTGCCTGCCCCTCAACAATGTTCTCAGGCAGCTTGGGCAGGAGGCTGGCGAACTCCAGCTCGCGGAAAAGCTCGGCTACCCTATCCCGCTTGTATGTGCTGACGCGGCAGGCAGTCAGATCGAGAGCCACTGGCACATCTGTGACGATAGTGGCGAGCTCCTTGCTCAGCTTCGCTTGCTGTTCACCGTCCCTTAACAATCTCTGCACCCTTTCGGGAGCCACTTCATCGATGTGGTCGTATGTTCCCTCGACGCTTCCGAATTGCTGGATCAGTTTTATTGCTGTCTTTTCACCGATGCCGGATACACCGGGGATATTATCTGACGGATCGCCCTTCAGGCCTCTCAAGTCGGAAAGCTGCTGGGGAAGAAGTCCATAGCGTTGCTGCACCGCTGCCTCATCGTAGGTAATGGTGTCGCTGAACGTCTTGCCAGGGCGGGGAGTAAGAACACTGACGTGGGGCGAGACTAGCTGAAATGTATCGGTGTCTCCGGTGACGATGATAGTGTCAATCCCTTCATCGCTTGCCTGCCGGCACAGGGCACCCAGAATATCATCCGCCTCGTAGCCTGCCACCTCGAAGAAGGGTATGTTAAATGCCTCGACCAGCTCCCGCACACGCTTGAACTGGCACTTGAGCTCGTCCGGGGCTGGGGGGCGATGTGCCTTGTAGTCCTCGAACTGTGTGTGCCTGAAGGTAGGGGCTGGGCTATCGAAGGCGATTGCCCAATGGGTTGGCTTAAACTCGGCAACCACCTTGAGCAGCATACTGGCGAAGCCGTAGACTGCCCCCATGGGCTCTCCGGTCTTGGTGACTGTGAGCATGGGCAGGGCATGGAAAGCTCGGTGGATCAGTGCGTGTCCGTCAAAGAGGAGGAGCGATTGTTCTTGATCTGGCATTGTATCCTCGTCCCAGAGGTTTTTTGACTTTGGATGGGAGACAGGCTACTATCTGGTCGCTCTGGCCCTGTTCCTAGGAGGGGCTCCGAAAACCCGGCAAAATGGGGGTAGCCTAGAGCATCTGCTCCAACCTACCCATGATTCTCAGATAAGCTCCTGAGCGTATTATATCAGAAAGAGGGAGGAGGTGATATTTTGGTCAGGATTGAAAGCCTCAGTTTTGGCTCAATTACGGTTGGGGGAAAGAAGTACCGGCGCGACGTTATCTTGCTGCCCGATGGGACGGTAAAACAGAGAAAAGGAGGCTTCTGGATATTTGGCAGCCACAGCTTTAAGAAGAACGAGATCGAGGAGCTGTCGAGGGCAGGTGCGGAGGAGATTGTGATTGGGACAGGTACGAATTCAAAGGCCGGGCTATCCAACGAGGCAAAAAGCTATGTTGGACAAGCCCAGCTACAGCTCCATACCTTGCCATCCCACGAAGCGGTTCCAGAGTTCAACCACCTCGTAGACCTGGGGAAGAAGGTAGCAGCAATAATCCATATAACCTGCTAGGTTTTGTTATATGGGTCTAACCGCTAATATGTGCCCGAGGCCGGTTCCTCACCGGGGTGCAACCCGCGCCACTTTGCGAGCAACTGCTCTTTGGTCTCTTCATGGTCGGGGTCAGCGACGCAGCAATCGACGGGGCAGAGGTCGACGCAGCGAGAGGTCTCGTGAGAGCCCACACATTCCGTACACCTGTCGGCGTCTATGACATAGATGGTATCCCCCTCGCTTATCGCCTGGTTGGGACAGTCGGGCTCGCAAGCCCCGCAGCTTATGCACTCGTCGGTAATCTTATAGGCCATCCTTTTTCCCTCCTCGCAGCTCTCTTGGCTAGGCTGCTTTAACTTTACTTATCATTCCCGACCCAGCTACTTCTGGGGCAGGCCAAATTTCTCAGCTAGGGCGACTGCAACATGCTCGGGGACAAGATTGGAGATGTCCCCTCCAAGTTGACAAGCCTCTTTGAGCAGACTAGAACTGAGAAACTGATATTCCAGGCTGGTCATCAGGCATACCAGCTCTATATCCGGAGCCAGCTTCTTGTTCATCAGCGCCATCTCGAATTCCCGCTCGAAGTCGGAGCTCATCCGCAGGCCGCGGACAATCACCCGGGCATTCACCTTCTGGGCAAAGCTAACGGTGAGCCCGGTGTAGGGCTCCACTCGTACGTTGGGTATATGGGTGACCGACTTTTTCATCAAGTCGACTCTTTCCCGGGTACTGAACATCAGGTGCTTCTGGGGAACGTCATAAACGCAGATAATCAATTCATCGAAGAGGGCTGCTGCTCTATTGGCTATATCGAGGTGTCCGTCGGTCACTGGATCGAAACTACCCGGGTATATAGCTTTGGTCACGAATCACCTTCATTATATTGATATACA
>Ga0209498_1000813_pt1 | contig 19270 bp, 18 predicted proteins | sample WalLakDeSediment_FD_184131 | JGI IMG/M metagenome (GOLD analysis project Ga0209498, IMG submission 184131) | Lake sediment microbial communities from Walker lake, Nevada to study Microbial Dark Matter (Phase II) - Walker Lake 11/02/13 Deep... | ecosystem: Environmental > Aquatic > Freshwater >... | reverse complement strand
TGGCTGTCCAGGCTATTACCAACCATAAAGCGCAGTTGATGACCCTGGCCAACAACAGCAGCCAGAGCATTGTCCGGCGGGGCGGTGGGGCGCGGGATATTGAGGCCCGCGTTTTTTTGGATTCACCGGTCGGCCCGATGCTAATTGTTCACCTCCTGTACGACACGCGAGATGCCATGGGAGCTAATGCAATCAACACGGCTGTGGAGGCCATTGCCCCAATGGTGGCCGATCTGACCGGGGGACGGATCAATTTGCGCATTCTTTCCAATTTGTCGGACCGGCGGCTGGCCACGGCCCGCTGCATCATACCGGCGGCCAGCTTAAACGGCCGTGACGGACAGTCCGGACAGGCAGTGGCCCGGCTCATTGCTGAAGCCAACGCCTTTGCTGTGGTAGACCCCTACCGGGCCACCACCCACAATAAAGGTATCATGAATGGCGTGGATGCCGTCTGCATTGCCACCGGCAACGACTGGCGGGCGGTGGAAGCTGGCGCTCACGCCTATGCGGCGCGGAATGGTCACTACACCAGCCTCACCGATTGGCGCGTCGATCAGCGCGGCGATCTGACTGGCGCGATCACCTTGCCTCTGGCGGTCGGCGTGGTTGGCGGCGCCACCCGCGTCCATCCCACCGCCAAAATTGCCATGAAGATATTGAACGTGGCTTCAGCTGATGAACTGGCGCACGTCATGGCCTGTGTGGGCCTGGCTCAAAATCTGGCGGCGATTAAAGCCCTGGCTACGACCGGCATCCAGCAGGGTCACATGCGCATGCACGCGCGTCAAGTGGCGCTGGCGGCCGGCGCCAGTAATGGCCAGGTGGAGCAGATCGCCGCCCAACTGGTTTCGGAACAGAATATCCGCGTGGAGCGGGCCAGGGAGCTGTTGCAGATGGTGGTCAGTGAACAGTGGTCAGTCATCAGTGAACAGTGAGAAGTAGTTCACCAAACGACTAAATGACCAAACGACTAACGAGGACAAAATGAGTGAATTTCAGCTACCAAATGGATTAATGCGGCCGGATCGGGCGGTGGGGATTGTGGGCTATGGCGCTTACGTGCCCCGTTTCCGGTTGCCGGCTGCCGAAGTGTCAAAAATGTGGACCGGCGGCGTGGGCGGCACGCCGATTAAGGAAAAGGCGGTCAATGGGCTGGACGAAGATGTCGTCACCATGTCCATTGAAGCGGCGCGTAACGCCCTGCTGCGCGCCCAAATTGACCCCCAGCGGATTCGCGCTGTCTGGGTCGGCAGCGAAAGCCACCCCTATGCGGTCAAGCCCACCAGCACCATTGTCGCCGAGGCGATTGGCGCGGTGCCCAGCACCCAGGCCGCTGACTGGGAGTTTGCCTGCAAAGCTGGCACCGAAGCGATGCAGGCGGCCATCGGCTTTGTCGGTTCGGGTATGGCCCATTATGCCCTCAGCATCGGCATGGATACAGCCCAGGGACGGCCGGGTGACGCACTGGAATATACGGCCGCGGCCGGCGGCGCGGCCATGCTCCTGGGCCCGGCCGCTGAGTCGGCGGCGATTCTGAACGGCTCCTACTCCTTTGTGACCGATACCCCCGATTTCTGGCGGCGGGCCCATGCTCAGTACCCGTCCCACGGCGACCGCTTTACCGGTGAACCGGCCTACTTTAAGCACATTGTCGGTGCGGCCGAGGCGTTGATGGGTGAGTTAAACCGGACCTCGGCCGATTACCAATGGGCCATTTTCCACCAGCCCAACGCTAAGTTCCCGGAGCGGGTGGCCCAGATGCTGGGCTTTAGCAAGGAGCAGATTATGCCCGGCCTGCTCAGCCCCCGTATCGGCAACACCTACGCCGGTTCCGCGGTGATTGGCTTGACGGCCGTGCTGGACATTGCCCAGCCAGGTGACCGGATTCTGCTGGTCAGTTACGGTTCCGGCGCCGGTTCGGACGCCTTCGACATTGAAGTGACCGACCGTCTGCTGGAAATCCGCGACCGCGCCCCTAAAACAGAGGAGTATATCGCCCGCCGCTCGGTGATCGATTACGCTACCTACAGCCGCTACCGCGACAAGATTAAAATGTCTTAAGTGAGAAGTGAGAAGTGAGGAGTGAAATCACTTTTCACTTCTCACTTCTCACTCCTCACTCTTCATCAGCGAGAACAGAAAACATGACGAATGTATCGATAATTGGTATTGGCCAGACCGAAGTGGGGGAACATTGGGACGTTTCCTTGCGCCATCTGGCCTGGTATGCAATTGAAGCTGCCCTGGATGACGCCGCCACAACGTCGATTGACGCCATTTACGTGGGCAATATGCTGGCGGGCGACTTGAGTGCCCAGGATCATTTGGGGGCGCTGATTGCCGATTTCTCCGGCCTGCGTGGTGCGGATGCGGTTACGGTGGAAGCGGCTGAAGCTTCCGGCGGCGCTGCCATGCGCCAGGCGGTGCTGGCGGTGCAAAGTGGGCTGGTGGAGACGGCCCTGGCCGTCGGTGTGGAGAAGGTGACGGATGGTGCGGGTAGTGGTCTGGTCAAGGCTGTTTCTACTGGTCTTGATGCTGATTATGAAGCCGTCCATGGCCAGACGGTGGCCGGGGTAGCGGCTCTCATGATGCGTCGCTATCTGCATGAATATGGTCTGGAGCTAAGCGATTTTGCCGGTTTTAGCGTCAATGCCCACGCCAATGGCGCTGACAACCCGATAGCCATGTTCCGCAACCGGCTGAAAGCGGAACGCTTCGCCGACGCGCCGCCGGTGGCTACGCCGGTAACCCTGTTTGACATGGCGCCTCTAGGCGACGGGGCGGCGGCGGTTATTGTGACCCGCAGTGACCGGGCTGACGACATGACGCCCAAGCCGGTGCGGGTGGTTGGTTCCGCCTTGGTTACGGGTACCATTGGCCTGCACGACCGGCAAGATCCGCTCTGGCTGGAGGCGGCGGCCCGCAGCGCTCAAAAGGCGCTGGCCATGGCGCAGTTAACGCCTGACGACATTGATCTATTTGAGGTGCATGACGGATTCACCATATTGGCCGCCTTGTCCCTGGAAGCCGCCGGTTTTGCCGCCCGCGGTCAGGGTTGGCAGTTGGCCCGCGACGGTGAGATTGGGCGCAACGGCCGTATTCCCATTAGCACTTTTGGCGGCTTGAAGGCACGGGGTAACCCGCTGGGCGCGACCGGCCTCTATCAAATTGTTGAAGTTGCCCGGCAGCTGCGGGCTGAAGCCGGCGCCTGCCAGATTGAGGGCGCCCGTATTGGCATGGCTCAGAATCTGGGTGGTAATGGGGGCACGGCCGTTACCCACATTTTGCAGGCCAGCCGTTTCTAAGCAGGCGGTCATCTGACTCATCTAAGGTTAATCATGGCGTCATGGGCACGGCCGTTCGGCGGTGACAATGACGCCATTTTCCGGTTTTAGGGGCAAAAAAGGGCGCCTGATAGTTTTTGACACTGTTTTTGCTGGCGCTGGCAGGGAATGAAAGTGTCGACCATCATAATCAGGGGTTGTAACTGGTGGCAAAGGATCACACAGAGTTTTGATTGTTAGCCACGTTGGGCAATCTAAATAAGGATGGTTGATTAAAATGGAACTCTCACGTCATTGGCGGCTACAGAAACAGCGGTATGGATTAGTTGGTGAAACGTGCGATCATTGCGGCGTCAAGCTTTTCCCGCCGCGCGATGTTTGCCTGGTGTGCGAAGCGCCGGCTCAAGAGCTATACACCTTCACCGGGTTGGGGGAGGTCTATTCCTACACCACGATCTATGACGCGCCCGCCGGTTTTGAGCAATATGCGCCTTACACTGTGGCCCTGATCAAGCTGGAAGAAGGCCCCCTCGTCACAGCGCAGTTGACCGATATGGACCACAATCAGGTCGAGATTGGCATGCCGGTAGAGATGGTCACCCGCAAACTGCGCGCCGAGGGCGAAGAGGGCATGATTGTCTACGGCTATAAATTCCGCCCGGCCGTGCCGGTCGGCATCACCGCCTGATCCTTCGTTATTGCTTTAGTTCAATTTGGAGAAGCCTGGCTTGCTAGCAAGCCAGGCTTTTTTGTTGGCCCCCGTTAGTCTGAGGCTACGGCGGCCCTTTGGCTCAATGCGGCCGCTTTGGCTCAATGCGGCCGCATCACAAACCGCCGCTGCCGCCGCCGCCAGATCGTCTCCCCGCTGTAAATGGCCAGCGCCAGCCAGATGATGGCAAACCCGATCAACCGGGCCAGCGTAAACGGCTCATCGTAAATGACCACGCCAATCAGGAACTGCAAGGAGGGGGCGATATACTGCAAAATGCCCAGCGTGGTCAGCGTCACCTGGCGGGCTCCGGAAGCAAAAAGGAGCAGGGGAATGCTGGTCGCCGCGCCGGTAAAGATGAGCAAGCTGCTGATCGACCAGGAGATATGGCCCAGGGCGGCTGTGCCGCTGCGCTCCAGCAGGAGCAGATAGACCAGGGCCGGCAGAAAGAAGACGGCCGTCTCCAGCGTCAGCCCTTCGCGGGAATTCAGCGTAGCCGTCTTGCGCAGCAGCCCGTAAATGGCAAAAGTGAAGGCCAGCGTCAGCGAGATCCAGAGAACCACCCCATAGCTCAAGGCCAGGTAGACCACGCCCACAATGGCAACGCCAATGGCCAGCCACTGCCCGCGGCGCGGCCGTTCGCGCAGAAAAATGACGCCCAGCAGCACGTTGACCAGCGGATTGATGAAATAGCCCAGGCTGGCATCGACAATGTAGCCGTTGTTGGTGGCCCAGATGTAGGTTAGCCAGTTGACGCCCAGCAGGGTGGCGCTGGTCACAAAGAGGAGGAGGGTGCGGGGTTGGGTAACGGCCGTTTTCAACCAGCCCCAGTTGCGGTGCCAGGCCATCAGCCCCATCATAAAGACAAACGACCAGAGCATCCGGTGGGCCAGAATCTCGGTCGCCGCTACTTCCTGGAGCAGCTTCCAGTAAACGGGCAGCAGCCCCCACAGGAGATAGGCCCCAACAGCCGCCAATATGCCTCTATTGGCCATGGTTTAGCAGGTGAAGTGCCAGGCACGGAGCGGGCTTTTGGTCGTTGGTCAATTGTCGTTCGTCGGCAGGAGCCGTTACCGCTCCGGAATCGGCCGCGGCGGGCAGGCTTCCAGGTTGTCCGGGTCGGGCAGGTCAATCAGAATGGGCTTGACGCCGACCCGGTCATTGAAGGGGGAAATGGCCACATCCTCATGTATCAGGCCGGCCCACATCGGCTGCGGGTTGCGGGCGCCCAGGCTGCCCATAATGCGAATGCTGCCAGTTACTACCGCCCTCTGCCCCGGCATCAGGTAGTAATGGCCGTCAATCTCCTCCAGCTGGTCGTAGCTGCCAATGGCCCAGCGGAAGGGATAGTCGCTGAGCTGATTTTCGAAGCCAATACCCACCCGCCAGGCGCCCGACTCCGTTGGCCAGCCAATGGTGTTGTAATTCCAGTTGGAGTCATAGGTGGTGCCTACCGCCGGACCGGTTGTCCGGATGGGGGCCGCCCCATAATTTTGCACGGTGAGGGTGAAAGTCAAGGTGTCGCAGACCAGTACGGCCGTGCTGCTGAAAGCGACCGTATCTCCCGAGGCGGGAGAGATAATGTCCGCCCGCGGGATGCCGCCAAAGCGAATGGTTAATGGCTCTTCCACCCGAATCCGCTGCCCTTCCCGATCCTCGGCAATGGCGATGATGGGGTAGGTGCCGTCTGGGGGGGGTAGGGCGTCCCGATCCACGCCACCTTCATAGTCATAATAGTGCCGGCCCGGCATACCCGCCGGCAGCTCCCGCTCCAGCCGGGCGATGGGCATCTCGATGCCCTCATCGGTCAGCAGAAAGACGCGCACCTGGGCCTCTTTTTGCAGGTCAAACTGGATTTTGACCCGGTCGTCAATGCCGTCCCGATTGGGGCTAAAGACAGAGCGGTCCAGCTCAAAGCCGCGCATTTCCGGCAGGTCGCGCGACGCGCCGTCAATGATCAGGCTGCCCGTTTGCCGGTCGCTGTAGCCGCTGTCGTCTCGGGCTTCGACGACCCAGGTGTAACGGCCGTCTTTCAGCAGCCGGGCAAGGATTTCACCTTGAATTGTTTCGCCGGGCAGCCGGTACCCTTCCACCACACCGCTGAACAGGACCCGGTATTCGCCTGCCCCGCGTGGCTGCTCCCGCCGGAAATAGAATCGTTCGCCGGCCTCATTCTCAAAGTAGATCGAAACCAGGGCGTTGCGGCTGATGACGTAGCTGATCAAGGTGGCGTCCCGCACCCCATCGGCGTTAGGGCTGATTTGCTCATCCTGGAGAGAGGCGCTGCGCACCAGACGGCCGTCGCCCCATACCGCCAGCCAGCCGCCGGCAATAGCGACGGTCACCACGGTTAAGGCCACCAGCGCCACGATAGCTATGGAAAGAAATGGTCGTTTCATAGCCGTAAGTTTACCAGAGGGGCACGGCAGGGCAACCAAAATGGGCAGGGTATGAGAAAGTGCCGTGACCAAATCATTGCGCCTACCTCCATTTTGAAGATAATGGGCGTGGTTGGGTCAGGCTGCCTTTGAATTGCCGGCCCGCCTGGAGGTTACCTGTGGCCATTGAACCCGGCACAAAGCTGCAAGACCGGTATGAAATATTGAATGAGTTGGGCCGCGGCGGCATGGGCTCGGTTTTTAAAGCCCACGATCCGCTGCTGGACCGGATTGTGGCCATCAAAACGCTGTCAGCTGCCCTCTCGGCCGATGAAAGCTTCATTCGCCGTTTTCGGCATGAAGCGCGGGCCGTGGCCCGGCTTAACCATCCCGGCATCGTGGGCATCTTTGACGTCGGTCAGGAAGGGGCGGTTTCCTTCATCGTGATGGAATATATTGCCGGTGGTTCCCTGGCCGATCTGCTGAAGCGGGAAACGCGGCTGCCGCCGCTGCGGGTGGTGCAGCTGCTGGAACAGGTCGCGACGGCCCTTGACTTTGCCCATGGACGGGGCTTTGTCCACCGGGACATCAAGCCCGCCAACGTTCTGCTGGATGATCATGATCGCACGCGCCTGACTGATTTTGGTCTGGTCAAATTTGAGGATATCAGCCTGACGCTGCCCGGTCAGATGATGGGCACGCCAACCTACATGGCGCCAGAGCAGATCACGGGCGAGGATGTCGGTGGTGCTACCGACATTTACGCCCTGGGCGTGGTAGCTTATGAAATGTTGACCGGCGCTCCCCCCTTTACCGGGGCTATGGCGACGGTATTTGATGGCCACATCCGCCGCGACCCGCCGCCCCCGCAGACGCTCAATCCGAATTTGCCCCCTGACCTTGAACCAATCCTACGCCAAACCCTGGCCAAGAATCCGGCTGACCGTTTTGACACGGCCGCTGACTTTGTGGCTACCCTTCGCCAGTTTTTCACCGCCAGCTCGCCGCCCGTTTTTGGGCCACAGGTCAGCAGTCCCGCGGCTGGTGCGAAACCGGCCAGCGTTCCGCCGAGCGGTGGCTATCCGGCCAGCGGCGGTCTGGTTCAACCTAGCCAGCCGCCCCCGCTGACTGAAGCTGCCCCGCCGCCAGCGCCGAAGAAGTCGAATTTCTTAACCATTTTCGGCGGCTTGACCGGCCTGCTATTTCTTTGTTTTTGCCTGGCGGTTAGTCTCTATTGGGCCGGTTCACGTTTGGGCGGTGACGAGACAACGGCCGTGGCTCAGGCGACGGCTACGACGGCTCCGGCTATTGATCTACCGGCTATTCCCCTGGCCGGTAATGAGGAGACAGCCACCGCCGAACCAGAAACTGAGTTGCCGGCTACCAGCCTGGCCGACGTGCGTCGCTCCGTTGTCCAGATTGAAGCCCAGGGCAGCTTTGTCGATCCCCAATTTGGCTTACAGCTCAATCAGGCCGGGCGCGGCTCCGGTTTTGTGATTGCCGCTGATGGCCTGGCCGTCACCAACAACCACGTCGTCACCGGGGCGGGCTTGCTGCGCGTTTATGTAGAAGGGGAATCACGGCCGCGCAGTGCTCGCGTTCTGGGTGTTTCTGAATGTTACGATCTGGCCGTCATTCAGATTGATGGCCAGCCGCTGCCGCCCCTGGTCTGGTACGAAGGAGCGGTGGCTGTGGCCCAGACCGTCCACGCCGCCGGTTTCCCGTTGGGACAAACGGAATTTTCTCTGACCAGTGGCGCCGTGGTAGCTACCGAGGCGACCGGCATCACTGATTGGGCCGCCCTGGATTACGTCATTGCCCACGATGCCCCTATTAGCCCGGGCAACTCCGGTGGGCCGCTGGTGGATGATGACGGCCGTCTCCTGGGCGTCAACTATGCTTCGGCCGCAGCCCAGAATCAGTACTTTGCCATTGGCCGGGAGCAGGCGTTGCCCATAATTGAGCGGCTGCGCCAGGGCCAGGATGTGTATGCCATCGGCATCAATGGCGTCGCCGTCAATGATGGCGCCGGCCTGGCCGGGATTTGGGTCTCATCGGTGAAAGCCGGATCACCGGCCGATCGGGCCGGCATTCTGCCCGGCGACGTTATTACCATGATGCAGGGTCTGCTCCTGGCTACCGACGGCACCATGGACGATTACTGCGCCGTCCTCCGCAGCCATGGGCCAGATGACACCCTGAGCATTGAAGTGCGCCGGCTGGAGACCGAGGAAATCCTGGTGGGGCAGATCAACGGCCGGGTTCTGGAAACCAAGACACTCCTTTCCACCCTGGATCAGGCGGTGAGCAGCAGCGGCGACAGCTACAGCGGTTATCAAGACTTTGTCGATGCGGCTGAGGTCATCAGTCTGGCGCTGCCCGTCGAGTGGCGCGATATCAATGAGGGAGCCTGGAACATTGACGATGAAACGGTGGGTCTCTCCATGGCGGCGGCGGCTAACCTGGAGGCCTTTTATGCCACCTGGACCGAGCCGGGTATCTTCCTGGGTGCGTCACGGCTGTTGGCCAGCGACTTTGATGAAAACAGCTTCCTGGACGCTTTCGATTTCAGCACCGATTGCACCTACGACACCCGTTACACCTACAGCGACCCGCTCTACACCGGCGTCTATGACCTCTGGCTCAACTGCGATGGCAGCGATACGGCCTTCTTTGTGTTGGCGGCAGTGCCTGAGGACGGCGCCTTTCTGATTTTGATTCAGGTCGTTTTGGTGACGGATGCCGATCTGGAAGCCTTGGGCCAGATTTTGGACACCTTTGTTGTGGCCCCTACTTTGCCTTGAGACTCTGTACCCCCAACACCCTCTCCGGGTGCCAGGTACGGCGCTGTACCACTCTGGATGTACCGGGGTCATTCGCCCCGTGCCTGGCACTGGCCAGTAAAGAAGTTGTTTTTGCTCCACCTGTGGGCCAATGTTACAATGTGATCGGTGATATCCCCTGGCGCACCTCGTCTGTCCGGCTCGCCCCTGCGGCGTTCCCGGGTCACAAAGGTTTTTCTGCGCCATTTGATTTTTAGACGCTCTAAGTTCGATAGACAATGAAGAAAAACTACGGCACTGATCGTTTCTGGCCTTTTGCGGAAGGCGGTGGCTCAACCATTGCCATCGTGTTGCTTATTCTACTGCTGGTGGCCCTGCTCTGGCTCTTTCTGCCGGGCGGGCTGTTGGTGGACATCATTCTCTTCATTGTTGCGCTGGTTGCCTTTGTCGTTCTTTACTTCTTCCGCGATCCCAACCGGGAAGTTGTGCGCCAGGCCGGCATTGTGCTTTCGCCGGCCGATGGCAAGGTTGTCTCCATTAGCCGTGAACATGAGCCGATCTACTTGCAGGATACGGCCGTGCGCGTCAGCATCTTTCTCTCCGTATTAGACATTCACGTGCAGCGTGTGCCTCTCGATGGCAAGGTGCTGCGGGTTGATCACAAACCTGGCCGTTTTCTGCAAGCCTTCAAGCCGGAGGCGTCGGAAGTCAATGAGTACATCGCCATGCTGCTGGAAACCAGCTATGGTCCGGTTTTGGTCAAGCAGATTGCCGGCATTCTGGCCCGGCGCTGCGTCAATTTTGCCGAGGTAGGCGAAAGGGTGCGGATGGGCGAACGGTTTGGGCTAATAAAATTCGGCTCTCGCGTAGACCTCTTTCTGCCACTTCGGGCCGAGATTTTGGTGAAGGAAGGTGAGCACGTTTATGCTGGCTTGACCCCGCTGGCCCGTATAACGTCTGGAGGTGAGGATGGAGACTAAATATCGCTATCTAATTCCCAATGGTGTGACCTTTTTGTCTCTGGCAGCCGGATTTACGGCCATTTTGGCAGCTGCCACAGGCAACCTCGTCTGGAGTGGTGTGCTGATTCTGACCAGTTACATCTTGGACTTGTGTGACGGTGCTCTGGCCCGTCGACTCAAGGCCGGTTCTGAGTTCGGTTTACAGCTAGATTCCCTGACCGATATTGTTAGCCTGGGTACGGCCCCGGCCGTTCTGGCCTTTTTCTATTTGCAGCAGGCAGGCATTACCGGTTGGTGGCTTTGGCCCCTGGTAATCCTGTTCCCGCTGGCGGGGGCGTACCGCCTGGCCCGCTTTAACCTGCTTCCGCCCAAAACGGGGCAGGTCGATTCAGTAGGCCTAACTATTTCCACCGCCGGGGCTATCATTCCCCTGGCCGTGTTGTCAAATCTTTCTACCCCCGGCGGTTTTGTGCCCCCTATCTTGGTGGCCCCCTTGATGTTCATTCTCTGTCTGCTTATGGTGAGCCGTATTCCCTTTCCTTCTTTGGGGCAGGTGCTCTCCCGCCGCCGCTTGAACTACCTCTACCTGGCGCTCATTGGCACCACGTTGTTCTGGCTGCAATGGCCGGTGGTGACGACCTGGTTTGTCTTTACCGGTGGTTATCTTGGTGTTAGCCTGGCCCGGGCTGGTTATTTAACGGTGAGTAACCGGTAGCGGCTGGCTTAACGACCGTACAGTCCCCATGGCACCACTGCACTACACTCTGGCCGGCAATGGTCTGCACCTGCTGGCGACTCTTACGCGGACTACCGGCCGTTACCAGGTGGAGGGGGTGGATCATCTGCTGGCAGCCAAGGCGGAGGGGCCGCTGCTGCTGACGGCCTGGCACGGCATGACCATGATGCTGGCCGGCTTTTTTCTCAATCATTATGAGGATCCCGGCCAGCTGCTGCTGATTTTACCCGATGACTGGCATGGCGAAGTTTTAACTGTCTGGATCAAGAAGATGGGGGCGCAGCCTTTTCCTATGCCCTTGACCGGTGAGGGGGGTATGAGCGCTGCCCGCCAATTGGCCCGCCTGGTGCGGCTGCTGCGGGAAGGCAACGATGCCTACATTACGCCGGATGGGCCGGACGGGCCGGGCTACCAGGTGAAGCCGGGGGTCGTTTACCTGGCGCAAAAGACAGGCGCGGCCATTTTGCCCCTGGGCGCCTATACCCGCAGCGCCTACCGGGTCAACCGCTGGGACCAATACGTGGCCCCTTATCCCTTTAGCCGTATTTCGCTGGTGATTGGCGCGCCGGTGCCGGCTGAAGGGGATACGGCCGTGGTGAGCCAGCAGATTCAGACGGCGCTGCACCGGGTAACGGCGCAGGCGGCGGCCAACTATTACGAGAAGAGATAACGAACGATGGCAGATTTCGGTTTGTGGTGGCGCAGATTTCAGGGCAACGCGATGTTTGCCTATTTTCGGCTGGTGACCCGCACGGCGCGCTGGCAGTTTGAGGGGCGGGAAAATATTCAGCTGGCGCGGGCCAGTGGACGGCCGTTGATTTGGGCCATGTGGCACGGCCAGCTGATGCCCTTCATGCATTATGGTGATCGCTTTGAGGATGCCGGCAAATTCGCCATTATCACCGTGGGTGACGACCGGTCAGACATTTTGGGCACTTTTGCCGAGCGGCTGGGGGCAGCCAGCACCCATCCGGTTGACATGAACAGCTCCTCAATGGCCGGTGGCCGGGCGGTGCTGCGGGTCATCGCCGCTTTGAAGGAGGGCCAGCAGACATTCCTGGCGCCCGATGGCCCTGATGGCCCCCCCTTTGTTCCTAAGGCAGGTATCAGTTTCCTGGCCCGTAAAGCGATGGCGGTCGTGATGCCCGTCGGCGTCTGGACGCGCCAGGCGGTGCAGTTGCGCCGCTGGGATCGCTATCTGGTTGCTTTTCCTTTTGCGCGCATGGTGGCTGTTTTTGGCGCGCCTATTCTGGCCGAGCGGCGCAGTGATGACCAGACGCTGCGCGATCAGATTGCGGCCGCCATGACCAGGGTCCGCTACCGGGCGCAGCAGTTGGCCGGCGAATCCCCCTGGCCTTAGCTAATCCTCGTCGTTCAAGTAGGCCTTGGCAACCGCCTCCTTGATCAAAGATTGATACGGCACCCCCATTTTATTGGCCTTTTCCTTGACGGCATCTAACAGATACTCAGGAAAGCGAATTGAGACCGGAACAGAGCTCGGTTTCAGGTTAGGAAAAGAAACCTTGTCAAAGTCGGCCGGCTGGAAATGACGGCTCAGATCTATCTCTGACCAGAATTCGCGCTCTTCATCCTCATCGGCAAATGCCGGTAAATCAATCTTCTTGCTCATACAATGGTCGCTCCTTCTGGTTCATATCTCTGGCAGAGATAATGCGGATGCTTGTATCACGAATGGTAAAGACAATGAACAGAAGGCGTTCTGCGCGTGTCTTGCCTAACAGGATGTACCGCTCCTCAGTGGCACTCGAATGAATTGTGTCTTTGGCCAATCTCTTGTGGGCGTCGAAAAAAGCTTGCTCGATTTCAGAATTACTGACGCCATGTTTGAGCCAGTTCTTGTCCCGATTGCCATCATCCCAGGCAAATGAAATTGGTTCAGGCAAACGAATCATTTTGGTTTATTGTAATACCAGGTATATACAATTGTCAATGCGGTCGCTTCAATAACCGCAGCAGGGCGCTGATTGCGATTATTGGTACAACCAGAGGAGCACGCGCGGGGTGATGTAGCCTTCAACCAGGGCTGCCGCCAGTAGCAGGGGGATAACCAGACCAATGAAGACGCGGGCAAAGTCGGCTGCAGCTAGCAGCCAGCTTTCGCTGATCAGCTGTTCGCGGGGTGGGGCGATGATAATGGCATGCCAGCGCAAGGCGGCGGCCGCCGCCAGCAGCAGCGCCGGCAGCTCCAGGGTAGCGTGGGGCAAGACGGTGCCCACCAGAAAGCGGAGCGGCTCACCCCCGGCCAGGGCAAACTGGGCTGTCAGGTAACTCAAAACAGCCCAGGGAAGCATAAAGATAACCACGCCCATGACGCCAAAGCTGAACAGCCCCAAGATGGCCGCCAGGGCCAATACCCGCAAATTGTGTAGAAAGATGACGGTCGGCAGGTCGCCGACGATAAGCTGTAGCTGCTGGGCATTGCTGACAATCCGCTCGTAGGTTAACTCGCCCTGCAGCGCTTCGGGGAAGGGGAAAAGCAGGGTAGCTGCCAGCCCTCCCAGGATGCTCAGGACTAACACGCCCAGCAGCACGGCCACCGGCAGCCGCAGCGCCGGCAGGAAGGCAAACAGATGCCGGTACCAGAGCCGGATCGAGGGGTAACGGCCGTCCTTGCGCCGCATGGTAAAGCGGTTCCAGGCCAGCCGTGCCATCCAGCCCAGCCGGATATGGTCAATATCCCGTCCCAATAACTCTTCCCGGTTGAAGAGATGAATGCCCATGCGCACCAGGATGAGTGAAGTCACCAGCAGTCCGGCAATGATCAGCCAGAGTACGGTGGCATAGGTGCCCCAAAACATAATCACTGCCTCGGCCTGCAGCAGGAGGGCCATCGGCACGATGATGAAGCTGGCCAGCAAATTGGCTGCCCGAACGCTGGTGGCCTGGCTGGAGACTACCACGGCCGCCGCTACCATGACCAGCCCTTGCACGGCCGTGAGCAGCAGAATTTGAATCAACAGCTCCAGGTCAATGGTCCAACCGACGGTGAGTCTAATGCCGATCATGTAGACCAGAATGCCCAGGGCGCTGGCGGTTAGTGGTGGCACCAGCGCCGCTACCACTTTACCCAGGTAAAGCTGCCCATTGCTCAGCGGCGTGGCCAGCAGCGGCTCCAGGCTCTTGCGCTCCTTTTCGCCGACGAAGGTTTCCAGGGCGATGACCAGCGAGAAGGACATGGGGAAGAAGCCGACCACCAGCAGTAAGAAGGGCATCAGTCGTTCGCCGACCAGTTCACCCCCATATTGGGCGGTGAAGGCCAGCATGCGCTGGGCTGTTACTGTAGCCAGCACCGGAAAAACCAGCGTCAGCAGGATAATGGGAATGATGATGCGCCAATCTCGAAAGGAGTCCCGCACCTCGCGCCGGGTCACCAGGGCCGCCAGGCGGAAATCTTCACGGGTGGGGAGGGATAAATTACCAAAGACCATAGTCACTCCAATGGGCGCTGCTTTACCCTGGGGGTTAATCGGCTACCACCTGCAAATAGACCTCTTCCAGGCTCTGCGACACTTCGCGTAGTGATATAACGCCGACACCTGATTCGGTCAATCTGCGCACCAGGATGGGATTGGTCACGGTGGGATTATCGGTGCGAAAGCGGACAATGCATTCCTGCACCAGTTCCGGGGAAATCAGCCCGTCCAGTTCCAGTACCACGCCGTTCAGGGGGCGGTCGGCCTGCAGCTCCAACTGGGGCCGCCCGAGAAGCTGCGACTTCAATTCTAGCGTTGAACCCTCGGCCACGATGCGGCCATGTTTGATAATGGCAATACGGTCGGCCAGGCTCTCGGCTTCGGTCAGGTTGTGGGTACAGAGGATAATGGCCCGCCGGTCGGCGCGCAGCTCTTCGATGGCGTCGCGCACCAGCTTGGCGCTGTGGGGATCCATGGCTGAGGTCGGCTCGTCCAGGATGAGCACAGCCGGATCGTGCAGCATGGCCCGAATCAGACTGACTTTTTGGCGCATCCCTTTGGAATATTCGCCCAGCCGCCGGTGGGCGGTGTTGGGCATGGCAAACCGCTCATACAGGGCCAGGCTGCGTTGCTTGATGTAGTCCGATTCCAACCCGTAGAGACGGCCGTAAAACTGCAAGTATTCCAGCCCGCTCATGCGGTCATACAGGCCGGGCTGCTCGGTCAGCAGGCCGATGCTGCGCCGCACGGCCTGAGCCTCGTTGACCACGTGATGGCCGTTAACAAAGGCCTCGCCCCGGGTGGGGCGCAGAATGGCGCTCAGCATGCGCACGGTGGTTGTCTTGCCGGCGCCATTGGGCCCGAGCAAGGCTACCAGTTCGCCCTGATTGACGTGTAGTGAGAGATCGGCGACGGCCGTGAACTCATCAAACAGCTTGGTTAGGCGGTTGGCAATAATCATCTGGTAACTTGTTTACCTCGATGCCGCCAGATGAGCCAGCCCCCCATGCTCAGGGCAATAATCAAGGAGACGAGGGTGGCGACCGGCAGTCCCAAATCGAGACTGCCCAGACTCACCGTTCGGCTGTCCAGCCGGACCATCTCCAGCAGGGTACGTCCGACTGCGTACAGGATCAGGTAGCTGGCGGTCAGATCACCCGCCTTGAGCTGGTGGGCTCGCTGCTGGAACAGCCAATAGAGGAAGATAAAGCTGAGAAAACTCCAGATCGACTCGTACAAAAAAGCGGGGTGGAAATGGCTGAACTGCACGTAGTCTGGCAGGCGATGGATAGGTTCGATGTAAACGGCCCAGGGCAGGTCGGTGGGACGGCCGTACAGCTCCTGATTGATAAAATTGCCCCAGCGGCCCACAGCCTGACCCAGCGCCAGTCCAATTACGCTCAAGTCAGCCCAGCCCCAACCAGGTATTTTGTTGCGGTAGGTAAAGATGAACAGGCCTAGGGCGCCGCCGGCAATACCGCCATAAATGCCCAGGCCACCCTGGCGGATATTGATCAGTTGCAGCGGATGGCGAAAATAGTCGGCCGGTGAGCTGATTGAGAGGGCGGCCATACTGGGTGAGGGGGTGAGCACATGATAGAGACGCGCCCCAATCACGGCCAAAATGAGCGCCCAGACCAACCCGCTCCAAACGTGATCGGGGTTCCAGACGCGCCAGGGCGCGGCCGTCAGCCAGACGGCTTCGATGCCCGGCTGTTCGCCAAGTTTCTCTGCCAGCAGTTCGCGGGATTCTGTGGGTAAGCCCAATCCTGCCGGATCGATACCCCACACCAGCAGCAGATCGCCGATGGTCTGGAGCCGCTGCCCTTCGAGCTGCCTGCTGATTGTTTCCGGCAGATGGAGTCTGCGCAACGGCCGCTGGCGGATTTTGGCCGGCACGACGGCCGTCAATGTGCGTCTGGCCTGAATCTCAACCAGCCGGGTAACTACCAGGGCGCCCAGCAAAATGCCGCCCATGATGATGATGCCGTACCAATAGACGGGCAGGTCAATTACCGGTAGCTGCAGGGCGACCCGGCTAAATGTATGTTGGGTTAGCAGATGGTAGAGGTAAGCGGAGGCGGCCGTAACCAGCCACAGCCCAATGAGCAGCCAATAATACTGTTCTCGCCACTGAATCGTAGCCCACCTAGGCTTCATGTTGCACTATCGATTAGCTGGAGCGCCAGACATGCAGCATTCGCTGTCCGACGGTAATCCAGCTGAAAACAGCCAGTATGATCAGGCCAATGTCGGGAATGTTGAGCAGCAGGGTCACAATAATGACCACATACCGCTCTACGCGGCTCATGATGCCCACTTTGCAGGAAATGCCCAACGCTTCAGCCCGAGAGCGGGCGTAGCTGACCATCAGCGAACCGGTCAGGGCCAGATAGGCCACCGCGACCAGCCAACCATTCTCGGCCTGGGCATAAAAGATGATATAGCCGGCAAACAGCACAATTTCGGCCAGGCGATCCAGTGTTGAATCCAGAAAGGCGCCAAAGCCGCCCTGTTTCCGGCCTAATTTGCGCGCCAGGGCGCCGTCTAGTGCATCCAGTGGGGCCAGAATGAGTACGGCTATGCCGGCGATCCGGATTTGCCCGGTAGCAATTAGCCAGGCAAAGAGGAAATGGGAAAGGGTACCGACCACGGTCAGCAGGTCGGGTGAGAGCCGGAAGCGAGCCATGAAGCTGACGATGGGATCAATGAAAAATTTGGTGTTCGCCCGCAGATGATCGGTGAGCGTCATTTTCTTCAGATTTGCTTCAGGTGGGATAGGGGCTGGATTCATTGCATATTTACCTGTAATCGCACTCTAGCTGATCCTTGGCCAGCGCGGCAGTTCATCTTGCCGATGCTATCGGAACTGCTGCCGGCTGTCAATAGGTCAATGGCAGGGTACGCCGAAATTCTCGGTTAGGACTGGCGCGGACACGGACCAACAGGTTTCAAGAGTTGGGCAATAGATTGGTGTTAGGCGGCCGTCTGGCAGCTGGCCTAATCCTCCAGGTGGCCGCCGGCTTCTGCTTCTGCCAGGACGGTGAGTATTGTTTCCACCAGTTTTCGGGCGGCCGTGGCGCTGAGTTCCACCGCAACGCGCGCTGCGGGACCTTGCCCCTCATTGACAAAATCTATGTTGAGGGCATGTTCCAGAGGAGCATCAAAGGGATGATCGTAGGAGACATTGGCCTGTCGCAGGGAAAACCAGCCGGTTGGCCCTTTGCCGCTGCCCTCGATTTCAACTTGTTGCACAATCATGGTACACATTGATAACCAACCCTCACCCGGTTAGTGCAGATGGCCAGCCAGAAAGCCGAAAACTTTCTGCCAGCCATCAACGGCCGCGGCCTGACGATAGTTAGGCCGGTGATAGTAGAAAAAGCCATGACCTGCCTCTGGATACATGTGAAACTCATACTGCTTGCCGTGCTTCTGCAGTTCTTGTTCGTGAATCGTTACCTGGGCCGGTGTGGGGCTGCTGTCCGCTTCGCCAAACAGGCCCAGGATAGGACAGCTTAAGTCGGCGGTGTAATCTAGTGGGGCAACTGGCCGGTTAGCAGACAGACTTTCGGCAGGCATAACGACCTGCCCGCCCCAGCAATCCACAATGGCGTCAAACCCCCTGTTTTGACAGGCGGCTAGATAGGCGTGACGGCCGCCGGAGCAGGTCCCAAACAGCCCGATTTTACCGCTGCTTAGGGGGAATGCCCGCAGATAGTTCATGGCCCCAACCAGATCGCCGACGGCCTGTTTGTCAGGGATGCCGCCCATGGCCCGCACTTTGGCGGCCACATCTTCCGGGGTGCCATGTCCGGCGCGATGATAGAGGTTGGGGCAGAGGGCGGCGTAACCATGATGGGCAAAGCGCCGCGTGGTCTCCCAATACCATTCGTCCCAACCGGGCATATGGTGCACCAGGATCACGCCGGGAAATGGGCCTGGGCCTAATGGCCGGGCAAAATAAGCGCCGATCAGGTCGCCATCCTGGCCCGGCATGATAATCGTCTCGGCCAGCATACCGTCGTACATATCTGTCTGGTACATATAGACGTCTCCTTGTTGCTGACGAATGTCGATTGACCAACGACCAGCGTTCGTCCTTCGTCGTTCGTCCTTCGTCAATCCAGCCGGAAAGCCAGCCAGGGCACCAGCATTTCGGCGGCCGTCATACCGCCGTGGAAGCCGACCATCCGGTTCATCTCCTCTTTCTGCGCCGAGAGCATCAGCATATAGTTTTCCCGCATCAAGGCGGTGATGTCGCCTACGCGTACGGCCGTCGCCGGGTCGTGCGGGGTTGGGCCAAACAGGCCGCTGGCTAACGCCTCCCGCGAGGAAACGGCGCGGCTGATGTCGCCAAACGTCCGTTGGAATTGGGCCAGCGCCCCGTCCAACTCCCCCTGGCGGGCGTAGAGAAAGCCGCTGCGCGGCTCGCCCGACGGCCGCATCAGCAGCTTATTGTACAGTTTACGGCTGCGGTCAATGTAGAGTCGTTTTTGCGGATCGGTGAGCAGTTGGCCGTGATCGGCCGTGAGAATAACAACCGTCCCTTTGCGCGCCGCTGGACTGAGGTTGTCCAGTAGTTCCGTTTGCAGCGACAACAGCAGGGAGCGCAGCTCGGCGCGCACATGGGGCGAATCCCAACCGTGAAAATGGCTCAAGGTGTCAATTGTCGGCCAGTAGACGAAGCTGTACGATTTGCCGTGGCTGCGCTCCAGGAACGCCCGCGTCTGGGTGAACATGTCGGCGGCCGTGAACGCCCCAAACGCCTGGCTGATTTGACGGCCGTGCATCTTGCTCAACGCCGAATTGACAATGTCCACTCCTTTGAAGCTGTAAGTGGGGATATCGGCCGCTAACAGTTGGCTGGCGACGCTGGGCGCGGCGATAAATTTCTCCGGTTTCAGGCCGCCTTTGACCAGGCTGTCTGGCAGCCGCATAAAGGCCGGCGTGAGATTGATCATCTGCCCCACCACGCCCA
>Ga0209498_1000810_pt1 | contig 19316 bp, 13 predicted proteins | sample WalLakDeSediment_FD_184131 | JGI IMG/M metagenome (GOLD analysis project Ga0209498, IMG submission 184131) | Lake sediment microbial communities from Walker lake, Nevada to study Microbial Dark Matter (Phase II) - Walker Lake 11/02/13 Deep... | ecosystem: Environmental > Aquatic > Freshwater >... | reverse complement strand
TTCATCAAAGAAAGAAACAATTTTTCTAATAACAGATTCAACAACAGCATCGGGGCAGGAAGCACCGCTGGTAATTAATATTTCTACAGGATATTTAGCTGGCAAATAATCCCTGGTGATTAAACCTGTTTGTTTGTTAATTTCATAATGATTGATTTCATTTTCTGAAATTATCCTGTCAGAAGAATCAATAAAGAAAGTTTGGATTTCTTCCTGGCAGATTTTAACAATATTAGTAGTGTTCGAACTGTTATAACCACCGACCACTATGGCAAAATCAGCCGTTGTTTCAAGCATACCGTAAGTAGCATCCTGGTTGTCGTTAGTTGCATAGCAAAGCGTGTCACGTGTATCAGCATAGTGATCATTCAGATTTTGGATACCATAAACTTTAATCATTGTTTCTTTAAGCAAGTCTGCTATTTCCTGTGTTTCAGTTGCGAGCATTGTAGTTTGATTTACAACTCCAAGTTTGTTTAAGTCTTTGTTCACATCAAAATCTTTCGAATATTTTCCTTTGAAAAATTCATAAAAATCATCTGCAGAATTATTACCCGTAATGACAGCAGCCAAAAATTTTGCTTCATCGAGGTTGCGAACAATGACTGATGGTGAATTTTGAACCGAGTGAGAGAAGGTCGCCCTGGTTTCTTCGTGATAATGCTTCCCGTGAATTATTACTGTGAATCCTTGCTTGCCAAGATCCGCAGAGCGGTTCCATACTTTTTCAACGAAAGGGCAGGTAGTGTTATAGCGGTAAGGATTGAGGCCAATCTTATTCAGCTTTTTTTCGATTTCGAGAGTAGTTCCGAAAGCTGGAATGATTACGATATCATCGCTTTTAATTTCTTCCCATGCAACAAGCTGATTACCTGAAGTATCCATAATAAATTTAACTCCCATGCTAAGCAGGTCGTGGTTAACGCCTGGATTGTGAATCATCTCACTTAGCAGAAAAATTTTTTTACCCGGATTTTCCTCTATAGTCTTATAAGCAATCTCAATTGCGTTTTCTACTCCGTAGCAAAATCCAAAATGGCGGGCAAGGTAAAATCTTGCTGGTCCGAAATCGAGCGATGTTGGAGTAAAATCTTTTTTCCTCGGGTCCTCAAGCCTCCGGGCATTTTTTATATCTGTAATAAATGAACTTTTATAGTGAACAGGTATGTCAAACTTTTTCATAATTAACTCTTTAAGATTAAATCACTTTCGTCTGAATTTAAATGCATATCACGAATGAAATATTCCTTTGATGGCTTCATTAAAATGAAATAGCCAAAAAGGAAAACAAAAACTGCTACGTAAAGATAATTCGAAGTCAACATTGTTGCTACAAGTGCCAAAAAGCAAGCACTTTCTAACATAGCCCAGGCAACAATTTTTGCTGTTCTATAGCCAGATATTTTCTGAATCAGACTATAACTGGCATCAATTTTCGATAACATTTGGTTGTAAATCATTCTCGAAAGAAACATCATCATTAATCCAAACACAGGTACAATGATGGTAAAAATGTTATCAATGCCTTTCCCGGTTGAGGGATCTTTATCTTGAATCAGGAATACAACCACAATAAAAAATAATAACAAACCGGTTACCAGCGCGTAATAGATTACGTTGGTAATTCTTATTTGATTTTTTATTTCAGCGGGCTCTGATGCAGTCATAACGGCAGATACCTTGGTTTTTTAGACTTTAAAAGTGTGCTTTCATATATTTGCACACAATTTTTAGAATTACAACATGAATTTAGCAGATAAGTTAGAAAAAATAAAAAGAAAGTTTGACAGCATAAACGAGCATCTCTCAGATCCAAAAATAGCAACCGACCGTGAGAAAATGATATCGCTCACAAAAGAGCGAAGTGATCTTACTGAAATAGTTGAAGCGTATAGTAAGTACGCAACAGTTCTTAAAAACATTGAAGGAAATAAAGAGATCATTGAATCGGTGAAAGATTCAGAGTTAGTTTCTATGGCAGAATCAGAGCTTGAAGAACTAAAAGCTGAAAAAGAAAAACTCGAAGAGGAAATAAAAGTCCTGATTTTACCAAAAGATCCCAATGACGATAAGGGGATAATCATGGAAATAAGAGCCGGGACAGGAGGCGAAGAAGCTGCTCTCTTTGCCGGTGAGCTTTTCAGAATGTACAGCCGGTACGCTGAAATTCGTGGCTGGAAAATTGAACTTATTGATATTAATGATACGGGGCTTGGCGGTGTGAAGGAGGCAATCTTTACTGTAAGCGGAAATAATGTTTTTGGTGATTTAAAATTTGAAAGCGGTGTTCATAGAGTTCAACGAGTTCCTGAAACTGAAGGAAGCGGGAGAGTACATACCTCGGCAGCTTCGGTTGCAGTGCTTCCTGAAGCTGAAGATGTTCAGATTGAAATAAACCAGAATGATTTGAAGATTGATATTTTCCGTGCTGGTGGAGCGGGAGGACAAAATGTTAATAAAGTTGAAACTGCAGTAAGAATAACTCACCTGCAAACGGGAATTGTAGTTCAATGCCAGGATGAAAGATCACAATTAAAAAACAGACAGAAAGCAATGAAGGTTTTGAAGGCGAGATTGTATGACCTTGAACTAAAAAAGCAAAACGCAGAAATCTCTGCTCAAAGGAAATCTATGGTTGGAAGCGGCGACAGAAGCGATAAAATCAGAACTTACAATTTTCCTCAGAATAGAGTAACTGACCACAGAATCGGGCTCACTCTTTACAATCTTTCAAATATTATGGAAGGTCACATCAACGAATTGGTTGAGCAGTTAAAAATAGCAGATAAGGCTGAGAAACTGCAAGCCACCGAATAAATTTATGCTTTGTAAAATACGATCAGACCGGGAGAGCAAGTTCAGTTAATATGATAAAATTATTTAGCGGATATTGCAATAACACTTAGATCATCTTCAAACTTCAACTGGTTGAAATTTTTAATTTCATCCTTCAATATTTCAATTGGTCTCTCATCAAAATCTTCTCTTTGAATAGATTTAACAAGTCCGCTTACACCAAAGATTTTACCCTGTGCATCGCGGCATTCAACCATTCCGTCACTTGAGATTAGTACGGCATCACCTGGACTCATTTGAATCAAAATATCATCATAGTTTGTATTGCTTTTAAATCCTAATAATAATCCCTTAGACTCTATTTTTTTTAATTCTCCTGTAGATTTTTTCTTAATAATTATCGGCATATCACCAGCCCCTGAATAATTTAATGTCATATTCTTATTATCAAGTATTACAATAGACAGAGTTGAAAATACTTCTGAGATTTTTGAATCCTGATATACAAGATTATTTACTTTGCTTATTATTTTACCGGGCGAAGAAACATCACCATCGGAAATTACTGAGTGAATGGCACTTCGTATATAACCAGCGTAAGCATAAGCAAAATACCATGCACCCCATTTTTTACCCATAACATCACCAAGCAGAACCACCAAATGATTTTCATCCAGTAAAAAATGGTCTATAAAATCTCCACCTGGTATTCCTGTGAATGGAACGTGCCAATACCTTATCATAAATTTATCAAATTCAGGAAATTGCTCAGGAACAACGCTCGCTCTAAGTGCATCCGAAGCATTTTGTAATTCTGAAATAACTTTTGTTCTTTCCTTATGCAAACTTTTTATCAGGGAAATGATTTTTGCCACAACAATTTTATAGCCTTTGTCTTTTGTAAGATAGTCGGTTATGTCCTTATCAAATCCATCAAGAATTCCCTGTTCAGAGCCAATGTTGCTTAAGAAAATAAACGGTATGGAAGCTAATTCACGATCCCTTAAAAGCATGTCACGAAATTTAAAGCCATCAATTCCAGGCATCATTATGTCAGCTACAATTAAATCAGGTTGGAACGATTTCGCCAGCATAAAACCCTCATTAGCATCTATTGCAACAAGACAATTCACTCCGGCTTTCTGTAAGCCTGTCTGGTAAATTGTCAAAGTAGATTTATCATCATCGACAATAATTACTTTGGGAGTCTTTTCAGAAAAGATTTCATTTAGATTTTTTCGGGTTCCATAGATCCGGTTTATTTCAGTACGTCTGATTAATGCTTTTACTTTAATTATAAGTTCATCAACATTAAATGGTTTGGTTATGAAATCATCACCACCAACTTCAAGTGCCTTTGATTTATCTTCAAGTGTATTTTTTGCAGTAACAAAAACAAACGGGAGTGAGCGGTATTTTTCTTTTTCACGAACCAACTGACAATATGTAAATCCATCCATATTATCCATAATTATATCACATAGAACCAGATCAATATTATTATTATATAACTGCTCAAATCCTTCAGCTGAACTTGATGCGAGAAAGACTTTATAATTGTGAAGATTTAAATGGTGTGAAATAAGCTTACGAATGGTTATATCGTCATCGATGACGAGTATCGACTTTTTTGCATTATCATTCATTAAACGTATAACCTGTATTGCCGGAGAATAAATACCTATTAAATAGCTATCTTTTTAATATTTATCTCTTTGTTCCTTTATATAAAGATTTAAATTATTTTTTTTGCAGAAAAAACTGGTCAGGATCAGCTTTCTATTCCATACTTTTCCATCAACCGATAAATTGTCGCTCGCCCAAGCTGAAGTTTTCTTGCTGCTTCAACAATATTACCTCCTGTTACTTTTAAGGCGTGTCTGATTGATTTCTCTTTTATCTTTTCGAATGGAATAATATTATCATCTGTGAACATTACGCTTTGCTGATCTACTACTGCCGAGGTATCTGCAGCTCGTATATGCTGGGGTAAATCATCCACATCAAGACTATCTTTTTCGGAGATTATCATGCATCGTTCAATTGTATTTTCCATTTCACGAACATTACCTGGCCAATCGTACTCATAGATAAGCTTTAATGCCTTTTTAGTAAAACCTTTAACATTCCTCTGAAGCTTTTTGTTGAATTCCTCTAAAAAAAACTCAGTTAGCACAAGTATATCTGCGCGTCTTTGTCTTATCGGAGGGATAGAGATAGGGAAAGAATTTAACCTGTAAAAAAGATCCTCACGAAATTGTTTATGTTCTACAGCGTGCTTTAAATCTCTGTTTGTGGCTGATATAATTCTCACATTAGTTTTAATTAATTCAGTGCCTCCAACACGTTCAAATTCTTTTTGCTGGATAACTCTTAATAATTTTGCCTGTAGCAGCATCTCAAGTTCACCAACCTCATCGAGAAAGATTGTACCGTCTTTTGCTAATTCAAACTTACCAAGTTTTCTTTGATGAGCTCCTGTGAAAGAGCCTTTCTCGTGTCCGAACAATTCACTCTCGAGCAGCTCTCTCGGAATAGAAGCGCAGTTGACAACAACAAATGGTTTGTCTTTTCTTCTGCCATTATAGTGAATTGCCCGTGCAATTAATTCTTTTCCTGTACCACTCTCGCCATAAATTAATACTGTTATATCATTATCAAGAACTTTTGAAACAAGTTTAAAGACATCCTGCATCTTTCCATCAGCAGAAATGATATTATCAAAACTATATTCTTTCTTTACATTTTCTTTTAAATTCTGAATTTCTTTAACAAGATCATAGTTACGAATAGCGTTCTTTAAAGCTAATTCTAGTTTTTGCTGATCGATAGGTTTTGAGAAATAATCAAAAGCACCATACTTTATAGAATCTACAGCGACATCAATTCTTCCCTGCGCAGATAACATAATAACCGGAAGATGTTCATCAATTTGTTTAATCCTCTTTAAGGTTTCAATTCCATCAAGACCTGGAAGCATTATATCTAATAAAATCAGGTCTGGTTTCGAACTCATTTTTCTAAACATTGATTCACTGTTAGGAAATAATTCCACCTCATATCCCCACTTATCCTTTACCCAGAATGAAAGCAGTTTGGATATAGATTGCTCATCATCAACTATGAATATGAGTTTATTCAAGATTTACCTCATTGATTTCAATTTTACTTATTTTTGGCAATTTTACCAGAAATGTGGTGCCACTACCCGTTTCACTTTGAACTGTAATTAGTCCTTTATGCAAATCGACTATTTGTTTTACAAAAACCAAGCCAACGCCAATACTCGGTATATCACTGATTCTTCTGCTAACTTTGAAGAATCTTTGAAATATATACGGTTGATCCTCTTCAGGAATACCCACTCCGGTATCGCTGACAATAATTTCAACTTCTCTAACAAAATTATTTACAACTACTCTAACCCTTCCGAGTTCATCTGTAAAACGAATTGCGTTATTTACCAGGGCATTCAAAACCTGATAGAGACTTTCTCTATCTGCTTCGATGAAAACTTCCTCCTGAGGATGTTCAAAATTAATAGCTATATCTTTATACGAAGCTAATTCAATGTTCGTATTAATCGCTTCCTGAATTAATTTTATTATTCCGAACTTTGATTTATTTATTACAAGAAGTTTATTATCCTCATCGATAGAAGTATCCAGGAAATAGTTTATTAGTTTTGCTAATCTTTTTGCCTCACTCATAATAACTCTGATAAATTCTTCCTTCATAGACTCATCCAATTCAGGATCAGAAACAATCGTTTCAGAAAAACCGATGATAGAAGCCAAAGTAGTTCTGAACTCGTGAGAGATTCCTGATACAAAATCAAATTTTAATCTGTTCAATTCCTCAACCACAGATCTTTGAGGAGTTGTTCTTGACCTCTCAATTTTTAATAACCTGTTCAATTCCAGAATTTTTGGTTTCAGCTTTTTTATTTCTGACTCATACCTTTCTTTTTCACTCAAATCTTTTCCTATACCAAGCAGTCCAATGATCTTATTATTACTTTTGATCGAATTGCAATTTAACTCAAATGGTAAAAGCTGCCCGTATTTGCTTAATAAATTTATTTTGAACCTGACTGCACTTTTATCGGAAAGGATTTTTTTGAAGGAGATATTGACCAGATCAGCATCTTCTTTGTTAACTAAATCAAGGAAAGTATGAGCTTTAATTTCGCTAGGTAAATATTCCAGCGAAGTTTTTATTGTTTCATTAATCAGAACAATTTTTCCATCACTATCAAGAATAAAAATCAAATCAGGAGAAGTTTCAACAAGAAGCTCAAACTTATCCTCCCATTCATCGAATATTTTACTTCCAGGATATTGAGTAGAGTCTTTTCCTAATAAAGAAATTTTCTCTTCAGCAGGATTCTCGAACCACTCTTTCAACTGATGGCTCAATACAGATATCGCCGGCATAATTCTGCTTCTTGATTCTTCTTTAAACTGATCAGGATAATCCGAGAACAACAAAATGTAAACAAATTGATTTCTTTCAGAAAAGAAAATCACGTCTTTCATAAAAAACGAAGCACAAAACCTTTGCTTGAGAAATTCGGTGATTGAAGGAAGTTCGCCAACTTTTTCAGTATCAATTCCACCTGCTTTGAATACTTTAAAGAGCAAATCATTTAATGAAGCGAAGTCTTCTTTTCTGGCTCCCCAGGCGTGCAGTACATCGTAGCCGCTGTCAGTAAGCTGCAGTAAGTAGCCCAGACGGCTGTAACTTATTTTAGATATTATGTGGAGTGTATTTTCAAGTAATACGTTCATTGAAAGAATTTCGACTTCTAAAAGATATACAGATTTTACCTTTAAAGTTAAGGATGAAATAGCTTAGTGAATGATAAATCCAGATACAAAAATATTAATTGGAAAGCAAAAAATCGCTATTGATTTTGGATGTTCTCATTTTGGAGAATTTCATAATATTTTCTTATCAAATCCTCATAATCTCTTGAGTATCCCTCTTTGACTGCCTTATTCAATTCGTCACGAATTTTATTCATTGAATTTGGTGAAGATAGGTTAAGCTCAGGCGGAATGTTTCTTTGCACGGTTTCTCCTGTTCTTGATTCTCTTTCTTTTTCAAAATCACGTTCGTTTATTGATCGCTGTGCATCCAGCAGTTTGCTTAGAATATTTTCCTGCTTTTGTATTAAATCATCATCTAACTTTTCGCCCCTCATATCAGTAACAACTTCGCGCATTTTTTTAACTATATTATCAAGGTCCGCAGGCAGCTTTGATGATTGTCCAGAAACCTTTGCTTCCTGGTTCAATTGCTCAAGCGATTTCTGAATCAGTTCCTGCTGCTGTCCAAGTCTCTGCATTTCAAGCTGCTGCTGAGGAGTAAGCCCGCCCTGCTGCATCTGCTGCAATTTTTGTGTGAGGTTGTTAAGATTCATTTGATCACCTGACATCTGCTGCAATTGCTGCATTAGCGACATAAAACCGCCCTCTCCGCTACCACCCTGCATCATAGATTCCATCGAACTTTTCATCATCATAGCGGCTTCATTCAAAGATTTCATTGCTTCGCCCTGCTGGTTCGAAGCCATCATCCCATTCCTGTTTTTCATTGATTGAACTGAATTCTCCATTTGACGTTTTGCATCGCCAAGTGCCTTGCCCATTTCAGGACTGATAGCAAAAGTCTTTTGCGATAGCTCTGACATCTGCTGCATAACATTGTTCAGATTATTTGAAAGATTGTTTTCTTTCTGTGCAAGCTCATCAAGCATTGAAGAGTTTGGCTCCAGACTTTCAGATTGCTTTTTTAATTCTTCCTGCTGCTTCGATAGTGAAATAATATTATCGAGTATTTTCATCATATCTGTAAACGTCTGCATCTGGTTTTGCTGCTGCATCGAGTCCTTCATCTGCTGCATCATTTGTTTCATCTGCTTCATATTCTGTGAAAGCTGCTGCTGATTTTTACATGCTTTTTGCTTTTGGTTCTGTTTGATATCCTGCGATGCCTGTTCGGATAATTGCTGGTTCTGCTGCTGATCAAATTCTTCCATCAGTTCTTCCATATCCTCCATCGGCATATCAGGAACTTCTCCCATTTTATCTTCAAGACTTTCCATTTCCTTTTTCAGCTTCTCGAGGTCTTTGGTAATCTCATTTTGCTTTTTACTCAAATTATCTTTTTCCTGCTGATTTGAAGGATCGGAAGTTTCAGTCTGTTGACCTAATTCTTCCTGTCTTTCGGTTAAATCCTCCGCCCGCTTTATCAACTCATCCATCTTCTGTTCAATTTGAATACGCTTAAGTAAGTTAAGTGTGCGCTCAATACTTTTCTTAAATCTCTCTTCATCCATTTTCATATTTTGAAGCTGCTCTTGTGTCATCTGCCTGTTCATATCTTTAAGCATATTCTGCAGGCGCTCCATAGCCTTTTTCATTTCATCGCTTGTCATCTCATCCATAAGCTTTTGAAGCTCAAGATATTTTTCCATTGTTTCTTTTGAGAGCAGATTATTTTCCTGGAGATTCTGCTTCATATCACCAAGCTGATCGTTTATCTTATCAACTTTGTCCTGAAGCTCCTGGAATTTATCAATTGCGTTTTCAATTTTTTGTTTTTCTTCCCAGGTTAGTTTAGGATCATCTTTCTTTAACTCTTTATCAATTTCTTCGAGAGTCTTCTTTAGATCTTCTGCTTCTTTAAGTACCTGTTCAAGATCTGCCTCGCTTTGTGCCTGCAATTGATTCGTGTTGTTTAGTATTTCATCAAGCGATGGAACGCGAACCGTTAGTGTTTGAGTTCTTGCAGATTTTGGTCCGCTTACATTATCGTTATCAAAAATTTCAAGATAATAAGTAACAACATCATCTACGGCAAGATACATTTGCGTTAAATTCCAGATATAACTTATACTTGATTCCAATTGTGCTTTATCAATCGGAATTTCTATTGAACTAAATTCATTATGCGGTGTTTCATACCTCGAAGCAGATAATCGGTAGTGCAGAAGTAATTTTGAGAATCCATAATCATCAGAAACTTTTGCAAGCAACAACACTCTGTTATCACTCGAAAGAGGGATATTTTGATTTGGCGAGATGAGCTCAATAACAGGGAAAGCATCGTACAAAGCTCTTACCTGGTAATTAATTGCTGCAAGGTTGTTGTTTCCGCTCTCATCTATCAGCTTAATTTGATAGCTGTTATCTTTTTTGACTGAATAATTTCCTGATGCTTTTTGATCATCAACATTAAGTTTGATTATTGATGTATCACCAAACTCCAGAAATGCTTCGCTAAGTTTTTTTGTTGAAGAAATATTGAACGAAACTCTGCTGCCGACAAGTGCCTGAACATTTCCATTATCTTTCTGAACAACTTTAGGAATTTTTGAATAAGCAGGCGAATTAATTTCAAGTTCGAGAGTTTTTACAATCGGTCTGTCAATAACTTTTATTTCAAAATAATCGCTTGGGAAACCATCTGCCTCAACAAAATATTTGAAAGAACTTTTCACAGAACTAATATTCAAAGAGTAAATCCCCAATGAATCTGCCATTAACTGCTGCCTGCTAAAATCAGCTTCTTCCTCTTTTCGTACTGCAAGTTGAACTGATTTCGGTTGTGAGCCTTTTACTTTTACTGAAATTTCCAAGCCATCTCCTTTAGTGATTTCCTTGTTACCCGGGACTACCTCAAAAATGAATTTTGGCGGAGGGATAAATTCTTCATTAAAATTTATCAGGCGATATGATGCTGCATTTAATCCCGGCACAAAGAGAATAAGAATCAAACAGAATACAGTTACCCCAATAAAATAAGGAAGAACTTTTCTTGCTCTCTCATAATTTATTATTGAATGAAAGTTTAAATTCTTAACTTTCTCATAAACATTCCTGAACGCAGCATCAATCAGGTTCGGGGAGTAGAGATTTGCTTTTGCATTTTCAGAAACCAGCTGCATTGAGTTTAACAACTCATCCTTAACTTCCGGAAAATTTTCCCCTACTTTTTCTGCTGCAGTGAAATAATTTTCTTTACGGACTGTACCGATGTACTTAATGAAAGGCTTAACTATGAAATAGAAAAGGAATCCTGACGCAACAAGGATAAAAAGTATAAATAGTATAGTTCTTACGGTTGAACTGAAGTTAGCAATCAATTCAAGAAAGGAATAAAATGTAAAGTTCAATAATACTGCGGCAACGAAAGCCTGTGCACCAAAAAGCAGAAACTGCAGATAATCCTTCCTGATGAAACCTTCCAGTTTCTTCAGCACTTCAAGATAATATTTTGATTCAGTACTCATCTTCTATTGTGATAATGCCCAAACTACAATGTTTGTCCCGAACTTCAAAGCTTCTTCTCTTTTTTCCGGCGGATTGTTATGAACTTCTGCATCTGCCCAGCCATCGCTTGGGTTGGATTCATAGGTGTAATAAACAGCGAGTCTGTTATTAATAAAAATTCCAAATCCCTGAGGCGGTTTTTTATCGTGCTCGTGAGTTTTTGGCGGACCGTTTTCAAATTTATAAAAGCAATTATACAAGCCATAGCTAAAAGGAAGTTCGATAAAATCATCCTGGGGAAAAACCTTTTTCATTTCGCGGCGGACTGCATTATCCAAACCATAGTCATCATCAATGTAAAGAAAACCTCCATTCTCAAGATACGTTCTTAATCTAAAGACTTCATCTTTCGAGAAAGCAATATTTCCGTGACCTGTAAGAAACAAAAACGGATAAGAAAAAATTTCATCTGAGGCTATATCAACAAACTGGTAGCGTGCATCAACTTTTATGTTTGTGCTTTGCTGAACAAAATTTAACAGATTTACTTCTGCTGACGGATCGTTGTACCAATCGCCGCCGCCCTGGTATTTCAGTCTGGCAATCTGAAATCCATCTTTAGATTGTGCTTGCATACTCAAAGAATTTGAGACCAAGATTAATATTATTGTAAAGATTTTCATTTAATAAGTAATAGCGATTCAATTGAGTGCAAATATAAATTTTAGCAGCCAGAAATACAGCCATTTTAATAGTACCAATAAAAAAGGGCAGCATTTCATCAATACTGCCCTCATCTCAGAATAAAGTAAGATTACTTCAAAAGTATCATCTTCTTTATCGAAACAAACTCTCCTGCAACCAGCTTGTAGAAGTATACTCCGCTCGACAAATTACTAGCATCGAAACTTACACTGTATCTTCCCGGCTGCTGCATCTCATTAACCAAAATTCCTACTTCCTCACCGATACTGTTGAATACTACCAATTGAACATTTCCTGGGTTCGCAATTGAGTATTCAATCTTCGTCATCGGGTTGAATGGATTAGGATAGTTCTGTTCAAGAGCAAATACCGTTGGTGTTAATACTTCTACTGATGAACCAAGCTCATAATATGTAAAAGTTCCGTTGTAATCTATCTGCTTGATTCGATAGAAATATGTTCCTGACGAAAGTCCCGCATCAGTGTATGAATATGATCTCTGTTCGGTTGTCGTTCCAAATCCGGGAACAAATCCAATTTCAATCCATTTTGATTCGGATTGACTTCGTTCAACAGTAAAGCCAGAGTTATTTGTCTCTGTTGCAGTAGTCCAATTAAGAATAACTGAATTAACGGCGACATTTGCTGTGAATGAAGTAAGCTCAACAGGAATTATTGCTGATAGTTTATCAAAGAATAATTTTTTAGTGCCGCTTGCATCACCTACCCACAAAGCAGCTACATCCGCTCCTGAATATGGCATTGCCATAATTGCTGTTGAATACAATGGTGAATACTCTGGAGGATTTTCACTTATTCTTTGAGGCGTTGTAAAAGTTGTTGAACCATAAACAACGGACTTATAGTACAAAATATCCGTTGCATTAGTTCCCTGACCAACCTGTGCACTATCGGAATAATAAACAAGATCAAATCCCGAAGATCCAAAACCATCATAAAATGTAGCATCTAAAGCATATTCATCCGTGTTAGGATTACCGGCAACAAGCATGGGTGCCCCATAAGATGCACCGTTGTCTGTGCTTTTTCTTGCCCAGATATCTCGTGATCCATCTAATCCCAAAGTGTAGAACAGCCAGCATTCACCTTTATTCATTACAGTTTTGAATTCTTTCTTGTAGTCGGTTCCTGTTATCACATCAATAAATCCTGTTGCTGCAAGAGTTCCCGGACCTGTTTCTCTATATCTGGCTTGTCTAACTACGGATGTTGCAGTATCCGGCAGTATAGGACCGTAGTAGTTTAAAGTTAGTGTATCACCGGTTCCCGACATAAAAGTCTTAGGCATCGCACCAGCACTTGTAACCAATCCCCTGTTAGCCCAGGTTTTTCCACCAGTAGTTGAGCCATATCTGACTATAGAATTATTAGGCAGTGAATCAGCAAAAATGTAAAGATTGCCAGTTGATGAAGCAACCATATCATATGTGCGGTAGTTGCCGACAAAGAACTGTGCAAAGTTTCCACTTAATGGATTCCAGGTATAAATACCCGTTCCAATTTGAAAAGTACAGTAGATTGAATCAAGACCGCTTTGGATCATTTTAATCTTTTCGTAATGTCCTCTGTAAGTTATTCCCTGTCCAAAAAGAACCCATGTATCTCCGGCATCTGTAGAGGTAAAAATAACTAAGCCAAGATTTGATGTTGAGAGAGTATCATTTACTGCTACGTATAATGTACTATTCGATCTCTGTACACCTGAAAATCCACCAATGGGTTCATTATTGAGAAGCACATTATCAATACCCCAATCAATTTGTTTTGAAGTTTGAATTGCATCTTCAACCTGAATCAGTAATTCAGATTGAGAATATACCAGAATAGAGAAAAAGAAAATGAATAGTGAAAGTTTTTTCATATTGTCCTCCAATGAATTTTTTAGATGTGTATCTAGCAAAAGTTTTTGTTATTTGAAAACAAAATAATTTAAAATGAATATATTGTCAACAATCACATCTTTTTAGTGCTCTATGAAGCTTAATGACTGACATTTGAAAAGCTGGATTTTTCATCATAAAAAACATCATTATATAGAATTTGTTATAACTTTTTGTTATAATGCATAATCAAATCATTCTGAGAGGAGAGCGAAAATGGATATTTTACTTTTTTTAGATTCTACAATTATATCTCAATTTAAATTATTACTGCTTTATATAGATCCCGGAACAGGCAGCCTTCTTTTTCAGATTCTGAGTGCGATCGCGCTGGCCGTATTGTTTTTCTTCTCACGATTGAAAATGATCGTGGTTACGCTGTTTAACAAAGTAAAAAATATGATTATAAGGTAACAGTGAACGCAAAGTTTACCCTTAACCGGAAATTTTAATGGATGTACTATTATCACGCGATCCAAGCGGATTTGTTTTCAAACATAACAAAGAAATATACAGAGCAGTTAACAAAGCTTACCGGCAAAACTACGATCACTTAATTCAATCCGGATTATTCAACAAACTATGCTCCGAGGAATATCTTATAAATCATCAGGAGTTAGATGATAACAAATTAAACTTTGACTGCTACAAAATTATCAAGCCTGTTCAGATTGATTTCATATCTTATCCTTATGAGTGGTCATTCGAACAATTAAAAGATGCCGCTATTACAACATTGACTATTCAGAAAATTGCCCTTGATTACAAGATGTCCTTGAAGGATGCCTCTGCATATAATGTGCAGTTTATGGATTCCAAGCCGGTTTTTATTGACACTTTATCATTTGAGATTTACAAAGAAGGGTTTCCATGGATTGCATATAAACAATTTTGTCAGCACTTTTTAGCACCTTTGTTGTTGATGGCTTATAAAGATTTAAGATTACAAAAGCTGCTTCATAATTTCAAGGATGGAATTCCATTAGACTTAACAAATTCATTGCTGCCATTTAAATGCTTAATTGATCCGAAAATTTTACTGCACATCACTCTTCATTCGAAAGCACAAAAGAAATTCAGCGCTAAAAAAGCTGATCTGAAGGAAGGAGGTTTTTCAAAAAATTCTTTTTACAGGTTGATTGATAATCTGTTATCGTCTGTGAAGAGTATAAAACTAAAAAATATTAATTCGCACTGGATAAATTACTATAACGGTGATAACTCCAATCCCGAATATATAAACCATAAGAAGGAATTAATCAGTTTATTTCTTGATAGAGTAAAACCGGGCACTTTGTGGGACCTTGGTTCAAACACAGGCGTATTCAGCAAGATTGCCTCGGAAAAAAATATCAGAGTAATCTGTTTTGATTCTGATCCTGTTATTGTAAATAAAGTTTATGTCGATTGTAAATCCCGTAATGAAAAAAATATCCTGCCATTAGTTATGGATCTTATTAATCCAAGCAGTGCTTCGGGCTGGGCAGAATCGGAGCATAAATCATTAACTGAGAGGGCTTCGGCTGAAATGGTTATGGCTCTTGCACTGGTTCATCACCTGGCTATTTCTAATAATATTCCACTGCGTTCTATTTCGGAGTTTTTTGCTAATCTTTCCGGGAAATTAATTATGGAATTTATTCCGAAGGATGATGCAAATACCCAGATTTTACTTCGCAGCAGAGAGGATATTTTTTCAGATTATAATCAGTCAAATTTTGAAAACGAGTTTAATAAGTTTTTCACGATTATCGCAAAAGAAAAAATAAATTCATCCGAAAGAGTATTGTATTTAATGGAACGGAATTAATCAACATACTCAATGAATAATATTATAAAATTAATTTCTTCTATTAATGAAAAGCAATTGATATTACATACACCGCTTGTATCAATTGTTTATGCTTTAGGTGTGTATCGTGTAATTGTTGAATCCAATTATCCGGTTGCAGCAGTTGAGCTGATAATTGCTTTCTTCATTATTCTAATACTGACTTTATTTTGCTATGCTTTCTCCAAACTAATACTAAAAAATAAAATAAAATCTGCAATAGCAGCCACTCTGTTTTTAGGTTATGCCTTTAATTCATTATTGCTTAGTAAATACTTTTTCGATATTAATTTATTAACAGAAGTATCTGATAATTTATTCAGCAGGAACCAATTAATAGCTTCCTCATTCCTATTGCTGATTGTTCTGTCAATACTGCTTTTCACTTTTTTAAAACTGCCTTTCAAATTAATACGATTTAATAATTACCTGAATTTTTTGCTTGTAATTTTTCTGGCTTTTGAGATTGCCAGCTTTTTTGCTTTTGAACCCAAACGAATCAGACTAAGCGATAACTTGCAGTTTCACCCTGAGTCTGTAAAAAATAATAAAGAACTGCCAAACATTTACTACATTATTTTTGATTCGTACACTAATTTTGAAAGTCTTAAAAAATACTGGAACTATGACAACTCGGAATTGAAGGATTTTCTGACTGAAAGAAATTTCTACATTGCTGAAAAAAGCAGAAGCAGTTATAACCAGACACATTTTACCTTAGCATCTACTCTAAACTTATCTTACTTAGAATATGAATCATTCAAAGAATTAACTATCGCTCATTATCCGAATTTGTTTGACTTAATAAAGAATAACAAACTTGTTAAAATTCTTAAATCTTCCGGATACAAAATCCGCAACTATTCTTTGTTCGATATATCTAACAAGCCAAAGTTTTACAGGTTTGACGTGATTGATGAACCGGGTTTTTTTCAGAACACTTTATTCAAACCATTTATTGATATTAGTTTAATCGGTTCATTTTTCGGACTAACTTTTCATTCAGTTCAATATTCTTATAGAACAAACATTGAAATGACCGAACAATTAGTCGGATTTGCTTCGAATAAAAACCAATCCCCTTTTTTCGCCTATGTTCATTTTATGATTCCTCATTCTCCGTATTATTTCGATGCTGAAGGAAATTTAATGCCCGCAGATTATGCAAATGATGAAACTGACAAGTGGAAATATCTCGAACAGCTCAAGTATTCAAATAAAGTTTTGATGGAAGTGGTTGATCATATTTTAAGCACAGCAAAAGAAAAACCAATTATTATAATCCAAGGTGATCATGGTTTCCGCCGGTTAGAAGATAAGAAAGAACAAGGTGCTGAGTCTCATTCGATGTTAAATGCTTTTTATTTTCCTGATGGTGACTATAATTCAATTTATAAAAACATTTCATCAGTTAATACTTTCAGAGTTTTGCTTAATAAATTAAATTTAACGGATGTTTCACTTCTGCCGGATAAATCTTTTTTTGTTGCGAAAGGAATCGGGTTTTAGGTTAAAGGGAATTTGAGATTCATACAATACTAAATGAACATAAATTAATTAATAACTAATTTGAATCCTGTTAGGAGTAAAATGAATAACTACTGGCTTTTCAAATCTGAACCGGAAGATTTTTCGTGGAATGATCTGAAGAAAAGTAAAAACAAAACTACTTATTGGGATGGTGTAAGAAATTACCAGGCAAGAAACTTTTTACGTGATGAAATGAAGAAAGGTGATCTGGTTTTATTTTATCACAGCAACGCTGAACCGCTTGCAGTAATGGGCATTTGCGAAGTTGTAAAAGAAGGTTATCCCGATCATACGCAGTTTGATAAAAAGAATCATCATCACGACCCGAAAGCTGATCCAAAAAATCCAACCTGGATGATGGTTGATATTAAACTCGTGAAAGAATTTAGAGCTCCTGTCACACTCGAACAGATAAAAGCAAATCCAAAATTGAAAAATATGAAACTCATTCAACGCGGACAGCGGTTATCAATTCAGCCAGTTACAAAAGCTGAGTGGGATGAGATTTTGAAGATGGGAGGTTAACATAATTTAGTGGAGCTGATCGGGATCCTCCGAGGAGTCCCCTCATGAGAACCGACGACCTGTTCGTTGCGAATCCGCCTTTGGCGGACTCTCCCAACCTGTCTGCCGCCAAGGCAGGCTGAGCTACAGCCCCTGATTACAAATCTAAAACTTTAACAATGTGATAGTTCTGATTTCCGATTGAAGATTAACGATTGTTGATTTCAGAAATTAAAATCAAAATTCTTCAATCGTTAATCAATGATCTTAGATCAAATAACTCTCAGTCGACTGTCACAGTCGCGAGTGATATCAATTCAAATAAAAATATTTTAGTAGTTGCATAAAATTCCATCCAACTAATATTCTAATTAAGGACACTGTCCAAACTCTTCTTTTATATCATCTTTTATATAAACCGAATAGTAGTGAAGGAACTTATATCCCTCTGTTGTAATTAATTCCTCCAGTAAATCTTGCTCTGCCTGCGGAAGCAACTGATCACTCATTATTGCGCAGGCACTGTCTATCTCATTTGTCTGATTTATTAAACTTATTATGCCCTCAAGCCGGGTTGAATAAAAATCTTTTGTTTGATGATTTGCTATCCAGCCGTATTGAAGCAATTCGTCTGTGTATGTAATTAGTTTTGTTGCTAGTCCATTCCAATCCAATGTATCTGGTTTTGGAGGGATGAAATTTTGAATGTAAAAGCCCATTAGGGATTTTGAGGTAGTATGAATTTCTGTGGGTTGATAGTCAATAACGAACTTTAAGTCTGATGGCGCTCCGTATTTTTTTAAGAGCAATTCAGCCATTTTAGTACGCATTGAACGACCAGGATCTTCTAATAGTCTCCCTTTTAAAAGATTATTTAAATCATTGTATTCATACTCAACCAACAAATTAAGAGAAAAATTTCTAATTGAATGCTCATCATCGTCAATTCCAATTAATGCCTGATTTAAAACATTCTCACCAAATATTTCATTAAATGTAAACAAAGCTGTAAATCTATTTTGACCAATAGTAGAATTGTTAAATACATAATCAAGATCATTTTCTATTTGACTTAGTGTGGAAGGAACGTTAATGGCAATTAATGGGAATAGGGTTAAAACGTCTTTTTGTAAAGAGTTGAAATCAGGTTTATATAAATTAAAATATTCAAACACATAATCAATTGTTGAAAAATCTCTATTTTCCATTAGAATTTTAGTTGCCTTTACACGCATTTCTAATGGATCTTCTTTATACTCGTAAGTTGAGAAGCTATCAGTTCTAGAAATAAAATCATTACAATATTTAATTATTTCCTCATCACTTAAAAGAGAAAGAACTCTTAGATAGTTTAATTGAACATACGGGGTCTGTTCTTCTATTAACGAATGAAGAATATCTATTGCTTCTTGATCATTATATTCTACTATTGATTCAAGCCCATTTAATATTTCCTCATAATCCTCACTATATAAACCAGGATACTTAGTTTGGCTAAAGAGATTGAAAAAATTGATTAATAAAAAACTCATTAAAATTAAATTTTTCATTTCTCCTCCAAATTCCTAATTATAAAGCTTGTCACTGTCGCACCTTGCCACAAAATCAAATCTTTTTCTCCATTAAAAAATGATGGATAACTCCGAACAGAGTATATGATTGTTCAACAACCTGGTATCCATGCTTTTTATAAAACTCAACAGCGTTACTCCGCGAATGAATTATTATTCGTTTTGCACCCTTCGCCTTAACTATTTTTTCAAGCTCTTT
>Ga0209498_1000809_pt1 | contig 19318 bp, 21 predicted proteins | sample WalLakDeSediment_FD_184131 | JGI IMG/M metagenome (GOLD analysis project Ga0209498, IMG submission 184131) | Lake sediment microbial communities from Walker lake, Nevada to study Microbial Dark Matter (Phase II) - Walker Lake 11/02/13 Deep... | ecosystem: Environmental > Aquatic > Freshwater >... | reverse complement strand
TGATCATAGCGACGAAGAAATAATAGATTGTTAACGATATTTACTCAGGAGAAATATCAGGCTAGTCGGGGAATATTCATATAATATAAAAGATGAATTTGGACGAATAGGAGTTGGATTTATCGTAGCTTTCTGATCTGATAGGATATCTTGCCTATGTCCAGATATAGGCCTATATTTTGTCCCGAATAAAGACAAAATAAGGACTCATAAAATGAAAAACATTTCCGTATCGAGTGATATAATTCCCGTTGGTCAGTTTAAATCCGACTTAGCAAGGTATCTCAGGGAAATTCAGGAAAAGAATAATTCATTAATAATAACGCAAAATGGAAAGCCGGCCGGTGTGCTTATATCTCCATCTGAATTTGATGAACTGAGACAGACAAAACTATTCATTGATTCCATCTCGCGCGGTTTATCAGATTCGGATAATGGTGAGACGCTTTCAACTTCTCAACTTAGAAACGAACTGAAAAAGTCACGCTCTTTGAAATTAAAATGAAACTCATTTGGACAAAGGAAGCCTTGCTTCGTCTGAAAGAAATTGATGAATATATTTCCAGAGACAATCCGGTTGCGGCAACAGACTTTGTAGATAAGTTGATTTTAGTCGCCGAGACCATAGTTGATAATCTTAAAAAAGGAAGAGTTGTTCCCGAACTCAGCTTGGAGAATATTCGGGAGCTATTATATAAAAATTATCGCATCGTTTACCTGGTAAAGAAAAACTCTCTGGAGATTCTCACCGTATTTGAGGGGCATCAGTTGTTGAAGAAGGAAGAAATATTAAAAACTAAGAAATAATAATTTCATATTAAAACCAGCATATCTATTATATATTTGAATATATGAAAGTTATAACAAAATTTATACTTATCTCATTTATTGGAGCCATTCTTTTTATTGGTTGCGAATCCACCATATCTAATGCCGACAGCCCCGGACCTACTGTGCTGATACCATTTTCCTTACCCATTGATTCTTACGTTAAATTCACATTGGAAAACTCGTATAATACGATTGTTGAAACACTCATTGATAATCAACTTGCTGCCGGATCTTATGAGGTGGAAATTGACACATATAAATTTTCCGAAGGCATATATTTTTATACTTTAGTTGCAAAGGGAATAAATGATAGCTCCTATTTTGAGACTACAAAAAAGATGATAGTAATTAAAAGATGAAAAACTTTTTAACAGCTAAAACTATGCTGCTTTGTTTTATCGTTTCAATTTCTTTTGCTCAAAATCAGGTCAAAGTAAATCCATCAGTAGGTTTATTTTTATACAATTCTGAAAACTCACTAAAAATTATGGAACAGGGAAATTATATTTTAAACTATGGTTTTGAAGTGAGTTATTTAAATAATAACATCCTTGGTTACAACATCCAGGTGGATTATTCTTATATATATTCTGGTGTTGATGGAGCCCTTGAATTTCTAAGAACAAGTGGAGAGGATATTGGGGTTTCCTATGTTGATGTATCACTATCTTTTAATACACTTGAGATTTTATTAAAGAATAATTTGAATGATAATTTGTTTCTGAGTATTGGTCCTGCTTTTTCATTTGTCAATAGATCAGTTTTCTATGATAAAGATAACTTTGAAGACAGACTCGCTTCATTTAATATAGGATTATCCAGCACTATAGATATGCAATTGCCTCTTAATGAGGATTCGAAGGATTGGTATTTTTACGGTGGAATTAAGTTAAGATATCTTTATGGTTTGGTCTATGATGAGAATGGGAGAGACTTATCAGATTACAATCAACACTTTTTAACCCTAAATCTTCAATTGGGAATTGGTTATGACTTTTAGGATTATTTCCAATCCTCTCCCAACTTCTTACTCCTTTTTATTTGCCAATCGTTATTTGTTCAGTCAATTTATTTAGTTACGTTTGTACAGTTATATGAATTAGTGAGGAGTTAAAATGGATTTTCAATATTCAGATCAGCCGGAACCACACAAAGAGAGAACAAAGCAAATTCTAAAAGCACATCCGGAAGTAAGAACCCTGATTGGAAGAAATCCGGTAAGTGCAGTGATTACAATTTTAGTTGTGGCTCTGCAGTTTGTAATTGCTTACCTGCTTGCTGATCAAGTTTGGTGGCTGACAATAATCGTTGCATTTTTCATCGGCGCATTTGCTGATCATAATCTGTTTGTTCTCATTCACGAAGCATCTCACAATTTGATTTTTAAGAACAGAACTCTGAACACAATCTTTGGAATCATTGCAGACCTGCCGAAAGTTGTTCCGAGTTACGTTTCATTCAAATCATATCATTTAAAACATCATTCATTCCAGGGAGATTATTATCTTGATGCAGATCTCGCAAGCAAGTGGGAAGCAAGCCTGATAGGTAATACATTTTTTGGAAAAATGATGTGGGAGCTTTTCTTCCCGTTCTTCCAGGCATTCAGAACTATGCGTTTAAAAGAAATTGAGTTTATGAACTGGTGGGTTATCATTAACTGGATTGTTGTCTTTGCTGTTGATGCATTGATTATTATTTACCTCGGATGGACTGCACTTCTTTATCTTGTTTTTTCACTCATCTTTTCAATCGGACTTCATCCACTCGGTGCAAGATGGATACAGGAACATTTTCTTGTTGCACCGCCGCAGGAAACTTACAGCTATTACGGACCACTGAATATTCCATCATTAAATGTTGGCTATCATAACGAGCATCACGATTTTCCATCAGTGCCATGGAGCAATCTTCCCAAATTAAAAGCAACAGCACCGGAATTTTATGACAATCTTGTGTATCATAAATCCTGGTTCAAACTCTGGCTGAGATTTTTATTCGATCCTCAGCTCTCACTTTATTCAAGAATGGTAAGAACAAACCGGGGCGGATTGCAGGTTAATACTGAGTAAATATTGCAACTTATAAATCAATTCATACTGTCATATATATAGTGTGTTGTCATTCTGGCTTGCTTGCCTCGTCGAAATATAGTGTAGACGGGTCCAGAATCAATACCATTGTAGTGACTTAGATTCCGGACTCCCCGCCAATTGGCGGGTCGCCGGAATGACAACTAACAGTATCTTCATTTAACAGCAAATTTAAGCTTCTTAATAGTTGCCCATAATATCTAATTAGCTTCTCGATATTAGGAATTTGCCATTCTCTTATCTTCTTAAAACTGACAATAAATTAAGCCTTTTTGGCTCAAAATCCTTTTAAGACAAGGGGTTCCGATGGCATATATGTTGTCAAAACTCTCTTATAATAAATAATCCAATCTCATCAGAGAGTTTAACAATGATTAAAGGAACAGTAAAAATTGATGGCGTGATTTGCAAAGGCTGTGAACTTTGCATTATATCATGCCCGCAAGATGGACTTCGTCTTTCCACACACTTCAATGAAAAGGGTTATCGGTTCGTTGAACTTATTGAAGAGAAGTGTACTGGCTGTACTAATTGTGCTCTTGTTTGTCCCGAAGCAGCTATCATAGTTTACAGACAGCCTAAGCAAGCAAAGAAAGTTGCTGCTAAAGAGTGAGCTCATCTTTAAAGAAAAATAAGTTAGAGGGTTTATAATGGAAGAGAAAAAAAATAAAACAAGTGAAGCAAAGTTGATGAAGGGCAATGAAGCTCTTGCTGAAGCTGCCATTCGTGCTGACATTGATGGATATTTTGGATATCCCATCACACCTCAGTCGGAAATTCTCGAATACCTTGAAAGAGAAGTTCCGAAACGTCATGGACTTGTTCTTCAGGCTGAAAGTGAAATTGCATCAATCAATATGATTTACGGTGCAGCAGGTGCTGGCGCAAGAGTGATGACTTCATCATCAGGTCCCGGAATTAGTTTAATGCAGGAAGGACTTTCATATATCGCTTCTGCACAGCTTCCTTGTCTGGTTGTTAATATTGTTCGCGGCGGTCCCGGTCTTGGAACAATCCAGCCTTCACAGGGAGATTATTTTCAGGCGGTAAAGGGCGGCGGACATGGAGATTATCACTTAATTGTATTAGCTCCCGCTTCTGTTCAGGAAATGGCTGATTTTGTTTTTGAAGGATTCCGGCTTGCAGAAAAATATCGTAATCCGGCAATGATATTATCCGATGGTGCATTAGGACAGATGATGGAAAAAGTTATTCAGCCCGAAGAAGGTTCACTACCAAAAATTAAAACACCCTGGGCAACTACAGGAAAGACAAAAGACAGAGACCATAATATTATAACTTCACTATTTATTAAACCCGAAGAGATGGAATCTGTTAATCTCCAATTGCAGGAAAAGTACAGGAAGATTGAAAAAGATGAAGTGAGATTTGAAGAAATCAAAACAGATGATGCAAATATTCTTCTGGTTGCTTTTGGATTATCATCACGTATCTGTCAGAAGACAGTGGATCTCGGAAGAGAAAAAGGAATTAAGATCGGATTACTGAGACCAATCACTCTCTATCCATTTCCATACAAAAGATTAAATAAACTTGCTGACCAGGTTGGTTTTATGATGTCGGTAGAAATGAATGCCGGACAAATGGTTGAAGATGTTCGTCTTGCAGTTGAAGGAAAAGTGCCGGTTCACTTTACAGGAAGAATGGGTGGAATGATCCCTTCACCGGATGATGTGCTTCATGAAATAGAATCAATTCTGGACAAACAAAATGTCCTTCAGGATTAAAAGAGTTTTATAGGAGATTAGAATATGTCAATTGAAAGACCATCAACTTTAGATTTTCCACCTGATGCAGAAGGAATGGAAATGGTCTATTGCAGACCAATGGAAACCCTTACAGATACTCCATTTCATTATTGCCCGGGATGCGGACACAGCGTTGTTCACAGAGTTTTAATGGAAGTTGTTGCTGAACTGAACATTCAGGATAAAACTATCGGCGTTGCACCAGTTGGCTGTTCAGTATTCGCTTATAATTATATGAATATTGATATGCAGGAAGCCGCACACGGTAGAGCAAGCGCAGTCGCTACCGGGATAAAAAGAGTTTTACCGGATCGTTATGTTTTCTCCTACCAGGGAGATGGCGATCTGGCAGCAATAGGTACCGCAGAAACAATTCATACCGTCAACAGGGGAGAGAACATATTAATGGTGTTCATCAACAACGGTATCTACGGAATGACCGGCGGACAGATGGCTCCAACTACTTTACCCGGTCAGGTAACAACAACATCTCCGTACGGCCGTGATGTAAAAAAGGTAGGGCATCCCATCAAAATTGCAGACCTGCTTATTCATTTGCCGGGTGCACATTATGTAACACGACAGGCAGTTCATAATCCGAATGCCGTCAGGAAGTTGAAGAAAGCTTTTGAGAAATCCTTCCAGTATCAGAAGGAAGGGAAAGGAACCTGCTTTGTTGAAGTAGTTTCAAATTGTCCTTCCGGCTGGAGGATGACACCAGTTGAATCTATCAAGTATCTTGAGGAAACTATGTTTCCTGCTTATCCGCTTGGTGATCTTAAAGTTCCGGAAAAAGTTTAGAAAATTTTCTTGAAGAAAGAGTAAGGAATTTAATAATGCAATTAGAACATGAAATAATTTGTGCTGGTTTCGGTGGTCAGGGAGTGCTTTCAATGGGAAGCATTATTGCTTACGCTGGAATGATTGAAGGAAAAGAAGTTAGCTGGATGCCTTCGTATGGACCTGAGATGAGAGGCGGAACAGCAAATTGTATTGTTATCGTTGCTGACGCAAGAATAAGTTCACCTATCATAACAAAGTTTGATTCTGCAATTGTTCTTAACCAGCCATCGCTCGATAAATTTGAGAAAGCAGTAAAACCGGGAGGATTGCTTCTGTACGAACAGTCTACAATTATTCATCCTCCAACAAGAGAAGATATTGATGTAGTTTGCGTGCCTGCTATTGAAGAAGCTGATAAGCTGAAAGCAAAACAGGTTGCTAATATGATTATGGTCGGTGCGTTTCTTGAGAAAAGACCGATAGTTAAAATGGAAACAATACTGAACGCACTTAAAAAAGCGCTACCGGAACACAGGCATCATCTGATACCTGTAAATGAACAGGCTCTCAAGAGAGGAAAAGAGCTGGTTCATTTAAATGAGAAAATAACAGCCTAATAAAAACCCGAGGAATAGCCATGTCAGAAACCGGAATAAACTGCCAGCACGCTTGCAAGAACACCTGCGCAAGTCTTAACGAAGCTCTCCGGAAGGAAACAGCAATTATCAAATACTACGAAGGAGTTCTTGCGGAATGTACTATGCCGGAGGTGAAGACTTTTATGGATGAGCTGGTAGAGGAAAAACGAAAGGTTATTCTTCGACTCATTCAGAAATTGAATGAAATACACGTCCGTTCGCAGGCAATTGATGGTATTACATCAAGCTTTAATAATATTGATGGATAAGTCTTATTTGATTGACATCACAGGTATGAATGGTTATATTTGCGAGCCTAAAATTGAAGATAGAAAAGTTAAGTTCTTAAAAAAATTATATCGCGGGGTGGAGCAATTGGTAGCTCGTCGGGCTCATAACCCGAAGGTTATAGGTTCAAGTCCTATCCCCGCTACTGAAAGAAAAGCCCTCTCATTTGAGAGGGTTTTTTTACTTCCTGAAAACCACAATCCGATTTGTATTTGTTCCCACATCATTATTACTTATTCCCCAGATGTTTGCTGTCTTTGTGAACTTTTGAAGATTAATAACAACTCCAAAACATTCAAAGCCAGCTTTGATACCAACCGGAACAATATGTTCATCTAGCTTCACTTTGCCTCTTCTTATTTCACCGACTTCAAATGCAACACAACCATCTCTTTTAGTTATTCGGTTAAGTTCCCGGAAAACTTCACCCATAACTTTTTCCCACTCATCTAATTTTTTTGTGATTGTGATATTCCTGGCAACCTTATCTGCATCAATATTATTGAACCAGCAGCGCAGCCAGTTGTCCTCAGCGTAATTTACAATATCAAGGAACGGAGGGGATGTGACAGTTAAATGAACATAATTGTCTTTTATACCAGAAGTAAATCGTGCATCTTCATTCAGGAATTTAGCTTTTGAACCGATTCGTGCTAATTGTCTGATTGTATTGTTATTTAATTCGGACGTAAGATCGCGAGTCTTCTTCAAAATTATGTATTTAACATCCTTATACTCTGGCTTTTGCTTTCGCAGCTTGTTAATTCTTTTTTGTCTTTCCTGTGTAACAGCCTGGTTTGGGGGTAAAGTGTAAACCGAAAAAAAGTTTTTCGAGTGACCTGTTAACCTGTTAGTTGCAACCATACGAATCCAGGCATCAATAAAATCTTCTGTTCCGTTCCTTTTCTTTTTGATCAAATAGTTTCTGAGTGAAACAATTTCTGATTCGGTCTCCGGATGATAGAACATTGAAAGATCAATATCAGCTTTCAATCCATTTCTGAACTTAATTTTTTTTAATCGGTTTTCAACATCAACAAATGTCGGAATTGATAGTCGAGGTTTAGATAGTATTGTGCTAAGTGGATTAATATCGTTAGCAATTACATTTCTGTTCAGTAACGCAGCTTCAATAATTGTTGTTCCTCTTCCTGCAAATGGATCGTAAACAACATCATTTTCTTTCGTAAATAATTTGATGAAGAAACGCGGCAGCTCAGCTTTAAAGCAAGCTCTGTAAGATACTTCGTGAATTGGATTGCCCTGCCTTTGCTTTGACGTCCAGAATTCGTTAATGAATTTTGGAATACGTATTCCTTCTGCTTCAAAATATTCTACGATTGTTTTTTTTCTTTTCGAGAGAACATTTGAATCATTAAGATTAAATTCAGAGAGATAAGTATGCAGATCTTTATTAGTTAACATTAAAATATTTTTGGTAATCAGGTCGGCAATTAAATTATAAATAGCTGGCAGTAAATCTCTCGTATTTACATGAAAAGTACAAGCCGCACATTATATATTTCATCCATGGTGTCTCTCAAGAACTGCTTATTTTCTTCAAAAAGCAGCAAAAAATCGAACTTTTCTGGTAATCAGAACAAAAGTAGTGTTTATTAGAGTTAATCAGCCAATTTAACAAAGCAAGATGCAAGCAGAATTTTTTTTGGGATTGAGGAAATTTATCGGCGAGAGGGAGGGAAAAAATTTTTATGAGATGCTATCTTTAGCTTTTAACAATTTCGATTATCGGTCTGTGTTCCCATGCCAGTTCTTTTCTCAGGCTGGATATGTCAGACTTCGGCGTATGAATTTCAATCGGTATGTTAATATTGAAATCAAAACTTAACTGGTCAGAATTTATTAGTATCGGATTTCTTTTTCTTCTTTTCTTCATCAATCAATAAACGGTGAGTAAAAATTTTTTGGTTTGCAGAATTAGTAATTAAAATTTCTAATACAAAAGTGAAAATAAATCCTCACTTAATCAAATTAAATCGAAAATAATTTTTATTTAAAATAAAAAACCGGGACATGAATCCCGGATTGTGGAGAAGAGACGAATAATAAATTTTTATTATAACGCTGTTTTTGCAGCATTAATGTTTATTTCTTCGTCAGAAATTTTATTTCTTGAATATTCGTAATAAAAATTTGCACAATGTTTGCTTACTCTTTTGCTCTCATCAAATTTGATGGCTTGCCTTACCGCATTAATGGCAAGTGGAGTTCCGATTTTGTATAAAGCTAACGCTGCCGTAATTCGTAAATCTTCATTTTCATCTTCACGCAGAATTCTCATTAATGGAATTACAGCTTTTGAAAGCTGAAGTTCTCCAATCATATAAGCACTGCTGCTCTTCAATCCAACATTATCCGACGCAAGTCCAATCATCAGACTGGAAACTGTGTTTTTAGTAACGTTGACTTTGATTTTAGGCTTTGCGGATATATCCAAAGTTATTAGAGCAATTGATACTGAAAAAATAATTATTAGCATAAGTTTCATTTTAATCTCCTTTAGTTGTTGCTTTCCAACAGGAAATATATATCAAACAATTCCCGGGTGTTAGTAAATTCTGTGGAGCGGTGCAGAATATTTATAAACGGCAGGTTAGATTTAATAATTTCATAACATTTAGAAACAAAACAAGTCCTTTAATTTCTTATTTTTGAAGTACATTTTAATTACGTTTTACATATGAATATCAATAAAAGATCATTTTCAAATTCGATTTGGTTCTCTCTTGAGGTGATTGGAATATTCCTCCTGATTCAGCTCATTAGATTCATTATCGGCAACCTTGATGCTTTCTACAGTGGTTTATCACTGATACTTATTGCATCTGTGCTCTTTCTTACTGCATTTTTAATTGCCAAACGCAAAGATCTGCGCAGCAGGAAACCAAGCACAAAGACTTTTACGGGGCTTTTAAGTTAACCTTGTTGATCTTCAAGATAGTCTTTTAAAGTGAAGTGAGAATCTTTTTGATTTTTGTACGATATTTTTAGGTTTCGCTGAACTACAACCTTCCAATTGCACATCGCTTCGATAGGCAGAGAACTCCTTTTTTTATTAAAATTTGATTGAATCTGAGCTTTTTGGTTGTTAATTTAATTTTGGTTTCTTTTAAAGCTTTGTAAAGGATAGAGAATTACGACGATGAGAGAATTTTTCAGTGTTCAGGAAGTCGCTAACTTGTTGAACATCAGCCATTCAGCGGTTTTATATCATATTCGCTTGAAGAAGCTGAAAGCCCAGCAGGTTGGAAGGATTTATATTATCTCAAAGGAAGACTTTGGTGATTTTTTAAAGAAACATCGCGAGCCAAAAAAGAAATCAAAAATAATCCAGCCAAAGCTAGATTTGTAATAATCAATCGTTACAGAACAACAGCACCTTTTCTCTGTAATTATTCAATTCTTCTTTACCTGCCCCGGCTAACTTCTTTATTGAGTAACAGTAAGAAAATATTATCGGGATTATCATATTCTCATTGAGCAGATAAAATTTATCTATTTCAAATACAATACCTTCAAGTGAAATCTCTTCTGATTTTCCCTCGCGATAGAGTTTTTCTATGTCGGCTTTACAGCTAAGCGATTCTATTTCGGGATATCTTTCTCCAGTCAGGCGAAATCTTTCAAGTATTGAACCGAGGTAAGTTTCCTTTGAAGTGCTGTAAAACTGGCCTGGCTCTTCCATCCTTATCCAGGAGTATCCGTTCTCAGCTCCTTTGGTATATCGTTCAGCTTAAGGAAAAATGTTTGCCAAAAAAACGAAAGCAAAAACAAAAAAGTATATCATTACTCAATTGGCGTTAACAAAAGCTCAAAATGCTTTAGCAGATGGCTGATATCACTCTGAATCCAATCATCATCTTTCTGGGTTGGCTCGATATCAACTACCCTCAGGATTTCATATCGTATTTGCAATGTAACTCTGTTTCCCTTGATGAATACTTTGCTGTTACGGTTTACAGTTGTACGCTGCACTGTTCCAAGAACGCTGGTATTGAATCCTTTGTTTTCAAAAATGGGACTTTTATTAATTACTTCGTTCAGCATCTCCGAATCAACATCGCCATCGAGTTCGTAGATGGCAGTACAGTAAGTCACCATCTCTTTTAAGCTTCCGCTTAGTTCTATTTTCTTTTTCATTGTTTTATCCTCTGTTTCAAAATTCGTTCTGAATTTATTGCAGAATCTACAATAATAATTGTTATGTTTAAAGAGATGCTGAAATGAAACTTGCCTGACGGTAGTCAGGTTCAGCATAAATGAAATAACAAATACAAACCTATGGCATCACATCTTCTCAGCAAATCATCTTTTATTAAAGGACTTCAGTGCGAAAAACACTTATACCTTTATAAATATTATTATGATCAGATGGATGAACTATCTGATATGCAAAAAGCTATCTTTAAAAGAGGAACTAATGTAGGAGAATTAGCTCAGAAGTTATTTCCCGGCGGAGTTTTAGCCGCAAAGGGAGATCCTCCAAAGTATGATGCGGCATTAAAGAGAACTAAAGAGCTTATCAATGGCGATCCACAAATAATTTATGAAGCAGCGTTTATGTTCAATGAAGTTCTTTCTATTGCTGATATTGTTGTGATAGAAAAGGGAGGTATGAAAGTCTATGAGGTAAAAAGCTCAACTTCAATTTCAGAGACATATATAAATGATGCGGCTTTGCAATATTATGTTATTTCGAGTCTGGGAATGAGGGTAAAAGATTTTTCCATCATCTACATCAACAATCAATATGTAAGAAAAAACAAATTAAACTTAGAAGAATTATTTATAACAGAATCTGTGCTTAAGTTAATTTTACCGCTACAAAAGTCTGTTAAGGAGAATGTAGAAAAGTTTAAGAAAATGCTGGTAAGAAAAAAGATGCCCGATATTGATATTGGCGAACATTGTCATAATCCCTACACCTGTGCGTTTTTCGATTACTGCAGAAAGCATATTCCTGAAAATACAATTTTTGATTTCTCCGGAATGCATTTGACTAAAAAATATGAACTTTATCGCGATGGCATACTAAGTCTTGATGATGTTCCCCAAGATTATCAGCTGAACAAGAATAACAAACTTCAGCTTGATGTTTACAGAACCGGCAAACCATTGATTGACAAAAAAGCGATAAAAAACTTTCTCTTTGATTTGAATTATCCTCTTTGCTTTATGGACTTTGAAACTTTCCAGCCGGCAGTGCCCTTATTTGATAACTCAAAGCCTTATCAGCAAATACCGTTTCAGTATTCTGTCTTCATAAAGAAGGACAAAAGCAGTGAAGCTCAGCACTTCGAGTTTCTGGCTGAACCGGGAGAAGATCCAAGAAAAAAATTCATTGAGAACCTAATCAAAGTGGCAAAAGGCAAAGGTGACGTTCTTGTTTATAACAAAACTTTTGAAATCACACGGCTGAATGAGATTGCACGGGATTTTGCTGAATACGCTGATGAAATAGAAAAGCTGATTTCAAGAATCAAAGACTTAATGGTTCCCTTCCAGAAGAAATATTATTACGCACCTGAAATGAAGGGATCCTATTCAATTAAAGCTGTGCTTCCGGCATTAGTTCCTGAACTAAGCTATGATGAATTGGAAATTAATGAAGGCGGTTTGGCTTCTATAGCTTATGAAAGACTTCAAACAGAAACCGATTTAATGTTCATTGCGGAAATTAAGCAGCAGCTATTAGAGTATTGCAAGCTGGATACTTTGGGAATGGTGAGAATTCTGGAAAAGCTGGAAGAATTAACTAACTAAAAATTCTTTTATTGTATCGATGTTTTTCTGTAAACCTTCTTTATGATTGATCCATAATTCTGTAAGGTTTGTTTTATTTTCGTTTTTTAATTGGAGTTCAATTCGATAAACAGGATCTCCTTCCGAATCTTCCGATTCAACGAGTTTGATATCCGCAATATCATCCAGCCGATATTTTTCAATTTCATTTCTCATCAAACCTCTTCGGTGGACCACCAGGAGGTTTTCGCCTTTGTCGAAGTTTAATTTTGTACCGGGATTTGAGTAAATGAACCAGATGCCCGCAGCTAAACCCGAAAGAGAAATAAACCACGCACCGGCTTTTTCAAGTTCACTCAACTCGTTAAGATTATAAAATGCACCCAACAGCCCGATGACAAAAGTTCCGGCAATGACAACAAAGAATAAACCTAACATCCAGAAACAGCCGGCTGAATCTTTTAGAACAAGATTTGAGCTTGTATGTTGAAGTATTTTCATTGAATTAAAAAAGACGCACATAAAGTGCGCCTCTTCTTTTTCTATATCTTATAATGGTTTATTTACCAGAAACATATTAATATCAAACTAAAAGAAATAATAAACTGCACCGATGATTCGCAGGTTAGTAAAATCTTTTACGTTTTCTATTTTACCTTTGTTAAGATTGTTCGGCGTACCGTAACCTGCCGAGGTGTATTCAAGCTCAGTTGAGAACCTTAAACTACTAAAGTTGAATTGCACACGCGGCGATACACGAAAAACATTCTCAATGTTTGTCCCTCTGCCGTAATATGCGCCGACAATATTATCATCAGCCCCCAGACTTTTTGTATATCCTGCAAAAATGCCATACTCAATATCTTTACCGACTGATACTTCTCCCCAAACTGAAAAGCACTTTAAAGCCGTATATTCTTCAACACCTGTAAGTGTGTCTAATGATTTAACTGCGTATCCGCCAAGCATGATGTGGTCAGTCAGATTACCGCCATAAACTCCCTGGAATTTGAAGGTTACCGGATTGAAACTAAGTTTGGCAAATCCTGTAAAAGCCAGTGAAGATATTGTATTATCGGTCTTAACATTCTCCGTTGTAACTATTCTTGGTGTGAGCTGTTTATAATCAATGCCCGCTCCGGCAAAAAATTCCTTGCCTGAATACTGCAGTTGAGCATTGAGATTCGGCACAACGGAATTACGCAAATATGTACTTGTAAATCCATTCGGACCATTACTTGCAAAATCACGCTGACTTGCCGCAACGGCAATTAACTTTAATTTATCAATTGAATATGTAAATCTGATCTGTGGATTTCTAGAAAAAGGCTGGAACGGAGCGCCTGTGTTAAAAGATACAACGCCGGGAAACATTTCAGCAATGAACATAGGGTGCCATGTCTGACCAACGAGCAGAGATGTTTCTTCCCAATCAAGTTTTACAAACGCATGCCGCAGTCTGAAACCGTTTATATCAGCATCAGAAGTTCCAAAGAATTCACCCTCAAGAACTGCAGATGGTTTAGCCCCAATTACTTCCGGACCGGTTATTTTTGCATTAGCGCGTGATTGAATAGAAAGGATATTAAATGATGATTTATCATTAATGTCATTACTGTTAACATCTAAATTTTCATCCTGCGGATAAATCAGAAAATGACCTTCCCGAATTGTTACTGATTGCCTTGTATCATAAAAGATATCAGTTTTAACAAAGCCGGAAAAAGTTATTCCAAAGGATTGTTTATCTGTTTGTGAAAATAGTAAAGAGGAGAAAGTGCAAAGAAGAAGTAATAAATTTTTCATACTTATTTCCCTTCAGGTCAATGATGGTATTTTAGTTAAAGAAAATCCTTCGGGGTTTTGAAAATATAATTTAATATAAACCTCCGAAGGATCTTAAGTCTTAATATTTATTCTGCGCCAACACCAAGGTAAGTGCGGAGTTTTTCATCTTCAAATTTTTCCTCAGCACTCGGCTCCTTTGTTAATTTAGAAACTATATATGCTGCAAGGAAAGCGGCACTCATTGAAATCAGTGCCGGATTTTTTAACGGGAAGATTGCAGATTTATTTCCCATTATATCCACCCAAACAGTTGGGCTCAGTATTATCAGTATTACAGATAAGCTTGCCCCTGTTATTATACTTGCCACAGCACCTTTGGTAGTAAATTTTTTCCAGAGTATTGATAAAAGCAGAGACGGGAAATTTGAACTTGCTGCAATGGCGAATGCAAGACCCACCATAAATGCAACATTCTGTCCTTTAAATGTAAGTCCGAGGATGATTGCAAGCGCACCAATTAATAAAGTAGAGATGCGCGCAACTTTTACTTCGCCGGCTTCATCAGTTTTTCCTTTTTTAATAACATTCACGTAAAGATCGTGTGATAATGTTGAAGCACCTGAAAGCGTTAGTCCGGCAACCACTGCAAGTATTGTAGCAAATGCAACTGCAGCAATAAATCCGAGGAAGAATCTTCCGCCCACAGATTCAGCTAATAACAGTGCGGCCATATTACCGCCTTTGTCAATACTGCTGATAACGTCCTGACCAACTAAAACCATAGCGCCAAAACCAATAATAAAAGTTAATATATAGAAGTATCCGATTAAACCTGTTGCAATGAATACGGATTTTCTTGCCTGCTTTGCATCCGGCACAGTAAAAAATCTCATTAAGATATGAGGAAGCCCGGCTGTTCCTAAAATTAATGCAAGTCCCAGCGAGATAGCATCCCACGGATTAGTTACAAATCCGCCGGGAGAAAGAACTGCATCTCCATATTTTGCGGCAGCCTGTTCAAAGAGTGAAATTGGATTCATACCAAAACTTGCAAGAGTCATTATAACTAAAAAAGTTGCACCAGATAAAAGTAATACGGCTTTGATTATCTGCACCCACGTTGTTGCAAGCATTCCTCCGAAAAGAACATAAGATATCATAACAAGTCCAACAATTATCACAGCAATTTCATATGGCAAGCCGAACAAAATATTTATTAAAGCACCGGCACCAACCATTTGTGCGATAAGATAAAACACAATGGTCATTAGTGAGCCGACTGAGGATGCAATTCTTACCGGTTTTTGTTTAAGCCGGAAGGCAACAACATCAGCAAATGTAAACTTGCCTAGGTTTCTTAAAGGTTCAGCAATTAAAAACATTACAAGCGGCCAGCCGACTAAAAATCCAATTGAATAAATAAGTCCATCATAACCTTTTAATGAAACCATTCCCGCAATTCCTAAAAAGGAAGCTGCGCTCATATAATCTCCTGATAGTGCTAATCCGTTTTGAAAACCGGAAATGTTTCTGTCAGCCGCATAAAACTCTGATGTTGTTTTAGTTTTTTTTGCAGCCCAATAAGTTATGCCTAAGGTAATCGCAACGAATGCAAAGAAAATTATGATCGAAGCTATATTTACCTGTCCTAAGGTTGTTTCAATAGTTCCCAATAGAAATTCTCCTAAAATCTGTTTAGTTAATGAGATGTTTTAACTGTTACTTTTCTAAAATTTCATTACGAAGTTCGCGGACTGCCTTATCATACTTATTGTTAGCCCAGCGCGTATAATAACCTGTTAACAGCCAGGCAAATACTATGACACCTATACCAATTGGTAATCCAATTGTTATGTGCTCACCGATTTTTATTGCCAGCAGTTCTTTATAAAACGCAATTGTAAGCATAAAACCGAAGTAAACAATAAGCATTAGCGCGGTTAATGAGAGGGATACTGTTAATCTTTTTTTTACAAGATCTTTAAATTTTTCTGAATCAAGGATTTCTTTTACACGACTCGCCTGAATGCCCATAAACTCTCCTGTATTGTTTGGATGAAGGTTTTCCGATAAGTAATTTTTAAGCAAAATTACTGACGAAAATTAGAGCAAAACGGCTACATTTCAAAAGTAGGGGAGAGTAATAGTCAACATGGTTAGTTATTATATTCAGCGGACAAAAGTTACTTTATAAGATTTTTGCGCCTTTAAAATCCATATTTATTTTATTTCTCAGATCTGTTAAAACATCAAAGTAACTTTTAAGAATTTGTTTATCAACATCAGTTAAACCGGCAGGATTTACTATGTTATCAATTTCAACATTATTATCATAACAATCTATCTGATGTTTTAATCTAAGGCGCATTAAAAAGTTATAGCAGTAAGAAATACTTTTGTAAACTGCGTTTGAAAGAACACCTTTTTCATTTATTGCTTCAAGTCTTCGATAAGTGTTTGTTTCATTAAGCTTTTGCTTGATTGTGTACAGCCGCGCAAAATCAACTACCGGCAGCAGTAAAAGTTTTACATCAACCGGAGCTTTAAGCTTCTGCATACTATCAGGAACGTTTATGTTCAGTACGCTTTCACTCATATATATGAAAAACGTATTGAAACTTGCTGTAACGTGATGAATATGATTTTGAAGCTGATCCGCAAGATCTTCATCTCCATAAACGCTGCGGAAATCAAAAAAGATTTTTATGTCAAGAAGGTCCTGAGGGTTTGAAGAAGTTACCCACTCTGTAAAATATCTTTTCCAGGTAGAAAACGGCTGGCACCATTTATTATTCTTAGCCATTATGTTTCCCTTGCAATACCGGTAACCTGCAATTGCAAGATTATCACAGATAAGTTCTGCAAGCCGGTTGAAATATTGTTTTACCTCTTCTTCTTTTTCGGGAGGAACATCCTCATAAATAATTGCATTATCCTGATCAGTTGCTAACGTTTGCTCTTCCCTGCCTTCGCTGCCCATTGTAATAAAAGCAAACTTAGCCGGCGGCGCACCCGTTTCGCTTATTGCCAATTCGATTATCCGTTTTGTTATAGCATCGGCAATTAAAGTAATGAAATTAGTTATACTTTGAATGTTTGTGTTGTATTCAATTAAACTTCTTATAAGAATTAACAGCTGATCGCGGTATTGAGATATTTTAATTACTGTTTCAGCATTTTCAATATTCTGTATAAAGAAAAGAAAGTTTGTGTAGGATGCATCAAAAATATCATCAATAGTTAAAATACCTGCAATTGAATCATCGGGGCGTTTAACCACCAGGCGCCTGATACTCTTTTTGCGGAATTTAACCAGGGCTTCATATATTGTTGAGGTAGGGCTTATAGAAAAGATCGGCGAACTCATAACTTTATAAACGGGTTCATCAAAGGCAACTGAAGGAGCAATTACACGCTCACGCAAATCACGATCCGTAATAAATCCGATTTCTTCACCATTACTACCCAGCACAAGAATTGCATTGCAGTTATTGGATGTCATAATTTTTATCGCTTCACTGATCGGAGCGTTGTGGGAACAGGTGTGAAGTTCTTTTACAAAACCGGCAACTCGCTGGGAAAGAGTCAGAACGGATGTCTGCAGATCGAATATAAGTTTTTCTTTGTCCATATCAGTTCTGCGCTGTTCGGATATGTCTTCAATGATTCCATCAATGGAAATTGATCTGCCGTGCACGTCTTTAACCATTACCGCGGATAACGAAACAGTAATTATAGCTCCGCGGCTTTTCTTAAGCTGAACAGCCTTGTTCTTAATGAAACCTTGATCGGTTAAGCTACTCATAACAGAATCTGATAAGGAATTATCTGCAAAGTAATCGAATATTGATCCGCTGAGTAATTCCTCATCGTTTTTAACACCAAGAATATTTTTAAGCGCAGGGTTAATCTCTGTAAACCGCGCATTGCTGTCAGGTGATGCTCTGAAAACTCCAATTGTAAGCTGACTGGTTAAAGCGAGATATTTTTCTTTTGTATAATCAAGTGCTTCTTCAATTTCTTTAGAACGGCTGATGTCTTTTACACTGATTACAACACCGTTGTTATTAAGAAATTTTATTGGCGATATTACAAGGAACGCATCTATCTTTTTACCATTCTTCTTAAGTAATTCTGCTTCAAGCTGTTCTGTTGCATCAGAATCATTTTTTCTCCGCAGGTTTTTAAAGTCGAATGTTTTTGAATGTGGAAAGCTGCTGAATATTTTAGAAAGTTCTAATTCATTATCACTTTCATCATATCCAAGCAAATTATAAACTGCTTTATTAAAGAACACCTGCTGGTTTTCAAGGATCATTATGAGTCCTTCACCTGAAGCTTCAACAAGCATTCTGTATCGTTCACGCGATTCACTCAATTCGGCTTCTGCAATTCTTCTTTTTCGCTCACTATGATAGTTTTGAAATGCGGTGTAGAAAAGAAATAAGGAACTAAGAACAGTAATAAGAATTGAAATAGTGATTATATTCTTTTCAATTTGTGCTATCTCTTCCTTTACGTCTTCGATGTAGATTCCTGTTCCTATAACCCACCTCCAGGGTTCAAACTTCTTCACATAAGAAAGTTTAGGGACAATTCTCGTCGAATCATCTTTCCATTGCCACATATAATCAACAAAGCCCTCGCCCTTTTCATTAACAACGTTGACCATTTCAACAAATAATTTTTTGTTTTGCGAGTCGTAAACTTCTGTAAGGTCTTTCCCGTTAAGATCCGGGCGATATGGATGAGTAAGCATTGTCGGATGGAGATCAGTTACCCAGAAATAATCTTTCAGTTCCTCTCCGTATCTGAGTGTTTTAATCTGGTCAACTGCAGATTCCTGTGCCTCACTTCTGTTAAGCTCGCCGTTCATTTCAAGTCTGTACCAGTTATTTATCATACTTTCGGCAGAGTATGTAAGCTCACGAAGCATTTCGCGTTTTCGGTCGAGAATAATATTTTCAAACTGTGGTATGACCACCCAAAAAAGTGCTACGATAAATAATCCTATCGTCATCAACGTTGGGAAAAGCACCTTTACATAGGTAATACTTTTTGAAACCGTGGTTTGCTTTTTCATTTACTTGCCTGAAATGAGTTAAATGATATCGCTTTAAATTCTTTTTTTGATGTGTCTAAAACCGTAACACCGTTTAACCTGCTTGTTCTGGCAACACAAGGAATAACAATCCATTGAGGATCATCAACTAGTTTGTGAATTCCAAAACCTGACGTACGAAATTTATTTTCATCAACTATGATTGCACCTTCGGGGTGACCGTGACCCGATATACTAACCGTACATTTATTCTCCTTCATATAATCAAAATGTTTGGCAAGATGAAAGGGTTCGCGGGGAAAA